>Ga0316231_1005036_pt1 | contig 10684 bp, 8 predicted proteins | sample TBH18027metaG_FD_206002 | JGI IMG/M metagenome (GOLD analysis project Ga0316231, IMG submission 206002) | Freshwater microbial communities from Trout Bog Lake, Wisconsin, USA - TBH18027 | ecosystem: Environmental > Aquatic > Freshwater > Lake > Hypolimnion/Profundal zone | place: USA: Wisconsin...
ACCACCTCCGGGGTGGCGGTGCACGCCATGGGCGTGCCGCTGGTGCCGGGCATGCGCGAGAACCTCGCCTCCGAGGAGCAGGCCGCGGCCTGGGCCCAGGAGCTGGGCTTCCCGCTCATGATGAAGGCCGCGGCCGGCGGCGGCGGCAAGGGCCTGCGCATGATCAGCCGGATGGAGGACCTGCCCGCCGCCTACCGGGCCGCCAAGGCCGAGAGCCTGCACGCCTTCGGCGACGACGCGGTCTACCTGGAGCGCTACATCGAGCACCCGCGCCACATCGAGATCCAGCTGCTGGGCGACCGGCACGGCAACATCATCTACTTCCCCGAGCGGGAGTGCTCCATCCAGCGCCGCCACCAGAAGGTCATCGAGGAGGCCCCCTCCACCCTGGTGGACCCGGAGATGCGCCGGGCCATGGGCGAGGCGGCGGTGAAGGCGGCCCGGGCGGTGGCCTACGATTCCGCCGGCACGGTGGAGTTCATCGTCTCCGGCAAGACCCGGGAGTTCTTCTTCCTGGAGATGAACACCCGGCTGCAGGTGGAGCACCCCATCACCGAGATGATCACCGGCGTGGACCTGTGCAAGGAGATGATCAAGGTGGCCGCCGGCGACGTCCTGCCGTTCCGGCAGGAGGACATCCACATGCACGGCCACGCCCTGGAGTGCCGGATCTACGCCGAGGACCCGGACAACAAGTTCCTGCCCACCCCCGGCCGGATCCTGGGCCTGCGGGTCCCGGGCGGGCCCTGGGTGCGGGACGAGTCGGGCATGTACGAGGGCATGGACGTGCCCATCCACTACGACCCCATGCTCAGCAAGCTGGTGGTCTGGGGCAGCACCCGGGAGCGCTGCATCACCCGCATGACCCGGGCCCTGTCCGAGTACTCGGTGAAGGGCATCAAGACCACCATCCCGTTCCACGCCCGGGTGATGCTGAACGACAAGTTCATCAGGGGCGAGATCGACACCAACTTCATCGACACCCAGTTCCAGCCGCAGGACGCCGCCCGGGTCAAGCCGCACGAGGACGTCGCCCTGGTGGCCGCGGCCATCAAGGCCTTCCTGCGGGACAAGGACAAGACCCAGCGGATGATGGGCGGCGAGTGCCCGTGCGAGGAGCGCACCCCCTGGAAGGCCAGCGGGCGGGTGCTCCGGAACGCGGCGCTCTGAGCGGAGGGATCGACCATGGCCTACATCGCGTCCCACCAAGGCAAGAGCGTCCGGGTCAAGGTGGCGCAGGCCGGGCCCAGCCTGTTCCGGGTGACCCTGGGCGACCGGGACTACCACGTGGACTACCTGGAGCCCCAGCCCAACCTGCTCTCGCTGCTCATCGACGGCCGCTCGTTCGAGGTGGACGTGGACGAGTCCCGGCCCGATGTGTTCCAGGTGGTCATCAAGGGCGACCATTTCGAACTGGAGATGGTGGAGGAGAAGAAGAAGAAGCTGGCCATGAAGCTGGCCCGGGGCGCCTCCGGGCGCCAGGACCTGAAGTCGCCCATGGCCGGAAACGTGCGCCAGGTGCTGGCGCAGCCGGGGGACCGGGTCGCCCTGGGCCAGGTCCTGGTCATTCTTGAAGCGATGAAGATGGAAAACGAGATCAAGTCTCCCATCGAAGGCATCGTGAGCTCCGTCACCGCACGGGTCGGCAGCGCGGTCGCCAGCGGCGACCCCCTGTGCGTGGTGGAGCCCTGGGAACCGCAATTCGACGAGGGCTGAGGCCCTCCTTTGGGAGCAGCATCATGACGGGAATCGTGAAACTGAACGTGGAAGCGGGTATCGCCGTGGTCACCATCGACCGCCCGGAGGCCCTCAACGCCCTGAACCAGCAGACCCTGGAGGAGCTGGAAGCGGCCTTCCGGACCCTCGGCGCCGACGGCTCGGTGCGGGCCGTCATCCTCACCGGCGCCGGCAAGGCCTTCGTGGCCGGGGCCGACATCAAGACCATGGCCGGCTACACCCCCCTGGAGGCCCGGGCCTTCGCCCTGCGCGGCTCCCGCCTGTTCAGCGCCATCGAGGACTTCCCGCACCCGGTCATCGCCGCGGTGAACGGCTTCGCCCTGGGCGGCGGCTGCGAGCTGGCCATGGCCTGCGACCTGCGCGTCGCCAGCGAGAAGGCCAAGGCCGGCCAGCCCGAGACCAAGCTGGGGATCATGCCGGGATTCGGCGGCACCCAGCGGCTGCCCCGGATCGTCGGCCGCTCCGCGGCGAAGTACCTGATCTACACCGGCGAGGTCATCTCCGCCGCGCGCGCCCTGGAACTGGGGCTGTTCGACGAGGTGGTGGCCCCGGAGCAGCTCATGCCCCGCTGCCTCGAGATCGCCAGGACCATCGCCGCCCGGGCCCCGGTGGCGGTCTCCCTGTGCAAGGCCGCCATCAACCTGGGCGTCGAGTGCACCCTGGACCACGGCCTGCGCCACGAGGCCGAAGTGTTCTCGGAGACCTTCACCACCGCCGACCAGAAAACGGGTATGCTGGCGTTCATCGAAAAGCGGGAGGACGTCCAGTTCCAAGGCGTCTAGACCCGCCGGCCGCCTTCCCTAGGAGGACCCATGGACCTGGACACCCGGTTGCAGAACGTGGCGGTGGTGGGGGCGGCGGGCAAGATGGGCAGCGGCATCGCGCTGCTGCTGGCGCTGGAGCAGGGCTACCGGGCGCTGGAGCGCCCGGACCAGACCTTCATCCTCAACCTCATTGATATGAACGATTCCGGGCTCCAGGCCCTGGTGCGCTACCTGCGCGACCAGGCCGCCAAGGACGGCGAGCGGCAGATCAACCGGCTGCGCTCGCTGTTCAAGGACCGGGCCGACCTGGTGGACAACCAGGACATGGTCCAGGAGTTCGTGTTCGAGGTGCTGCTGCGGGTCCGCACCGGGCGGACCCTGGACCTGGCCCGGGAGTCCCTGCTGGTGTTCGAGGCGGCGTTCGAGACCGAGGAGGTCAAGCACGCCATCTACAAGGACCTGGCCCAGCGCTGCCGGCCCGAGGCGTTCTTCCTGAGCAACACCTCCTCCATCCCGCTCCAGGCCCTGGCCGAGGCCTGCGCCATCCAGGGCCGGCTGATCGGCTACCACTTCTACAACCCGCCGGCGGTGCAGAAGCTGGTGGAGGTGATCCAGCCCCGCGATTGCGACCCGGAGCTGGCCCGGCTCGCCTTCGAGCTGGCCGGGCTGCTGCGCAAGCGCACCGTCCCCGCCAGCGACGTGGCCGGCTTCATCGGCAACGGCCACTTCATCCGGGACGGGCTCTACGCCATCCGGCAGGTGGAGCGGCTGAGCCGGGAACACGGCTTCGTGCCGGCCCTCTACATGGTGGACCGGGTCTCCCGCGACTTCCTGCTGCGGCCCATGGGCATCTTCCAGCTGCTGGACTACGTGGGCATCGACGTGTTCCAGCTCATCACCGGGGTCATGACCCGCTACCTGGGCGAGGACCTGCGCAGCAGCCTGCTGGAGCGCTACCTGGCCCTGGGCGTCAAGGGCGGCCAGGGCCCCGGCGGCGTGGCCCGGCCCGGCTTCCTGGACTACCGCAAGGGGCGGCCGGCGGCCGTGTTCGACCCGGAAACCAAGGCCTACCTGGACCTGGACGCCCCCTGGGCCCGGGCCGCCGCCGACCTGCTGGGGCCGCTGCCCGAACCGGCCCTGACCTGGAAGGGCCTGCAGAAGGACCCGGAGGCCGGCGCCAAGCTGGCGGCCTGGTTCCGGGCCATCCAGGGCATGGACACCCTGGGCGCCGCCATGGCCCGCGACCATCTGCGGGCCAGCCGGGAGACCGGCCTCAACCTGGTGCGGCAGGGCGTCGCCGCCGGCCCGGAGGACGTGAACGAAGTCCTGAAACTGGGCTTCTTCCACCTCTACGGTCCCATCAATGACTACGCGCAGGGGGAGCGGCCATGAAGGACATGCCCAGACCCGTGTTTCTCGCCGCCGGCGGCTATACCGTCAGCCTGGGCCCCGGCCGCCGGGAGTTCAACCCCCGGGCCGCCCGCCCCGGGCTGGACCACTACATCAAGGCGGCCGGCCAGGCCGTCCTGGCCCAGATCAGCGACCCCGGGCTCATCGACGAGGGGGTGATCGGCAACTTCATGGCCGCCCGGTTCAACCGCCAGGGCCACCTGGGCTCGCTCATGACCATCGTCCACCCGGCCCTGGAGTACAAGCCCGCGCTGCGGGTGGAGGGCGCCTGCGCCTCCGGCGGCCTGGCCCTGGCCACCGGCATCAAGAGCGTACTGAGCGGCCTGGCCGACGTGGTGCTGGTGATGGGAGTCGAGGTCCAGAACACGGTCAAGTCGCTGTACTGCGCCGACTACCTGGCCGGCGCCGGCTACTACCCGGGCGAGCGCAAGGACGGCCCGGCCTACTTCTTCCCCGGCGTGTTCTCCCAGCGGGCCGGCGCCTACGCCGCCAAGGTCGGCCCGGCCCTGGCCCGCGACGCCATGGCCCACTGGTACCGGAACGCCGTGGAGAACGCCCGGCTGAACCCCGAAGCCCAGGAGCACCACAACACCGTTCCGGACCTGCTGGCCCAGGGCCTCACCCCGCCCAACCCCAAGAACTTCACCGAGCACCTGAACCTGTTCGACTGCTCCAAGGTCTCCGACGGCGCCGCCGCCATCCTGGTGGCCTCGGAGGAGGGCTTCCGGCGCCTGGGCCTGGGCCGCCGGGACGTGGTGGAGGTGGTCGGCATGGGCCAGATGGCCGCCAACCTCACCGCCCCGCCCCCCGACCTCACCGAGATGACCACCTGCAAGCGGGCCGCGGCCCAGGCCAGGGCCATGGCCGGCATCGGCCCCCAGGACCCCGGGGTGTTCGAAGTGCACGACTGCTTCACCATCTCCGGCCTGCTGTCGGTGGAGGCCCTGGGCCTGGCCGAGCCCGGGGGCGGCGCCGAACGGGTGCTGGACGGCGCCACCGCCCGGACCGGCCGGTTCCCCATGAACACCGGCGGCGGCCTCGTGGGCTACGGCCACCCCACCGGCGCCTCCGGGGTGCGCATGGCGGTGGACCTGTGGCGCCAGCTCACCGGCCGGGCCGGCGCCTACCAGGTGCCCCTGGCCCGGGAGCACGGCCTCATGGTGTCCATGGGCGGCAACGACAAGACCGTGGTCTCCCTGGTGCTGCGGCGTTGAACGCGCCCGGCCCCGACCCCGACCTCAAGGCCCTGGTGGCCGAGCTGAACCGCGGCGCGCCCTCGGACCGGGGGCCCCGGCCTCCGGACACCTCCGGCCTGGACCCGGTGCTGGCCCTGGCCGCCCGGCAGGGCGCCTCGGACCTGCTCCTGGTGGCGGGGGCGCCCATCGCCTTCCGGATCAACGGCAAGCTCACCCTGGCCGGGGGGCCGCCCCTGGAGGACGACGAGGCCAGCGGCCTCCTGCTGCCCCTGCTCACCGCCCGGCAGCAGCAGGAACTGCAGCGCAGCCGGACCGTGGATTTCTGCTTCGAGCGGGACGGCATCGGCCGGCTCCGGGCCAACCTGCACTACCAGCGGGGCACCCTGGCCGGGAGCCTGCGCCTCCTGCCGGCCAAGGTCCCCACCCTGGAATCGCTCAACCTGCCCCCGGCCCTGCGCCGCTGGGTGGAGGCCCGGCAGGGACTGGTGCTGGTGACCGGCGCCACCGGCTCGGGCAAGAGCTCGACCCTGGCGGCCCTCATCGACATCGTCAACAGCGAGCGGCGCGACCACATCGTCACCATCGAGGACCCGGTGGAGTACCTGCACCCCAACCGGAGCGCCATCGTCGAGCAGATCGAGGTGGGCATCGACGCGCCGGACTTCGCCGGGTCCCTGCGCAGCATCGTGCGCCAGAACCCGGACGTGATCCTGGTGGGCGAGATGCGCGACCCCGAGACCATCGCCACCGTGCTCACCGCCGCCGAGACCGGGCACCTGGTGCTCTCCACCCTGCACACCAACGACGCCTCCCAGGCGGTGTCGCGGATCCTGGACTCGTTCCCCCAGGGCAACCAGCCCCAGATCCGCCAGCAGCTGTCCCTGGCCCTGCTGGCCATCGTGGCCCAGCAGCTGGTGCCGACCCGGGACGGCCTGGGCCGCTGCCCCGCGGTGGAGCTCCTGGTGGCCAGCCACGCGGTGCGCAACATGATCCGCAAGGGCGACGACCACCAGCTCTACACCGCCATCTCCACCGGCCGGGCCGAGGGGATGACCACCATGGAGCAGTCCCTGGCCGAACTGGTGAAGAGCGGCCGCATCACCCGGGAGACCGCCATGGCCCACTGCTTCCGGCCGGAGGAACTGCCGCGCTACCTCAAGTAGGGAGCCAGGATTCCAAGGCATCGGGCGGTGACGTCCCGCGGGGCCCGCTCACCTCCTGAAAGGGGCCGCCAGGGCGGCCCGTCAGGTCAACCCGGAACGATCAAGGCGCGAGCCGGAAGAAGAACTGCAGGTCCGCGTTCAGGAGTCCGCTCCTGCCCCATTGCTCCCACCCGGCCCAGCCGCCGCCGGCATCGAACTCGGCGTGGCCGTCCGCGAACAGGGTGGTGTCGCGAAAACCCTTGTCGCTGCCCTTGCGCATGGGGAAGGCCTCGAAGCGGGTCCCGGCCGGGGCGCAGAGCACCAGGCTGTAGCTCCGGCCCGGGGTCAGGGCCAGGGGCTGCGGGAAGGTGAAGCCGACCCAGTCGCAGCCGCCCAGGGAGGCGCTCGGGCTGCAGGCCGGCGCGCCCCCCTCGCCGCGGCCCTCGGCCAGGACCTTGCCGTCGCCCTGCTCCAGGCGCAGGGTGAGGGGGGCCGGGCCCGAAAGCCGCCGCACCCGCGCCGCCACCGAGGAGGCCCGGCGGGCCGGGCCGGTCACCGTGAACACTTCGCGCACCCGGGCCGGGCCCGAGACGGCCTTGGGCGCCCCCATCCAGAATTCCATGTAGCCCATGCCCTGGGACCTGCCGTCGGCGTAGTCGATCTCCAGGATGGGCGTGAAGCCGTCCTGGGAGCCGGGGGTGCGGCGGACGGCCCAGGCCGGGCTGGCGCGGCTGCGCATGAGCATGGCCCAGCCGGAATCGTCCAGCCGGGGCTGCAGGGGCCCCTGGACCGACTTGAGGTAGAGCGCGTTCACCGAGACGAAGTTGCCCTGGGGGTCCGGGTCGGTGTTGCTGAACACCAGGTGGTAGAGCGCTCCGGGCCTGAGCGCCGGGGCCCGGTCGAAGCTCAGCAGGGGATAGAACTGATCGCTGGTCTCCACCAGGGCCATGCGCCGCACCTGGGTGGCCAGCACCTGGCCGGAGGGCCGGTGCAGGGGGGACCCGTCGTCCGCCTCCAGGTCCACCTTCAGCGTGCCGCCGGTCCCGCCGTGGTAGCCCTTGCGCCTGAAGCTCCAGATGAGATAGGGGCGCGCCCCCCGGAACACCCCCCCGGGGTCGGCCCGGAACCGGCAACTGACCTGGATGCCGTCCTTGCCGATGGGGGTGTTGGCGAGGGAATCGCCCCGGATGGCGGGCCCGTAGGTGGCCCCCTGGGCCATGAGGCCCAGCGGGAGGAACAAGAGCAGGATCACTGTCAGCCTGGGCATCCGGACTCCCTGGAGCTTGGGAGCCTGAACCCAAGGACCAGGGATTAGATGCCGCTGCGGGTTCACGCGTGGCCGGCCCCTCCCGCCGCCGCCCCGCCGGCCCCTCCCGCCTGACCGAGGGCGGCCACGGCCGGCGGGGCCTGGACCGCCTCCGGGCGGCTGCCGTTGAACTGGAAATTCGGGTAGGTCAGGAGCACCAGGTCCACCTCCTGATGGCGGTGGCGGTGTTTTTCGAGCACGAGCAGGGACACCTTGGAATCCTCCAGGGCCTGGAGACCCTGGCTGGAAATGGAAAGGATGTCCCCCTGGTATTCCTGGCCGGGGACGGGCGGGGCCGTTTGGGTCCCCTTGACGCCGGCGGGCTGGGAAGGGGAGGCGGCTTGCCCTGCGGAAGGGATGCTCACGGGACTGATGGCGGTCATCGGTCATCTCCAGGACGGGATGCGGCCTTTGGAGAGGCAGGCAGGATCGCCATCGTGTTCGCGCAGCAGCCACACGGCGCCTCCACCCGCCGGGTGCCGCCGCGGGATGGAAGACGCGAAGTTCCGATTGCCGTTTGAACAGGCGAGCGCCTCGCCCTGCTTGCCTCCCGGACTCGCGGATGGGACGCGCTGGTTCGAACCCGGCACCGTGACGCAGGTGCAGGGGAAGGAACGGAATTCCGCCGCCGGGGGCCCGGGCGGCCTGGTGGCCGTCCCGGCAGCGCAGCGACGCACAAAGATCCTGCCAAGGTGCCCGGAGACCGGCCACCGTGGAGTGCGAACAGGTAAAAACCTGTTTTGAAACAAATATAGTACTGATTTTATCAACCACCATCGAATATTTTGAAGCCTGCAAGGCCCGGCCCCCGGAGCCTGGTTTCCAGGTTCCGGGGGCCGGGCGGCTCCGCCGCCGTTCAGGGGACGAACATGAACTGCAGGTCGCTGGTGGTCAGGTTGGGCGTGCCCCACATGTCCCAGCCGGCCCAGCCGGCGCTGCCGGTGGTGGTGAACTGGGCGTAGCCGTCGGGGAAGCAGGTGTAGGGGGAGAAACCCTTGTCCAGGCCCTTGCGGATGGGGAAGGCGGAATACTGGGTGTCGGCCGGGCAGCTGAGGGTGAGGTTGTAGCCCACCCCGGTGGAGAGCACGGTGGACAGGGGCAGGGTGCAGGTCACCCAGGCGGGCACCCCGGTGAGCACGCTGGCGGCGGGCACGGCGCCCTGCGCCATGACGGTGCCGTCGGCCTCGGCGAGGGTGAAGGTGAGGGGACTGGCGCCGGCCACCCGCTGGAGCCGGACCTTGATCCTGCTGAAGGTGCGGCTGGGGCCGCTCACCTTGAAGGTCTCCCGCACCTGGGCGTCGGCGGAGATGAGCTTGGGGTTGGCGGACCAAACTTCCATGTAGCCGGCGCCCTGGGTGTCGCCGTCGGCGTAGTCCAGCTCCAGGGTGGGGGTGAAGCCTTCCCGCAGTTTCCAGGCGCCGGCGCCGGAGCGCACCAGCACGGCGAAGGCGGCGTCGGAGCTGGAGGGCTGCATGGGCGCGGTCTGGGCGTTGCTGTAGATGCTGTCCAGGGACACGTAGTTGGACTGGGGCGAGGGATCCACGTTGGTGAACACCAGGTGGTAGAACGCGCCGCCCTTGAGGGTGGCGGGAGCGGGGAAGAGCAGCTCCGGGTAGTTGTCGTTCTGGGAGAGGATGCTGCCGTAGCTGAGCGTGGCCAGGGAGGGGCCGGTGGGCAGGTGGGCCGCCGTGCCGTCGTCGGCCATGAGGTCCACCTGGATGGTGCCGCCGCCCCCGGCCTGGTAGCCGGACTTCACCAGCGACCAGATGAAGAACACCCGGATCCCCTTGAGCGGGCCGGCGTACTTAGTCTGGAACCGGTAGCTGGCGGCATTCAGGCTGGGCCCGCCCAGCACCGTGTTGGCCAGGGAATCGGCGCCCAGGCCCGAACCGTAGAAGCACGGGGTCACCGGCAGGGCGGCCGCCACCGGGATGGCCTGGGTGTAGACGCTCTGCACCCCGTCCAGGGTGACGGCGCATTGCACGGTGACCGTGCCCACCGCCCCGGCGGTGAAGACCGCCGCGGCGTTCTGGGCGACGCCCGGGATGGCGCCGCCGGTGACGCTCCAGAGGTAGCTGGCGCCGGCCTGGGCCGGGACGCAGGCGGTGATGTTGGTCATGCCGGCGGAGACCAGGGCGGGGGCCTTGATGTAGCCGGTGTTGGCGATGCTGTCGGTGACGGGGGCGGCGGCTCCCAGTTTGGCCGGTGCCGCCGGGGCGGCTGCGCCGGGCCCGGCGCAGCCCAGGGCCAGGAGGCCGGCGACCATGAGGGTTGTCCTTGAATTCATCATGATGTTCCCTTTCCAAGCGTTCACCCAGGCGGCCGGGGGATCCCGGCCGTCCTGTGCCCAGTGACGGAGTTCAATCGCCCCGGCGGTCGTTCACCGCATGGGGCTGTTCCTCCTTCCACAGCAATGGCGGTGCCAACGCTGAAAAGCTCATGGCCTTATGATTAATCAAAACATATCAATATTTACAAAAAGGTCCCCATGCGGTCGGTCTGCGCAATCTCGAATCGGGATCTCGCGTCCAGAATCGGGACGGGCCGAGGATGGGTTATGGTTTGGAATGGAAACCGCCACGCCGCAGCCCAGCCACCCCCGCCGCCGGACCGAAGCCTGGGCCGGCGCCCGGGATTCTCTGCCCATGCTGCTGGGCGCGGCCCCGTTCGGGATCATCTTCGGCACCCTGGCCGGCCCCAGCGGGCTGTCCCCGGCCGGGGCCCTGGCCATGTCGCTGTTCGTGTTCGCCGGGTCCTCGCAGTTCATCGCGCTCACCCTGATCGCCAGCGGCACCGGGCTGACGGTGATCCTGCTCACCACCCTGGTGGTCAACCTGCGCCACGCGCTCTATTCGGCCACCCTGCTGCCCCACGTGGCGGGCCTGCGCCAGCGCTGGCGGATCCCGCTGGCCTTCTGGCTCACCGACGAGACCTTCGCGGTGGTGCACCACCACTACCTCAAGGCCGACGGCTCGCCCTTCAAGCACTGGTACTACCTGGGCTCCTGCCTGGCCATGTACGTCAACTGGAATTTGTGGACCCTGTCCGGGATCCTGCTCGGGCGGTCCCTGCCCCGGCTGGAGCACATGGGCCTGGAGTTCGCCATGGCCGCCACCTTCACCGGCATCG
>Ga0316231_1005037_pt1 | contig 10681 bp, 9 predicted proteins | sample TBH18027metaG_FD_206002 | JGI IMG/M metagenome (GOLD analysis project Ga0316231, IMG submission 206002) | Freshwater microbial communities from Trout Bog Lake, Wisconsin, USA - TBH18027 | ecosystem: Environmental > Aquatic > Freshwater > Lake > Hypolimnion/Profundal zone | place: USA: Wisconsin...
AAGAAAATCCTGGCGCGGCGCCAGCCCGAGGAGAAAGCCAAGGATCAACTCCGGTACGGCGACCTGCACGTGGACGTGCCCCGCCACGTGGCCAGTTGGAAAGGCAAGGACATCGAATTAACGGCCACGGAATTCAAGCTGCTCACCATTCTGGCCCAGCGCGCCGGCCGGGTGCAGTCGCGCGACCAATTGCTGCGCGACGTGTGGGAATACGACAGCCTCATTGACACCCGCACGGTGGATACCCACATGCGCCGACTGCGCGAGAAAATCGGCCCCGCCGCCATCCACCTCGACACCGTCCGCGGGGTGGGATATCGGTTTATTGAATGACCCGCCGCATGAGCCCGGATTATTGGACCAAGAGCCGCCAATCCGATGACGGCTCGGTCATTCATCCATTCATCCACCAATCCACCAATCTACTTTGAGTCCCGCCGTGTGGATCGTCCTTTTCATACTCGCCCTGGGCGCGCTGGCGGGGCAGCATTTCTGGTGGCGTAGAACGCACCTGGCGCAGGAGGGCCGGCGTGCGGCGGAGCTGGAATTGTCGCAGCGCCGCCAGCAACAGACGAGCGCCGAGGCCAAAGCCCAGCAGCAGGTGCTGTTCAATTCCATGATCGAGGGGCTGCTGCTGCTGGACCGATCCCAGAAAATTTACCTGGCCAACCGGGCGTTCAAGAACCTCTTTGGCCTGAAAATCGAGGCGCGCGGCAAAACCATCCTCGAAGTCCTGCGTCTGTACGAACTCGAAGAGCTGGTGCAGCGGGTGCAGGCCGAGGGCCAGGTGTTTGACTACGAAGTGAAGCTGCCGGGCCTGACCGAGCGCTGGCTGCGGGTCAATGCCTCCGTGATTGCCAATACCGCCGGCGAGCGCGAGGGCATGATCCTGGTGTTTCACGATCTCACGCGGCTCAAGCAGTTGGAGCGCACCCGCGAGGAATTTGTGGCCAACGTCAGCCACGAATTGCGCACGCCGCTGTCCTTGATCAAAGGCTACGTGGAAACGCTGCTGGATGGCGCGCGCAATAATCCCGAGGTGAGCCAGCGCTTCCTCAAAATCATCGAGCGCAACACCAGCCGCCTGGACCTGTTGATCCAGGATTTGCTGACCATCTCCGCGCTGGAATCGGGACGGATGAAACTGAACTTGCAGCCGCTGGATGTGCGCGCGGTGGCGGAAAAAGTGCTGGGCGATTTGCACGCCAAGGCGGAGGCCAAGCACGTGACGCTAGCCAACGCATTGCCCTTGCTGCCCGCCCGCGCGGACGCGAACCGGCTGGATCAGGTGTTTGCCAACTTGGTGGACAACGCCATCAAATATGGCCGTCCCAACGGCCAAGTCACCGTCAGCGGCCGCAAATTGGACGATGGCCGGCTCGAGGTTTTCGTGCAGGACGACGGGCCGGGCATTCCGCCGGAAGCGCTCGACCGCGTGTTTGAGCGGTTTTATCGGGTGGACAAGGCGCGCTCGCGCGACCAGGGCGGCACCGGGCTGGGACTGTCCATTGTCAAACACATCGTGCAGGCGCACGGCGGCGAAGTCTGGGCTAGAAGCGAACCGGGCAAGGGCGCCACCTTTTTCTTCACCCTGCCTGCGGAACCCGGAAAACTGTGACTTGCCCAAACCGCCCATCGGCGTTAAAGTTTTGCGAACTCAATTTACTTTATGTCACAAACCGGCCGGCAATCTCTGAATATCAGCAAAGTGCTCTGTGTCATCATGGGTGGCGGGCAGGGCACGCGCTTGTTTCCGCTCACCAAGGAACGCGCCAAACCCGCGGTGCCGCTGGCGGGCAAATACCGCATCGTGGACATCCCCATCTCGAACTGCATCAATTCGCGCTTCCGCCGCATCTATATCCTGACCCAGTTCAATTCCACCTCGCTGCACAGCCATATTTCCCGCACCTACAAATTCGACCAGTTTTCCGCCGGGTTCGTGGAGATTCTCGCGGCGCAGCAGACCTTCAACAACACCTCGTGGTATGAAGGCACGGCGGATGCCGTGCGCAAGAACCTCGTGCATTTCATGAACCACGACTTCGACTACCTGCTCATCCTGAGCGGCGACCAGTTGTATCGGATGGATTTTCAAGAAGTGATCGAGCAGCACCGCGAAACCGGGGCGGAAATCACCATTGCCACGCTCCCGGTGGGGCGCAACGAGGCCAAGGCCTGCGGCATCCTGCAGATGGCCGACGACCGCCGCATCACGCGCTTTGTGGAGAAGCCCAAGGAGGATGCGCTGCTGGACTCGCTGCGGATCACCCCCGGCATGGCCACCCAAGTGGGGCTCAAGGAAGGGCAGGAATCCTACCTGGCTTCGATGGGCATTTATGTTTTCAACCGCAGCATCATCCGCGATCTGCTGGACAACCCGCTGTCGGATTTTGGCAAGCACATCATCCCGCACGCCATCAACACCCACCGGGTCTTTGCTTACGTTTATCAAGGCTACTGGGAGGACATCGGCACCATCCGCTCGTTTTTCGAGGCCAACCTGGACCTGGTCACGGAACTGCCGCGGTTCAATTTCTTCGACATGAGCGCGCCGATTTTCTCGCGGCCGCGCTACCTGCCCGGCTCCAAAATCAACGGCGCGGAAATCGAGCACGCCCTGATTTCCGACGGCTGCATCATCAACCGCGCCCATATCACCAACACCGTGGTCGGCCTGCGCACGCTCATCGGCGAGGGCACGAGCTTGAACCGCACGGTCATCCTCGGCAGCGATTACTACGAATCCATGGAGTCCGTGCAACGCAACGAGAGCAGCGGTCAGCCGCGCGTGGGCATCGGCACGCATTGCAAGATCGAGAACGCCATCATTGACAAGAACGCGCGCATCGGCAACAACGTGGTCATCTCCCCCGCCGGCAAGCCGGAAAACCTCGATCACGAGCGCTACTACATCCGCGACGGCATCGTCATCATTCCCAAGGACGCCGTGATTCCGCACGGGACGGTGATCTAAGCCGGAAGTGAGACGATGACCCAAGGTAGGCTCGCAGACTCGCCAACCTTGGGCTTTGGGCCGGAATCCCGTTGGGATTCAGACATTCGCCACCCTCCATCACTCAAGAAACGCCTCACTTCGGCGGCTTGCATTTTCCCGTCCCGCAGGGACGATTTGACAATAGCCCGCAGTTTCAACTGCGGGTGGCGGGCGGCCAACGACACCCGTCCCGCAGGGACGGCTGAACCATTGCGATTTGAGACGAGCCAGAGCACAGAAAACCACGAACTTCAATCGTCCCGTTGGGACGAGTTGTGCGTCCGGGTTCCGAACCCGCAGTTAAAACTGCGGGCTATTGTCGTAAGCGCCGTTGGCGCTCGGCACCCTCTGCGTTTCTTCCTGCATCAGCCCCCCCAGAAGGGGGTCCTTGCTTTCATCTTTTAGCCTCCCCCTCTTCTCTTTTCCCGGCCCCATCCCGCCACCTCACGCCCGCCACGGGCGCTCGCGGGTTTGCGTCGCCTTGAGAACTTCGTTGGCGATCGCCACATTTTCGACCACCTGGAAATCGAACATGCCGACGACACAGAAATCCGCGCCATTCTGGAACGCGTGCTGGAAGCCCTCGCGCGGATGAATCGCGCCGGCGGCAAGCACCTTGTACGCCAGCCACGGGACTTTCGTGGTTTTCATGAAACCAATCGTGCCCTCTGGATCGAGACACCAATAGTTGTCTATGGCGTAATTATCAATGACCTCTTTCGTCTGCTCGGGACGCTTCCGGGACCAGTAATTGGAGCTGTGCAGGGTCTTCATGTAGAAGTCCGCCTTGATGCCGGCCTTTTCCACGGCCATGGGCGTGTGGACTTCGTGGCCCGCCACGCCGGCGATGACCCCGCTGAGCTGCGCCTGCTCGATAAATTTTCCGATCCGGTCAACCGCGCCCGCGCGCGACCACGCATCGCCCAGATTGCCGACCAGCACAACGCCCTCCACGCCGGCATCCACGGCCCGGGCAATGCAGTCATTCGGGTTGTCTTTCGGCGCATCCAACTGGGCGAGGCACTGTATCTTGCCGCCCTGTTTGCGATAGCGACTGAAGACCTCCAAGGCGTGCTCGTCCGATGGATTGAAGATCATCGTGTTGATGCCATTCTGCTCACACAGCGCCCAGGTCTCCATGATCTTGGCGTCGCTGTGATACGCCTTGAGCAATTTGGAGACGTAAATCAGGTCGCGGCTGTGGGCGTAGCCGCTGAGCAGATTGCCGCCGCAGATCACACGGCTCAGCTTGACCTGGCCAATCGCGCCCAGTGGCAAGGTGGCCGGCGTGCCGGTGGCCGGCCCCGGAGTGGGCGCGGCGGCGGTTTGGGCCAGGAGCCGGTATTCTTCCAGGCTGGTGACAAACGGCGCGGCGACCGCCACCGTCGCCGATTTCTTCAAGAAGCTACGCCGGTTAAAACGAGGGTTCATGTCTCACGGGATACCATGCCGCCCTTTCGCAAGCAATGCTTTTCAGGCTGCTTTTCAGGCTGGAGTTTATGGACATGCGCCGGGCGTTTTCACGCCCCCCTTTTTCATTTACCGCCGGACGGTTATGCGGCAACATGGGTGCATGGGCAAACGACGAGAAGCGCGCGAACGCGCCGTGCAATTTTTATTTCAGCACGACCTGAATCCACCGGATAATCTGGAACTGGAATTGGCCCAGTTCTGGAATTCCCAGCGTTCGGCCGTGATTGATGAGGAAAAGGGCGCGGCCAAATGGGGCGAAGTCACGGAATTGCCACCGCCCACCGCCGAGGAGGCCGAGATGCGCCTGTTTGCCGAGCCGCTGATCCGGGGCGTCCTGGAACAGCGGGACGTGCTGGACGAACACATCAAAAAGCACGCCAAGAACTGGGATTTTCACCGCATTGCCGCCGTGGACCGCAACGTGATGCGGCTGGCCATCTATGAAATGCTGCATCGCGACGACATCCCCCCCGTGGTCAGCATCAACGAGGCGGTGGACATCGCCAAAAAGTTTTCCACCGAGGACAGCGGCAAATTCGTGAACGGCATTCTCGACAAGGTGCGCGGCGAAATCCTCCGGCCCGCCCGGGATGTGAAATGAAATTTGCCGATCTCCATCTGCACACGCAGTTCTCCGACGGCACGTTCACGCCGGAGGAACTCGTCCGGTACGCGCAGAAAGCCGGCCTGGCCTGCATCGCTGTGACCGACCACGACACAGTGGAGGCCTGTGCCCGCGCGGCGGCCGCGTGCGCGGCGGTCCGCATGGAGTTCATCCCCGGCGCGGAACTCACCGCTGAACACGAAGACATCGAAGTCCACGTCCTGGGTTATTTTCTGGATACCGAAAACCGGACCCTGCTGGGCCGGATCGCGCAATTTCAAACCGTCCGGCAGCAGCGCATTCATGAAATGGTCGCGCTGCTGAACCGACTGGGCGTGCCGCTCAAGGTGGAGGCGGTGTTTGCGCTGGCCAATTGCAAATCCCCCGGCCGCCCGCATGTGGCCCGCGCGCTCGTGAAAGAGCAGCTCATCGGCTCGCTGGACGAGGCGTTCGAGCGCTATTTGAAAAAAGGCCGGCCCGCGTGGGTGCCCAAGACCAAAATGTCCGCTCTCGAAAGCGTGGAGTTGATTCATCAGGCCGGCGGCCTCGCCGTCATGGCGCACCCCGGCTTGAACCGCTCCGACGAAATCATTCCCGCCCTGGTGGAAGCAGGTCTGGACGGCATCGAATGTTTTCACACCAAGCATTCCACCGTGATGTCCGAACGGTATCTGGAAATCGCTGAAAAGCATCATTTGCTCGTCACCGGCGGCAGCGACTGCCACGGCTTCAGCAAAAACAAACCGCTGATTGGCTCAGTCAAGCTGCCCTACGGACACGTGGAAAGACTCCACGCCGCCCGCGAGAGCCGTGCTCACGCAGCCAAATGACGAATGACGAATGACGAATGACAAAACCCCAAACTCTATTACCAGCCCTTAGCGCGTGGTTTCAAGTTGCGGCCGGAGCGCGCCCGTCCCGGGCGCAGCAACGACCCATTTGCCACGCCGCTGGGAATTCCCGTAAACCGTCAGCCACAAGTCCGTTGCTGCGGCCGGGGACGGCCGCGCTCCGCCATTTGAAAACCTGCCCTGGTCATTCGTCATTGGGTATTTATCAAGCCTTCGTCATTCGTCATTCGTCATTTGCCATTTAACCCATGGGTTTGTTCGCCAAATTCAAAGCCGGCCTGCACAAAACGCACACCCGGCTCACGCACGAAATCAAGCGCATCATCACGCGTTCACCCAAGCTGACCGCGGAATCGCTGGAAGAACTCGAACACGCGCTCCTGGCCGCCGACCTCGGTCTGGCCATGACCGCGCAGATCACCGCCGCCGTCAAGCAGGCGTATGAAACGCAGGGCGCCGCCGGGCTGGATTATCTTGCCGTCGCCCGCGCGGAAATCGAAACGAGCCTGCTCGCCGGACCAAGCGCCAACCAGGCCGGACTCAAAAAAATGCCGCACGGCCCGACCGTCGTTTCCATTGTCGGCGTCAACGGCACCGGCAAGACCACCACCGGCGCCAAGCTGGCGCATCTTTATCAAGCGCGGAACAACACCGTCCTGCTGGCTGCGTGCGACACCTTTCGCGCGGCGGCCATCGAGCAGCTCAAAGTGTGGGGCGCGCGACTCAAAGTCGAGGTCATCGCCGGCGCGTACGGCGCGGACGCGGCGTCCGTGGCGCACGACGCCGTCACCGCCGCGCAGGCGCGGCATACGGATTACCTGTTCATTGACACGGCCGGCCGGCTGCACACCAAACACAACCTCATGCAGGAATTGCAGAAGCTGCATCGCGTCATCGGCAAGCAGCTCGCGGGCGCGCCACATGAAGTGTTGCTGGTGCTCGACGCCACCACCGGCATGAACGCCCTGGTCCAAGCGCGCGAGTTTCACAAGGCCGTGCCGCTCACCGGCCTCGTGGTGACCAAGCTGGACGGCACCAGCAAAGGCGGCATGGTGGTGGCCATTCAGAAGGAACTTGGCCTGCCCATCAAGTTCATCGGCTTGGGCGAACAGCCGGACGATTTGCAGCCCTTCGACGCCAAACAGTTCGCGCAGGCGTTGTTCGAGGAGTAAAGAATAGACAGAGAACGCATGAATCCATTCATCCGCCGGGTTCTGTTCTTTTTATTTTTCCTGTCGGGCTTCGCCAGCCTCATGTATCAGGTCGTGTGGACCCGCCTGGCCTTTGCGTCGTTTGGCATCATCACGCCGGTGCTGTCGGTGGTGCTGTCGGTGTTCATGCTGGGACTGGCGGTGGGTTCGTGGACCGGGGGGCGCTGGATTGCTCCGCTGACGGCAAAGACCGGAAGGTCGGCCGCGTTTTTCTATGCCGGCGCGGAACTGGTCATTGGCTTGGGCGCGTTTGCGGTTCCGAAATTGTTCGCCGGCGGCGAAAATATTCTACTAGCAGGTGGGGAGACGGATTCCCCCGGCTACCTGTGCCTGTCCGCGCTGGTGCTGGCGGCTTCCCTCCTGCCGTGGTGCGTGTGCATGGGCGCGACGTTTCCGTTCATGATGGCTTACCTCCGGGAGCAGGAGCGCGACCAGACGAAGGGTTTCAGTTTTCTGTACCTCGCCAACGTGCTCGGAGCGATGAGCGGAACCTTGCTGGCGGCGGTGGTGTACGTCGAGTTGCTGGGTTTTCAGCATACGCTGTGGCTGGCGGCGGCGGGGAATTTTGTGATCGCGTTCATCAGCGTCTGCCTGGGCCTGACCTCGGCGCCGGCCGCCGCCCCCGTGGTCCAGGCCGAAGCCGCTGCGGCCAACCTGGCGCCGCAGGTCCCCGGCGGGACAACGGACGGGAGAATCAAATGGATCTTATTTTCGACGGGCTTCATCGCGATGGCCATGGAAGTGGTGTGGACGCGCTCGTTCACGCCGGTGCTCAAGACGCAGGTGTATTCCTTCGCTGCGATTGTGTTCACCTATTTGGGAGCGACCTTTATCGGTTCCTGGTGGTACCGGCGGAGTTGGCGGACGCGCCGGCTGAAACCGTGGCCCACCCTGATTCCGGCACTGGCGCTCACGGCCTTTTTGCCGGTGGTGGTGAACACCCCGTCCATCGTCTCGGTGAATCACCTGGCTATGGAGCCGGATGGGGTGAGCGTCCTCGTGCTGTTGGGGAGCATCGTGCCCTTCTGCGCCCTGCTGGGATACCTGACGCCAGGCTTGATTGACGAACTGGCCGGCGGCCATCCGGCGCGGGCGGGCCGGGCCTACGCCCTCAACGTGTTCGGCTGCATTCTCGGCCCCCTGTTTGCCGGTTATGGGCTGCTGCCCCGCATCAGCGAGCAATCGGCCTTGGTGTTGCTCAGCCTGCCGTTGCTGGTTTTTTGTTTTCAACTGCGCCGCGAGTATTCCCGCCGGCTGAACCGGACACTGCCGGTGGTCTTGGGCCTGGCGTTGGTCTGGTCGGCTTTTGGCACGGAGGATTTCGCGGGCGATTTGCAGCGCCGCTTCGGCGCTGTCATCCGGCGCGATTACACCGCCACGCTCATCTCTTACCGCAAAGACGGACGCCGCTTTCTGCTGATCAACGGCATCGGCACGACCACGCTCACGCCCGCCACCAAGTTCATGGTGCATCTGCCGCTGGCTTGCCACCAAGGGCCGCCGGCATCGGTGCTGGTCATCTGTTTCGGCATGGGCACCTCCTTCCGTTCGGCCATGAGTTGGAACCTGGACACCACGGCCGTGGAACTGGTTCCCAGCGTGACCCGGGCCTTTGGCTTTTATCACGCCGACGCCGAGCGGTTTCTCACTGCCACCAACGCCCACCTCATCACCGACGATGGCCGGCGGTTTCTCAAGCGAACGGCCAGGAAATTCGACGTCATCGTGGTGGATCCGCCCCCGCCGGTGGAGGCGGCGGGGTCGAGCCTGCTTTATTCCCGGGAATTTTACGAGCTGGCCAAGCAACATCTGAAGCCCGGCGGCATCCTCCAGATGTGGTTCCCGGGCAGCCCGGAGATGGACACCTGCCAAGCGGCCATGCGTTCCATTCGCGAGTCCTTTCCCTATCTGCGCTGCTTTCCCTCCATCGAAAACTTCGGCGTCCACATGCTGGGTTCAATGGATCCGATTCCACCGCTGGACGGCGACGCGCTGGCGGCCCGCATGCCCGCAGGCGCCCGGCAGGATCTCTTGGAATGGGAATCCATCAAAGACGCGCCCGCCTACCTCAACCTGGTCGTGCGTCGCGAATACTCAGTGTCCGACTGCCTCAACCCCGATCCCTCCATTCAAGTCACCGACGACGCGCCTTACAATGAATATTACTTGCTCCGCCGCCTGCTGCGCTGGATGGCGCATTGAAAAATGACTGACCCCCAATATCTACGCCTCGCCCTCCGGCTCGCCCGGCGCGGTTACGGCGCGACTTCGCCCAATCCCATGGTTGGCGCGGTGCTGGTCCAAGGCGGAAACATCATCGGCCGCGGCTGGCATCGCATGGCTGGCGAACCGCATGCGGAAATCGAGGCGCTCCGCGATGCGCAAAAGCGCGGTCATTCGGCGCGCGGCGCGGCGCTTTACGTGACGCTGGAACCGTGTTGCACGCATGGCCGCACGCCGCCCTGCACGAAAGCCATCATCGCCGCCGGCATCAAACGCGTGATTGCAGGGGCGACCGACCCGAATCCCAAGCACGCCGGAAAAGGTTTTAGGATATTGCGGCGCGCGGGAATAGCCGTGACTGACATCAAGCAGAGCGCCCCGCGGCTGGCCGCTGAATGCGCGCGGCTGAACGAGGCGTTTAATCACTGGATGGTGAACCGCACTCCGTTCGTGACCGTGAAAGCGGCGATGACGCTGGATGGCAAAATTGCCACCGCCAGCGGCGAATCCAAATGGATTACTGGCGAAGAAGCCCGCGCCTTCGGCATGAAATTGCGCCAGGGCAGCGATGCGATCCTGGTCGGGATAAACACGATTCTGGCGGATGATCCGAGCCTGACTGTGCGGCGGAAGAGAAACCGCAGGGGAAACACTCAACATTCAACATTCAACATTCAACCTCCAAGACCAATCTGGCGCATCGTGTTGGATTCGATGGCCCGGACGCCTTTGACCGCCAAGGTGGTGAAAGATGAATTTGCGGAGCTAACCACGATCGTCGTCAGCAAACAGGCGCCGAAACAGCGGGTCTTGGCCCTGGCCAAACAGGTGTGTGTGCTGGTCGCGCCCCTAGCGAAACCCGTGGCCCGCGGCCCGCGGCCCGCGCCGCTTGACCTGCGCTGGCTGTTGCAGAAGCTGGGTGGTGAAAGCGTCACCAGCCTGCTGGTGGAGGGCGGCGGCGAGGTCAACGCGTCGTTTTTCCTTGGCGGTCTGGCGCAGCGCGCGGCCTTTTTTTATGCGCCAAAAATCCTCGGCGGACGCGCCGCCCGCAAAGGCGTCGCCGGTGAAGGCGCGCAGCGCTGGCGCGACGTGCTCCAGCTCCAGGAGGTCCGGTGGCGCAAGCTGGGCGAAGATTTACTGCTCACCGCACTGGTTCAGCGAGGTGGCGTCGCGTCCCCGTAGCGCCGGTTGGTCCCGATTCCGAATCGGGATGTCGCCGACTGGCAGTCGGCAGGCGTGAAAACGGGGGTGGCGTGTGAACAATAGACGGTTCGCAGGCTGCCAACCTGTAGCGCGCACTATTTCCGCATATTGAGCCAGT
>Ga0316231_1005047_pt1 | contig 10670 bp, 12 predicted proteins | sample TBH18027metaG_FD_206002 | JGI IMG/M metagenome (GOLD analysis project Ga0316231, IMG submission 206002) | Freshwater microbial communities from Trout Bog Lake, Wisconsin, USA - TBH18027 | ecosystem: Environmental > Aquatic > Freshwater > Lake > Hypolimnion/Profundal zone | place: USA: Wisconsin...
TCGTTGAACCTCTGGAGGGCAAGAGAATATGGCAAAATACCAAGTCCAAGAAGCCGTCAGAATCGAATCGTTGATTTTGACGATTCGTGGTTTGCGTGTGATGCTGGATTCGGATCTCGCCAAAATCTACGGAGTGACCACCAAGCAGTTGAACCAGCAGTTCAAGCGCAACCGCGATAGGTTCCCCAAGGACTTTGCGTTTCCTCTTGAACCACAAGAGGTTGCGCAGATGAGGTCACAAATTGTGACCTCATTGCGGCGCAATATGCGACGTGCGCCGATCGCTTTCACCGAACACGGTGCCATCATGCTGGCCAGTGTGCTCAGCAGCCCAGTGGCTATTGAAGCGAGTGTCCGTGTCGTCCGCGCTTTCGTGGGCATGCGCGAACAACTCGCCGCGCACAAGGAACTCTCGCAAAAACTGACTGAACTCGAAACTCGTGTCAGCGGACACGACGAGGCAATTGGGAGTTTATTTGAAGCGATCCGGCAACTGGTCGAGCCGCCACTGCCTGAGAACCGTCGGCAGATTGGCTTTATGCGGGAATCCAAAGTGCCGTATCGGATTCGGAAAAATTGTAGAAACTGATATTCATGCCCAGCACGCGCGACATACGCCGGCGAATCAAGTCGGTCAAGAACACCGCCCAAATCACCAAGGCGATGCAAATGGTGGCGGCGGCCAAGATGCGCAAGGCGCAGCAGGCCGCGCTGGTTGGCCGGCCCTACGCGCAGTTATTGAACGAAATCATGGCCGAAGCGGCCACGCGCACGGTGGGTTTTGATCACCCGCTGCTGCAAGCGCGCCCGGTGGCGAAACGCGCGCTGATCCTGGTGGGCACCGACCGCGGGCTCTGCGGCGCCTTGAACGGCAACCTCTTTCGCGAAGCCGTCAAGCTGGACAAGGACACCACGGTGTTTATCACGGCGGGTAAAAAGGCGGCGCAATTCGTTTTCCGGACGAAGCGAAACCTCGCGGCGGAATTTCATTACAAAGACACGCCGGAATTTGGCGAGGCCCGGGCCATCTCAAAAATCGCGCAGCAGATGTTTTTGAAGGGCGAGGTGGATGCGGTGGACATTCTGTTCCCGCGTTTCATCAACACGCTCACGCAGCAGCCGCAGACGGTTTCCTTTCTGCCCATCGGCCGGCTCTCCGCCGCGACCGCCGGGGTGAACGCGCCGGCGCAGGAGCTGCCCGCCGGCAGCGCCACGGATGTTTTCGATTTTGAGCCGGACGAAGAAACGGTGCTGGGCGAATTGCTCCCGCACAGCTTGAATTTCCAGATGCACCAGATTCTGCTGGAGACCAAGGCCAGCGAACAAAGCGCCCGCATGGTGGCCATGAAGAACGCCACGGACAACGCCAGCCAGATCATCAAGGACCTGACGCTGGAGTACAACAAGCTGCGCCAGGCCAACATCACGAAGGAACTGCTGGAAATCACCACCGCGCAAATGGCGGTGGGTTGACGAATTGGGAAAATGTAAATTTGAAATTTGAAATCATAAAATGAACAAAGGCAAAATCGTTCAAATCATCGGCCCGGTCGTGGACGTCGAGTTCCCCGCCGGGCAACTGCCCGCGATTTACAACGCGCTGACGCTCGAATACGACCTGCCCGGCTTCGGCAAATCCAAGCTGACCCTCGAAGTGCAGCAGCACCTCGGCGACAACTGGGTGCGCGCCGTGGCCATGAGCACCACGGAAGGGCTCAAGCGCGGTTATGAAGTGGTGGACACCGGGGCGCCGATTTCCATGCCCGTCGGCGAAGCGGTCATGGGCCGCGTGTTCAATGTGACCGGCGAAGCCGTGGACGAACAAGGCCCGGTGAAGGCCGACAAGTTTTGCCCCATTCACCGCCCCGCGCCTGCGCTCGTGGACCAGTCCACCTCGCCCCAGATCTTGACCACTGGCATCAAAGTCATTGATTTGATCTGCCCGTTCTTGAAGGGTGGCAAGGTCGGCGCCTTCGGCGGCGCCGGCGTCGGCAAGACCGTCGTGATCATGGAGCTTATCAACAACATTGCGAAGCTGCACGGCGGCATCTCGATGTTCGCGGGCGTCGGCGAACGCACCCGCGAGGGCAACGATCTGTACAATGAAATGATCGAGGCCGGCGTCATCAAGGTGGAAAAGGATGAAAAAGGTCATCCCAAGAAGAACGAATTCGGCCTGCCCATCATCGCGCCCGGTTCCAAGATCGGCCTCGTGTATGGCCAGATGAACGAACCGCCCGGCGCGCGTCTCCGCGTGGCGCTGTCCGCGCTGGCCGTGACGGAATATTTCCGCGACGAAAAGAACCAGGACGTGCTGCTGTTCGTGGACAATATTTTCCGTTTCTCGCAGGCTGGCTCCGAGGTGTCCGCGCTGCTGGGCCGCACGCCCAGCGCGGTGGGCTATCAGCCCACGCTGGCCGCTGAAATGGGCGACCTCCAGGAACGCATCACCTCCACCAAGAAAGGTTCCATCACGTCCTTCCAAGCGGTTTATGTGCCGGCGGACGATTTGACCGACCCCGCCCCGGCCACGACCTTCGCGCATCTGGATGCCACCATCGTGCTGGAACGCTCCATCGCGGAACTCGGCATTTATCCCGCCGTGGACCCGCTGGCCTCGAATTCACGCGCGCTGTCCCAGGAAATCGTTGGCAAGGAGCATTATGAAATTGCGCGCGGGGTGCAGAAAGTGTTGCAGCGCTACAAGGATTTGCAGGACATCATCGCGATTTTGGGCATGGACGAACTCTCGCCCGAGGACAAACTCACGGTGTATCGCGCCCGTAAAATCCAGCGCTTTCTGAGCCAGCCGTTCTCGGTGGCGGAAGTTTTCACCGGCCGTCCCGGCAAGCAGGTGCCGGTGGCCGAAACCGTCCGCGGCTTCAAGGAGATTCTCGAGGGCAAGCACGACGACGTGGCCGAGCAGAATTTCTACATGAAGGGCGGCATTGACGAAATCAAGGAATAATGGCCGCTTCCACCCTCATACTTGAAGTCGTCACGCCGGAGGCGAAGGTCTTCTCCGACCACGTGGAAATGGTCACGCTGACCGGCATTGATGGCGAGATGGGCATTTATCCCGAACACATGCCGGTGATGACGCAACTCGTCGCGGGCGAAATCACCGTGCGCAAGGAGGGCCAGAATATTTTCCTGGCCGTGGGCGACGGGTTTGTGCAGATCACTGGCAAGCGCGTGGCCATTCTCACCGATATGGCCATCAAAGCGGACGATATTGACGAAGCCAAGGCGGAGGAAGCCCGGAGGAATGCGGAGCTGCGCCTGGCCCAGAAGCTAAGTGATGAGGAGGCCGCCACCGTTCATGCCGCGCTCGTCCACGCCGCCACTCAGCTCAAAGTCAAGCGCTCGCACAAGAAGTAGGCTGCCGGTGGGCGGCGGGGAATTTGCAAAATTTAGCGAGACGGCTCGATGACCTTCATCGAGCCGCTTCGCTTTTGAATTGCAACCGGAGCGCGCCCGTCCCGGGCCCAGCAACTTCTGCTTCGCCATACCGCTGCGAATCCCCCCCGGAATCCACCGGTTGCAAGTCCATTGCGGCGGTTGCAACAGGGTGACCTGATCCGTTTCGCCGCGTAGCGGCGAACGATGGTAGCCGTGGGTTTCAACCACGGACCAGGCCATTGATGGAGTTGTTCGTCGCGTAGCGACGGTCGCCGAGCACTGCTCAGGCCGTAAAGGATTGAATCTCTTGTTTGAGCTGGCTTTCGGCGAGCAGCCAGTTGTCTTTCTCGCGGCCGTGGGGACGGCCCTGTTGTTCCCAGATGATATAGGCGCGCTTGGCGATTAGCTCGCTGTTGATTTCGTGCCGAGAATTGGCCTTGGGCGCAGCCTGGGGGGTGGCAACTGGCCGGTCTTGTGTTTGAGCAGCGATTGCGGGAGTGGCCGGAGGCGCAACCGGTGCCGCAGCCATCGGCTTTTCTTGAGCGCGGGGAGCGGCCGCCGCGGCCTGAGGCGCAGTCTTGGGTGCAACCACCGTGGCAACGGCAGCTTCCGTGGCCGTTGCTTTGACGCTGCGCTTGGGCGCGGCGGGAGCGGGAGCGGGAGCGGGAGCAACGGTCTTGGGAGTGGGGGTACTCGTCTTCGTTTTCATCTTTTTTTCAGTTTTCATTGGATTTGGGCATTATTGTTGCGTGTACGGCGTTTTGCCGGGTGCAGCCTTTGGGTATCAGGCTGCCAAGTTTTGGAACTTAGTCCTTTCCCGGAGATTACTGGATTGCCCCCCGCCTGTCCAGTTGGAAACTAAACAGTTTTCAGCCACAGGCGCAGCGCGACACTGCTCCCACTGGCCTGCCGAGTTTTGCGCTTTGGTGGGTCAGGTTGGCGACCGGTTGTATCGTCGACTGGCAGTCGGCCGGGCGGGGAAATAGGTAAGTTGCCCGCGTTGCCCGCGTCCATCGGTTGCCCAACTTGCGACGCAGCAAACCTTCTGTGCCACGGGGGGCACAGTCGAGACGCACCTTTCAGCCGGCAATGACCCCGATTTCCACCGGTTCCACGTTCACGCCGCCTTTTTCCAGCCAAGCGATGGCGCGGCTCACTTCGGCGCGCGTGCCGTCCAGTTCGAGGCAGACGATGCCGATTTCATCCGTCACGCTGGCCTGGCGAATGTTTGTGGTCACCTTGAACTTGTGGCCGACTTCCCAGATGAACGGCTTTTTGATGAGCCGGGGCGGATACATCAGCCACAACCGTTGTTGTGTCGGCGTGCTGTCCTTGGTGGCCGGAAGTTTCTTTTTGGGCATAGGCATGGCGGGGGGAATGTATGATTTATGATTTATGATTTATGATCTACGAATGGATCGGCGCGGTAGCGCTTCAACCCTCTAGCCCCCGGCAATCGCGGGGATGATGCTGATCTCGTCGCCGTCTTTGAGCGGGGTGTCGTTGTTTTGCAGGAAGCGGATGTCCTCTTCGTTGACATAGACGTTCACGAAGCGGCGCACCTCGCCTTTATCGTCCACCAGGCGTTCGGCAATGCCGGGGAACCGCGCTTGCAATTCCTGGATGGCCGCGCCGATGGTGGCGGCGTTGATTTCCACCAGCTCCTCGTTGTTGGTCAACTTGCGGAGCGGGGTCGGGATACGGACTTTTTTGGGCATAAATCGTTATGACTTTTCGTGTTTCTTCTGCCAGAAGCTTAATTGATATTCAGACAATTTCAATTTATCTTCTGGCTCATAAAATTCGACCTGGCACGGTCTGTCGGGAAATTGCCAAAGCAATTTTGCTTCCCACATTTCTTTCAGAATCCGGCCCACAAACACAATCTTGTCTGCGGAGATGTCCTCGCAATTCTGGTGCTGAACGCCGTCAAGATGCAAATGATTTATCACCCATTCAACATATTTCCGGTCGCCGCTGCCTTGTTTTTCGAATCCTCGCAGACTGTCAACCGTGAAATTCTGTCTGAAAATGTAATCTTCAAACAAAACCAATCGCGGCCAAAAAAGCGCCGCATAACCGGCAGCCAATTTGAAATTACCGGAGCCTTGCGTCCATGTTTCCAAACCAACCCCCTGCCCATTGTTCCAAGCGGACAGTTCTGAAACCATGCTTGCCGGCGGCTGAATCATTTAGGCCGCCACCTTTTCCTCCTGCGCCAGCAGCGCCTCGAATTCGCGCAGGCTCGGCTTGATTTCGCGCGGCTTGCCGCAATATCCGGTGACGGCATCGAGCGTCTTCAACCCGTTGCCCGTGACGCAGATCACGGCGGAATCCCCGCGCGGAATCTGGCCGGACGCAATGAGTTTCTTGGCCACGCCCACGGTCACGCCGCCGGCGGTTTCGGCAAATATGCCTTCGGTCTCGGCCAGCAGCTTGATGGCGTCGCGGATTTCATCGTCCGTCACGTCTTCGGCTGCGCCGCCGGTGTCACGCATCACTTTGAGGGCGTAGAAACCGTCCGCCGGGGTGCCGATGGCGAGTGATTTGGCAATGGTATCAGGCTTGACGGGCCGGAAGAAATCGAGCCCGGCCTTTTGCGCGATGGAAATTGGCGAGCAACCGGTCGCCTGCGCGCCGTAAATTTTCGGCTGCGTGTCGGTGAGGAGTCCGACTTTGGCCAGCTCCTGGTAGCCCTTGTGGATTTTCGTCAGCAGTGAACCGGACGCCATCGGGATGATGGTGTGTTGCGGCGTGCGCCAGCCGAGCTGCTCGGCAATTTCGTAGGCCATGCTCTTGGATCCTTCGGCGTAGTAGGGACGCATGTTGACGTTCACGAACGCCCAGCCGAATTTGCCGGCAATCTCGGCGCACAGGCGGTTTACCTCGTCGTAATGGCCCCGGATGCTGATGACGTTGGCGCCATAGACGAGGGAGTTCAAAATCTTGCCCTGCTCCAAATCCGACGGAATGAAGACGTAGGCTTTCAGTCCGGCACTGGCCGCTTGGGCGGCGACGGCATTCGCCAGATTGCCGGTGGAGGCGCAGGCGACGGTGCCAAAGCCGAGTTCCTTCGAGCGGCTCAAGGCCACGCTGACGACGCGGTCTTTGAAGGACAGGGTAGGGTAGTTCACCGCGTCGTTTTTGATCCAGAGTTCGCGGATGCCAAGCTTCTTGGCCAGGCGGTCGGCTTTGACCAGCGGCGTGAAGCCGGCCTGGATACCCACGGTGGGCTCGTGCGCGATCGGCAACAACTCGCGGTAACGCCACATGTTTTTGGGGCGCGCCGCGATGACGTCGTGCGTCAAAGCTTTCTTGATGCGATCATAATCATAGGCGACTTCAAGCGGGCCGAAGTCGAATTCACAAACGTGGGTGGCCGTGAGCGCGTACTCGCGTCCGCATTCGCGGCACTTGAGCGCCTTCATGTAACCGTGTTTATCACTCATAATTTCCTTTGTGGCTGCGGTTCCGCGACCGCGGCGGTTGTTTCTTTTGTCGGCGGCGCTCTCGGGAGCCGCCGCCACGGGCAAACGGGGGCAATAAAAAAGCCCCGGCTCATGACGAGAAGGGGCTACAAAAAGTCTGTGGCGCTTCTCATTTTTCCCGGGCTAATGATGCCTGGGCTGGAATTGGCACCTGTCATTGAAACTTGAATTCAATCGGTTGCCGTGGTGTCATCGGGCCAGTCCCTCAACCACTCGTTATGAGTCCGTTATATCAACGGATACGGATACAATGATATCAAACGCTTGAAGTGTCAACAAATTTTTTCCGGCACCGATTTTTTCCGCCGTCCCAGACGTGCCAACAACAAGCTGGGGTGAGGATGGCGCTGGAACCGGGGTTGGGACGGCTCGTTCCCACCTTTTCCGCACCGCGGGGACAAGACTGGAGCGCGGCTCGGTGAGCCGCCGCGAGGCCCGGAATTCATAGCGCCGCAAGGCATTGGAAAGCGTGCTGATGGGGGGGGGGGGCGCGGCTGCGGGTCGCAGACCCGCGCTCCGAATTTTGCAGGGTTTTGTCCCACGCCCGGCATGCCAAAAATTGCCGGTTAATTCGCTTTACATGGGGGTGTTCAATTCCTAAGCTTATGAACTCATTTGATTATGGAAGCAAAGACGAAGACGATTGAACAATTTAAGACGCACGCCAAAGACACGGGTTCCGCGGACGTGCAGATCGCGCTGCTGACGCAGCGGATCAACCATTTGACCGAGCATTTGCAAGGCAACGCCAAGGATCACAGTTCCCGCCGCGGGCTGCTGATGATGGTTGGCCAGCGCCGCCGCCTGCTCGATTACCTGCAAAGCACCGACTTGAGCCGTTATCAGACGGTCACCAAGAAGCTGAAATTGCGTCACTAATGATTTGCGAACGGCGGGCGGTTTTCACTTCAAGCCCGCCTTTCGTCTTTGGAATCGGGTGGTCCGCGCGAGCAATCCGGTTCCTCAACCAACAATTGCGCGCAGAAAAATCCGCCGCCTTCGGGAAATTTCATTCAGCTCCGAGTTGCTTCGGGGTTCACTGAAGTTCCTCGGGAGGTGGCGGTAGAACATTATGTCACACAAGATAACCGCCGCCATTGGCGACAAGCAAATTACCATTGAAACGGGCAAACTGGCCAAACAAGCTGACGGCGCCGTCACGGTCCAGTTGGGTGAAACCATCGTGATCGTGGCCGCGGTGGCCGCGACCAAAGCCAAGGAAGGCCAGGACTTTTTCCCGCTGACGGTGGATTACCGCGAAAAGGCAGCCGCGGCCGGCAAATTCCCCGGCGGCTACTTCAAGCGCGAAGGCCGTCCCACCGAGAAGGAAATCCTCACCTGCCGCCTCACCGACCGCCCGATCCGTCCCCTCTTCCCCAAAGGCTGCTATAACGAGGTGCAAGTCCAGACCGTGGTCTTGAGCGCGGACGGCGAAAACGATCCCGATATTTTGAGCATTGTCGGCGCCAGCGCGGCGCTCATGGTCAGCGACATCCCGTGGGCCGGGCCGCTGGGCGCGGTGCGCGTGGGCCGCATTGCCGGCAAGTTCATCGCCAACCCGACCCATGCCGAACAGGCCGAGAGCGACTTGGACCTCGTCTATGTCGGCAACGACAAGGACATCGTGATGTATGAAGGCTCCGCGAAAGAAATCACGGAAGCCGACTTCAACGCCGCGTTGAAATACGCGCAGGAAGTCATCCAGCCGCTCATTGCCGCGCAGAAGGAACTCGCCGCGAAAGCCGGCAAACCCAAGCGCGTTATCCCGCTGAAACTGGTCCCCGACGAAATCCTCGCCGAAGCCAAAGCGCTGGGTGGCGACCGTTTCGTGCCCGCCCTGCTCACGCCCGGCAAACTGAACCGCGAGAATGCTTGCAAAGCGATTCAAGACGAGGTCGGCGCGAAGCTGGTCGAGAAGTTCGGCGCGGAAAAGGTCACGCCCTTCGTCATCAACGACGCCTTTTACTACATTCAGAAAGAAGCCGTCCGCAAGCTGATTCTCGAAAGCGGCAAGCGTCTCGACGGCCGCAATTTTGAGCAGGTTCGCCCGATCATCAGCGAAGTGGGCATTCTGCCGCGCGCCCACGGATCGGCCTTGTTCGCCCGCGGCGAAACCCAGGCGGTCACGCTCGCCACGCTCGGCACCGGCGACGACACCCAGGAATTCGATTCCTACACCGGCGGCGAAAGCACCAAGCGGTTTTTGCTCCATTACAACTTCCCGAATTTCTCCGTGGGTGAAACCGGCCGCATCAGCGGTCCGGGCCGGCGCGAGATCGGCCACGGCGCACTCGCCGAACGCAGCATTGAGCCGATGATCCCGCTGAAGGATTATCCCTATGCCGTGCGTGTCACCAGCGAAATCATGGAATCCAATGGTTCCACCTCCATGGCGTCCGTCTGCGGCGGCACCCTGGCGCTGCTCGACGCAGGCGTCCCGATGATTCGTCCGGTGGCCGGCATCAGCGTCGGCATCTGCACCGAATACAGCGGCTCCAGCATTGCCAAATACCAGCTCCTCACCGACATCATCGGCTGGGAAGATGCTTATTGCGACATGGATTGCAAGATCGCCGGCACGGAAAAGGGCATCACCGGCTTTCAATTGGACTTGAAATTGAAGGGGCTGCCGCACGAAATCATGGCGGAGGCCGTGGAAAAAGCCCGCATTGCCCGCCTGGCGATTCTCGCCGAAATGGCCAAGACCATTTCTGAGCCGCGCAAGGAAATCAGCAAATACGCCCCGCGCATCACCACCCTCAAGGTCAATCCCGAGAAGATTGGCGCCATCATCGGACCCGGCGGCAAGAACATCAAGAAGCTGGTCGAGGAATCCGGCTGCGAAATTGACATCGAGGACGATGGCACAGTCAACATCTTCTCTGTCTCGGCGGAGGGCATGAAGATCGCCGTGGACGCCATCAGCGGCATGACCTCCGAAGCGGAGATCGGGAAGATCTATCGCGGCAAGGTTGTCACCGTGAAGGAATTCGGCGCGTTTGTGGAATTCCTGCCCGGCAAGGATGGCTTGGTGCATATCAGCGAACTCGCCAACTTCCGCGTGAAGAAGACCGAGGACATCGTGAAAGTCGGTGACGACATCACCGTGAAATGCTTGGGCGTGGATGAAAAAGGCCGCGTGCGCCTCTCGCGCAAGGCCGCCATGGAAGACCGCGACAAGGAAATGGCCGCGGAACCCAAGGCGTAATCCGCTGGAAAGAATTCGAGAGCGCGGACGGCGAAAGCTGTCCGCGCTTTTTTTTGGTGCGCCCGGCAGGGCGCGTTGACTGGTCCTTTGAAGTCCGATGCATTTCCGACTTCCAAACGCCCAACCCCTGATACCAATCAAACATCGAAACGAGCAAATCGCTAAAGCTCCTTTTTTCAGCATACCACCGAAAGCTGTCAGAGAATCAACTATTTCTCATCTCCCTTGAGTTCTGCAGGTCTCCGCTCAAAAGCGGTGCGATAGTGAGTAAAGCGCCTTTCTGATGTTCGGTAATCATATCCCGTATTCTTGACCGTATTCTCGTCCGCTTCGCGTGTCGAGCCAAATTCCGCGCGCCGCCGTTCCAGAGCGCCAGAGGGCTGGTGCAGTCCAAGATGCTGGCGCGATTGCTGGTCGTTCTCGAAATTGAAAACTGGAAAAATCGATGTCACCGGTCACTTCAAAACCAGCCAGCCGGGGTCGAATCAAAACCAGCCACTCTGAGGTGCTAATTTCATATCAGGTTCATTGATTCAAGCAAGCGGTTTTTCGCTCTGCGTCTGGATTTTTTG
>Ga0316231_1005048_pt1 | contig 10670 bp, 9 predicted proteins | sample TBH18027metaG_FD_206002 | JGI IMG/M metagenome (GOLD analysis project Ga0316231, IMG submission 206002) | Freshwater microbial communities from Trout Bog Lake, Wisconsin, USA - TBH18027 | ecosystem: Environmental > Aquatic > Freshwater > Lake > Hypolimnion/Profundal zone | place: USA: Wisconsin...
TGACATCGGGCAACAAACGAATGCTATTGGTCGGAATCAAGTACTCATTATAGACCAGTCCCGCAGGACTGCTGGTTTCGCGATAGACCATATAACCCGGTGTCACATACCAAAACAGCGCTGAACTGCGCTGGGAAATCCCACCATCAAGAATGGTATCGGGCACTGTGGGATCGTAACCACGGGTGTACTCGTCCAGTAGCGTCCAACCATCCCCGTCGGTATCAGTGGCGGTGTTAGTCAATGACCCGTAGAATTGGTATTGGTACCAGTCGGGCACACCAGCGCTAAACGTATCCTGAATGGTCGCGTAGAATACGGCGACCGCATTGGTAGTATTCGTAGTGACGAGGATCGGCAACCCGCCGACGGAGCGCCCCAACGCATCCGCCACACGCACGTTGTTAGTCGTCCATTGGCCAAATTGGTATCCTGCCGCGAGACCGGCGGTGCTGACATCGGGCAACGCCCAAACCGTGCCGGTGGCGAGAAGGTACTGGTTATTGACCAATCCCGATGGACTGCTGGTTTCACGATAGATCACATAGCCTGATGTCACATACGAAATCAGGGCTGAACTTCGCTGGGAGAGCCCACCGTCGAGGAGTGTGTCGGGCACGATGGGATTGTAGCCGCGGGTGTACTCGTCCAATAACGTCCAGCCATCTCCGTCAGTGTCGGAGGCGGCATTGGTCACCGCGCCGTAGAACCAAAGTTTGTACCAGTCGGGCACGCCATCGCCAAAAGAATCGGTAGTTGCGAGAACATAGTACGCAATGGCTGCCGTGGGCAGTGCAATGGTAAATGTGACCGGGTTAATGCTTTGGCCCAAGGCATCCCGCTGTTGAATGTTGTTCACCGTCCAGTAGGCAAATCGGTAGCCAGAAGCTGACAGCGGTGCCGTAACTGTAGAGACGGCAGTCCCGGTGTAATCGAACGCCGAACTGCTTGTAATCAACCCCGCTGGGGAAGAACTTTGGGTAAACTGAACGAGGACTTGGGCGGGAGCGGTGAGGGGGAGGAGGAAGCCTAAGGAAGTAGACAGTAGACAGGAGACAGGAGACAGAATTCTGGAGACCGAAGGGCGGAGAGGGTTGAGGGTTGAGGGTTGAGAGAAGGACGAAGACAGCAGACGGGAGACAGGAGACAGGAAATCAGAGATCAGAGAACAGAGATCAGAGGTCAGGTGGCGAAGGCTGGAAATGGGGGAGCGGAGGGTGGATGTGATAAACGTAAGTATTGCGCGGGAAAAACCGAAGACTGTATTAGGCAATTGAAAACGCGGATGAACGCAGATGGACGCGGATGCAGAACTAGTTGAGCGCGTTATCATGCAGCCTGTCTGACCGCGTAACCGGTGTACCCAAAAAGAGTGTGGGGTGACCTGTGCAACATAAACCAATTAGGGAGACCTTCGGTCGGTCGAACAGCGAGGTCGCTAGACCTTCGCCGAACAGGGACTGAGGACTGAGGACTGCAGAACTGTCCACTGTCCACTGTCAACTGACCACTGGGTTTCATTGTCCCGGCGGTGCCAGCACCACCCACCACGCGTTATTCGGCAAGCCACCACCGGCGGTAATGGACCCGGTGTCAAAGCCATATTCGTTCACGCTAACGGGCAGGCCGTTGATCTGGACTAATGGTGTCCATTGAGTGATGGTGGTCAGGTTGGTATGCGTGGTGCCCATGGCCGCGCGATAGACCTCAGTTGTAGTTGCAGCGCGGATCACCTGATTGGAGATGACCATGTTGGAGTAAACTGCCTGAACCATGTTGGAAGAGATCATGGAAAAGAGAAACGTCCGGCCATCGGTAGTCGTCACAGTATTGGTTTGACCACTGGCAATGGTGGTCTGAGCAAGGAGCGTATTATTGGTGACGCCGTAAAGATTGCCGACGGCATAGACGGAGCCGGTGACAAGATTGACGCTCGGATTGCCCGAGGCAATCAGCCAAGTCCAAACACCAAAAAGGTCGGTTTGGCTGTACGGCGAGACGCTGATGGTCAACGGGGTTGCATAAGTGGCGTTGCTTGGGATGGTAATCAGATGAAAATCCAACAGGTTTCGGTTGTTATAAGCAAGGATATTGACCCGCAGATATCCGTAGCCGGCGGACCAATCGGCAATGGTATTCCACGTGAGATGATGTGGCACACCCGTGGTTACGTTGGTCAGCGAGACGATATCAGTCCCATTGGTGAAGGTCTTCATCGGCACTGCGGCGAGCAGATTCTGGCTGCCGTTGACGAAGGCGATCGCACCCACTTTGGTGGTGGCGTTACTCGGATCAACCACACAGAAATCAATATCAATCCACTGAGTTCCGCTGCGTTGGGCCGTGTTCCAGACGCCGGGCATCGTCAATGGGTAGGGCGGTTTCAATCCCGCCGTGCGGTAGATCCGGCGAAAGACGCGCACTTCTTTGTCGGCCAAAATTACCAGCCGTTGTCCATCGGGACTAAATGCCGCACCATGCGTTCGCGTGTTGGGAGCGAGCGTGCCAAAGTTAAATGGCTCGATGTACTCCAGAGTCGGTGACAACAACTGTAAGATGTTATTATATGTCGCAACGTATAGAAGCCCATCCGGCCCCGCTTTTACGATCTTGATATTTTGCCCTGCACTTGGAATGTATTGTTGAATAAACACCCCATTCGATGTGAATTGCTGGATTCGAAAGTTCACCCAATCCGCAACATTCACATGTCCGTCTATTCCTACTGCTATATCAACTGGATACTCGAATTGACCCGCCGAAGTACCATTTGTTCCCCATTGGGTAAGATAATTTCCATTCAGATCGAATACCTGAATCCGGTGGTTAAACTCATCGGCCACATACACCAATCCTGATAAGCTTACAGAAATTGAGTTTTCAATTCCGGAGGCGTTAAACTGGCCAGGTCCGGTTCCACTCCCCCCCCACTGGCGAATGAGCGTTCCATTCAAATCAAAAATCTTGATCTGATTGGTTGTTGTAAAAGTCGAAACGAATACTAGGTTGCTGGTTGGGTAGAAAGTAATAGCCCGGGCAGACGCCACTGGCCATGTTAGCAGTGTGGTACCATTAAGGTCGTAGATGTTGACCCGACTGCCATCGGCTACATAGACTCGGTTACTGTTATCAACCATTAGTCCGTAGCCCTCATTACTTGAAGCAGAAATCGCATAATTGTTTGTCCATGTCTTCTCTAGAATAAAAGTATCCTGCAATTGCTTTAATTGAGCTGAAACTGTGAAGACTGCCCAAAAACTAGCAAGAATCCCTAACAAGAAATTTTTGATGCGATGGGACATAAACACCTTCGATTGGGATGAGAGGTTGAGAGTTAACACTTGGTGCATCGTGACATCCAAACGTTCATAATTGTTATTTTCGGAATATATCACATAATTTCCGGTGGGAAAGAGCGAAGTTGCAGAGGGTCCGTTAGAAAATCCACCTTAAAACTTGTTCCTCATTTGCCACCACCTTGTCATTCCGAACTCCGACAGGAGTCGCGAGTCCATCTCGGATTTGTCGAGGAATCTCCGGTTTGTACCGCCGGATTTCAGTTGGAACGACAGAGACCCTTTCCTTCGGTCAAATTCAGGACAGGCTCTCAGCCGGAACGATGCAGTCGAAAATGGTAGGGCGGGCTGTCCCAGCCCGCAGTTCCGCGGTGCCAAGGCGAACCCCACTGTCGGGATCGACTCACCATTCGGTGCGTGGTCGGTTCCTCCTCCGCATCTGCCAATCTCCCCGAATGGCGCGGTGGGACACCTCGCCCTACCACATTCAGGCAACATCCAACTACATGGTTCCGGCTCAGCCGTAACCATCCTGTTAAAATAGGCCAATTTTGGCGGCTGGCCGAGTTGAACAGGCGTCTCGCCTGTCGCCGCTCCGGCCTCACCATTGGTGCCGTTCTCGAACTTCATTCACAGTTCGATAGCGACCACCAAACCAACTCCGAGAAACTGCATTGTTATGGTGCAGCTCAGGGTGACAAATTTTGAAATGGGCGAATGGATTAGATTCCTCAATGCGGATGCCAGTGCTGGAGAATGTGAGGACGCTCCAAACCGTGTTTTAGCATCAGCGCGGTGTCATTGAGCAGTTCCCGCGTTGCCCCATCCGCGACTACCACCCCACCATCCAACACCAGTGACCGTGGACACAGTTCCACCACCAGTTCCAAATCATGCGACGCAATCAGCTTCGTTGCCGGGATCTGGCGCAATAAAGCCTTCAATTCCCGCTTTCCTCGCGGGTCCAGATCGCTCGTTGGCTCGTCCAACACCAGCACCTGCGGATCACAGGCCAATACCCCCGCCAGGCAGACGCGCCGCTTCTCGCCACGGCTCAAATGCTGGGGTGACCGCTCCTCATACCCAGCCAGCCCGACGGTTGCTAACGCAGCCCGGACCTTGGCCTCGTCCAAGCCAAATTGCTGCGGCCCAAACGCCACGTCTTCGAACACCGTCGGACAAAAAAGTTGATCATCAGCATCCTGGAACAATAACCCGACCTGCCGGCGAATTGCCGGTAGGTTTTCTGCCGTAACCGGTATGCCGCCGACATAAACAGCCGGTACGCCACCGATTCGCTCCGGCAGGATGCCGTTCAAATGCAGCAACAACGTCGACTTGCCGGCGCCGTTGGGGCCGATCAAGCCGACGCATTCCCCTTCGCTCACCGCGAAACTGACCCCGCGCAACGCTTCGCGACCGTCGGGGTAGCGGTAGTGGAGGTTGTGGACGGAGAGGGAAGGTTGAGGGTGGAGGGTGGAGGGTGGAGCGTTGGGGATGGGGGTTTGGAGATGGGAGTTCATGGGATGGGGTGGGAGAGAGGTCGGAAGTCAGCGGTCGGCTGTCAGAGGTTTAGGGTGGAGGGTTGAGTTGGGGATGGAAGTTCGGCGTCCTGAGTCCGTGGTCCCTAGTCCATAGTCGAAGGTGGAGAGTGGAGACTTGAAATCTGAGTCTGTGGTCTAAAGTCCATGGTCCAAAGTCTAAGGTCTGTTGTCGATGGTTGAGAGTTAAGGGTTGAGTTGGGGATGGAAGATTGGAGCTGGAAGATGGAAGTTTGGAGTACGGAGTCTGCGGTCTGTGGTCTAATGTCCATGGTCCATAGTCCGAAGTCTAAAGTCTATTGTCGAGGGTTGAAAGTTGAGGGTTGAGGGCATGGTGGAGAGAAGTTCATAGCGGATCGCGCACTTTTAAACCAGGGACGCCGACAAAATTCCGGTCGTGTGACCAAAGTTCGGTGGCCCCGTTTTCAAAGGCAATCAAGGCAATCTGTAGATCGAAAATACGCCGGCCAACAATCTTCAGCTCCGCGGCAATCTGAAGAAGACGTCTTCCAAAACCGGCGCTTGGCTGCCACAGAGTTCCGCCGCCGTCTTCCAGTAGGTTGGTGATAAAAAGCGCTGCGGTTTCCGGAAGGGCGGGAGTACCGGTTGCGGCAGGGTGAGTAACCACACTCCAGAACTCAGCCAGACATGGCAACGGAATCCCCCATCCTTGCGGATGGATGACAGCCTTCTCAATTGCCTGGCGCGCGGCAGAATGCTCGGGCATCGTCGCGCGATGGGCATAGATCAATAGATTGGTATCCAGAGCAATCATACCGGTCGCTGGAACCAAACGGCCAGCTCCTCACGATTGGCAACATCAAGATTAGGCGGAACTCCACCGTTAGTTGTGACCCAGCGAATTGTTTTCTTCTTGCTAGTCGTGGAGGTCGGAGTGGGACGCAGTCGTTCACACAATCCTTCGATGACCAGTTCGCGCAAAGGTCGCCGCAATTCGACCGCACGTTTTTTTGCGCGAATCAGTAACGCGTCCGGAATATCAATCGTGGTCTTCATACAGGAATACATAAACCCATATTACCATACTGTCAATTCGGCAGATGTTATTAAGGAGATTGGAGATGGGAGTTCGTGGAAGGTTGAGGGGGGAGAGTTGAGGGCATGGCGGAGAGGTCAGACGTCAGCGGTCAGAGGTCTAGGGTTGCAGGATGAGGGTTTGGAGGTGGAAGATGGGAGTTGGAAGAATGGAAGATAGGAGTCCTGGGCCCGTGGTCTAAGGTCCATGGTCCAAAGTCTAAAGTCTCCAGTCTTCCTTTCATTTCCACCCCCGCGCACACATGGCAGCGTAAATTCGCTCCGCCCGTTCCGTTGAACGCACGAACAATTGACCAATCACGCTGGCCAGATTTTTCCAAGTCCGCCAACGGTGCCGGGTAAACGTGCGGCTGTGCCGGGCCCGGTTCATCCGTTCCATCTCATCCAGCAGCACGAATAAATACCGATAGAGCAATGCCACCGTCGTCACCAGCAAGGTCGGCACACGCACCCGGCGCAGTACCCGGACCAATTCCGCAACGGGCGTTGAACTTGCCAATAACACCATCGTCATCAAGCAGAGCGTGCTCTTGATGACGATGCCAAGAAACACTGCCCACCCACCAGGCTGCAACAACGTCAGCACCGCCAGACCGAAGACGAAAGGTTCCACCAGCAACAGGCGCTTCCCGAGATACCCCAGCGGAATTCGCGTCGCCAGCGCCACCACGATCAATCCGATTGCCACAGCCATGAATGGCCAGCGCAGCGTTAGCGGAGTGAGAACGATCACGAACACGAGAATGAGCGCGGAAACAAGTTTCAATCCCGCCGGCCAGCGGTGCACCGGCGAGGGGAGCCGGCTGTAGCGATCGAGAAAATCGTGGCGCATAAAATTAGTTGGACAGGCGTCCACGCCTGTCTGTGTCGAAAAGATTGACAGGCGGGACGCCTATCCAACTATTCGGCACGAAGATTCGCGCCTGAAAAAAGTTGTTTGCCGGTTGATTAATCGGGCAAATCCGTTCCGGTACTGGTGATGGTGAGTTTGCCATGCTTGACACCTTTGGCGGCAATCATTTCGTCCGCCAACTGCTTGATGGCAGCCGATTTGCCGCACACGGCAAGCACTTCAAGACAGTGATCGTGATCCAAATGACAATGCAGGGACGAGATGATCACTTCCCGATGCTCATGTTGGAGATCGGTCAATAAATCCTGCAAATGATGACGGTGATGGTCATAAACCAAGGTGATGCTGCCGGCAATCTCACCGGCACCCATCTGTTGCCGGTGCTCGACCAGATGGGCGCGAATCATATCGGCAATGGCCAATGACCGGTTATCGTACCCCTTTTCAGCCGTCATCTGGTCGAGCGCGCGCGCCAGCGGGCGTGGCAGCGATACGCTAAAGCGAACCACCGACTCCTTTGAAGTGTTACGCATGATGGAGATGGTAACATCGCAACGGCCGGCGTCAAGCGGTTAACGTTGGCGCAAGTCCACGGGGAAGATTTTATTGCAATGCTGATCCGCCAACCGCCGGCCCCGTCTGTCCGGCAGCCCGCTGGGCGGCCGGCGCGAATTATTGGCAGCGGTTCGGATTGAAAGTCACTGCTGATTTTGGCAGTCTACAAATTGACACAATGAAGGGACCTTTTATGACCTGGCAATCTTGGGCGGTGCTATCAGCAATCTTTGCCGCCGGCACTGCCATCCTCGCCAAAGTTGGCGTCCAGAACATCAATTCAGACTTCGCCACTTTCATTCGCACAATTGTTGTGCTGCTGGCTCTGGGTGGGATTCTCCTCGCCACCGGCCAATCCCAGCGCCTCGATTCAGTCTCACCCCGAAGCTACCTATTCTTAACTCTCTCGGGTTTGGCGACCGGGGCATCCTGGATCTGTTATTTCCGGGCACTGAAAATGGGGAATGCTTCACTGGTCGCGCCCATTGATAAACTCAGCGTGGTTTTGGTGGCGATCCTCGGCGCGCTTTTCTTGCATGAGAAATTGCTGCTCCGCAACTGGCTCGGCGTGGTGTTGATCGCGATCGGCGCCATTTTTGTCGGGTGGAAACCGTAAGAGCGTGTTTGTAAATTCATCGTCTGACGTCTTGCGCGCGAAACGTGGAACGGGAGTCTCCCTCGACGTTGCTCGGGACCCTGAACCTGTCGAAGGGCTGCCCGTTGATTCGGATGTGCATGGAAAACAAACGGGCGAGACGCCCGTTCCACTATTTTTCAAACACGCTCTGAGACCAAATCCGCTGGTGTTATAACTGCCAGACAATCTTGCCAGCCACAATCGTGGCCGTCGCCCGACCCGTTAATTCCCAGCCGTGGAACGGGCTGTTGCGGGATTTACTGGCCGACTGGGTCACGTCGTAGGTCCATTTCGCTGTGGGATCCAGCACCGTCACGTCGGCATCCGCACCGAGACTGAGCGTGCCTTTCGGCAGGCGTAATAACCGGGCGGGATTAGTGGTAAATTTTTCGATGAGGTGCGGCAGCGTTAATACTTTTTGTTGGACCAGTGCCAGGGACAGCGCCAGTTCTGTTTCCAAGCCGATGATTCCAAATGGGGCAACATCAAACTCAACCTGTTTTTCGTAGGTGCAATGCGGCGCGTGATCGCTCGCAATAATGTCAATCGTGCCGTCTGCCAATCCGGCGAGCAGAGCCTGCCGGTCAGCCTCCGTGCGCAGCGGCGGATTCATTTTCAGATTCGTGTCGTAGTCTTTCACCCGTTCATCCGTCAAGGTGAAGTGGTGGGGACACGCTTCCGCAGTAATTTTTACTCCGCGCTTTTTGGCTTCGCGCACCAACGCCACCGAACGGACCGATGACAAGTGCTGACAGTGAATGTGCCAGTCGGTCACTTCGGCCAGCAGGATGTTGCGGGCCACGATGATTTCTTCGGCAACGGCCGGCCAGCCCCGCAGCCCGAGTGCGGCACTCCAGTATCCTTCATGCAGGACGCCGTCAGCGGCCAGATTGTAATCCTGGCAGTGGTCCAGGACCGGTAGGTCAAACATTTTGGCGTACTCGACCGCCCGCCGCATGAGTTCGTTGTTCTGGACGCAGCGGCCATCATCGGTAATCGCGACCACTCCCGCGCGCTTGAGCGAACCGATCGGTGCCAATTCCTCGCCTTTGAGTTCTTTCGTGATCGCGCCGGCGGGGAACACATTGACACAGGCGACTTCAGCCGCCCGCTGTTTGATAAAAGCAATCGTCCCGGTATTGTCGGCGGCCGGCGTGGTATTCGGCATCGCCACGACGCTGGTAAACCCGCCGCGGGCGGCACAGCGCGTGCCCGTCTCAATGCTTTCCTTGTCGCTCCGACCGGGCTCGCGCAGATGGACATGAATATCAATGAGACCGGGAGTGACAATCTTGCCGGTGGCGTCGAGCACTTCGGCTTTGCCGGATTGTGCGGCGGCGATTTTTCCGGCGGCGATGAAAACATCACGGACTTCGTCGATGTGGTTCGCGGGGTCGATCACGCGACCGTGTTTGATGATCAGTGAATTCATGGTTCCACCACCTGTCCGCCCGAACAAAGAAAGAGGACGGCCATCCGGACGGCAAGGCCGTTGGTCACTTGTTCGAGAATGACCGAGCGTTCGCAATCGGCAACCTCGCTGTCAATTTCCACGCCCCGATTAATGGGGCCCGGATGCATGATCATCGTGTCGGGCTTGAGGCGGGCGAACCGCTCCTTGTTCAAACCAAACATGGTGGTGTATTCCCCAATACTCGGGAAGAGTGTCTGGCGTTGTCGTTCGTGCTGGATCCGCAGCAGATTCACCACGTCGGCATCGCGCAGGGCCTCATCAATATTGTGCGTGACCCGGCACCCAAACTGCTCAAAGACGCGCGGCACAAGCGTGGACGGGCCCGCGAGGGTGACGTTGGCTCCCAGCTTGGTCAGGAGCCAGATATTGGAACGCGCCACCCGCGAGAAAAGGATGTCCCCCAGAATGGTGACGTTCAACCCGGCAATCCGCCCTTTCTTTTCCAAAATGGTAAACGCATCCAGCAAAGCCTGTGTCGGATGCTCGTGCGCGCCATCCCCGGCGTTGATGACACTCGCCTTGAGCAGCCGGCCCAGAAAATGCGGCGCCCCGGCCGCGCTGTGCCGGATAATGATGACATCCGCGTGCAACGCTTGCAGGTTCAAAGCCGTATCTTTCAGCGTCTCCCCTTTCACCAGACTCGAGGCGTTGGCCGTAATGTTGATCACGTCAGCCGACAATCGCGTGGCCGCCAACTCAAAGCTCGTGCGCGTGCGCGTGGACGGCTCAATAAACAGATTCACCACCGTCTTCCCGCGCAGGGACGGCACTTTTTTTACCGACCGTTTGCCAACCTGTTTAAAGGCTTGGGCGCTATTCAATAGAAAATTGATTTCGGCAGCGGATAATTCCTGGATGCCGAGTAAATCTTTGCGTTGCCAGCGTTTCATCGTTCGATCACCACCTCATCTTGGCCATCCACTTCCGCCAACCGGACCGTGACGCGTTCCTGGGGCGCCGTCGGCGCATTCTTGCCGACGAAATCAGCGCGGATTGGCAGTTCCCGGTGCCCGCGGTCGACCAGCACCGCCAGTTGAATGCGTTGGGGCCGGCCAAAATCGGCAATCTCGTCCAGCGCCGCCCGGGTGCTGCGGCCGGTAAAGAGCACATCGTCCACCAGAATAATTGTTTTCCCGGTCACATCGAACGCGACCTGTGTCGCCCCAACCTGAGAGGCCCCGCGCAGCGCGATGTCATCCCGGTGCATGGAAATATCAATTTCGCCGATTGGAATCGGCTGGTGGAGAATTCCGCCGAT
>Ga0316231_1005050_pt1 | contig 10664 bp, 8 predicted proteins | sample TBH18027metaG_FD_206002 | JGI IMG/M metagenome (GOLD analysis project Ga0316231, IMG submission 206002) | Freshwater microbial communities from Trout Bog Lake, Wisconsin, USA - TBH18027 | ecosystem: Environmental > Aquatic > Freshwater > Lake > Hypolimnion/Profundal zone | place: USA: Wisconsin...
AATATCGGCGTGACAACTGGTGCAAAGGTTTTTGGCGTGGATGGAGTTGCTGAATTTCTTCTCATCCACAAACAACGACACCGCCTTGCCGGCGGCGTTGGTTTTCACGAGTTCCTTGTCGCTGTGGCAGGCAAAACAATCTGAATTATCGAGCGCTCGCGCAACCCAGACGGGCGCGAGAATCGACACGATAACGGCGACAAGTTTAAGTTTTTGCATTCGGACTCACTCCGCCGCGCGTGGATCAAGCCCCACGCGCGGCGGCAAGTCTGTCCCGGTCAAAAGGCCGGTTAGTGTTTCACCTTGGGATCCGGATGCGCGATTTTCTCGACCATCGCTTTTTCATCGAATCCCTTGAAAGTCGGACTCTGGTCGTTGTGGCACAATTTGCAGCTTTGCGTGGCGGGCGCGATCAACCCGGCTTCCACCGCTTTCGCCTTGTCTTCCATCGTGCTCTTGGTCATGAATTTCTTCCCCGGACCGTGGCAGGATTCGCAAACGACGCCATCTTCGGGTTTGATTTTTTCCGACGCAACCGCTTCGGTGAAGTTGTAGGCAGTCGAGTGACACTTCAGACATTTGCCGCTCGTCTGCGGATTATCCACCCCGAGCTTTTTGCCGGCTTCCTTGGCGGCAGGAGTGCCGAGCGTCTCAAACGCTTTGGCGTGCGGCCCGGCCTGCCATTTGGCAAATTGATTGCCGCACTCTTCCTTCTTATGGCAGATGGCGCAGGTTTTGACGCCGACATAATTTGCCGCATCGCGTTCGGCCGCGAACGTAACGCCGGTCAGAACGGACGCTCCCAAACTGAGACTGATGATTGATTTCCAGATATTTTTCATGACACCTCTCCTCGATAATTACTGGTTTAATTTTTCTGCGGACCCTTGTGCGCATTCATAGACAATCTCCAAAAAACATGCAAGTCTTCTTGTGCGTCCGGTTTCCGCTTCCTGCTTTCCGCTTTCAACTTGCCGCTTTCTCCGCTATCTTACTGGCATGTTTGTTGATAAAGTCAGAATTCGCGCCAAGGCTGGAAATGGCGGCAACGGCTGCGTTTCATTTCGGCGTGAACAATTCGAAGACTCCGGGGGGCCCAACGGCGGCAACGGAGGCGCCGGCGGCGATATCATTCTGATCGCCGATAAAAACATCACCGATCTATCGGATTACCATTTCTCCCCGCGCCTCGTTGCCGATAACGGCGGCCACGGCCAGGGCAAGGACTGCTCCGGTCGCGGCGGCAAGAATAAGTTTTTTAAAGTGCCGATTGGCACCCAGGTGTTCCGGTTGACCCGCCCGACCCGGCAACTCGGCTACCAGCGCTACCGGCCCGCCGCCGCCACTGAGGAAGATGATTTTAAAAACCCGTCCATGCTCGGCATCCCCCACCGACCCGGCCGCGCCAAACTCGTGCTCGCCGCGGCGGAAGCGGGGACCATCAATTTGACGCCCGAGGCGCCGGTGGAGCTCCCCGAGCGTGAGATCGTCGCGGACCTGGTCGAGGACGGCCAGCAATATGTTTTGGTTCACGGCGGCTCTGGCGGCCGCGGCAACACCTCATTCAAAAGCTCCTCCCATCAAACTCCGCGCGAGTTCGAGTACGGCGAACCGGGGGAAGAACTCCACGCGGAATTGGAATTGAAAACGCTGGCCGATATCGGTTTGGTCGGATTCCCGAACGCCGGCAAGTCCACTTTGCTGTCGAAAATGACTCGCGCGCATCCCAAAATTGCCGCCTATCCGTTCACCACGCTCACGCCGAACGTCGGGCTGGTGGATCTGCCCAATTACACCCGCATGACGATGGCCGACATTCCCGGTTTGATTGATGGCGCCCACACCGGCCGCGGTCTGGGCCATGATTTTCTCCGCCACATCGAACGCTGCCGGGTGCTGCTCATCCTCATCGATATGGCCGGCGTGGACGCCCGCGCACCCTGGGATGATTACAAAAAATTGCTCGCCGAGCTGAAACTCTACAACAAAGAACTCCTCCAAAAGCCGCGCCTGGTGGTCGCCAACAAAATGGATCTACCCACGGCCAAGAAGAATCTGGTGACGTTTAAGAAGAAGTTAGTGGAACGGGCGTCCCGCCCGTTGAAGACTACAAAACGACGAACGGGCGGGACGCCCGTTCCACTAAAGATCCTCGAAATTTCCGCCGGCGACGGGATGGGCCTCCCCAAATTATTACTCGCGCTGCGCCAGGCGTTGCCGTAATTTTTTACCATGTACAAACTCATCGGGACAGATGGGCGGATGTATGGACCGGTTACCGGGGAACAACTCCGACAGTGGGTGGCCGAAGGCCGGGCGAACTCGCAAACTTTGGTGCAGCCCGTTGGCAATTCGGACTGGAAAGCGCTCGGGGAATTTCCCGAACTGCACATCCCCCCGTTGCCCGCTGATCCCCCGCCGCCCATTCGCGTGTCCCCCCGCACGAATGGCTTTGCCGTTGCGAGTCTGGTGCTCGGTACGGTTGGCTGGGCCCTTTGTTGCTGCGGACCGGTCACTTGGATTACCAGCATCATTTTTGCGAGCGCGGCCATCTCGCAAATCAACCGTTCCGCCGGCACACAAACTGGCAAGGGCCTGGCGGTGGCGGGCCTGATCGTGTCCCTGGTGGGCTTGGTGGCGGTTGCCCTCTGGGCAGTCTGCACCGGCTGGCAGCCGAACTGGCGCTTCTCCCAGTTTAGTCATCATGGCCGCTACTGGTAATTGCACCCGGCTAACGATTTGGCTTTTGGCTGCTACCGTAATCAGCGCTGGGGTTTTATATTTTGTGCCACCGGCCTGTTTTCCACCTTGCCCACTGCACGTGTTGACTGGCTGGAATTGTCCCGGTTGTGGAGCCACGCGCGCCGCGCATGAATTACTGCATGGTCACGTTCGCACCGCGCTTCATCTGAACGCACTTCTCGTGTTGACGCTGCCAGTGATGCTAGTTGGATTGTGGCAAGTGCTGAACAGCAGCACCGGTGAACGTGACAAAAAGAGAATCGTGTATCGCTATTTGGGCTGGCTAATTCTGTTAGTAGTATTGACTTTCGGAATCGTGCGCAACATCCCTTTTTATCCATTTACGCTGATAGCACCGTAATTGATTTCCAGAATTAACGAGAAGAAAGCGGTCGGCAGAAAGATGAAAACCACTCCATTACAAGACGCAACTGCGGCGCAAAATATGTGGCGCCTCCGCATGTTCTTGTTCCATCTCTCACTAGTTGCCGCCCCACTTGTGATTTGCTACATCAGCTCCATTCTTCCAAGCATGCCCCTCGGCATGTGCATCTTCCGTGACATAGTCGGCATTGATTGCCCGGCTTGTGGAATCACTAGATCCGTCAACGCAACCTTCCATCTCCACTTTCATGACGCATTCTCTTTTAACCCCACGGGCCCGATTGTCGCCTTTCTCGCACTTGCACTTTCAATCTATTTCTTGACAGCGGTAGTTGTCGGGAACAGAATCCAAATTGAATGGAGAAAAGAGGTCCAAGCTTACTCATACATTGATTGGGGGCTTGCCATCCTTTTGATCGCAGGATGGGTTGTAAAGACCGCAATGAACTAAACAACTAGAAGGAGTATTCCCATGGGAATGGTATCTTGTCCAAAATGCTCAAAAATCACAACTCAAGGTGGATTTCAGACTTGGCAAATCATCGTATCCATCTGTTTTTTTCCCCTTGGTCTCTTGTCACTGCTGGCTGGCCGTAAACCGACCACGTGTCAACACTGTAGCAATACTTGGCAAGGATAACTATCGAGCGTCTAACACCCACCGGTGGGTGTGTAGACCTTCGTCCGAGTAATCATGTATAAAATCATTGGTGTAGATGGAAAAGAATACGGCCCGGTCAGTGTGGAACAAGTCCGTCAGTGGGCTGCCGCTGGACGGATCAATGCTCACACTCTCGTCCAGCCCGAAGGCTCGACCGATTGGAAAGCTGCCGCGAATTTCCCCGATTTATTACCGCCGGTTGCCCCGCCAATTTCCTACTCCACGTCCGGAACCAGCGCCAAACCACCGGGCGCAGATAAAAAGATTCCCGCCGCTTTATGTGGCATTCTGTTAGGTTTATTTGGGGTTCACAAATTTATCCTCGGCTACACCGGTGAGGCAGTCACAATGTTGCTGGTTACCTTTTTAACGTGCGGCATTGGCGGCGGAGTCATGGCGATCATCGGCCTGATCGAAGGCATCATCTACCTCACTAAATCGGACGAAGAATTTGTCGCAACCTACGTGACCAGCAAAAAGGGCTGGTTCTAGCGGTTCACGCCTGCCGGTCGCGCCCGGAAGGGCGCTCCTACCAGCAGGCCCTGCACTGGCAGGGTGGGAGTGTCACAATCCGCACTGTGAGACGGTGATTTTTTTACCTCTTGCGCCAACACGCAGTGTCTGCCTACAACATCACCATGTTAGCGCCCAGTCATCCACCCGATTTGCCCAGCTTAGAGCGGGGCCAACGCCTCGAATTGGAAATCAACACGGTTGCCTTTGGCGGCGACGGCATCGGACGTCTCGATAATTTTGTGATCTTCGTCCCGTTTGTCATCCCGGGCGAACGCGTCGAAGTCGAGATCGTGGACGTCCGCAAACGCTTCGCAACGGCCGACCTCGTGCGGGTCATCACCCCCTCCCCCGACCGGATTGCGCCGCGCTGCAAACTTTACGCCCAATGTGCCGGCTGCCAGTATCAACACATCACCTACGCCCGCCAACTGGCACTCAAACACGCGCAGATCCGGGACGTTTTCCAGCGGATCGGCAAACTGCCCGACCCACCCATTGCCCCCGTCGTGGCTTCCCCGCGCGAGTACGGGTATCGGAACAAACTCGTGGTCCACGGTCCGGGCCAGCCCGGCTTCTGGACGCAGCGCGGACGCGCCATCATTCCAGTAAATCACTGCCCGATCGCCCGGGACGAAGTAAATGCGAAACTGACCGGGCCGTTGGCCGTGGATAAACATCTGACGATCCGGTCCAATTCCGCCGGTCAAGTTTGGACGTTCACCGATCCGGTGCCCGACACGATTATTGACGAGGTCGTGCTCGGCAAAACACTCCAGGCACCCGTCGGATCGTTTTTCCAGGTGAACCGGGAAATCATCGAGCGGGCCCTGCAGCACACCCGGCAGGCGTTCACCGCCAGCGGCTGCCGGGTGGTCGTGGACGCCTACTGCGGGATCGGCCTGTTCGCGCTGCTCCTCGGCGACCTCGCCGCGCATATCTACGGAATTGAAGCCGATGCCCGCGCCATTCAAACTGCCAACGCAAATGCGGAGCGGCTTGGGCTGAGTCAGTATGACTTTTATCCTGGCAAAACGGAACGGCTCCTGTTCTACACGCTCCGTCAATGCAAGCTGGCGGAGACCTGCGTGATTCTTGATCCGCCGCGCTCCGGCTGTGCGCCGGTCGTGTTGAAAACTCTCCGGGAACAGAAGCCGCGCAAGCTGATCTATATTTCCTGTGCCCCCCCCATGTTGGCGCGGGACATCAAAACGCTGCTTGGATTTGGCTACCGTCTGGAACGCGTAACGCCTTTTGACATGTTCCCACAAACGCAGCATTGTGAAGCCATTGCGGAATTAACTCACGGAGGAGCCTGATGCAACGCGCACAACTACGACTACTGATTGGCATTCTTGGGTTGGGGCTGGCAGGATGGACGCCATCCACGCAAGCACACCGGGAAATGCTGCTGGACATCTCCCACGGCCAAAAGCCTTCCAGTACCGGCAGCAATCAAATTGTTTACAGCCTCGGAGAGTGCCAGGAGTTGGGTGGACTGGCGTTAAAAGTCCAGTTCCCGCCCGGCGATAGTTTTGGCGAACAGTTCGCCAAGATCTCCAATTGGCAACCGTTTACCCACTTGGAATTTTCCGTTTTCAATCCCGCCTCCGAGCCTGTGACCTTGGCGCTGAACGTCAAACACCAGCAAACAACCAGTTATTCAATCGGGGTGGATCTGCCCCTGTCCATTCGACCCGGCCGCCAGGATATTAAATTAAATCTCAGCAGCCTGTTGAACACCGACGGTTCGACTCCCAACCTGGCCAGTGTCTCGCGCTGGTATTTCGCGAATACAACCGGCAAGCCCGCCACTTTGTTTTTCGGCGATATCAGTCTGGTTGGCGCTGATCAGCCCACGACACTGAGCGGCAATCTGACAATCGACGGCGGCGTGTTACCGCCGGGTAAGGTTTTTCATCTCCACGGCTCACTGAACGGCCAACCCGTCAATTTAACCGTTTCAGCGGAACCCGCATCGTCCACCGAACCGACTGCGGTGGCTCCTTCGCCGACGGCCCCCCAATCTGCCCCGGCTGTCCCCAGTCCGGAGATTGGGTCGCGAACCCGTGGCAAGATGCCGGAGATCCATGAGCCAATCCTGTTTAATACGCCAGCGGCGGATGCCATTCTCAAAGTCCTGGAGGTTTTCCCTCCTGATAATCCATGGAATCTCGCCATCACGGACTGGCCGGTTCACTCAAATTCCCACAACATCATCGCCAGTATCGGCGCCGAAAAACCATTGCGATGTAATTCCGATATGGCATTTGTGATCGTCCCGCCCGACCAACAACGGCAACCTGTGCGGGTCACCGAGCAGGAGGAATCCGACAAAGGTCCGTTCCCAGTCGCCCCGAACACGCCAATTGAAGGCTGGCCCAGTTCCTTCCACAACGACCCTCAGACCAGTCATCTGACATTGGATGAGGTCCAACGCGATACCGCCAATCTCGGTGGGGATCGCCACGGCATTCTCGTGGACCCGGTCAACCGGATCCTCTACGAGTTCTGGCAACTCAAGAAGACCGAGCAAGGCTGGCAAGCGAGTCAAGCCTCCATCTTCGACTTAAAAACCAACAAACTCCGCCCCAAGGGCTGGACCAGCGCCGACGCGGCCGGCCTGCCGATTTTCCCCTCCATTGTCCGCTATGACGAACTGAAACGGGGCGCGATCGAACATGCCCTGCGTGTCACCGTCAAGCACTCCCGTCGCGCCTACGTTGCCCCAGCGACCCACTACGCGAGCAAGCTCACCGACGTAAACCTTCCCCGGATGGGCGAACGGATTCGCCTGCGCCGCGATTTTAACATCAGCGATTTTTCACCCGAAGTGCAAACCGTTCTCAGGGCGTTGCAAACTTATGGCATGTTCGTTGCTGACAACGGTATTGATTGGGCCATCTCCGTTGCCCCGGATGAGCGAATTCCGGCTCTGCATGAAGAACTGCGACGCGTTCATGGTTCCGACTTTGAAGTCGTCGTACCGCCGCAGCCCTGATGATTGGCGAATTGCGTTTTCGCAAACTGTGACCATGCCACTCCGCAACCAAGAAAGTGGCTTGGGCGGACGATTCAGGCTGGCCCAGGTTGGGCTCTGGAAAGATCCCCGACAACTAGGGTTTACCCTGATCCAAATATCAGACTGTGGCCTGATTGCACCGGCCACTCGCAGTGTTTATTCTCCAAGTAATAAAAGAGCAGACATTCCATGAACGCATTCGAGTTCAGAGAATTATCCCGTCGATGGAATCGCTGGCTCCGCCGCGAATTCCCAATTCCTTGCGGGTTGGAACGGCCGGGATCGGAAAAAGTAAGGACCACCGGGTCGACCCGGACAACTCCACGATGCCAGCGCCCAATCATGGGAATCCTCTCGGTTGCGACGGCTAGCTGGTTATTGCTCGGCGGCACGACGGCCGTGGCCGCTGCCGCGAGCCCGGTTGTACAGGAATCACTACCGCCCAAAAGCTCCTGCAATTCCGTCTGCCAACTGCATGCCCAAGACTGGGCATTTGCCCTTTTAATTGAAACTTACCGCGAGTACCGCTGTAATCAGATCGAGATGGACTATGCCAACCGGACCCGCGCTCTGGCAAGGTTGGCGGATGCTCCCAATACCAACGGGATCGTCCATGCGCCCTTGCGTTTTGTTCAAGTGTTGCAGGAGCTGCTCGGCGAAATCGCTGCAGCCGAACGTAACCGGGGGTTGCAACTGATTCACACACAGGTCAATAATTTTCAATCGCTGTACGATTGCGCTCGAAAAGATGATGAGTTAGCCATCGGAGCCACCGTTACAAATTCCGTCAACAACCACAAAATTGCTCAAGAATTAAAACAGTACGTGGTGCTCAAGCCCGAGTTATTCGCGAAGAACACCGCCCCATCAACCGCTCGCGAAACACGGCCAAACTTGTTCGTATCGCCTAAATATCTGACCGACCACGCTGGGACGGTCCCATCCGAACCGGCAAGCACATTGCTGTACGATGAGCCGGTCGTTCCAGTTGACCCAAACCTGTTGCTGACTCCTTGCGAGTAATCCGGGCGGGCGGACCACACCAACAAAAATCACGGTTCAATCCGCCGGCGAAACTTCCGGCGCAGCAGCGTCGTCTTTCTGCTATGATGGAATGGCAATGGGAACTGTTGATCCGCTCGAATCCATCGCGGGCAGCGTCGAGAAGATCCTCTACACCAACGAGGAGAATCACTACACCGTCGCCCAGCTCTTACCCGAAGGCCGCGGGCGCGTCGAGCCGGTCATCATCGTCGGCAACCTCGCCGTGCTGAACCTCGGCGAAACCGTGCGCGCCCAGGGCCGCTGGGTCAACCATAAGCAATTTGGCCGGCAATTCGCCGTGGAGAAATTTGAGTCCGTTCTGCCGCGGACCATCGTCGGCATCCAGAAATACCTCGGAAGCGGACTCGTCAAAGGCATCGGCGCCAAGTTTGCCGATCGCATCGTCGAAAAGTTTGGCGAACAGACGCTGGAGATTATCGATCATTTTTCTGGCAAACTGCGCGAAGTCGAAGGCATCGGACCGGAACGCGCCAAGCGGATCAAGGAAGCCTGGACAACCCAGAAAAGCATCCGTGATATCATGATTTTTCTGCAGGGCCACGGCATTGGCAGCGCCCACGCGGCAAAAATCTTCCGACAATACGGCGACAATGCCATCGTCGTCGTCCGCGAAAATCCCTATCAACTGGCCAAGGACATTACCGGCATCGGCTTTCAGACGGCCGACGGCATCGCCGCCAAACTCGGCATCGCCGCCGATTCGATCCACCGGCTGAAAGCCGGTCTTGTGCACACGTTGGAACGCGCCGCCAGTGAGGGGCACACCTGCCTGCCGCGGGAAGAATTGATACGGAACGCCTGTGAACTTTTGGCGGGCGAGCCTCCCGGCGAGCCGCGGCTTGGCCGGAGCCTCGCCCTCCAGCAGCAGGTCGAGACCGCCCTGAACTTGCTGCTGGTGGCCGCCGATGCGGTGGCCGATGGCGAGTTCATCTACCTGGCCGGCCTGCATCATTCCGAATGCGGCGTCGCCACGCGCCTGACCGATTTGCGAAGCGCGAAACTGGAATTGCCATCCATCGATTTCGAAAAAGCGCTGAACTGGGTTCAGCAGCAAACCGGGATTGCACTGGCCGCGGCCCAAAAACAAGCCGTGCAAACTGCTCTCACCTCCAAAGTGTGTGTGATTACCGGCGGCCCCGGCGTCGGCAAGACCACGATCATCAATAGCATTGTCCGCATCCTGCAGGCCAAGAAATGCGCGGTTTTGCTGGCCGCCCCGACCGGCCGCGCCGCCAAGCGCATGAGTGAGGCGACTGGCGCATCGGCGCAAACGATTCACCGGTTGCTCAAATATGCGCCGCACGAGGGCGGGTTTACCCAGAATGAACGCCGCCCGCTCAAGTGCGATTTACTCGTCATTGACGAGACTTCTATGCTCGATATTCCCCTCGCCTATCATCTGGTCAAAGCCATCCCGGCCGGTGCGTCCGTGGTGTTTGTCGGCGATGTGGATCAATTGCCATCCGTCGGCCCGGGTAACTTTCTCCATGACCTGATTGAATCGAATGTCATCCCGGTTGTGCGGTTGACAGAAATCTTCCGGCAAGCCAAGGCCAGCTTCATAATCACTAATGCCCACCGGGTCAACGCCGGCGACTTGCCGGTGCTCGAGGCACCGGCGGAAAGCGATTTCTTTTTCATTCACGAAGAAGATCCGGAAAAAGTCGTCGCGACAATCAAGACGCTGTGCCGCGACCGGGTGCCGCGCAAGTTTGGCTTGGACGTGCAAGTGCTGACCCCAATGCACAAGGGCGTTTGCGGCGCGGAAAATTTGAATCGGGAACTGCAAACCGCGCTGAATCCGACCGGGCCATCCTTGCAGCGGTACGGGCGGACCTACCGGGTGGGCGACCGGGTCATGCAAATTCGTAACAATTACGACAAAGACGTTTTCAACGGCGATCTCGGCCAGATCAAACACCTCGATCTGGTGGACCAGGAGTTTGTGGTGGAGATGGATGGCCGCGACGTCCTGTACGATTTCACCGACCTCGACGAGCTGATCCCCGCGTATGCGATCACCGTTCATAAATCGCAAGGCAACGAGTACCCGGCGGTGATCGTGCCGCTGTTAACGCAACACTATATTTTACTCCAACGCAACCTGCTCTACACCGCCATTACCCGCGGCAAAAAGCTGGTCATCCTCATTGGCTCGAAGAAAGCACTCGGGATCGCCGTCCGCAACAACAAGACAGCCGCCCGCTATAGTTGCCTGCAAGACCGGCTGCGCACCCGGTAATTTGCCGTCCGGTAATGTCGCGATCCAACATTTTG
>Ga0316231_1005058_pt1 | contig 10650 bp, 9 predicted proteins | sample TBH18027metaG_FD_206002 | JGI IMG/M metagenome (GOLD analysis project Ga0316231, IMG submission 206002) | Freshwater microbial communities from Trout Bog Lake, Wisconsin, USA - TBH18027 | ecosystem: Environmental > Aquatic > Freshwater > Lake > Hypolimnion/Profundal zone | place: USA: Wisconsin...
TCCCTCCTATGCCAAAAACTGTAAAGTATGTGTCCGGTATAAAGTGTTAACTATGTGTCGAGTCGTACACAAAACCCCAGTTAGAGATAGCTGGGGTTTTGTCTTTTGAGCGTTACTTTAAGTAACGTTGTAGTTTAATAACTAAATTGATTTCCAGTCTACGAGTAACTGAATGGAGATGGGAAGGGTCTGCCGTAGGGCACCCCTCCTCTAATTGTCTGAAAAGGTACAAAGGCCATTTGACCAGGCCGTTTGTTGCCTTTTGTATCTAGCCATTCTGTTGGTTTCTCAATCAAATCAAATATCGTGATGTCAGCACTCGCCCCATTTTTAAGTGTTCCCAATAATGGATCTCGATTAATGATTTTCCCAGGGTGATTCGTTGTCATGGCAATAACTTCATTAACGGTAAATCCAAGAGTCAAAAACTTGCTCATTACATTTGGAAGGTAGGGGATGCTAGGAGAGTTGCCGCTATAAGCATGAAGATCGCTTGAAATGGTATTTGGGATTAGCCCTTGCTGTATTGCCGGTTCAGCGATAGTGAAATCAAAGCTGCCACCACCATGACCAACATCAATGATGACGCCTCGCTTCTTAGCTTCTAATGCAGCGGCAATGAGTTTGCCATTTTGTACTGTGTTATTCCCAGCGCCACTGTAGGCGTGTGTCAAGATGTCTCCGGGTCTGAGAGTATCAAGCAAAACACTTAAGTCGCCAGGCGCATTTCCAATATGGCACATGACCCTAGCTCCTTTAACCCCTGAGCGTTCTGCAGCAAGAACGGCTCTTCGAAGAGGTTCAATGCCATTTTCTCCAACTACATCAAGAGATTCTCTAACTTTGATTCCCAAAAGAATATCGGGATTTTCATTGAGCGTTCGAGCGGCTAGATCAATGTTTGCATATTCCATATTCTTCATTTCGCCCACTGGAAATCCTGCAAGTCCAATGGAGGAAATGTGAAGAAAGGCGTACATGCGACTTCTTGCCTGGGCTGCAATGTAATGCTTAAAAGCTGAAAAATTATTTGCGCCTGCATCACCAGCGTCTACAAAGGTAGTTGTCCCAGTTAGGTAAACCAACTCATCTGCTGGCAATCCTATTGCAGATGCTTGAGGATAGCAATGTGCATGAAGGTCAATGAGCCCTGGCGTGATAATTTTTCCGCTTGCATTAATAGTTTGTGCTGTTTTTTTGGTCAGTTGAGGTTTGATCTCAACAATTTTTTGATTACGTATTCCAATATCGGCAATTTGGTCGAGTTTTTGAGAGGGATCAATGATCCTCCCCCCAGTAATTATTAAGTCATAGCCATCTATGGGGCCAAGCCCTTGTTGCCCAAATGAATTGATTGGATTAAAAAATAAGGGTGCAGAGGCGATGCCTAATATATTTTGCAGGGCGCTACGACGCTTTAAATCCATGAGTGTCTCCTATGCCAGTCTAAATTTACTGTTTCTTTGTAGGAATATGGTTTTCAATCCAGGTACTTAGTAATGCCGCTAATTCGATGGAATTGTTATCCTGCATCAACATATGTGTATTTCCTTTTATGCCAATTTCGGGCAGAACAAGTAATTCAGCTTTGCCGCCCTGCGCATTAACTTTAGTAACAAATTCTCGGCAAGCTTTTAGTCTTGGGGCCCATCTAGTCGATAGCTCAACAAAATCACCAAACATGACCAGCGAAGGTATTTTTAAATAAGGTGTTAAATCAGAATCTGCTGAGGGACATGCTGCCGGCTCAATAGAAATAATTCCCGCAATGCCATCGTTACTAATTTTTGCTGAATTAAATGGAAAAATGCCGGATTGTGAATGACTGATTAATACGGTTTTTTTGAGCTCTTTTGATAGCGTTGACAATGCCATTGGAGTTGCGTTGGGCTCCTCCATTCCATAGTACCAGTCAGCTACCATCTGTTGCCAAAGGCCTTGTTGTGCGGCAATGGGAAATCTTTGGTTTTCAAAAGTCTTGGGATATTCAGCTCCAAAGCGAAAGATTTGCCAGGCGCCCTCATGACTAGCGGCAATTACAGTCGGTAATTTTTCAGGCGGAACTTGATTGGTTTTAACTGCATTAATTTGAGAGGCTGCATTGACTGCAGAGCGTCCACGTCCAACTTGATCAATGACATAAGTTGGAAAGCCCCTGCGGACAAAGTATTCGTTCCATCCCATACGATTATCTGGAGTTGATTCCCATGTCTTGCCTGTTAGACAGCAGCCATGTATTAGGACAACAGAGGTCGACCTGGCTTTAACAGGAATTTGATATGCAACATACATCTGGTCTAAAGTAATCGTTCCTTTTGAGCCAAAGGCGGGAAGGGTTGATAGAGTATCAGAGGTGACATCTTGACCACCAACAAAAAAACTTCCCTGCTTGTTAATGATCAGAGGTGCTTTTTGCGCTGAATCTGAAAGAGGTGTGATGGGGTAGTTTTGGGAAAATGCGTAATGAGCAATAAATGTACTCGCCATTAAGATGAATAAACGCGCTGCATAAACATGAATCTTCATTAAATCTCCCTTTTAGTTTTCATTTAATTGAATGGTTCTTTTATCTGAAACATTCTTATACTTTATGCCTAAATTATTACGATATCGCAGGTAAGGTGTTTGGGGTAAGTACTAGGTTATCTGTTGAATTAGTTAGTGAAAACTACACAAACCGGAATCCTTTGGTCCTAGCTTCAAGTCCTGGTGGGCCCATCAGAAATAGTGGGGGTTTATTTATTTAGAAGTACTTAAAATAGACTTTATCAACTGAGTGGATAGCAAAGAGGATAAAAAGGCTATGAAAAAAATTGGAATCATTGGCATTGGCAAAATGGGTAATGCTATAGCTATCAACTTAATGAAGCGTGGATATGCGGTAAATTTTTATACCCGTCGTCCCAGCTATTTCGAGGATAGGGTTATTTCAAGCGGCGGAAGCAAGAAGATTACAAAGGCTCAGCTAGCTCATGATTCACAAGTCATTCTGTTGTGTGTTACAGGAACGCCTGAAGTTGAGCAAATCATCTACGGTGAGGATGGCCTATTGGAAAGCATACTGCCTGGAACGATCGTCATTGACTGTAGTACATCCATCCCAGAATCAACCTTAAGAATTGCTGCAGATATTGAGGGGAAGAACGCGTATTACTTGGATGCGGCTTTGGCTCGTACTCCAAAAGAGGCGGAAGAGGGCCGGCTTAATCTATTGGTTGGTGCAAGTCAGGAGTTATTTGATCAATGCCTACCAATTTTTCAGTGCTTTGCAGAAAATATTGAGCACATTGGACCATTAAGCTATGGACATCGTTTAAAGCTAATTCATAATTTTGTCGCTCTTGGCTTTTCTGCTGTAATGGCTGAGGCGGTCGCCTGTGCAAAGGCTGCCGATATTGACATGAATTCGTTACTCGCAGTCCTTTCCAAGGGTGCCGGCGAGGGTGCGATTATGCGGCGCTTTCAGCCCTATATTCTTGAGCAAGATGACGCAAGTTTTCGATTTACCATTTCCAATGCTTCTAAGGATCTTGAGTATTACTTGGCGATGGCTAAAGAGCACAACGCTTCGTCTGAGATGGCTAAAACGGCTGGAAAAATGTATGCAAATGCTGTAGTTAGAAGTGATCCAGAATCAACCGTACCAAAAATGATCGATATTTTGGGTATAGCACCTGCTTAAGTTTTTACTTTTATCACTGGCATTCTTTTGCCAATGGCTACAACTATTAAAACCGCGCTTGCAAAGAACATGTTACTGATTGTTAAAGGTTCAAATACCAAAACACTCGATAACGCGAGAGTACAAAAAGGTTGTAAAAGTTGTACCTGTCCGACATGAGCTATGCCGCCCATAGATAGGCCGGTGTACCAAAAGATATTGCCAACATAAGCAGAGAAAACGCTCACAAATATCAGTGCCATCCATGCTTGCAATGACGCATCCATAACGGGTGTAATAGAAGTCGCCGATTGGGTGAGGTAGTAAATAGCAATTGGCAAGCTGGGTATAAGGGCAATAATGGCTACCCACGAGATGACTGCTATGCCACCCATTTTATGCGAAAGATTACCTGCCTCAGCATAACCATAGGAGGCTGAGACAGCAGCGAGCAAGAGGGCAATATCGCTTGCTTGTAGAGTGCCATCACTTTGTTGAATGGAAAACGCAATAACCAATCCACTACCAATAATTGCAGTAATCCAAAATCCACGTGACGGCCTTTCGCCAAAACGCAGCGTCGCGAATAAGGCGGTGAGTAGTGGAGAGATGCCTAGAACAATTCCACCATGAGAGGATGGCAAGTTCTGCATTGCGATCGCAATGGAAATCGGAAAAACAAACGAAATCAGAACAGAAATGATTGCAAGAGTTGGAAGATCATTTCTTTTCGGAAGTGAAATATTTTTAATTAACAGGTAAATTAAGGCTGCCAACCCTGCGATAGTGGCTCTGTAAAAAGACAGTGGCACGGCTCCAAAATCTGACACCGCCATTTTTGTTGCAGGCAATGTCATGCTAAAAATGACTACACCTACCAGGCCGAGCCAAAGCCCTTTAGTTTCTCTATCCAAATCGAAGTCTCATCATGATTTTTTTTGCATTTATTAGTACGAAGTTTACTAGAGGCTTGTTAGTATCGATCTCTGTTAAATTAAACATTTCGCATCAATAAAAGATTAGAGACGCTGATTATGAAGGTATTAATTACGGGTGGGGCTGGTTTCTTGGGGCAAAAACTTGCCAAGCAATTGTTGAATCAGGGTTCCCTGAAAGATTCTGAGGGTCTGGTTCAAAAAATTGATGAGCTAATTCTTGTTGACGTGGTTCAGGCCAATGATTTTGGGGATTCCCGTGTTCAGGTAATCGCGGGTGATATCGCCGATCCTAAACTAATCAAAGGTTTAATTACTCCTGACATCAAATCAATATTCCATTTAGCTGCAATAGTGAGTGGACAGGCTGAGGCTGACTTTGATGTGGGTATGCGTATCAATTTGGATGCAGCCCGTCTATTACTAGAGACTTGTCGTGAAGTAGGACATAAACCAAAAATTATCTTTACCAGCTCTGTTGCGGTTTACGGCGGCTCCCTCCCAGAAGTTGTATTAGATACAACAGCACTTAATCCGCAATCATCTTATGGGGCACAAAAAGCAATTTGTGAAATTTTGCTCAATGACTATACGCGTAAGGGTTTTGTGGATGGCAGAGTGTTACGTTTACCTACTATCAGTGTGCGTCCAGGTGCGCCCAATAAGGCAGCCTCTTCTTTTGCGAGCGGCATTATCCGTGAGCCATTGAATGGAAAACCCTCTATCTGCCCAGTTTCAGCAGACTTGCGTATTTGGTTGCTTTCTCCGCGATATGCAATTGAATCTTTAATCTCTGGACATGATTTACATTCAAGTGCTTTGGGCTTAAATAAATCAATCAATCTTCCTGGCGTATCGGTCAGCGTGGGTGAAATGATCGAAGCGCTTTGTAAGGTTGCCGGTGAAGAAGTGGCTTCAAGAATTTCAATGGAGCCAGATCCAAAAGTAGAGGCAATTGTCAGAAGTTGGCCTGGATCTTGGGATGCCAGCAGAGCTAAGAGTTTGGGTTTAAAAGCAGATCCTAATTTTGAAAGTATTGTGCAGGCTTATATTGAAGATGAGTTGAAGAGCTAAGACCTAATATAGTTAAGACTTCGGGATGTTTTCAACTATATCTCGTGCTAAAGCACTACCTTCTTCTTTCCAGAAGCTTCTGTCGGCGAATTTAAGTCTCTCTGCAGCATTGATCATATGCCTACTGGCAGCTTGGCGGGCCAAATCGGCATTTCCAGAGGAAATTGCTGCAACGATTGCTTCATGTTCCTCTTGAACTTGTAGCGCAAAGTCTACTCTTCGATCCTCATTGGCTCTAGTAACACTGGTGGCTGCCCGAAGAGAATAGGAAAAAGTATCTACAAACTTGAGCCAATAAGGATTTCCGGTTGCCTGAGCAATCAGCATATGAAAACGTACATCCTCTTCAACACCACATTCTCCTGCATTCGTTGCTTTTTCAATTTTTCTAAGAGCATCTTCAATATCTGAGAGTTGCCCTGGTGTTCGTCGAACTGCAGCTAGTGCTGCTATCTCAGATTCAATTCCTCTTCGCACTTCAATAATGTTTTGCAGTGCATGCACAGATTGTTCGGTGACTTCATTCACCATTTCTGGATTGGGTTTGAACTTTTCTCCAATGAAAGTGCCGCTACCTTTACGAGACTCCAAAACCCCATCAGTCTTGAGGGTAGCGATTGCTTCACGAACTACTGTTCTGCTTACCTTGAAATGTTTAGCAATAGTTGATTCAGAGGGAAGACGAGTTCTTGGACTTAAATTGTTTGCATGAAATTGAGTCAGCAGCGTATTGGCAATACGCGAACCAAGGCCTCCTGCTGAGAAGTGGCTTTTTTTAATTTCTATGTTTGCTAGTTCCAGAAATTGACTCATGAGCAACGATATGAAAAGTTGTCTAATTTAAATTATAAAAAGTATACAACTTATTAGGGTAAAAGCTAGATATAAATCGTTGACCCCTATATTTTTTATTATTAGGATCCCTATGGTTAAGTTGTATAAAAGTTGTATAGTATCTTACAGAAAAATAAACGCTAATTTAATTTAGCCTCACAGGGAGACAGTAATGACTACTGCAAGTACGGGCACCCCGAGTGCCTTTGAAGATTTAACTTATAAGAAAGTCGCATGGCGCATCATGCCTTTGCTCATGATTTGCTACATCGTGGCATATCTTGACCGAGTGAACGTTGGTTTTGCTAAATTGCAAATGTTGACTGACTTAGGTTTTAGTGAGGCAGTTTATGGTTTTGGTGCGGGCGTATTCTTCTTTGGATATTTCATTTTCGAGGTGCCTAGCAACATCATCCTGCATAGAGTAGGCGCCCGAGTATGGATTGCTCGAATTATGGTGACTTGGGCAATAGTTTCTGGTGCCTGCATGTTCGTAAGTACACCAAGCTCCTTCTACATCATGCGCTTTTTACTGGGCTTGGCCGAGGCTGGCTTCTTTCCTGGCATCATTTTGTACCTCACATACTGGTTCCCATCGCAACGCCGCTCAAAAATTGTTTCAATCTTTATGGCTGCAATTCCTTTGGCGGGATTAATTGGCGGCCCTCTATCTGGTTGGATCATGGAGTCAGTTGCTGGTCTTAATGGCCTTACTGGATGGCAATGGATGTTTGTGCTTGAGGCAATCCCAGCAGTGGTTTTGGCTGTGATCGTTTTCATTTACCTGGATGACAATATTAAAAATGCAAAGTGGCTTAATGCGGAAGAAAAAGCATTGTTAGCTGCCAATATTGAATCTGATCAGCAAACTAAAGTAGACCATGGTTCATTCGGTGCGATTCTTAAGGATGGACGTCTTTGGCTTGGTATCGTGGTGTACTTCTGTATCGTGATGGGTCAATACGGACTAACCTTCTTCTTGCCAACATTAATTAAGACTGCTGGCATCAAGGGAGTATTGAATATTGGCTTATTTACTGCAATTCCTTATGGTGCAGCAGTGATTTCCATGATTCTCTTTGGCCGTAGATCGGATAAAACTCGTGAACGCCGTTGGCATTTGGTTGTACCGATGTATATGGGCGTGATTGGTTTAACTGGAAGTGCACTTGCTGGTACAACAAATACTGAAATTGCAGTTGCCTTTCTGACCTTAGCGGCTGCTGGTGTATTGTCAGCTACGCCATTATTCTGGGCATTGCCAACATCTTTCCTGGCTGGGGCATCTGCAGCCGCAGGTATTGCTGCAATTAACTCCGTTGGAAATCTTTCTGGCTTTGTTGCACCATTTTTGATTGGTGCTATTAAGGACGCAACGGGCTCTTCGAATATTGGACTTTACGTTATTTCTGGCGTGCTAATTATTGGATCTTTTGCAGTTCTTAAATTCCCTGCGAAATTAGTCAACAAGTAAGCGTTCAGTAAATTAAGTGCCATCTGCATTGGATAGCGATGGCACTTTTTATTTAAAAGGTAAAAAATGAGTTCCCAGAAAACATCCGTTGGTGTTATTGGTCTTGGTGCAATGGGACGTGGAATGGCGGGTTCGTTGCGGCGTGCAGGTTATGAAGTCTATGTTGCCGATGTTCGTAAAGAAGCTGCCGAAGAATTTGTTAAAGATGGCGGCGTTGTATGTTCGTCCCCAGAAGAAGTAGCTAAGCATTGCGATATTCTGGTGAGTGTTGTAGTCAATGCCGCACAAACAGAAGAAGTGTTATTCGGCAAAAATGGTGCAGCAAATGCAATGAAAAAGGATTCCGTTTTTGTGATGTGTTCTACGGTTGATCCTCATTGGTCTGTTGCATTAGAGGAGCGCTTAAATGATATGGGAATACTGTACTTAGATTCCCCGATCTCAGGAGGCGCCGCAAAGGCCGCTTCTGGCGAGATGACTATTATGAGCGCTGGCAAACCGCAGGCTTATGCCAAAGTAGGTGGCGCATTAGAGGCGATGGCTGCTAAAGTCTATCGCCTGGGTGATAGAGCTGGTGCTGGTAGCAAAGTGAAGATCATCAATCAGTTATTAGCAGGCGTCCATATTGCAGCTGCTGCTGAAGCTATGGCATTGGGCTTGCGTGAAGGGGTTAATGCAGACTCACTATATGAAGTGATCACTAATAGCGCTGGCAATAGTTGGATGTTTGAGAATCGTATGGCTCACGTGCTGGCCGCCGATTACACCCCACTATCTGCAGTAGATATCTTTGTTAAAGATTTGGGATTGGTTTTAGATACGGCTAGGGCAAGTAAGTTTCCATTGCCGCTGAGCTCAACGGCTCACCAGATGTTTATGCAAGCATCGACTGCAGGATTTGGGAGAGAGGATGATTCAGCAGTAATCAAAATATTCCCTGGAATTGAGCTTCCAGTTAAAAAATAAATTATTTAGAAGAAAAGATATTTACTTATGGCTGTGTTGTTGGGTTGCATTGCAGATGATTTCACAGGCGGTACTGATTTGGCTGGCATGCTAGTCAAGTCTGGGATGAAGACAATCCAATTAATTGGTGTCCCTACTGAGCCAGCACCAGATGATGTTGATGCAATCGTAATTGCTTTGAAGTCCCGCACAAACCCAGCAGCGGATGCCGTTGAAGAATCACTGCGTGCTTTACAGTGGTTAAAACAGCAAGGTTGCCGGCAGTATTACTTTAAGTACTGCTCAACATTTGACTCCACTTCAAAGGGTAATATTGGTCCAGTAACTGAGGCTTTAATGAAAGCGCTCAATGCAAAATTTACAATTGCTTGTCCAGCATTCCCGGCCAATAAGCGAAGCATTTACAAGGGGCATTTGTTTGTTGGTGATGAGCTATTAAGTGAGTCGGGTATGCGCAATCATCCCCTTACTCCTATGACAGATTCAAACTTGGTGCGAGTACTGCAAGCGCAAGTAAACGGAAAAGTTGGACTTACGGATTACACTTTTGTTAAGGGCGGTGCCAGTCTAATTGATCAGCGTTTCGCTGATTTGCAAAAAGAGGGGTATCAATTTTCGATAGTGGATGCGCTTTCTGATGCTGATCTATATAGCATTGGTGCAGCCTGCGCCGATTTGTCTTTAGTCACGGGCGGCTCTGGAATAGCTATAGGATTGCCAGAGAACTTTAGAAAAAAAGGCCTACTTAAAATTACTGTGGATGCCAATAAGCTTGGGGCTGTTCGCGGCCTCAAAGCAGTTATTGCGGGTAGCTGTTCTGTAGCCACTCAAGAGCAAGTGCGGGTCATGAAAGAAAAATCTCCCGCATATTTTGTTGACCCCATTTCCTTAGTCGATGGTAAAGATGTGGTTGCAGAAGCGCTTGCTTGGGCATCTGAAAACATTGCAAAAGGCCCGCTCTTAATCTATGCCACCTCAGCTCCAGATGTCGTGAAAAGTATTCAGGAGAGAGTGGGTGCAGATAAAGCGGGCGAGATGGTAGAGCATGCTCTTGCACAAATTGCTCAAGGCCTTATCAAACTTGGTGTTGGTCAGTTAATTGTGGCCGGTGGCGAGACTTCTGGTGCGGTAGTAAAGGCACTCGGCATCTCTGGCTTGAGAATTGGTCCTGAGATAGCCCCGGGAGTACCTTGGACCAAGGCTATTTTTGAACAGTCAGATAAGGAGCCCTTGGTGCTGGCATTAAAGTCCGGTAACTTTGGTGGCCCTCAATTTTTTAATGAAGCCTGGGATTACATTCAATGATGATTTCTATTAACGCTCAGTCTGAAGAGTCAAAGCAACGTGAAAAAATAGTTGAGTTTGGAAAATCCATTTTTGACAGAGGGCTTACCGCTGGCAGTAGCGGTAACTTAAGTGTTCGCTTGGATGATGGTTGGCTTTTGACTCCAACTAACGCGTCTCTAGGTCGTTTAGATCCTGCCACCCTTACTAAATTAGATTGGGATGGCAACATGGTCAGCGGATTGCCACCCTCTAAAGAAGCGTTTTTGCATCGCGCAATGTATAAGACCCGCAGTGGCGCAAAAGCGATTGTGCATTTGCACTCAACCTATTCCACCGCAGTTTCATGTATGTGTGGATTAAATCACGATAGCTGCATACCCCCTCTCACACCTTACTTTGTAATGAAGGTGGGGCGCCTA
>Ga0316231_1005064_pt1 | contig 10643 bp, 8 predicted proteins | sample TBH18027metaG_FD_206002 | JGI IMG/M metagenome (GOLD analysis project Ga0316231, IMG submission 206002) | Freshwater microbial communities from Trout Bog Lake, Wisconsin, USA - TBH18027 | ecosystem: Environmental > Aquatic > Freshwater > Lake > Hypolimnion/Profundal zone | place: USA: Wisconsin...
CGTTGGGCAAGACGCAAATTGGGTTTCTCAGGCCGTAAGCCCGCATTGAATGTGCTTCACGCTGGCAGAGGGCGTGCAGGCAAGCCGCGCGACGGAGGCTCTTGTTCTCATACAGCCAGGCTGCCAGACGCTTCTTCCAGCGAGAATTCGCAAGCGCCCATGCGTCGAGCATTCCCCGAGGGCTGACGAGGCAAGGCACGGACAGGTGCTCGGCGCACTGTCTGGCGGCGATTGATTGATATCCCCAAAGGCCTTGAACGTGGATTACGTCGGGCTTGAGTTCGCTCAAAACACTCCTCAGTCTGGGCGCATAGCCGAAACTGGCCGGCCCCACTCCACTTAGCAGTCGCGGCAGCAGCGGCCGCCATTCGGTGATATCCTGCTTCGAGGCCCCATCCTCCAGGCTCACAATTTCGATGTTCACGCCCTCTAACTGGTTTAATGACTGGCATAGACGCCGGACACTAACGAACAGCCCCCCCGCCGCGGTGGAGATCGAACCCGTCAAGAAACAAACCCTACAGCTCATATCAATCAAGACGGTGATTTCCGCAGACGCAAACCGGAACCGGAGACCGCGTCCGTCTCAAACCTTGCGCTCCTTGTGAGTGTTGATCACGCCTCTCACGAACTTCTCTAAGGGTCTGGTCCAATGTCTGAAATCGAAGCTTTCTTCGGCGCGTCGCCGAGCCTTCGCCCGCATCTCGGAGCGCTGATCGGTAGTCAGGAGCAATGCCTTTTTGAGGCCTCCAACGAACGCAGCGGGGGAGCAGTCTTCCATGACGATCCCTTCCGAGCCGTCATGCACATACATCCCGATGTCACTCGTGGCATTCCCGAGGATAGGCACGCCACAAGCGAGGCTTTCGACCAGTTTGGTAGGGAACCCGGCATGGGCGTAGCGCGCATTCGGGCGCAACATGAGGGAGAAATCGCATTGGGCCAATCTCTGAAGGGCCTCCCGGTGCGGCAGCCGTCCTGAGAACTCCAACTGTCCGGCGAGACGTTCCAAGAGAACGGCGTCGCCTCCAAGGCTGTCTTGGAATTCCCCGCGGGTCGGGCCGACCATCACGAGCATCACGTCCTTTCCCTCAGCGCCCAATTCTGCCAGACCGCGGATGGCGTTCACCACATAGTCCTTGTTTCCCGCGTGACCGGCAAAGACCAGTCGAAGCCCGTGTTTTTGTGTGTCGCAGCGCTGCAAGGATCGCCACTTGTCCTGTTCCAGGTCGAGCAGCGGGGGCACCCGCAGGGCCGGGCACGCAGAACGCCGGAAGTGGCGCTCCAGATGACTGCTGATGACAAAGGCTCCCGCTGCCTTGGGGGCAAGGCATCGCAGAGCCAATTCCACGTCCCACCGAACGAGGCCAAACCGTCCCCCGACGTGGCCGACCGGGTCATACCATTCAGTATGGTCCACGAGCAGGGGGATACCAAGCGATTTCGCTAGAGCACCCACGCGGAGCTGCAGAAGCGACGCGCCGTCGTAGAGTATGATGCCCCCAAGGCCGCTCGCATCTTGGCTGCGAAGCCAGCGAACGGTATTGCTGCCTACCTGCAAATAGCGGCGCATTCGAGCCAGCGGCCCCAAATGCTCGGTGCGGAACTCGTTCTGGGAAAAGTATTCGAAACCTTCAAATTCATGGACGCCGTCAGGCCGAAGGTCCTGGGCCCGTGGGCTTTGCTCGCCACCACCAAAGACAATCTGCCAGCCCGTAGCGCGGAGGGCCTTTGCGATGCCAAGAACGCGAAAAGCGGCCGCATTTCCCTCAGGAAACTGGAACGTGCCAACGTAGGCCAAGCGCGAGTTCAAATGGTCCTCCTAATCTCAACAGCACAAGCCCAACCAATAAGCCTGTCACCTCACTCGGTCGTAGAAAGGAGCGGTTTCTGAACTTTGTCCCACCGCCTTGGACGAGAGGTTCTTCAAGTAGTGGCCCAACACACAAAGCAGCCATGCCCGGCTCCATACCGTGCTCGTTGGGTCCTCCAGGAATCCGGTCCAGATTGCGTCCACAGCGGAGGGTTCCACAAGAGAAGACTGCCGCAGATGAGCCAAGCCTTCCTCACAGAGACCGCGCAAGGACCCGCACATCCACCGGGCGATGGGCAAAATGAACCCTCGTTTGGTTTGGGCTAAAGTGTCGACGCTTATAATGTCCGCGAAGGCCTCCCGCAGGAGGTGCTTCGGCGGGCGGCCACTTGGGAATCGGACGCCGGCAGGGAGTGTGAAGGCAAGGTCGATCACCCGTTTGTCGAGAAAAGGGACACGAATCTCGAGACCGTGGGCCATGCCATTGGTGTCGCCATCGCGAAGCAGAGTGTTCCCCATGTAGAAATGGGTCTCGAAGACGGAGATATCCTCCAAGAACCTCCGCCGGCTCGGTTGGGGGAAGCATCTCTGCGCTTCGGGAGGCAGGTAATCCGGAGTCAACCCAGCCGCCTGATAGCCCAGCCCCAAGAAACCCATTTGGCGGTTCGACAAGAGACGACGGCGCTGGAGGTATAAAGAGAGCGGCGAGCCGTCACAGTCCGCCATATCCAAAGCCTTTTCCCGGAAAGACACTGGACGTCTCGCCAGGCAGAAGCGCAAGAGTGGATTACGCATGACGGGCGGCACGATGCGCAGCAAAGTCAAGACATTGCGACTCTTGGGCAGATCCAGGAAAGAAGAATAGCCCCCAAAAAGTTCGTCACCTCCCTGGCCCGATAGAGCCACCTTGATACCCTGGCCTCGGACGGCTTGGGAGATTACGTACACATTTGTCCCATCCATCGAAGGCTGGTCGAGCGAGTTGAGCCACTTTGTGACCGACTCCAGAGCCTCGCTTTCCGTCACCAGCACATTGGTGTGACGCACCCCGATGCGCTCGGCGTTCGCTTGCGCCATTTTCGTCTCGGAGAAGGTCTCATGGTCGGGAAAACCCACGCAAAAAGTCCGGACATCTGCTTGGGATCCCTTCGCCAACCAAGCCACGATGGAACTATCCATTCCGGAAGAGAGAAACACCCCGAGAGGCACATCGCTAATCAGGTGGTCGTTAACACTGGCCGAAAGCACGGCGCGCAGTTGGTCCACAGCCAGTGGTTCCGACACCGGGACGACCTCGGGGAACGACCAATAATTCTGAATTGGGCCCAGCCTGATCCGCGCCGTGTCGTCCAAGTAAATCTCCTGCCAGCAGCCTGCCGGAAAGGAGCGGATGCTGCGAAAGAGAGTGCGTGAGCCCTGGACCGCCCCGAAGGCGAGACACGATGCCAAGCCCTGCAAATCAAGGCTGTCCGGGAGCACACGCGTGGCCAACAGCGGACGAACCTCACTGGCAAACAGAAAGTGGCCTTTAGGGCTGGAAGCCACGTACAACGGTTTTATGCCGAGCGGATCTCGAGCCAAGATGATGCTCTTATGCTGCGGGCTGTAGAACGCGAAGGCGAACATGCCCTGCAGTTTATCAAGCGCCTTCACTCCGTAGGCGCCAAGTGCCTTGAGCAAAACTTCAGTGTCGGATCCGCTCCGAAAAGAATGCCCCTCCTTCGAGAGTTGGTGCCGCAGGTCGCGAAAGTTATAGATCTCCCCATTGAAAACCAGGATGTTTCCGGTCTCCTGGTCGACCATCGGTTGCCGACCTGCAGACGAAAGATCGATGATCGAAAGGCGAGCGTGACCAAGCCCAACCCTCCAATGGATCGCCTCCCCAACCTCCCAGCCCAAGCCGTCTGGTCCTCGGTGCCGCTGTAGACCGGCCATCAGTGAAGTCAGTGCCAGAACCTCATCATAGTCCCTGCCGATAAAGCCTGCAATTCCACACATATTAGATCTCTCTACCTAATTCCGTTTAGCGCAACGTCCACGCGCGCTGGAGGAACATCCGCAAGCTGCGGACCCCTTACTAGGGACATTTGCAGGCCGCTTACAATATTGCCAAAACAGCTAACGACACAGCATCCGCAAATACTCAACTCGAATACCCAACGGCAAAATGCCTTCTCAGGGCGATTTCCTTCTCCCGGGCAGAAAGGTGACCAAAATGCAAGGATTTGACCTTTGCGATGGCCAAATACTCATCAACCGTCTTTATTACCCTCGCCGGAACGCCGACGGCCACGGCGTTTGGAGGAATGGACCTGGTAACGACAGAACCTGCCCCTATAATGCACCGATTTCCAATCTCAACTCCCGGCAAAATAACAGCGTTCATACCAATATAGACATTGTTCCCTATTTTGATGGGAGCGCTGATCTCAAGATCGGGAACCTCATCCCGCAGGATCAGTGTCCCGCCGTCATGAGTGATGAAGGTTACCCCCTTGGTGATATGGACATGGTCTCCGATACTAATTAAGTAGGGATCCGACCCCCACATCCCTGGGGTAGCCGCATAGAAATGACAGTCCCGGCCGATACGTACTCCGATGGATCTAGCAAACCCCGCCGGATCTCTTCGAACTCGCAGCTCACGATAGAGCCTTCTGATTACCCTCAGCAACATTTGAGATGGAACCTTGTCCCTCCTAAAGCTCTTACTAGGAAGCGCCGCTCATAGCCGGATCCTGCTTTTTCCGCGGAGCCTGCTGATTAGAAGGCGCCCAGGAACAACCTTCCAGGATCAGAAACCACACGGGCGCATGAATCAAACCAGTAGAAAGAAGAGTAGTAACAAAATCACTATTTGTCATGTCGGTCAGGCTCTTGCTTATAACGAACGCGAGCAGGGGCACGAACCTGCTGGGGGATTGTCTTCTAACAAGCACCCGATCCCAAAAAAAACAAACCCCGAATATCACAATTGCCGATTCGGCTACGCCAACAAACCCAAAGTTCGCCCAACCCGATCCCAAGATATTATTGTTAGCGTTATAAGCTGAACCTGACGCCATGACCGCAACAATTCGTGCGACGTCTATGTAGCCTGTCACGTAATTCGGTTTGAGGCCTCCAGCCAGAACGAGGTTGAGAATGTGCGAGTTGCCAAAGTACGTGAATGAATGAGAAGCTGGAAATACATCAAAGTAGTAATATGAAAGCCAAATTGGCTCTAAAAAGAACCGGCTGAACACTTGCGCCGCAATACCCTCATTAAAGCCAACGGCGCGGTACACCAGAAGCAGGGACCCCAGTACGATGGCCACGGGTGCGACCATCCCCACCATCCACCTCGTCGTACCGCGCGGAGACCTCCTCGTGGAGATCAATATAATCGCGTGGGCAATTACCTGGATGACTATCGGTGACTTCGCAAGCGTCAGGAGGTTGCTCGTAGTCCAGAAAGCGAAAGTCAGCAACCACAACCAATATTGCCTTCCAGTTGTCAGCATCCGCTGGAAAAGAAAGAGACACAATAGCGGTAATGGAATGTTATATAGAAGAACTTGACAGTACGTAGTAATAATGTTGCTGCCCGCATCTATAGCATCAAGCCTCTTGTTGGAGTAGTAGCCGTATTCGCCGGCTTTCAATACAGCCGGGAGCGCGGCTAAACTCCCGTTCTTGATGGCTTGATAAAGAACGAATCCAAAGCCTACCATGGAAACGTAGAAAAGGAGGGCAATTCTAGGTTCGGCAAAGAACAACGCCCTAGGGTTGGCCTGAAGCATGATCGAGCGTTTCTCGAGCAGAAGGAACAGAATTATAATGCAAGTTGTGATGACAAGTGCAATATGGAGGTTCTCTAGAGTTCGAGGGTCTATCTCAAGAGTGAATGAAGACTCAGGCGCCTCAAAATATGGGAAGAGGATCGCTGCCGGACCGAGTAACATTATAAAGACCAGCGCGCTCCACGGCAGGAGCCTGGGACCCATACCATTCAGAATCAAACTTATGGCGAGACGGCTCCCTATGATTATCGTTATCAGTAATGCCGTTGCGGTGAACGTTGGCATCGGTCTATTTTAAGGAACTGTTAGCAGAGGGGCTTAGCCCAACACGAATCAGTGTCCGTCCCGCCTTAGCCCTGATGCGATACTCGACACTCTTCACTTAGGTGGCAGTGCTGGGAGGCTTTGTTGGGAATGTCTTGCACTTGCTGATATTTCCAACAAATCTTCAACGTTGAAAAATAGATGGCTATGGGCCTTCAACCATTCTTCTGGTTTCTCCCACCATTTTAGCTCCAACAAGCGCCGTATTTGCTCGTCCGAGAAGCGCTTTCGAATCAGCTTCGCCGGGACTCCTCCAACGATTCCGTAAGGCTCGACATCTTTCACTACCACGGCTCCAGCGGCCACAATCGCGCCATCTCCGATCTTCACTCCGTCCGCCACTGTGACTCCGGCACCAACCCAGACGTCGTTGCCGATCTCGATGCGTGCGTGCTCTTCGAATGCTTGACGATTCGTGAACTTCGTGCGAAACGCCCAGTTCCCACGAGCATAGAAGGCGGGAGAAGTGGACACAAAATTCGTGGGGTGCTTGCCCAGTCCAATCATGACGTGTGGTCCTATCGAGCAAAAGGCCCCCACGGAGCAGTTAACCAGTTCTGCACCGATCCCGAAGTAACTGAAGCGGCCCACACTACAGTTTTGCAATGATGCGTCGTTACCAATCCACGCGTTTTTGCTCAACTGTGTTCCGAGGCCGATCCGGGCTCCGGGGCGGATGATTGCTTCGGGGTGTCTGAGGACTTGGTAGATGCGTGTCACGTACCACTTTATGCAAGCTAAAGGGGGCCGAAGAGTCACTTCTAAAAGGTCAGATAATATGTAACGAATTGACATGCTTAAGGAAGAGGTAATTCCTAAGGGCCAAGGAGCTTATCTGAGGCGAAAAGACTAATCGACATACTCCAACAACTGCACGGCTTCCTTGCCAAGGTTGAAGAGGCAGTCGGCAATGGACAATCCCGATGCAAAATCTTCCGGTCCTTGCGAGTACGGAATGGGTTTGTAGCTTCTGACCACGAGCTGAATGTCTGCAGCCGCGAATTTAGCCGGATCCTGATAGTTTTGGCCGCCTTTTCCCGACAAGTAAGTATCACCGCCCAGAATTCGGACGATCTCTATCAGGCGGTCATCCCCCTCCCCCGACGGAGCGATGTGGCTGCCCCTGACAATTTCACCGGGCAACCCCAGGTATTGCGAGATAGAGCAAATTAACCGGATATTAAATTCGCTCAGTAGATCTCCAGGCTCTTTGTAAGCAGGTTCCAATAAACCCATAATTTCATTGAAGAACGGGTGCCGCCCATAGACCTGCGCCAGTGTCTTGAGATGCTTATCCGCCCATCGTCCATTCACGAACCGGACGGAGCTAATCAAATCACCATGGCGAAAGCTGACCGGCACCGAGAGCCATTGAGTCCCCTGGCCATTTCTGATCTGGCAGCGCGGCGTGTAGCTCCCTTTCGATATGGGGACGTTGTCCAAAAGCACAAACACGTCGGCAGCTTTGAGCTTGGCGAAATAGCCGCACCACGGCAGAAAATTGGGCTGATGGATGGCGACAACCACAACAACGAACTACTTAGAGGCAAAGCCGATGAAGTTCAAATGCCTCGGCGTAGGCCGTTTTAACTTGAACGCCCCGCACAAGTGCTAGGGACTGCACAAATTCAAGTGTGAAATACGGACGGTGCAGTTCAATCTGGGATTTGTAGGCTTGCAGGGCATTCCATTTGGCCTCGATATGCCTTGCCTGAAGCGCGATGAAGGCGTTCGCCGAGAAGGTGACTTGATTCCAAGGTAACTCGTAGCCAAAAATTGTCAGTTCCTTGAATGCGCGCATGCACTCGTTATGCAGCACCTGGTGATCCTGGTGCAAGTCTGTGGAAGCCGGGCCAAAGACCATCTCGGGAGAGAACGCGTTGCGCAGTCTAATCAGATCTTCAAGGACCTCCTGCCTGTGGTAAGAGAGCTTGCGGACCGGATAGGAATGGGTCGCGACCTGTGCGGGAGGGACACCAAGCAGTTTCATCGCTTCCACAAACTCGTCGCGCAACTGGGTGCGGGGCATCGACGGCGGTAATGAATCCTCCGCGGTGGAGAAGGCCACGATGCAGACCTCGGCCCCCTCTTCCAAGAAGCGCGCAATCGTGCCACCACAGCCTAACTCCGCATCGTCCGTGTGCGGGGCAAGCACCAACACCCTGCTTTTCTTAATTTTCATATCTAACATCAAGAATAATCTTCACCCGGGATGGCCTTTTGGGATACTCCAGCTTTTCATAACCCGCGGAGCACCTCATTCGCAAATTCTAGAATTCGGTGCCCAATATTGTGGTCGCGGAGCGTCCGTCGTTTTCCGGCCGCAGCAATGTCCTGCCGCACCGAGTCGTGGTTCAACAGGAAATTTACCTTTTCAGCGCATTCCTCCGAGCTACCGAACGAGACAACCTCCCGGTCCAGCTCGAAGAAGCCGGAGAGTCCCTCTTTCCAGTCAGTTAAAAGACATGCACCCGCTGCCGTAGCTTCAAACAAACGGATATTGGCTGCCGTCTTGACGGTATGTCCGTGGTGGTTGAGAGTGATTTTGGACGCGGCAAGCGTCTGAAACATGTCGAGGCCGTATCTTTCGCCAAGGTTGATCGTCCGGAGGCGCCTGAGGGCAGGGTACTGCAGCAGTATTTGCATGCCCAAGCGGAACCTCCCATGCCTGAGAATTGTGCTGGCAATGAATCGCTCCACCCTCAGCCCACACAGGATTGGAACGAAAACTCTTAAATTCGCTCCCTGTCTTAGGTGGTCGAGCAGGGTAATGCGGACGAGATGGTCTCCACCGAGGAAGATTCCTCCACAGAAGGTGACATCGTATGAGGCGGTGCTGGGAGGGGTTCTCTCGATGGCGCGAGGATCCACGCCCCAACGCATGAAGTAACCTCGGATACCAGCCCGACTGTACACATCAGCGGTTTCCTTCAGGCAACTCAACATGACGTCGCAGCCTGCAAATCGAGCAGGATCGTCAAACAATACGCCGTCCCAACCAATTACGCACCGAATAGACGGGCACTTTTTGCGAAGTCTGATGCGCGTGGTAACTGGCAGAGGGTCCATGCAGAACCACACATCCGGTTTGAAGTGACACAACTGGGCTTCGAGGATTGAGAGCTGCCAATCGTCCTCTGACAACAGCAGTCCATGTTGCTTAGCCCATTGCCTTTGCGCGGATTCAGCATTTACAACTACCTCCATTACCTCGAATTGTCCCGTCCCCTCCAAATAGTGCTTCCATGAGTCGCCAAACATGAAGCTGTCTTCAAGTACGGCCTTGACCTGCTCGTTGAAGGATTGGGCCGCTAGCATCGGCCGAGCGGAATAGAACTGGCTGACGTATTCAGAATACGGCGCGGAACTTTTGAGCAATCGCATATCAGGGGGTAGGCGGCTGCCCATGCCATGCAGTGCGGCCTGACCGTGAGACGGCTTTGACCAAATGGCAATAAAGCAAATAGCAAGCTACATAGTTTGCGACCATGACGAGGGTATATGCTTTGACCACGGCCATGCCGGACAGGCCCGCCCAGTGACCAACGCAAATGACCAGGAGAACAGCAACCGCCCGCGCGACGTTGATCGCAAACTGGCCTCCCAACCGGCCCACGACCTGCGGAATGGATGATAGAGACGAAATCATCAGCCCGCCCACGTAGTAGAAAGAGAGCCAAAAGGCAATTTCACCAGCCAACCGCCACTTGGCGCCTAGGGCGAAAGGGATTACCCAGGGGGCGGTCAAACCGGCCAACAGAACCAGCAGCGAGCAAGTGGCGCCACGGACAAACACGTGGTGGAAAAAGGACGCCAATTCCTCCGGCCGTTCGCGAGCAACCACGGCAGCACTGCTAAAGAAAACCTGGCTTAAAGCCCCGCCAATCAAAGTGCTCGGTATGGCAATGACACTGACTGCCATAAAAAACTGCCCGGCGAAATCCGCGCCAAAGTACGGGGCCATCAGAAAGCCGGGTAAATACAGGCCCAAGGAGTTAAAAAGGGTCGATGGAGCCGAGACCAAAGGCAGTTGCCGGTACTTCCTCGCGGTCGCCCATAGCAGCCTGAAAGGCGGGATGAAACCGTGCTCCGCCCGCAGGTTCGGAATAAGTCGGGTGCCGCGGGCGAGACCCCACATGCCGGCGCCAGACCCGGCGATAGCGGAGAGAATTAGCCCCAACGCACTGGGGAATAGGATCCCAAAACCCAAGCTTATCGTTTTTGAACTGACAAGTTGTGAGATTGTGGTGCGAGCTATGGCGCCCATCGCTTTGCGGCGGAGCGCCCAGTAGCGAACGGGTTGGTAAACGCCCGCGGCAATAATCCCAACCGGGACAAACCAGGAGTAGCTCCCGAGCTGACTGCCCGATCCTCCCAATCCAAATAGGGCGTCGGCCCCCAGCCAGGCAACCGACCCAAACCCCATAAGGACGACGAGGATCACCGAGAGCATGGTCAAGATCAGAGCCTCGGAATCATCCTTGGAAATCGTTATCCCCATTTCGTAACAGAGGCAGCCAACCGTCAGTGAGGTCGATAAGATGGCATTATAGACGCTAAAGAGCCCATAATCGGCCGGAGAGTAAAGGCGAGCGAGGACGGGGGCGAGAAGAACTCCCGCCACCTGAGTTATCAGGGTGGCACCGCCCAACGCAACCACGGCCCGCAGCATGCCTCCCGTCGGCGCTAACCGACTGAACCACCGCCCAATTGCACTGTTAGTG
>Ga0316231_1005065_pt1 | contig 10641 bp, 8 predicted proteins | sample TBH18027metaG_FD_206002 | JGI IMG/M metagenome (GOLD analysis project Ga0316231, IMG submission 206002) | Freshwater microbial communities from Trout Bog Lake, Wisconsin, USA - TBH18027 | ecosystem: Environmental > Aquatic > Freshwater > Lake > Hypolimnion/Profundal zone | place: USA: Wisconsin...
TCCTGTCCTGGCTTTCCAAGCTGTAGTTATGTGAAGCCGTCGATACCGTGAGCGCCGCCAAACCGGCCTCTTTCCAGACGGTCTCAGCTACGCGCTGCACATAACCCGGGGCGTCACATAACACAACTTATGTGCTTAGGCACATAAGTTGTGTTTGACTCTCATAGACTTGTTATTGGTTCGTTGGTTTGCTGTTGTGTGATTGTTCGCTGGTACCCTGTCCTGTCCCTGGCAGTTTAGTTTAGCATGGAAATGCCCCGTTGTCAAGATGATATGCATAGTTAATCCGAAATATCCGCTACCGATGCGTCAGGTACACATAAACCGTCCCCGGACCCGATCCCATGTTGTATTTCACCCGCCCCAGGATGTCGTATCCGGTGCTGCTTTCGCCCATCGACGCCCCGTCAATGATCCCATTCAGATTCCGGGCGTCTTCCAACGTGCAGCCTTGGATCACGGCCACGGCGACCACCGTCCCGCTGATGGTGTTGGAGCCCACTCCGCCCAGGTCAAAATAGGCATCCGAGGCCAAGGTCGCGGTGAGGGCCGACGCCGTCACCGCTCCGCCGCTCGCCGCCGGCGCTGTCAACAAGTAAACATCGGTAGCGGGAGTTCCGGTGCCCAGCTTGGTCTGGAACGGCTTGTCGAGGATGTTTTCCGCCACCAGGACCTGATCGTAGTTCGAATAGGCCCCCGTGGTGGGAACCGTAATCGCCGCCGGTGTGGACAAGGCCCCGTTCCAGGCGATGCTGCCGTACTTCGAGTAGTGGTCCGCAATCCCCGACTTGATGGCATTCACGCTCATCGCCGCGTTACTGGCGCGCGCGTTGGCGATAGCATTGAAAACCTTGGGCACCAGCACCGACGCCAATATGGCGATCACCGAGAGCACACCGATCATTTCGATCAAAGTAAAAGCCCCCGAATTCTGTTTGTGGAGAGGGATACTGTTGATTTTCATAGATCCGTTTCGGCCTTGCGGCCATGAGGCGTTTGCTTCTTGTCAGCCTCAAGAGCCTGTGCCACCGGCGCCCGGCAGGCTCATTAGAGGCACCTGCCCATCCCACCGTTTTAACCGCCCAAGTTATACGTTCAAACCGAGTCCGATGTCAAGGAGTTTCTCTTGAAATATCCTCGTTCCCAGCAAATGCTTCGCGCCTCCTAACGCCGGCGCGCGTCGGTGATCCCGAAGCGTAGGAGTGCGCGGCCTTCCCGCGCTTTGGTCCCGGACTGACCGAGCGACCAATCGAGATCACTTCCTGCACGCGCGCTTACCGATGCGTCAGATAGACATAAACGGTGCCCGGACCAGTGCCCATAGCATACTTGACTCGGCCCATAATGTCGGTTCCCGACGTGCCCCCTTCGCCCATGGACGGCCCGTCGATGATCGAGTTCAGGTTCCGGGCATCTTCCAAGGTGCATCCCTGGATTACCGCGACCGCCACCACCGTGCCGCTCACGGTGTTCGAACCCACTCCACCCAGGTCAAAATAGGCGTCCCCGGCCACCGAGACCGTGTTAGGGGACGCCACTACCGTGCCGCCATTGCTCGCGGCCGCCGTCATCAGGTAAACATCCGTCGCCGGCGTCCCGGTGCCCAGCTTGGTCTGGAACGGCTTGTCGAGCATCCCCTCGGCGACCAGAACCTGGTCGAAGTTGGAAACCGCACCCGAGCCCAGAGCCGGAAGCCCAATGGCGGCGGGAGTCGATAGCGCCCCATTCCAAGCCAGGCTCCCGTACTTCGCGTAGTGGTCCGCGATGGCTGACTTGATGGATTTGACGCACGTTGCGGCATTGCTCGCCCGGGCGTTGGCGATCGCGTTGAACACCTTGGGAACCAGCACGGCCGCCAAGATGGCGATGACAGACAGCACCCCGATCATCTCGATCAAGGTGAAGGCTGATGTCTTCGGTCTTATGGAAGAGAATCGCTTGGGCTTCATACCTCTGTGGCGGTCTCACGGCGTCGGAACTGTTGCCCGCTCTGAGCCTGAACCCCCGACACCCATCGGCTTACAAAACCTCGGACGAAAGGCCGGTTACAGCCTTCCGTCCCGAAACTCACGGCTCTCGGCATGGCTGAGGGCCGAACCCGTATTGTGGGTTACCGATGCGTCAGATACACATAAACGGTGCCGGGACCGGTCCCCATGGCATACTTCACTCGCCCCATGATATCGGTTCCCGAGGTGCCGCCTTCGCCCATGGAGGGTCCGTCGATGATCGAGTTCAGGTTCCTGGCGTCTTCCAAGGTGCATCCCTGGATTACCGCTACCGCAACCACGCTGCCGCTGATGGTGTTGGTGCCGGTTCCGGCCAAATCAAAATAGGCATCCCCTGCCACGGCTGCGGTGGGGGACGACGCCGTCACCGTCCCGCCGGCTACCGCCGGCGCCGTCATCAGGTAAACATCAGTCGCGGGAGTTCCGGTGCCCAGCTTGGTCTGGAAGGGCTTGTCCAGGATGTTTTCGGCCACCAGGACCTGATCGTAGTTCGAATAGGCCCCCGTGGTGGGAACCGTGATCGCCGCCGGCGTCGACAAGGCCCCATTCCAGGCAATGGTGCCGTATTTCGCGTAGTGGTCGGCGATCGCCGACTTGACGGAATTGACACTCAGCGCTGCGTTGCTGGCGCGGGAGTTGGCAATCGCGTTGAAGACCTTGGGGACCAACACCGCCGCCAGAATGGCGATCACCGCCAGAACGCCGATCATTTCGATCAGGGTGAAGGCGCCGTTACGGCGTGTTTGTTTATGCAAATGGAGGTTCATATTTAGTCTAGTGGTTTATTGTTGTTGAAGAGGTTGTGTGTACGCTTACAATGATATTGTGCCCTTGGCTGACCCCTGCCGCGAGTATTGCAGGGAGATTTGCGATTGTCAAGGAAAAGATGCGGTTTTTTTCCAAGTCGAGTCGCCCGCTGCTTTTTGTCGGCCAGCCCAGAACTGAAGCGCGGGTTTCCACCGCTTCGGTCCCGGCCCCGCTGACAACCCATCCAATTCAATCCCCGCACGGGCACCCAGGGCCGGTGCAAGAGCCGATGCCTAGTTTGCGCCATGAGGTATAGAGCGAATCCTCATCGCCACCCAAAGCGGCGGAATCGGCCGCACTCCAAACGCTTCGCGACTCCAAACGCCGGCGCGCGTCGGCGATCGCGAAGCGTTTGGAGTGCGCGGTCTTCCCGCGCCTTGGTCCCGGCCCGGCCAACCGACCAATGTCCGCACGGGCCCTTACTGGGCCAGACCCCGCGCGACGCCATTGGTCATCACCTGGCTCGGCTCCTCTTCCCGGATGATCCGCGGGGTGACGAAGATCACCAGTTCCTTCTTCTGCGCGAGGCGGTAGGTGCCGGTGAAGAGCTTGCCCAGGTAGGGGATGTCTCCCAGGATCGGGACCTTCGTCTGATTGGTCGACTTCTCGGTTTGGATGAGGCCGCCGATGATGACGGTGGTGCCGTCGCGGACCCGGACCAGCGTCGAGGCCTGCTTGGTATCGAGATCGGGGGCGCTGGCCGAAGATCCCCCACCGCCGCTGCTGCCGCTGCCACTGCCGCTGCTCGAGATCGATACGACCTGGTTCAACCGCGTGAGCACCGGGGAGATGTCCAGCGAGATCCAGTCGTCCTCCGACACCTGCGGGGTGATGGACAAAATGGTGCCGATGGTAATGGAACTGATGGTGGTATTCTGTTGCACCGTGGTGGTGCCGGCGGTGGTGCCGGGCAGGAAGGTGGTCGAGGTATTGAAGAACGGCATCTCCTCGCCGACTTTGATCAACGCGGTTTGGTTGTTGAGCGTGCGGATGCGCGGCGTGGAGATCACTTCCACGGTTCCCTGTTCTTTCATGGCGTTGATCGCCGCCGTGGTGTTGAGGTTCTTGAAGACCAGCGTCGCGGGGTTCCCGCCGGGCGTCGTGGAGCCCGAGGTGCCGACGATCGGAAAACGGTTGATTCCCCCGAGGGTCGAGTCGGCGAGCTGGCCGCTCCCGTTGGCGATCGGTAGAGTGGCGGCGCCGAAGCCCAGGGTGCCGCCGTAGGCCGCGGCCAGATGGACCCAATCGATGCCGAATTGGAACTGGTCGTTGAGCGTGACATCATAGAGCCGGGCCTCGATTTCGACCTGGCGATGGATGCTCTGGCCTACGCCGGTCAGGTAATGTTCCAACCGCTTCAACGCCGAGGGCCGGTCGGTCACCTGGATAATCCCCGCGGTTTTGTTGATCGAGAGCGAGGTCTTGCCGGTCGGGGTGAGCATTAAGGTGACTTCCTCGACGATTTCTTTCCAGAAGTCGGTGGGGTTCTCGGCCGTCACATTGATCGACGAACTACCCGATCCGAAACTGTTGCCCCCCCCCCCCCCCCCCCCCCCGGGACCCCCCCCCCCGCCCCCCCCCCCCCCCCCCCCCCCCCCCCCCCCCCCCCCCCCCCCCCCACCGGATCCGAGCGTGGCCGAACTCTGGCCGCTGCCCTTCCGCGAGAGTCGCAGGTAATCGACATTGAAGATGCGGGTCTCCGTGCTGCGTACCCGGATGAGCCCATCCTCTTCGTGCCAGGTGCAGTCGCCGGCCTCCAGCAAGGCGCGCATCATCAAGTTCAAGGGCAGATCCCGCACGTCCAACGTCACGGTTCCCACGACGTCATTATCCGGGACGATATTGAGATGGTTGGCGCGCGCGAAGGTGGCCAGGGCGCTCCGCATCTCCAGGTTGTCGGCCTGGAATGAGAACACGGTCTTGCCCTTGAACCGCTCTTCCAGCGGAGCGCCGGACGGCGGGGTGGCCGGCTGAGGCGTCAGCACCCGATCGATCGATAGGATGTTGCTATTAGGCGGGGCGCCGGACGGAGAGGCTGCCTCCGGCGGCACGGGGTTGGTGGTGGGCGAGGTCGTCGGATCGGGAGCCGTCGTGGGCGGCGCGCCCGCCGGCGGGGCGGCTACCTCGTGGGTTGCCGCCAAAGGCGCCTGAGCCTGGACAGGGGGGAGCGACGTTCCGGTGCCCGGCACTGCGGTGAAACCAGAGGGCGCCGGCTCGGCCGCGACCAGGCAGGCCTTCCGCCCGCCCGGTCCCGAGGCGAGCAAGCACCAAGCGGCCAGCACGGTGGCGCCGACGCGGATAAAACAGGTCGTTTTCATGGGTTGGGTATGGAATTGGCGCCTTTGCGGTCGGGTGACGACGCGGGTTGATAAGCCGGCTGTCCCCGGGGTAGCGGCGCAGGAGTGGTCGGCGGCGGCGACTCGGGTGCTGGGCCACCCGTGGTTGGTTTGAGCCCCGACGTGGCGCCCTGGGGCTGATTGGTCGGGACCGGAATCGCCTCCGGCCGGCGTCTCTCGAAACCTAGTCGTTCTTTCCCGGCGGCGCCCTGGAACCAAACTTCACCGTGTTCGATACTGATGATTTTGTAACCCTCGATCTCATCGCCGGTGCCGTAAACCCCCCGGTTTATCACCGCCAGGCAGGCGTCGGTCTGGTCCCAGATTCCCTTGAGCTTCAGATGAGGCAGCGGCGAATTGGTGCCGGCCCCCCCCTTGGCGGCGACTCGCGGGTCGGCGGGTACCAGCAGGAAGGGGTCACGTTTGGGCACTTCGGCCCAGGTGGCAAAGTGGCCTTCGGCATAACTCACATTCACGCCGTCCTGCACCAGGCCCGCCGAGGGCACATCGGCTCCCGGCACCGCGACCCGGGCGGGACCGCCGGGGGCGGGAGCGGGCGCGATGTGGCCGGGGTGGGCTCGCCGCCATTGGGGCAGGACCACGTTGTAACCGAACATCAAGATCGCCACGACTGCCACCGCGCCCGTTAGCAAAGGGTTGCGCAGCAGCTTCATTTCCCCCCTCCGGTGGCGCCCGGCCGCTCCGTGTCCTCCCCGGCCCACAGACTGAATACCAGCGCGGCGCGAGTCACCGAACCGGGCCCGCCGGAAATGGTCATCTCCACCAGATCCGCGCGCTTGGCTTCGGTGGCCAATTGCCGATCCAGCCGCAGGAGGCGCTGATAGGCCGAGGGCAGACCCTCAGCCGCCGGCCGGACGTCGATGGAAACCGTGGCGGGGATGAGCACCAGTTTCTCGGGGGCGTTGGTTTGGTCCCGCCCAGTCCCGAAAGCCACCTTGAAGCTCATGGCCAGCGGGGTGGATTGTTCTTCGAAATGCTCGATCCACGCGCCCATGGCGGTTTCATCGGCAAACAGCGCCCGATGCGCCTGCTTATAACCAGCCTGGACTTCGTCCGCTTTGGCCGCGGTCCATTTGCGCTGCAGCGTGTCCACCTGCGACGACAGGCGATCCACGTCCTTGGAGAGTTGCCGCGATTCCTTCTGCACCGGAATCAGCCGGTGCATGAGTGTCCACCAAGCCAAACCCACCGAGGCCAGCAGCACCAGGAAGACCGCGCCCCGGAACAACGCGTCCCGCGGATGGAGCCTCTTGGCGGGTCGGGGCAGGGGGGCGTGCGGGGCCGGCGGCGGAGCACCGGGTGGTTTCCCCGCCGGCCGGCCCGGCTTCGGCGGGTGCGCCGCCAGGTTCAGTCCGGAAGTGTGTGGGGTGGCTCCCTCGTTCATCGCATGACGCCCTCGATGACAAACTGGTCCTGCACGACCGGCTTGAGCGTGGTGCCTTTGGACACGCGGCTGAGCCAGTCGGCGCCGGCGGCCTCCCCGGGGCTTCCGGGTCCCTTGGCCGAGCCGGGATCCGAGGTCTTCAGGATCCGCAGGTGGAAGGGTTCGCCGCCCAGGCGGTCGATGAGTTCAGTGATGGCACTGGCGGGGGCGATCGGTCCGGATTGGTTGCCGGTCCGTTGAAAAGTGCCCGCCAGGCGGACCTGGTAGTGATCTTCCTGGCGCTTGACCTGGAAGTTGGTCACCACCAGGCTGGGCGGCACCGCCTCGCCCAGGTAGGCGAGCAGCCAGGCGGCCACCGGCGGCGGCCGGTCCGCCAGCACCAGCTTGGCCAGCCGCGCTTTACGTTCCATTTTGTCATCCGCCTGTTGGAGTGACTGCAGTTCCATCCGCAACCGGGCGGCCTGCCGGTTCAGGGTCTTGACGTTCGTGGCCTCCCGCCGTTCCTGGAACAGGAAATAGCCCGAGGCTCCCAGTGAAACCAACATGGCGAGCGCGGCCCCGCCCACCACCACTTTGGCGAAGGTCCGCCGCTGGGGCGCTTTCCGCATCTCGCGGGTGATGAAATTAGGGTTTAGCTCGGGGCGCAGCTTCACGGCCTCGGAGGCCCAATAGAACGGCCCGCAAGGCACCGGGCTGAGGCTGACGGGAAGTTGCGTGCGGGTGTGCAGCAAGTCGGTCTGCTGCTCGGCGCCCGGCCCGAAGAGCCAGATCCCTTGGGTGAGGGCCAGGCCATATTGCTGGCTCACGAACAGGATCGTGCGGTTGAGATCGACCGCCAGCCGTTCGGGGTCTCGATTCCAGGTGCCCGGCAACGTCCGGGCCAACAGGATCTGGGCGTCCTTGCGCCCGAGCACCAGGGTGGTGGAACCGCCCGTCTCGGCCACCAGCAGGGCGACCTGGTCTTTGGCCAGCGGGAGTTGGGTGATTTGCTGTTGGAGCAGCGCCGAAGCCGGCACCACCGAGGTCAGTTCCAAGCCGTTGCGCTTGCAGTCCCGGACGAGCCCGTCGAGCAACAGCTTGGGAAACAGGTGCAACACCACGCGCAGGGCGTCCTTGCCTGAGGGCGAAGTCTGGCTCGCCCAGGCGGCCTCCTCGTTGAACATCCGCTGCTGCTGCGCCTGCCGCTCGATGACCTTGACCAGGGTGGCCCCCTTCACCGGGGGCACATCCACCAGTTGTTGCGCCAGGCGCGGGTGCGCCAGCAGCAAGGACACCGTTTCCCCGCGGTAGCCGGTCTTCTCGACCGCCTCGCGCAACAGGGCCTCAAAAGGGACGTCCGCCTCGACCTTGCCCGGCCGCTCCCAAGTGGTCTCGACCTTCCCGCGATGCACCGCCACGGCTCGAAACTCGTCGTTGAGCCAACTCACGCTGAGGGTGGTCAAGCCCCTCGGAATGGCATCGCTGCCAAGCTTCATCGAGGCGAGAAAATCAAACATACGGCTTACACACGCAGGTCAATACCCCCGACGGGGCCATTCTGATTAACTACCGGCGACCGCCTGGAGCACCGGTCTCGGATGCCCCATGGGGCCTTCGATGTTATTGCAGGTCAAGGGCGGAATTACAAGCGATAAATTCCGGCGGCCGCACGCAAAGGGCGCCTTTAAGCCGCTCGACGGCCACCGGTTGCGCCGTCCCGCCAGCCGGGCGCGGGATCCGCATCCCGAGCGTCGGACGGAGGAACTCAGGCGCGGGATCGGCGTAAAACGGCGGAGAGGTTGCCTGGGGGGTGAGGCCGGCCGTTGGGGCCTTCGCGGAACGGGAGGTCGCCGCCGCCCTGGAGTTTACGCAGGCGGGCGGGATGCCGCATCTTGCGCAGGGCGCTGCGCTCGATCTGGCGCACGCGCTCCCGAGTCACCCCCAGTTTCTTCCCGACCTCGTCCAGAGTCTGGGCGGAGTCGCCATCGAGTCCGAAACGCAATCTCAGCACTTCCCGCTCGCGTGCCGTCAACTCGGAGAGGACATCGCTCAGCAGGCTGTGGAGGAGGTGGCCCCCCGCGCTCTCTCCGGGTCGCTCCGAGGCTTCGTCCGGGATGAAATCGCCCAGCGTGGCGCCGTTACCGGCACCCACCGGCGAATGCAGGGAGAGCGGGGGTTGGGCGGCCGGGAGGTCCGCACGCACGCGTCGGACCGGGAGGTGCATCTCCTCGGCGAGTTCCTCCTCCGTGGGGTCACGGCCCAACCGCAGGACCAGCTCCATCTGGGCCCCGATCATCCTCTGGAGGACCTTTCCCGCATGCACGGGGATCCGGATGAGCCGGCCCTGGTTGGCTATCGCCCGCCCGATCGCCTCGCGAATCACCCAGACGGCGAAGGTGCTGAACCTGAAGCCACGCCGGTAGTCAAATTTCCCCACGGCGGCCATCAGGCCCAGGTTACCCTCCTGGATGAGATCCAGGAAGCTCAGCCCATGGTGGAGGAAACCTCGGGCTACCGAAACCACCAGCCGGAGGTTGGACTCGACAATTTCGGTCTTGGCCTGGTCGGCCCGGGCGGCGCAGGCACGGATCCGGACGCAAGTTTCCAAGTAATCCGACGCCGGCATCCGCACCGCGCGCTCCAGCGCTTGAATTCGCTCCAACGCCTCGTGCAGCGAAGCCGGGGCAAGTTCCTGCTGGCGGGCTTCCTCCGCGAGCAGAGCCTGCAGTTCAGTCAGCAGTTTCGTGTGCAGGGTTTCCGCGACGCAAGCCAGCTCTTGGACCACCAACGGTTTGAACCAGAAATGGGGGAAATGCGCTTGGAGTTCCTCGCTGATCCGCTTGCAGTTGGCCAAGAGTTGGGCCCGTTCAGCCGGGGTGGCGGCCCGCTGCGAAGCGGCGTAGTCCCGGTCCGCGCGGGCATCCAGCACCCGCGCGATTTCCACCAACCCTCGCAGCTCGTGCAGGCAAGCCTCCTTCGAGGCCGTTCGTTCTTCGAGTATCACCCGATCAAACCGCCTTTTCGGAGGGTCCGCCAGCATTTGCTCCGCCAGGGCGATGTGCTCTTTGGCGGCAAAACCCAAGCCGAAAAGCGTCTGGCGAAGTTCCCGCCGAGCCTCTTCGATGCGTTGAAAGATCTCCACTTCCTCCTCGCGCGTCAGCATCCGCATCCGGCCCACCTCCCGGAGGTACATCTCCACCGGGTCGTCGAGCACGTCGAGGCGATGTACCCTGGCTTGCTCCTCCGTTCCACATTGCTGAATCGTCTCCGCTTCGCTGGGTAGGACGATCTGGACCCCCAGATCGAGCAAGCGGGCGTGGATGGCCTCCAGGGATTTGAGCGACCTCTGGGACTCAGGCAGGGCCTCACGGATCTCTGCGGGGGTCAAGCAACGCCGCTCCTCCGCCCAGTGGAAGAACTCTTGCACGCGAAAGCCGTTTTCTCCCGCCTCCCCTTCGGTGATCCGCGCCGGCAACGGAAGCGACGGGACGTCGGCCGGCTGGGACTCCCCCTCCCCCCGGCTAACGCCGAAAACCGCGGAGTATGACGCGTCCTCGGTTGGCGTTTCATCTAAGCCGGTCTCACATCCTCGAACTCCCACCTCCGACTCGACGCAGTCGGAGGTCAGAACTGATTCCCTTTTTGCCCTTCCCGGCGGGCCTTGTTTCACCCATTTCACGCTCTGTTCCCTAAGGTTCCCCCCGCCCCGTTTTCAGGTTGTAACCACACGGGCGGGGTACGGTATAGGGCCACCCTAGCAAAATGGGATTTCTTGTCAATCTTTTATTGAAAAAAATCGATATTTATTTTTTACACGGAAGGAAAGCGGCAGCGGGAATAGGGAACTGGGGTGCCGGATGGGCGGCGTGACACCCACGGTGCTGCACGGTGACGTCGACCGTGACACCGGAGAACGAAGTCGCGAGGGCTTTTAGGAGGTCTTTAGACCTGGGGGGTTTGGCCCGGACGGATTTCGATGAAGCCGTGGAGTTGGCGGATGCGGGTGGGATGCCGCATTTTGCGGAGGGCTTTGGCCTCGATTTGACGGACGCGCTCGCGGGTGACCCGGAACTGCCGCCCCACCTCCTCCAAGGTCCGAGAGGCT
>Ga0316231_1005066_pt1 | contig 10641 bp, 9 predicted proteins | sample TBH18027metaG_FD_206002 | JGI IMG/M metagenome (GOLD analysis project Ga0316231, IMG submission 206002) | Freshwater microbial communities from Trout Bog Lake, Wisconsin, USA - TBH18027 | ecosystem: Environmental > Aquatic > Freshwater > Lake > Hypolimnion/Profundal zone | place: USA: Wisconsin...
TTTGGCAATCTGGATTGCGAAGGCAGGTCGCGACGTAGCGATGGTTTACCAACCCCGTGACGTCCAAGCGGGCCGTATCTTGTGTGATGTTGCCGCCATCAAGCTCCTTTGGGACTTCCGCGACCCGGCCATACGTGCCGCGAATAGCGAGCAGCAATCTCCAGTTTTGAGGGAGGCCCTCGCATATTTCGCCGCGATTTCTGGCGTGGTCCGATGTAAGCCTTCCAAGTGGATCTTGTCGCCTTTCATATCTTTAACCTTCACAAAAAGCACGCCAGTGGCGACATTTTCTTTGGGCATCAGGATGCCATAGCAGATTGGGCGGGCGGCGCTGGTCAATTGCTCCAAGCTGGCGGCGGCCCAACCCTCAGGCATGGGCGGCAGGTCTGTTCTGGCGGGAGCGGCAGGTTCGTTGTATTTCCCCCTTCCCTGCCAGTTTTGGCGGCGCTCGGTGAGGATACGAGTGAGCAACTGTTCTCCCGCTTCAAAATTTGCCTTCGCTTTCCGACCTCTGGCCTCTGACTTCTGAAGCTTTGCCTCCGTAGGAACAAGGCGGCCTTCGCAGGCGGCTTTGAGTACGGCGGCGCGGTATCGTTTGAGGTTGGCCTGCACCCGCCGCAACGCCGCCACCCCCGCCTCCAGCCGCGTGAATTGCTTTTCAATCTCGGCTACGATGCGGCGTTGTTCGGGGAGGGAGGCGACAGGAATCTTGAAGCGAAGAAAAACCGGCAGTTCCAAACTCTGCACCGTCGTTCCGGTCTTCGTGCAAGTGTGAAGGATGTCCCTCTCAAACGCCTTCAACGCGAGTGCAAGATAATCAGACCGGATATTTTCCAGTGGCTTTACGGCTTTGAGGTCTTGGTTTAAAGCGACCTGCCGCTGGGCGATAGCCACAGGCAGTGTGTGCTGGAGAATGCCGCTACGAACAACAATCAGGATGCTGCCCTTCTCAACGAGATTGGTGGCCGATTGTGCTACCGCATCCGCGGTGATGTGGTCTTGGGCGTCAGTGATGAGGTCGAACTTCATGTCCTTGGGCGATACCCACGGAATGTTTCCGCCAGTCCAAAAACTGGGATTTGCCTTGCTGGGTGTGCCACCGCCAAACCAACGTCCAATTTCGCCCATAGTCAGGCGAGTCCAGCCACACGGAAGGTCGCCATTTTGTTTTGCCCCTTTTGGAGTTTTGGCGTGGTGCGTCGCCGTCGTTTCCGGGACGCGGGGCGTTGAGGCTGCCGTCTGGTGGATGGCGGTCATTTCCGGAGCCTCTTTTTTGCCCGCTTGGTTTTGGTGACCGGCTTATCGGGAGTCTCGGCCACGATCCCGCCGCATTGCGGGCAACGGAACTTGCCGGTTTTGATTTCCTCAAAGCGCAGGCTGGTATCCTCACCCAGCGCCGGCGGGCGGTAAGTGATGAGCAGACCCGTGCAGGTCACGTCTTCCACCAGGCCGCAGCGGGGGCAGGACAGCAATTCGCGGTCGTTAGCAAACAGGCCGAGGGCGCGCGCCTCCGCCTGGAGGGCAACAACCTGTCCGGCCAATGACCGGAGGGATTCAAGAGCCCGTTTCACCGTGGTGGTAGTCGCAGGCGTCAAACCGTTTCCTAGGTTCCGGATGTTCGAGTGTTGAAGCGGCGTGAACGCCGCGCTCCTGGATTCGGATTTTGCGCTCATTTGCGTTTTCCCCCCGCAGCTTTCTTCGCCGGCTTTGCGGTTGTCGGGGTGGAAAGTTCGGCCTCGATTTGGGCGATGCTCGGTAATGCGCTCTGGAGTTTCTTCGGCAAGGCGCGGGTGAGTTGGTAGTCAGACACACCGATGGCCTTGTCCATGCCGCGCAGAGCATACTCGGCGATGATCTTGTTTTTTTCCTCACAGAGGATGAGGCCGATGGATGGCTGATCGGCGGCGTGCCGCATGCGGTCGTCCACCGCACTGAGGTAAAAATTCATTTTGCCGGCATATTCCGGCTTGAAGGCGCCGACCTTCAAGTCCACGACGACAAAGCATCGCAGCTTGAGGTGATAAAAGAGCAGGTCGAGATAGAAATCATCTTCGCCCACTTCCATGTGGATCTGCCGGCCGACGAAGGCAAAACCGGTGCCGAGTTCCACGAGAAAATCCTGAAGATGACGAAGCAGGCCGGTTTCGAGTTCGCGCTCGTGGAAGGGTTTTTCCAGCGTGAGGAAGTCGAAGATGTAGGGGTCTTTCAAGAGCTGGGCCGCGAGGTCGGACTGCGGCGGCGGCAGGGTGCGCCGGAAATTGGTGACGGCCTTGCCGTGCCGTTCGTGCGCGCGAGCCTGGATTTGGAGCGAGAGGACATCGCGGCTCCAGCCGTGCTCGAAGGCCTGTTGCGCATACCAGAGGCGCGTGGGCAAATCCTTCACTTTCTGAATGAGGATGACGTTGTGCGCCCAGGTCAATTGGGCAACGGCCCGTTGCCAAATTGAAGCGTCGTCCGGTGCCGTGGGAAATTGGGCCACGGCCAGTGGCCCCTTTGGGGCAGCGGACCCACGGTTTTTCAATTTGGCCACGGGGCGTGGCCAAATTGCTTCATGGGCGCTCGGCTGGTCCGGCAATTTGGCAACGGGCCGTTGCCAAATTGGACCGAAGCTGGAGTATTCGTCAAAAAACTGGATCATCAGGCGAAGATTGCGGGCGGAGAAACCTTTCACGTCGGGCAAGTCGTTGTGCAAATCATTTGCGAGCCGGGGCAAGACAGCAGTGCCCCAGCCTTCGTTTTTCTGCCGCTTCGCCAACACGCCGCCGATCTCCCAATAGAGCAGGAGCATGCCGGCGTTGCCGGCCATCGCCGTCCGCACCTGCGCGGTGCGAATACGCTGCTTGATGTCGGCCAGCAGCGCGGGGTAGTTCCCAACGGTGGCCGACGAAATGGGTTGGCTCATGGATTTGCTCATGCGACGAGCGACAGATTGAGTTCATCCAGAATGCGATTCAACTCATTTCCGCTTGGCTTCATGCGGCCCTCCCGGCAGGTGGTTCGACGGGCAGGTCGAGGAAGAGTTGCGGGAAGTAGAACTCGTGAATTTTTGCCGGGAAGGCGACGCGCAGGGGGCCTTTGGGACTGGGGGTTTCAAAATACCCTTCGGCCAAGCCCAGCTTGATGATTTCGACCGAGACGGTGGCGGCCTTGCCGGTGATGGCCTGCACGCGTGCGCGCGGGATTTCGCCCTCATCCACCAGCGTGCGGGCCACGCGCATGAGCTCTTCGCGATAGCGCTCAAGGTGCAAGGCTTGAAACTGGAAGTAGCGTTCCACGCGCGTGCGCAGGTCGGGCAGGCCGAGCAGTCCGCTCATGAACTGGATCTGGTCGAGCATGGTTTCGAGAAAAAACACACAAAAGTCGGCCAGCGCCGCATCCGAGAGATTGCCCCGGCCATCGAGATCGCCGCGACGACCTTGGTCGGCAGCTTCGAGGCTGGCGTAATAGCGCTGGCGCCAGCGGGCAAGTCCGCGAGACAGCGTCCACAGCCCGTGGCCGGCAATGCCGTGGCGAATAAGCTGCGCCTGGGACTGGAGCCGGATGACACGGCCGTTGCCATCGCCAAACGGGTGAATCCAGGCCAGGCGATGATGGGCGGCGGCAATGACCACCAAACGGTCGGTTTCCAGGATCTGTTTGTCTCCGTAAAAAGAGTGGAACCGGCTCAAGAACTTGGGCAAGGCAGCAAAATCTGGCGGAGTATGCTGGCCGATATCCACCATGAAATCGCGGAGACCACCGGGTTGGATTTGGTAACGCTCGCCGCGCTTGGTGGCAGCCCAGTGCAGCGACTGGGGGAGGCGGGAATAAAATTCGCGGTGGAGCCAGCAGAGAAAATCGGGGGAATAAACATCCACCGACTCACCCGCCAGCCGTTCTTCCATGAGTTGCTCCACCGCGATGTGGGCCAGACTGAGTTGCTGGTTGTCATGCTGGGTTTGATCGTGCGAGAAATCGCGCTTCATCGCCCGTTCGATGTCACGGGGTATGGTTTTGTGGCCCTCAATCAGATTGGAATAATAGCAGTTCATTTCGCGGACCAAACCCGCCACCCGCTTATGTACCAGCGGTGAATGCACCTGTCCGGCAAGGCGGCCCGACGCCTTCAGGATTTCACAGGTCAATTCAGCCAGACGGCCACTCTGCCCCTTGGGGAGCAAAGGTTCCATCGCACTAGGCTGCCGAAAAACTTCCATAAAACAAACAATCCGAAAATCATTATGAAAATCTCAAAACAATGTCAACATATTGATAAATATGTGTTTGCTGTCATTCTAGCATTCAATATGTATAACAAAATGAAAATCTTTATGAAAATCGCGTTTGCACAAGTTACGCCGCCAGAACAGTATTCAATTCATCGAGCAAATTGGGCAGTTGCTCGCCGAAAAGTTGATGCGCCTTGCCCAAGCCGCCGAGCTGGTTGAACGGCGAAAGTTCCAAATCCTCCCGCTCAATGCTGATGGCGGTGGCGATGTGGTCGCGAATCAAATTCAGCCAGGCGAGTTGTTCGGAACTAAATTTGACGCCCGCCTTGGCCTTGTCCATGAGCCATTCGTTGAAACGCGTGGTGACAGATTCGGCGAAGGGTTCGAGCACGGGCTGTTTTTCCAACGCGAAGCGGACGAGGGCGACGAGGTCGGCAAACCGTCCGACCTGTGAGCGACCCTTGACCTTGCCAGGCCGGGTGGCGGCGAAGGCGTTCCAGAGGTTGTCCTCGGTCCAAGCGGCGTGGTTGTCGCGCAGTTTCTTTTCCAGCTCCTTGAGCATCAGTTCGGTGAGGCGCTGCTTGAACGGTCGGCTGTAAAGGATTTGCAGCGCGGTGATTTCCTCCTGGTGTTGCTCAATGTACTCGCGGAAGGATTTGGCCACCTCGCCGTTGCTCTGCACGCTGGTCTTGGCCGGGCCGGCATAAAGCAGGCTGTCGCGCGAGATGATGTCTATGGTCTGGTCGGCGGCCTTCGCGACCTTCTTCAGCAGGTTGCGAAATTCGGGGTTCGTGGCGATCGGGGCGAGGGCTTGTTTGATACGGAGGTCACGGACCTCGGCGATTTCTTTGGGCGTGGGTTCGGCGTATTCCGCCTTGCCCTGTTTAGCCTGCGCGAGGATTTCGTCCGGGTCAATCGCAGTCAACATGCCTTTGGAAATCTGGGCAAGGGTCTGGCCTTTGGCGGCTTGCACCACTTCGGCGGCCACCTCGGCGTCGAAACGGCGTTCCAGGCGGATGAGGCGGCCGGCCAATGATTCCACGGCGGCGACTTCGGTGGTGCCCAGCGCGGCGGCATCCAGGAGTTTCGCGAAGCTGACCGTGGGCTTTTTTTCCAGCGGCCGAGATTCCGTCTGCACCCGTTCGCACACGCCGACGGCGTCCACGATGACGTAGCGGGTTTTGCGTTTGACGCCGGGGTTGACCTGTTCCATCTCGGTGTCGGAAACCACGCGCACGCCGCGGCCTTTCATCTGCTCGAAAAAATTCTTCGACGCCACGCTGCGCATGAAAAACACGATTTCCAACGGCTTGATGTCCGTGCCGGTGGCGATCATGTCCACGGTCACCGCGATGCGCGGGAAATAGCTGTTGCGAAAGGCGCTCAGGATTTCCTCGGGCGACAGGCTGGACGCGCGTTTCCAGGTGGTCACCTCGGCTTCCCGGCCGTCAGCCTGCCGCTGCTTTTCCACGAAGCGGACGAAGCCGGTGCGATAGGTGATTTTCTGGCAGAAATCGTTGCCCTTGCCGAACACCTCGCGGCAGATGCGCACGATGTCGTCGGCGTGGGTATCGTCCTTGGCGAAAATGAGGGTCTTGGGCAAATCGGTGCGGCCCGGAAATATTTCGGTGAAAACCTTGTCCCGAAACGTGGCGAGCACGGTGCGAATCTGGTCCGGGGCGACGACGTCGCGGTCGAGGTCGCCGGCATCGTAGGCAAGCACCTCGTCCAGTTGTTCCCATCGGACTTTGCAGGTCTGGCGGTCGCGTTTGTCCACGAAGAACCCGGCGTCCACTTTCGATCCGGCCTGCGTGATGGACGTATTGATGCGGTAAATGTCGCACCCCACGTTCACGCCGTCGGCCACGGCTTTCTCATGGTTGTATTCCATGACGAGGTTTTGCTGGAAGAAGCCGAAAGTCTGCTTGGACGGGGTCGCGGTGAGGCCGATCAGCGAGGCATCGAAGTATTCGAGCACCTGCCGCCAGAGGTTGTAAATGGAGCGGTGACACTCGTCGGTGATGATGAAATCGAATTCCTCGATGGGGAAAATGGGGTTGTATTCGACCGGGACGGGCTTTTTGAACAGTGTTTCGGCGGCTTCGATGGGCAGGTCGTCGAGGTCTGGCGCCGGTTCCTGCTCGCCCTTGAGCATAGAATAAACGCGCTGGATGGTGGCAATGACCACGCGGGCGTGCGGATCGAGCGTGTTGCTGGTCAGGTGCTGGACGATGTATTCCTCGGTGAACTTGTAATTATTGACCGGCGACACGAACTGCTGGAATTCCTTGAGGGTCTGCCGGCCGAGGTTGCCGCGATCAACCAGAAACAGGACGCGCCGCGCGCCGGCGTATTTCACGAGGCGATAGATGAAATTGACGGCGGTGAAGGTCTTGCCCGAGCCGGTAGCCATCTGGATGAGCGCGCGCAAAAGGCCCGCGGCGAGGGATTTCTCCAAACCGGTGATGGCTTCGATCTGCGCGAGCCACAGCAAGCCGACCACCAGCGGCGGCATTTCGCGCAGGCGCTGGGCAAGCTGCTTTTCCTGCTGCACCCAGGCGAGCAAGGTTTCGGGGCGGTGGAAAGAAAACACCCGGCGGCTGCGCGGATCAGGATCGAGGCGGTTGGTGAAGAAGGTTTCCTCGCCCGTGCCCTCGTAACAGAACGGGAGGGGTTTACGCCATGCAGGCAGGCTGGCCGGCACGCCCACCACATACTTCGTGGATTGCTCTTCCACGCCGGTGAGCGTAGCGCCTTCCGGCTTGGCCTCGGCGGTGCCGAGCGCCTTGCCGTCCACGAACAGCGTGTAGTCCGGTTCGCCGGTGGCAAAGGAAAGTTCGCAAACGGCGACGCCGCGCGCGGCAGAGAGGTTGATGTGGTCCTTCGTCTGGACAACCCAGCCTGACGCGGCAAGTTGCGCGTCAATCAGTTGGCGTGCTTTTTCTTCCGGCGTCATGCGTGAAGCGGTTGAACGTTACCCATGACCATGAATGACTGGCATCGTAAACCGCAGCGGACTTTAGGCAATCGAAAACTGTCCCGAAAACTGTCCCGGTTGGCGACCAGCCGCCGATGGAAATGGATGGGAGCCGTCGCCATCGCGCACCTGCACATTCGTGTCCCCCCACGCTACCGCGAAGGATGTTTGGACGGCGATCCCTGCCAATCTCGGCCGGTCGCGTTTCGGCCAGCGCTTGAGCACGGCAGAAACCTCGCGGCGCTTTTGGCACGAGCCGAAAGAAAACGGAACTCCAAACCGTCAGGTTTCCTCCATTATCGGACTGCGGGTCACACTTTCTGCACCCCGGCCCTCGCGCAGTCACAGGGGTGGTTTTGAGGCGAAGTTCACAGGTTCACTCCGTTCGCAGGCATAGCCCTATTTGGCAAATCCTTTACCAGATCGTGCGCGTGTTTTGGCAAAAGACAATCTGTGCTTCTTGCTTGGAACCATGTGAACCACGTAAACCGCTGTTGAAATTCATGTCCCGCCTATACACATACACATATTCTTTAGTTTATAAATAAAAAGAGAGAGAGGAACGGGGTGAACCAATCTGCGCGGATGCAATGCTCAATGTCGTTCCCGCCCCCCGGGCATGATCTTCTCTGGATATTGGTTTGCTGGCAGAGTTCAAGCATTCCTGATTGAAAAAAGACAGCATTTTCGGAGTGTTTTCCCGCTTGCCGGCAAATTTGGGCATGCCCTGCTGGAAAATTTTAGCCCGTTTTTCCCAAAAAGTATGCTTGCTGGCACAACGTCGGTACCTCCTGGAAACTTTTTGCTACTCGGAGGGCGTGATTTCCTGAATTCCCCGCTCTTGGTTTGATACCCCCGTTGCGGTGTCTGTTCCGAGCTGCTCCACGCCGGCAAAAAAATCTTTGCGCCCGTGCTGATCCCCGCGCCCCGCGCCCTGCCCTTTGCTTCAGGCGCGCCCGACAAGGTATCCATACCAAAGTCCCGCCCAACCAAGTTAAATCGCTCTGGCAGGCCACCGCGCTCGCGTGTTCACGGCCTTACCCCTCTCCCCATTAAAGTCCAGCCATTAATTGAAATACTCTCCCCCATTAGGGGGAGATTAGGGCATTTGGTCTTCATTCTTGGTGCAATGGTGGTTTTGTTTAATGGTGGCAATGGTTTCCCGCGTTTGCGCTTGGTGCCAAATATCGCGCGGGCATTGGTGAACGGCTGCCACCGTGGGCGCAAGATTAGCGCGTCCGTCCAGTTCGGCGCGGTTTTGCTGGCACAAGTCAGCGGCGGCGAGCGGCGGCCAAAAACATAACAACGAAAATGAAACATGAAAGCAACATCATCAAATAATCAAAACAGTGATAACGGGCGCGGGCGCGGGTCGGCGTTAAAAGATGCGTTTGACACGGCGGCGGCGGCGGCAATCAAAGCGGGCGAAAATCAGGCGGCGGATACAACCGCCGATTATCGGCTGTGTGAAGCGAAAGCAACCAACTTCAACCTTCACCTGATGGCTTTGGGGTGTCCGTCGTTTTACGTTCAAGGGGAGTGGCAAGACAAGATGCGCGATGGCATACAAGCGGCCATTTTGGGACTTCATCTATGGCGGCGCGGTCTAAAGCTCTGGCGCGATGATGACGGCGCGGACAAAATTGTTTGCGACTTCAAGCCGCGTCCCGCCTCGGCGCGTGAGATTAAAAAAGCACAGAGCGTGGTGGTTTGGACTGCGCTACGCTCGGTGTTTTCCGGTATCTCTGAAACGGCGGAAAGTCGCGCTCTGACAAATGCGATTGCGTTTGAAGAGTGGCGGGAGAATTGCCGGGATGAGGACGGCGCGGCGGGCGGGGAAAGCATGGCCGAACGGGCGGCGCGGCGGCGGGCGGCGCTTCCGGTGGTCATTAGCACCTATTTGTCGAAAGATGTGGGCACGGGTCGCAATGCGGGGAGCGTGCTGGCGCGCAAGCGCAAGTTTGCGGCGAAATTGAAAAAATGGGTCTTGGCGGTGTTGGATGGCAAGGACGGCAAAGCGGCGGCAATTAGGGCGGGCTTCAACGGAACCACGAAAAAAAATGCCTTGCAAGCGTTGGCGGGTGTGCTTAAGGGCGCGGGCTTCCCCGTGGCGAATGGCAACTGGCGCAAGCGGCTTCATCCAGGGCCAACGGGGCGCGGTGCGGCAGTCGCCAATGCCCGGCGATGGACAACGCGGGGCTGTGGCCGTGGCGGTGCGGGCGCGGGCGCGTGTGTCTTGGCTTAACCTCCTCGGCGCGGTCGTAGTTCAAAAGTGCGGCGGGTTTTCCCGTCGCACTTTTTTTGGCGCGATGTCCAGTGACCGGCTGGCGCGGTCGTGGCGCGGTGTATAGCAGCCGCAGCGATGCTGCGGCAAGACGGCCCCAATGGTTCGTGATCAAGTCCGTGCGTTCCGGGCTGGAATAAATTTCTGATGCAACGATCTGCGGCGGGAAACCCGCGCGTTTTGCTGACACAGCCTTCACACAACCCGCCGAGAAACCGCGCAGATTTGCTGACAGCGTTCCTAGAACGGCGGGAAACCGCCGGCAAAGCACAGCGGAACCCGCGCGTGTTTTTGGCGCACGGCACGCCGCCTGGCAGGAAACCCGGCGACTTTCGTAACACACCGAGGCACGGAACCGCCGACGCGGGCACGGGACCGTGCCCTGAACCCGCGCACCTATTTTGGCACACGGCGCGCCGCCCAGCGGGAAACCCGGCGACTTTCGTAACACACTGAGGCGCGGGACCGCCGCCGGCAGAAAGTTATGGTGGACCGCTCCGCGCTTGGTCAGCGCTCGAAGGTATGGCCGCGCCGCACGAGATTGCCGCCTATCGTCTGCACATTCTCGCCAGCGGGGACCACATTGGCCAAGGAATTTAACCAGAACAACGTCGTGAAACTGTCCATGCAATATCACCATCAACCACCAATCCATGCTAACTATGACCAACACCACCAAGACCACCATTACCGCCATCATCCCCGAAATGGAAGCCCAAGTCGCCTGCGAGATCCCCGAACCCGTCGGCGGCTTCACCGATGAAGCCCAACGCCAGGCCTTCGAGAAGCGCCGCCTAACGCGCCTCTTCGCCCTTGCCGAAGACATCCAGATCTTCCTCGACAAGTATTGCCAGGACGAAACCGAGCGCCAAATGACCATTGCCGTCTATCGCGAGCAAGCCCCGCTACAAGGGTCGCGGAACTGACCTGACACCACGGAGTCGGTGCAGCCGCAATAGGCGCAGGTTCTTTCTTCTGGTTGAGGGTTGAGGGTTGAGGGTCGGGGTTGGGGTTGGGGTACGGTGCCAGAATTCGGCGATTAACGGGGGTGCTTCCGTAGTTCGCAACGGCGCTGCTCGACCCCGTTTCGCCGGGACAACGAATCCAAGCTGTGCCTGGCGGCAATGTTCCAATCTGGCTGCTGGGTTCCACATGGGGTGAAGACCCCATAG
>Ga0316231_1005072_pt1 | contig 10628 bp, 7 predicted proteins | sample TBH18027metaG_FD_206002 | JGI IMG/M metagenome (GOLD analysis project Ga0316231, IMG submission 206002) | Freshwater microbial communities from Trout Bog Lake, Wisconsin, USA - TBH18027 | ecosystem: Environmental > Aquatic > Freshwater > Lake > Hypolimnion/Profundal zone | place: USA: Wisconsin...
GCCAGCCGATTCACCAAGAGATGCATGGGAGCCTGGCAAGACATCAACGGAGCGTCCGGCCTGTCCAAGGGACCACGTCCCGCCCCAAATTCCGCATAACGATCGCTACGGCTCCGGCTGCGAACGAGCTTGTTCAACCCCGCAATTCCGGGGGGCTTGGATCGTCATGCACGCAAGGCTTACCGGAACCCGCCCCCTGAATTGCTAACTGATCTACATGGACTTCCCAAAGGCCGACTGGCGAAAGATCCACTCGACCAACGTCCTGGAGCGCGAGAACCGCGAACTGCGCCGGCGCTCAGACGTGGTCGGGATCTTCCCGATGGGGCGGAAGCGTCCCTGGATTTGTACATGGTGAATTACCTGGGCTACATCCCATCAGAATCCAGACGGCGCATATTATAGGCAAAACAAGTCCGTCCTTGAGCCAGGACTATGCTTTTAGGCCGGATCAACACAATTACGCCAATAAGTGGATCCCCCGGGCGCTCTAGGGGGGATGGCTGTTTGTGTCGGTTTTGCGCCATGTAGGGGATTTCCCCTACATACAAAATAATAATTTATGATAATCTATTTTTTGCTGTCTCTTATTCAGTTGTGACATCACCAATTAGAACCAGCATTAACAATAAAAATTCGGGAAACATGGGTTTTGCAGAAAATTCCGGCACCCATATGATCAATTAAATTTAATTAACTAAAATTCTTACTTGATCGGTCATGGACACCCCTTGGAGCAGCAAAATGAAAATTAGCAGTACTCTCTCCCTCCTAACCGGACTGGTATTGGCCCTGACCGTGGCCCTAACCAGCGGCATTATCCTTGTCATTATGCACTCTGAGCTGAGTAACCAGGCCACGCAGATGCAGGAAAGCCGGATGAAGACCCTCTGGGCTCTCACAGGGCAGAAGGGAAGCGAGTTCAAATTGTCCGGGGGAAACCTGTTGATCGGTGACTACGTGGTGAACAGCAATTTTGAATTGCCGGACAAGGTCAAAGAGATCTGCGGCGGCACTGCCACTATCTTCATGGGGGACACACGGGTATCCACCAACGTGATGAAACCAGATGGGACCCGTGCGGTGGGTACTCATCTCCAGGGAGTAGCCTTGGACGCGGTTATCAAGCAGGGGCTCAAATACCGAGGGGAAGCTGAAATTATGGGCATGCCCTACTTCACGGCCTACGACCCAATCAAAAATGCTCAAGGAGAGGTCATAGGCGTCTTGTATGCGGGAGTCCTGAAGAGCGAATACTTCTCGACCTACTATAGGGTGGTCTGGTTGGTCGTGGTGTTTGCACTCCTCTATGTCCTGGTGGCGATCCCATTGTCCGGCATGGCGATCCGCGCACAGTTGGCCGGCCTGGCGGAGATAGAGCGATGCATGGAAGGGGTGGCCACAGGCAATCTGACCCTCCTCGACGCCGGTACCGGCCAGGACGAGATCGCTAAGGTGCGCCAGGCGCTCAACAAAATGTTGAAGGAGTTCCGTGGCACAATCTTGGGGATCCATGAGAACAGCGGCAACCTGGCCTCATCGGCCCATCAACTCACAGCTTCGACCGCCGAAATCGCTGCGACCGCCCAGGACGTGTCCCGGAGCGCCGAGGTGCAGAAGGGCGCCACGGAGCGCCTGGCCTCTGCCACCACGGAGCTTTCAGCGTCCATCGGCGAAGTGGACCGGCAGATCCACCTGTGTGAAACCAAGGCGCAGGGGACGGTGGCGGCGACCGATGCAGGAGAGGATGCTGGCCACGCTACCGTAGCGGCCATGACCCAGATCCGGGAGTCCGCAGCCGCCATGGCAAGCGCCGTGCGGGTTATCCAGGAAATCGCCCGGCAGACCAACTTGCTTTCACTGAACGCGGCGATTGAGGCCGCCAAGGCCGGCCAGATGGGCCGTGGATTCGCGGTGGTGGCAGAGGAGATCCGAAAGCTGGCCGAGCGCTCTGGTGGCGCGGCCAAGGAGATTGTCACGCTCATCGAAAGCAGCCAGGCGTCGGTGGACCAGGGGAGCGCCAAGGTGCAGGCCACAACCGAGGCGCTGGGCCGGATCCGGGAGCAGACCCTTTCCCTACGGGAAATGCTTTCAGACATCAGCCATGCCACCCAGGAGCAGGCCCGGACGGGGCATGAAGCCGAACGGCAAGTGGAGCAGGGTGCCGCCGAAGCGGCCAAGAATGCCAGCGCGAGCATGGAATTGTCGGCCACTGCTGCCGAAATCAAGATGGCGGTCGAAGGCCTGGTACGGATCGCCGGCACGCTGGTTGAGGTGGCGGGGCACTTTAAAGTCTGATGGGTGAGAAATTTCAGCGCCAGATTGGGTAATACCAACAAATATTGCAATCAGGAATTATGGACATCATTGTGGATGCCTTCCTGCATCGCCACCCATCGGATTTCCGCCACATTACAGGAGATAAGCCGGACCTCCCTTGATCTGGCCAGTCGGTCGGGCGGTTCCAGGTCTGATTTGTCGGACCCATTGTCAATGCTCGGCGACCCACCAGCTAAGAATGGAAAGGTTATCCGATTGACCGAGAGGCATCAGTGACACAGAAATTTTCCTTTCAGAGGGCGCTCAAACAGGCGATCTGCCTGCTTTCCGCGGGGACTTGCGCTCTGGCGGTCCTGGTCCTCCTTGGCCTTTCTTTTGGGATGAAGGACCTCGTGGCCTTTGGCCGGGACAGGGTGCCGATGTCCCACACAGGTGCCATCATGGCGCTGGCTCTGGGAGGCAGTGCACTGGTCCTCCCACTATGGCCCCGTTTTGCCCTGCTTAGGAGGCTGGCGGGTGTTGTAGACATATGCGTGGTCGGCCTCAGTTTGCTGAGACTGGTGGGCAACCCGTTCCCCAGTACTTCGCTCCTAACCATCATGGCCATGCTGTTTGCAGCACTTTCCGCCCTCGCCTGCGGGCTCAGGCGGGAACCCGGCTGGCGGTTGCGCCAAGCCGGCGCGCTCCTGGCCCAGGTGCCACTGGTCACCGGGACGATGGTGCTGGTCAGCTATGTGGCGGGAGCGCCGGTGTTGTATGGGTCGGGCAGCGTCCCCATGTCCCTCCCTTCGGCCCTATGCGCTGTGAACCTGGGGCTTGCCCTGATGCTCTCCGCGGGGCCGGATACCTGGCCCCTGGCGCTTTTCGGTTTCGTGCCCGGCAAGGAAGGCGTTCTGCGGGCGCACTGGTTCACCATCGGGCCGCTGGTAATGTTCCTGGCGCTGAGCGTGCTCATCCTCAGCGGCGGATCTTTTTTCCTGAGGGGGCAGCTCAAAGCGACCCGGTCCAGGGTGCAGTCGGACCTCTCCATGATCGCGGATCTGAAGGTTCGGCAGATCGAGAACTGGTATGGGGAGCGGCGGGATGATGCCGACCAACTGTTCGATAGCGCCCTGCTTCAGGATCAATTCCACAGATTCCTCACAGGGTCGGCCCATGCGCCGCCGGAGGCGCAGATACGCGGCTGGATGGAGCGCTTGCAAAAAAAATACTACACGCGTTTGATCCTGTTCGACGGACAGGGCAAAGTGAGGTTGGATGTGCCACTTGGGCAGCCCTCGGCTGGTGAGAAGACGGACGCCGCCGAGCTACAGGCGGTGCTTCGCTCCGGTACCGTTTTGGTCCAGGATCTGCACCGGCTCCCCGACTCTCCGGCAATCAGGTTGAACCTGTGGGTCCCCATCGGAGCAGGCACTGAACCTGGGGCCAGGGCCAAGGGGGCGCTCATGATGACGATTGCTCCCGAAGCCTTCCTTTATCCACTGGTCCGCTCATGGCCCGCGCCCAACTCCAGTGCTGAAACGCTGCTTTTCCGCCCGGAAGGGGATGAAATCGTCTACCTGAATGAACTCCACCACCGGGCCCGAAGCGCATTGACTTTGCGGGTACTGATCGGGAAATATCCGGGCCTGCAGTCCTTTCTGGCCGGGAGGAAGCAGGAGGAACTGGTGGCCTACCATGATTATCGTGGGGTGCCTGTGCTTGGCGTGCTGCGCCGGGTGGGGGGCACCTCTTGGGTCATGGTCGCCAAGATCGACGAGGCGGAAGTCTACGGACCGCTCCGGCAGAGGGTATGGGCCGGCAGCTTCGGTCTTATTGGCGTGCTGGTGCTGGTCGCCGCCGGCCTGGGCCTGATGGTGCACTACCACGACGCTGGACTGACCCGGAAGCAACTATTCATCTCGCAACGCTTCGAATGGTTGATGCGCGAAGCGAACGACATCATCCTCCTGATGGACGGCGAGGGTCGGATTCTGGAAGCGAACATACGAGCTGTCGAGCAATACGGTTATGCACTTCCGGAACTCCAGACAATGCATATTGGTGCTCTGCGGGGTCCCGGGATTCGGGTTGAGGCCGCGGAGCAGTTCGAGCGTTTGAAGCGGCTCGGAGCGATCAGGTTCGAAACCATCCACTACCGACGTGATGGTTCGAACTTCCCGGTGGAGGTTAGCGGCCGTTTTGTGCTCCTCGACGGGGTTGCCCAAGTGCTTTCCATCGTGCACGACATCACGGAGCGCGAGCGTGCCGCGGCGGAACTCTGGACTTCTCGGGAAAGACTTCGCCAGGTTTTGGTCAACTTCCCCGGCGTGGTTTTCTGGAAGGACACCGATCTGGTCTACCTGGGCTGCAATAGGGCCTTCGCCGAGGGCGCCGGCTTTTCCGACCCATTGGGCATCGTCGGGAAGACCGACCTGGAGTTGCCCTGGACAGCAGATGAAGCCAAAGCATACCGGGCAGACGACCGCGAGGTACTTGAGAGCCGAGTGGCCCGCCTGGGGAGAATTGAGAGCCAGACCCAGGCAGATGGGCGCCTCGTCTGGTTCGAAACCAGCAAGGTGCCGTTCCTGGATGCCGATGGAACCCTGTTGGGGGTGCTGGGAATCGCCCAGAACATCACCGAAAGTAAGCTCGCCCACGAGGAGCGTCAAGCCATCGAAGCACAGCTCAAGCATTCCCAGAATCTGGAAAGCCTGGGCAGTCTGGCCGGCGGGGTCGCCCATGACATGAACAATGTGATGGGCGCCATCCTCATTCTGGCTTCCTCACTTCGGGAGAAGGCGGCGCCGACGGATCCGATTTGCGGATCGCTGGACATGATCGTGAACTCCTGCCTCAGGGGACGAGGTGTGGTGCAGAGCCTGCTCTATTTCGCGCATAAGGATATCCAGGAAGACAAGCCCCTGGACTTGAACGCAATGGTGCGGGAGATGGCCCATTTCCTGGCCCACACCACCTTGAAGCGCATTCAGTTCGAGATGGATCTCCAGGAGGACCTACGTCTAGTTTGCGGCGACGAAAGTGCCCTGAGCCATGCCCTAATGAATCTTTGCGTCAACGCCGTGGATGCCATGCCGGGTGGAGGAACCCTGCGCATTACGACCTACTGTCTTCCGGATGGTGGCATTGCCGCGCGGGTGCGAGATACCGGGGAAGGCATGAGCGCCGAAGTGCTGGCGAAGTCCATGGAACCTTTCTTCACCACGAAGGCGGTCGGCAAAGGCACGGGACTGGGGCTATCAATGGTCTACGGCACCATGAGGGCCCATGATGGGGCCCTCGAAATGACCAGTGAATTAGGCAAGGGCACTGAAGCCGTCCTGGTCTTCCCTGCTTCCCGGATCTCCCAATCACTGTCCGTGCCGAGATCACCAGCCGAGATCCCGTTGGCATTGAGGGTGCTTGATATCCTGCTGGTGGACGATGATGAACTAATCTTGGAGTCGATGGCAGAGGTTCTGGAAGGTTTCGACCATCGTGTGGTCATCGCCCGAGGCGGAGCTGAGGCCATCCATCTACTGGAAACTGCCCTTCGCGCGGATGTGGTCATCCTGGACATGAACATGCCCGGCATGAACGGCGCCCAGGCACTGCCGCTGATCCTTGCCCAGCGGCCTGGCCAGCGCGTGCTCATGGTGACCGGATACAGCGACCATGAGATCGCGCCCCTGAAAGCCGGGCGCCCGAATGTCCAAAGCCTGCGCAAGCCCTTCGCCATCAAGGAACTCCAAGACAAACTTGCAGAGCTTGTAATAGCCCAGGCTCCTTGACCAAGATCTGCAAACATCAGATCGCGTTATAGTTATGTTATAGTTATGTTATAGTTATTCAGACCTGTCCCCTTTCGACCTGGTCCCAGCGCAGCGCCTCGGGCCCAATGCCAGGTCGCCGAAAACACCCCCTGTCTTGGCGGAACCCATCTTGAGGAGCCAGCCGAATAGTTAGTAAATCGGGGCGTAAGCCCTCCCCATTTTCCATACCAGCTTCAGCGTTAGCTTTTCCGCCTCTGGAAGGCTCCAAGGCCGACCTGGCCGGCTTAGGGAGCATGGGTTGAAATCACAGTATACCCTCACGTAAAAGCCCGTCGCTGGAAGGCCCTTCGCCCTCACAGCGGAGCAAAAGCGGCTGGGGGCCGGCAGGGTCAAGGGCGTTTTCTCCCTTGACGCTGCCGGCCCCAAGCCGATCCACCTTCAGAGAGGGCGAAGGGCCCTGGCGATTCCTGGCCGCGAATTCCAGGGGCGTGAGGTAGCCGATCGAGCTGTGGGGGCGCCGGTGGTTGAAGTCCTGGCGCCAAGCGGCAAGTTTTCCGGTGACCTCGGCCATGCTCCGGAAGAGCTCGACGTTCAGGAACTCCTCCCGGAGCCGCCCGTTGAAGCTCTCGATGTAGGCGTTCTCCGTGGGCTTGCCCGGGCGGATGAAAGCCAGCTGGACCTTATGGAGGTCCGACCAGGCGTCCATGACCTTGCCGGCGAACTCGCTGCCGTTGTCGACCGTGATGGAGGTGGGGTTCCCGCGCTCCCGGATGGCCTGGTCCAAGGCCTCCGCCACATCCGAGCCCTGCAGGCGTGGCTTGGCCTTCAAGGCCACGCACTCCCGAGTGAACTGGTTCACCACGGTCAGGATCCGGAACTTCCGGCCATCCTCCAGCCGGTCGTGGACGAAATCCATGCTCCAGCGCTGGTTCGGCCCCGTCGGGAATGCCACTACCACAGGGCGCCGCCGGGCGATCTTCTTCCGCAGCTTGGTCCGCACCATCAGGCCCTCCTCCTTGTAGATTCGATAGACCCGCTTCACGTTGACGTTCCAGCCCTCGCGTCGGAGCAGGATGGTCAGCCGCTGGAAGCCGAACCGGACCCGGGCCGCTGCCAACTCCTTCAGGCGCAGGCGCAGGGCCACCTGGGGATCCTTGTGGCTGACATACCTGGCTCCGGACCGGCTGAACCGCAGCAGGCCGCAGGCACGGCGCTCACTGAGGTGGAATCCGGATTGGATCCAGGCCATCAGCTTGCGCAGGGCCGCGGCCCTCAGACTTTTTTTGAGAGCACCTCCTGGAGGATGTGCTTGTCTAGACTAAGGTCGGCCACCAGTTGCTTCAGCCGGGTGTTCTCCTCCCTGAGCAGGCGCAGTTCCCGGAGTTCCGAGACGCCCAGGTTCGCGTATTGCTTCTTCCACCGGTAGAAGGAGGTCTCGGTGATGCCCAGCTTTCGGCAGAGATCTGGGACCTTTACGCCGTTCTCCTCCTGCTTCAAGGCGAAGACGATTTCCTCCTCGGTATGCTTCCTTCGTGGCATGCCTGCCTCCTTGGCTGGGCTCCCTATAGGATGCCCTCCCAAGGCGTTGAACTGGCGTCTCAACTGGCCTTCATTTCCGGGGATGGGTCACATTTCCGGGGATGGGTCAACCCCCGCCAAGCTGAACTAATCCAAGACCTGGATCCGCCTCAGGAGGGGGATGTCCTCTAGCAGCATGGCAGTACCGCGCACCACCGCGGTCTCGGGGTTTTCTGCTCGGTAGCAGGGCAAGTGCGTCTCCTTACTGAGGCGGACGGCAAGGCCCTGGATCTTGGAGCCGCCGCCGGTAAGGCAGATGCCCCGATCAATGAGATCGGCGGCCAACTGCGGGGGCGTGTCGTGCAGCGCCTTGCGCACCAGATCGACAATGGCGTTGACCGGCTCGGCCAGGGCTTCCCGGATCTCCACATCATTAAGTGTGATGGTCTTGGGCAGCCCCTCGAGCTGGTCCCGGCCGGACACACTCATGCTGCGGATCTTGTCGGAGGGGTAGGCTGAACCCAGGCCCCACTTGACCTCTTCAGCGACCGCTTCGGATATGAGCAGGTTGTATTTTTCGGAAATATAGGTGCTGATTGCCTCGTCCATTTCGTCCCCGGCGATGGCGATGGAATCCGAAAACACCTTGCCGTTGAACGAAATCATCGCCAAGTCCGTGGTGCCACCGCCGACGTCGACGATCATGCAGCCGCGCTTCTCGTTGGTGGCAAGGCCGGCTCCCATGGCCGCGACCATGGTTTGGTCTACCATGAACACTTCGCCGGCCTTGGCGTCGTAGCAGACCTGCTTCATGGCGCGCCGAGCCACCTGGTGGGCCCTTGGGGGAACGCTCACCACAATCCTGGTCCGGGTGAAGCTCCGGTTGGGCCTGGCCTTCTGGATGAAGGCTGCCAGCATCTTCTCGGCCGCGTCCACTTCATAGATCATCCCATCCTTCATGGGCCGGACGGTCTGCACCCCCTGGGGCGCCCGACCCAGGAGTTGCTTGGCCTCGTTGCCCACCGCCTCAACCTCATGGGTCTGGGTGTTGAGGGCAACAATGGATGGCTCGTAAATCACAATGCGCCCGGCCTGCTTTGTGTGGATCAGCACTGAAGCCGTCCCCAGATCGATGGCTAAGTCGGAGGTGAACAAGTTGGACCACAATTGGCCTGAAAACAAGTTCGACAAGGATTGCTCCAAAGGACCATCTTAACCTGCAATGGATTTTGCTTCGGGGGCATGCCGGAGCGCACCCACCCACCTCACCACCGACCGCACCGTTCTGGGAGCCTCCCGATGAAAACCTTCACCTCCAAGAAAATCGACGCCTTCGCCACCACCACCTCCGGCGGCAACCCTGCGGCCGCGGTCTACCTGGACACCTTCGATGCCATCACCGAACCGGAGATGCTGCGGATCGCCCGGGAACTGGAAGGTTTCGTCAGCGAAGTAGGCTACATCGCCCGCATCGCACCCGATGCCTTCAAGATCCGCTACTTCTCTTCCGAAAAGGAGGTGCAGTTCTGCGGCCATGCCACCATCGCCATCATGCATGATCTGATCCGCCATGATCCCAGCCTGGCGTCCCTGGAGCAGATTCTGCTGCACACCAACAAGGGCGTCCTGACCGTGGAAAACCGGGACGGCTCGGTCTTCATCCAGGCACCGGAGCCGTTGTTCACCGAGTGCCGCATCGAACCCGCCGAGATCTGCAAGGCATTGAACATTCAGGAATCCATCCTGGATGCCGGCATCGAGATCGGCATCGTGAACGCGGGCACCGTCCCCCCCCACACACACCCTTCTCCAAGAGGCCTGATCCCTTGCACGTCATGGTCTGGTTTGTCAAAAACAGTGCCTTCCTCCTAACATCTTGAAGGCGAGAGGGGCCTCATGGCTATATAATGAAGGGGTAATTTTGCGTTCCCGGTTGTTTGTTGGCGTTGCTGAACCAAAGAGCAGGTTGTCCATCAGTTGACAGGAGGGGAAAAATGAACATGTCGAAGCTTAAGATTGATGTGCCCCCGCCTCCTTTTACCTTTGGGGATCGCATCAAAGCTGTTCGCCGCTCCTGGGGATGGTCACAGGAAAAATTGGCCAAGGCAGTCATGGTTGACCAAGCCTCCATCTCCTTCTGGGAGCGGGACAAAATCAAACCCTCCGGCACGGGATTGGTGGCCTTGGCCTCCCTCTTCCGAACTTCCGTACAGGCCTTGGAGGAAGGGACGGGCTTCCATCCCCCTGACCCACCTACCAAGCAGGAATCCACCTTGGCTAGTTTCAAGTTGCCGAAGTGCGTGAGTCTTCCAGTGGGTGAAAAGGACAAGATCATAGTTGTGGATCTGGTTAATGGTTCATTCAGGGACTATTCACTTTCTGAAACAATGATGGGACTTGTCGAGGGCATGAATGCCCACCGCAGCACTTGGATTGTCCTTGAATAATTCGATGAGCAAGTTGGGAATCAACCAAGTCCCCAGACCTTTCCGCCTGGATGCCCAGACCTATTGCGGAAATCGGTAGCCATTATCTCTGGAGCCTCTTGGCATGTCCTATACGTTGACCTCAAACACCGGGGCGCTTCGATAAAATTCAGGAACCTGGAGTCAAGGGGCCAAAGGATTGGAAAGCATATTAGAACTATAGTTCTGCAGTCGCTCCATAGAACCTCGGTCGCAAAGTAATATGTCGCCTTTCAAGCCCCAAGACCTGTTGAACGATATCCCAGAGGACCCTGCCATTGTATGGCTTTTTGAGTAATGCCTCTGGCATTGAATCTAATGCCAACTGATCCATGTATTGACTGCAAAGAATAATTTTGGAGGAAGGGTCCATCCTCCGAATCTTCCTGGTCGCATCTATGCCATCCAATCGGGGGAACGAAATGTCCATGATTACCAAGGAAATACCGTCATGATAAATACTGTAATTTTCTAAAGCTTCCAAACCGTTACCTGCTTGAATAACAGCGAACCCAAGTCGTTCAAGTAGCCCAGATATACCAATCCTTTGGGCGGCATCATCGTCAACTACCAGTATTGCTCCAACAATTACCTTTGCGCCCACTACTATTTC
>Ga0316231_1005078_pt1 | contig 10617 bp, 6 predicted proteins | sample TBH18027metaG_FD_206002 | JGI IMG/M metagenome (GOLD analysis project Ga0316231, IMG submission 206002) | Freshwater microbial communities from Trout Bog Lake, Wisconsin, USA - TBH18027 | ecosystem: Environmental > Aquatic > Freshwater > Lake > Hypolimnion/Profundal zone | place: USA: Wisconsin...
GATAGACGACGTAGAGGCCGGGGATATGGCAGAACATGGATTCCAGGGTTTGGGAATGCTGGCCGCCGTAGCCCTTGCCGGCCCCGGCGGAGGCGCGAATGACCAAGGGGACCTCGGTTTGGGCGCCGCTCATGTAGTGCCATTTGGCGGCCTGGTTGCTGATCTGGTCGGACGACATGAGGGCGAAATCGAAGTACATCAACTCGACGATGGGCCGCAGTCCGTTCATGGCGGCGCCGCAGCCGGTGCCGCAGATGCAGGCCTCGCTGATGGGGGTGTTGAAGACGCGATCGCGGCCGAAGGCCTCGAGCAACCCTTTGGTCACCTTGAACGCGCCGCCGTAATCCGCGACGTCCTCGCCGTAGAAGACGACGCGCTGGTCGCGGACCATTTCCTGCACCAGCGCCTCTTTGAGGGCGTCCTTGTAGTTGAGTTCGCCGTTGACCCGCTTGATCTCGGGCAAGGGGCCGATGAGCTTGGGGCTGGCGAACTCGGCCGGAACGGTCGCGCAAGTGGTATCCGTGTACATGAACTTGAGGACATCGGCGGCGGCGGGGTCGGCAGCGGCGACGGCACGTTTGGCGGCGCGGGCGTTGCGATCCACGACTCGCTTCTCGACGGCGGCCAGCCCCGCGGGGTCCAGCACTTTAGCGCCGAGGAGGGCCTGCTTGTAGGTTTCGATGGCATCGATGGCTTTCCAGGCGGCCTCTTCGTCCTTGGTGCGGTATTCATTGCGGGGGTCGCTCAGCGAGTGGCCCCAGTAGCGGTAGCAGTCGATGTCCAGGAGGACAGGTCCCTGGCCCTCGCGGCAGAGCTTGGCGGCGCGCAAGACGGCGTCGCGCACAGCGAGGACGTTCATGCCGTTGACCACCTCGGCGTGGAGGTTGTTGTCGGCAAAACCCGCGGCCCGGCGGGCCATGCGCTCGACGCCCATGACTTCGTCGTCGCAGCGGCCGGTCATGCCATAGTGGTTATTGCAGATGAGGAAAATGAGGGGCAAACCTCCCTTGACGCCGTCGGAGAGATGATTAGTAAACTGGGCCTGGGCGGCGAAGTTGAGCGACTCGAGCACGACGCCGTTGGAGTAGGCACCGTCGCCCGCGAAGCAGCAGACGACGCTGCCGCGGCCGAGGTAACGGTTGGCCAGGGCGGCGCCGGTGGCGATGGGGACGCCGCCGCCGACAATGGCGTTGGCCCCGAGGTGGCCTACGGAGAAATCCGCGATGTGCATGGAGCCGCCCCGCCCACGGCAATAGCCGTCGTCCTTGCCGAAGAGTTCACAGATGGTGCGATAGACGTGCTCCTCGAGGGCCGACTCCAGAAGGTCTTCATGACGGGTGGAGGGGCAGTTGGGTACGCGCGTGCGGAGCTGATCGTCGGTCATCTGACGGATGGCGACGGTGCCTTTGGCGAGGCTTTCACCGTGGCCACGATGGGTGCTGGTGATGTTGTCGGGGAGTTTCAGCGCACAGCAGGCTCCGGCGGCGGTTCCTTCCTGGCCGATCGAGACATGCGTCGGACCGCGGTAGTTGTAATCGCGGATCGGCTCGTAGGCTCCGGAGCGGAGCTTGACGATCATCTCCTCCATTTCCCGGATCACCAGCATATCTTCGAGAATAGCGACCGCTTCTTCGCGGGTGATCGTGCCGGCGGCCAGTTCGGAGGCGAGGTCGCGGTTATAGCGGTAGGCGGAGATCTTGCCGCAGTCCATCTCGAACGGCACAAATTTGGGCCGCATATCGCTCAAATAGAGGGGTGATTTAGTCATGCAGTGTAGTATGGGTAACGGGGACTAGGCTCGGATGAGCTTGACCCCTTGGTGAATCAGTTCTTTGGCAAAAAGCTTGTCGAGTCGTTTGTCGGTGACGAGGATGTGGACCCGTTCCCAGCGACCGGCGCAGGCGAAAGAGACTTTGCCCGCCTTGCTGCTGTCGGCCAGGAGGATGACCTCGCGGGCTTGTCCCATGACCGATTCCTTGGTGAAGGCCTCGTTGGTGTCGGTGGTCGTGAGTCCCTCCCGGAGGGCGAAACCGATGGTCCCCATGAAGGCCTTGTCCAAGTGCAACCCGTCGAGGACCAGGCGCGACAAGGGTCCGACCAGGGTTTGGCTGAGCCGGCGGAGTTCCCCCCCGACGACGAGCAGTTTGGGGCCCCGGCCGGCTAATTCATGGGCGGCGCGCAAGGAATTGGTGACAACGGTGAGATTAGAACGGTCTCGGAGCAGGCGTGCCAGTTCGAGCACCGTGCTGCCGCCATCCAGGTAAATCGTGTCATCGGGCTCAATGAGCGCCAAAGCGGCCTCGGCGATGCGCCGTTTCTCGCGGACAGCCAACGAGGCCTTGTCGTCGAAAAGCGGTTCTTCCAGCCGGCTCTCGACGCTCACCGCGCCGCCATGCACACGGCGGATGGCGCCACCGCGCTCCAATTGGTCGAGATCCCGACGCACGGTGGCGGCGGAGACCTCGAGACGCCGGCAGAGATCCTCGACGCGGATCACGCCGGTATCACGGATCAACGCCCGGAGGGTGTCCCACCGTTGCGGCGCCAGTGCCTTTGGTTCGGTTTCAGCCATGACTCGAATATGCTCGATCTTGAGCGATCTTAAGCGAATCGTGATTGGATGCAAGCAAAAGATTGCAGGAAAAGGCGGGCCGGCGACTCCGGCCGCGGGGTGCGGCGGCGCTGAGGGACTGACCCGATCGAGCGCGGACAGGGAGCGCGGAGATCGGGTGGGCGGAAGAACATCTTTCCTCCTGAGAGGCGGGTTTAAGTGAGTTTAAGCGGTTTTTCGGGCAAAACGGGGCGAGTTTAGATGAGTTGGGGATTGAACGAAGGTGATTCGGATGGTGGGTGAGCATTTCAGGGAACCGGGGTTGATGGGAGAAAGTTCATTTCTGTCATTGCCGGGGACAATATATATCGGCGCTACACAGATAGCCAAGGAAAAACCGGCGGGGCAGGGGAAAGAGGATTGGTCGGTGCGGACGGAGAGGCGTTCGAGAGCACAAGTCTCTCTGAGTAAGTTAATTGCGTCGATAGTGTGCCAATTTGGATCAACGAACCCATGGTTAGTATCGTGGGGTGGGATCGCGGTGTTTTCAGGGTTGACATCCGGGTGATGTTCCACATAAAATTCCGAGCGTGAAGGACTTGTGTAGAGAATTCAAGTCTCTGGATCAACGAACCAACCGTTCGTTGAATCAATAGTTAGGCCACTTCGCGCGTATGGCATTTACCAACATCATCAAGGAGCAGGCGGCAGATGGGAGTTTGTATCGCTGCCCATGCTGCGGCTATCGCACGCTTGATGAGCGAGGTTCCTTTGATATTTGTCAGGTTTGCTATTGGGAAGATGACGGTCAAGATGACCACGATGCCGATGAGGTTCGTGGCGGCCCGAATTACGAGTTGAGTTTGACACAGGCACGCCAGAATTTTCGCGAGTTCGGAGCTTGTTGTCGTCGAGTTTTGCCGCACGTCAGGAAGCCGAAGCCAGATGAGTTATGATTAACCAGTGGCCTAACCAGTCGCCGGAGCCAACCGCCGTTGGCGCTTGCCGTTCCGCTGTCGCGGTTCACGCCGCGAGTCGGCGGTGGCTCAGCTTTTTTCGTTATGCGCCGGCGTAGTCTCGTAGCTGCCACACTGGTGATTGCCGCCCTCGGAGGAGCAGCGACACTCGGCGTATGGGGTCGCGCCAAAGGTGCGGTCGAGCTCCAGCTCATCCGTGTTCAGGCAGCGCAGGGTTCCAATCTGAAAGCCATCACGGTTGAGTTCAGGGCTGGCCCAGCGAGGGTCGGATTCGCCGAGGAACTAAAAGTGCAAAGTCGGGTGGCGGGGCGTTGGTTAGAGCCAGAGCAATTCCCCGCATTGACCAACACGTACCTGCTCGTCAGGACTAATCGTGAGAGCGTCATATTCCTCGTCCCCGTCCTTGCGGAAGCGTGCCGATTCGTGCTTCCCTACCGCACCAGCAGCCCGTACTGCAAAGCTTACTTCTTCCTCCAGAGGCATGGCTTGCGGACCAGGTTTCCTGGTGCCGGTCGCTTGGTCTTGAGATGCTTCCCCATTGAGTCGCGGTTGCGGTATGCCACGCCTGAGCTGGCATTGCCGGTCGATCAGGCAGGCCTCTCGACCATCCGCATTCGTCGGCATAACTATTGGGTACAGGCGACGCCGGGTTGCGCCTTCTGTTTGTTCCTGGGTCAGTGGTCCGGCGCGCCTGACTCAAACCGTTGGCACTGAGAACGATTGCATGAAAACGTCAGTACCACGCTGGCAGATTGTTCAACGGAGGCTCAAGTGGACTCCGTATGTTGCATGTCTCATGGGCGCCACTGCGGCAGTTCTGGGAGTCTGGGTTCCTTTTTATGCTGGTTCTCTTGGCTTGCCGGCTGGCCCAGGCGCAGCCGGTTTCCTAATTCATTGGCGTGAGATACGTCGTCGTCGAGGGGGCTTCATCTCGGACGCCAATCTTCCACTCATCCTCGCTTGCACGATCGGCATGTCGTGGGTTCCAAACGAGCTTGGCTGCACGATTATGGCATTAAACGGGGCTCGGTGTTGTGCGCTGGGGGTGTGTGCCTTCGCTGCGCTGATCACCATTTTTCGAAGCCGGTGGGCGAGAGATTTGGGTGTTTATGCAAGCTAACCACCGCAGCCAGAGGACCCCGCGAGCCCGCGCTGTTTGGATATCACGCCAGTGGCGCGACGCCGCTGCTGCGGAGCGTTAGCGCATATATGGGCCGCACGAAACACACGGCTGTCGTAGCCGCTTCGGCGCTGGCGACGGGTTGCACAATTCAACATGGCAATTTCGATTTTCCCAACCCGTGGTTCTCGGGGCAGTGCGGTTCCATTTCCACCATGGCGTTCCGTTCCTCAACGGCTCTCCAGGTTGGTACTACCTACTGCACGCTTGCACTGCCCTTTTACGCGCCAGTTATTCTTTGTTTTCTGCTGGTTACGACGGTTTGGCTCGCAACGAGGCGGAGGGCACATGCTTAAGGACGCCCAGAGCGTGCAGCCAACGGGAGGCAGCCGTTTCGCCAGGACTGTATTCGTGGGGCAGCGGCGGCGGCCTCCCGTGGCTGACGCTTTACGTTCCGACACCCATGAGCGGTAAGCGTTAGCGGTAGTCGTCACGACTCCAACCCACGCGCCGCCGGTGTCCGCCAGTCGCTCGCTTCCGCTGGTCAGGTTGCCTTGCCGGTCTGGAGCACAGGCGACACGCAAGTCTCTCATGTTGTCGTCCCTGGCCTGGTGCGGCCACAGGAGTTGTATCCCCGGGTCCCGACGCCGGTACATCGTCAGCAACAACTGCACCTTGGGCCGCGGCCGCTCCAGGTCCTCTGGCGACGCTAGTCGGCATCAACGGAAGATACGTTGGACGAAGAGGTAGAGGTTGTTCTTCCATTCTGTGGGGTCATGAGCGTTGCCGTCGACATGCCACACGTGGGGAACGGATTTTTCTTTGAGATACGCATGGACGCCCTGGCTGATGCGGATCAGGCCGTCCTGGTTGCCGCAGCCCAGCCAGAGCAGTTTCAGTTGCTCGGTCGCCTTGGCTGGGTCAGGCACGAGCTGCTCGGGTGGTTTGGTGTTGGGGGCGGAGGAAAAGCCGCCGATCCAAGCAAAGGTGTCCAGGTGAGCCAAACCGAAGTTGAGCGACTGACCGCCGCCCATGGACAAGCCCGCGAGCGAGCGATGCTCGCGGTCGGTCTGGACTGAGTAACGGGCCTCGATGGTCGGAATCACATCATCCAGCAGATCACGTTCGAAATTCGCGAACGCGGGGGCCGTGTTCATGACGTTGCCCTCGGCGCGGTCGTTTTTCTGCGCGCGGCCATTGGGCATTACCACGATCATGGGCGTGGCTTTACCGTCGGCAATGAGGTTATCCAGCAAGACGTTGGGGGTGGCGAAGCGTTGCCACTCGGTCTCGTCCCCGCCGATGCCGTGAAGCAAATAGAGAACCGGGTACTTTTTGTCCTTGGCGTAGCCCGGCGGGGTATAGACCTGCATCCTGCGTTTAGTGCCGACTGTTTTGGAGTCATATTCGATCATCTCGAGGCTGCCGTGGGGAATACTTTCGCGTTTGGCGTCGAAGCCGGAGGCAGGGTCGGGGAAAGCCGGCTTATCGTCCGGCCCGAGCACAATCGGACCGCCGAAACCGCCTGGCCCCCGGCGCGGTCGATTGGCGGCGGCCGCATTGGTGGGGCTTGTGGCCGCCGCCGTCGGGGTTCCGACGCGCTTGGCGGCGAAATCTTCGGTGGCGAAATCGCCCACTTTCCGGGTGAATTTGATCTCGTTGTCGTTCACTTTGCCAGAGTAAACAATGCGCACCTCGTTGTCCTGCAGTTTGAGCACTTCGACGAACGTGAGGGTGTCGCCGGAGAGCTTGGTTTCCATGAATTCCACGTCTCGTTTCTGACCACTGATCTCGGCGGTGGCTTTGGCGGCAACCTTCCCCTCGGTGACTTGGAAGGCGAAGACGTATTTCTGCGAGCCGATCTGGGTGTCGAACTCCGCACGCCATTGGCCGGAGATGTCCGCGGGCGCAGCGGTTGCGGGCAGCAATCCGCATAGGGCGATCACCAGGAGGCCCATCCAGGGCCGGTTAGCTTGCAACAGGATTAGTGTTTTCATAGGTCAATTCTCGGAACGAGCGATTGGTAGGGTCTCGCCTAATTGGCGCCGGTTGATTTGCCGGTAACGCGGAAGTAGTCAAAATCCACGGATCCGCCTGCGATCTTCGTCGCGTAGTTGAACAAGGCGAAGCGGTATCCCATGAAATGGGGCAAGGTATAGCTCATTTGCAGGGGCTTTCCAATGGCCTTCCAGGTGCTGCCGTCCAGGCTATAGAAGAAGTAGGCTTTATCCGTGCGGTTTTTGAAATCGCAGTCCAGTTTCAAGAAAGCCGTAGTTCCGGCCAGGGGCACGCTTTCCACTTCGACGGGAGGGTTGGGTTCAGCGTTGACCATGACGACCGACCTGGTCTCACCGGACATTTTCACGGCGACGAAGCCGTATTTTTTCTGGAACGCGGCGAGGCCGGCGAAATCTCCGTCCTTCATGTGGCTGACGTCAATGGCGACGGTGCCCGAGCACTCCGGGCCGAAGGTACGCTGGGTGAGAGAGTTGCGGGCATGGACCAAATCGGCATCCACTCTGGAGGTAGTCAGGCGTAGGAAGCCGGGCCGTTGAGTGAGGGACCAGTATTGGTGGTCGGGGTTATGGTTCCACTGCCAGGCCAGGGGCAGCGCGGGCTGATCCGGGCTTCGGTCGAATTCATCCGAGGCCACGAGGTTGCCGAGGCCACCTGGTGCGGCGGGGAGGCTCAAGGTCATCGGCACTTTGCCGTCAACGCCCATCACCGGCCAACCGTCTTCCCATTTGACAGGCACCAGGAACGGAGTGCGGCCCACCGCGCCGTGATCTTGAAAGAGGAGCGCGAACCAATCTCCCTGAGGGGTATCAATCAAGCCACCCTGCGCCACGCCGACATCGCTCAAGGCCACTCGGCCTTCATAGGGCCCGGTCAATTTGTCGGACCGGTGGACTAATTGGGTGCGGATGCCGCCCCTGGGCCAGCAGATATTGCATAGGTAGTATTTGCCGTTGATTTTGCGCATCTGGGAGCCTTCGGCGGGCAGCCCGGGATTGGGTCCCGCCACCCGGCTGGCGTTGGTGATAATCACCTGATCCACCCCGCTCGGCTTGATGCCCGAAATGTCCGCGGTCAGTTCCGTCAACCGAAGGTTGCCGGCGCCATGGATCGCATAGACCCGCCCGTCGTCGTCGAAGAACAGTGAATGGTCGTGCAGTGCCGGGCGGAAGGTGGACTCGTGCCAGGGTCCTTTCTCGATATTTGTGGTGGTGTAGAGATGCGTTTTACCGGTGGTGCTGGAAAACGTGGAGACGTAAAAGGTGTCGTGGTGGAATCGCAGGCTGCTGGCCCAGGAGCCGGCTCCATAGGCGTTTTTCCCATTCTGCATCGTGAGCGCGTCATTGTCTCCCAGGGTATCGTAGGCGTAGCTGACGAGCTGCCAGTTGACCAAATCCTTGGAGCTGAGGATGGGAAGCCCCGGGCTGAGGTGCATGGTGGTGCTGCTCAGGTAGTAGGTCGCTCCCACCCGAATGACCGCGAGATCCGGAACATCGGCCCAAATGATGGGATTGTGGGCCAACACACCGGCGGTTTGACCCTGGGCGAGGAGCCTGGTGAAGGACACGCAGGACCAAGCCAAGGCAACGGCAAGGAACCGGTGGATGGAGATCTTCATGTCGGAATGGGGGCGGGATGTTTGCGTCGCTCGGCTAGTTCGTCGGCCATGAGAATAGTGGTGCCCTTGCTGAGCGGATAGGTCAAGAGCAGGGCGGTGCAAATGGCGAAGAGAAGGCCGACGGCGACGCTGCTGGTGAAATGATAACCCGCGATGGCGTTGGGAGCGGAGGGGAGTCCCGTCTCGTATCCAAAGAAGCCTTGCATGATCCAAAGGAACGAGGCGGAACCGAGCGCCAGACCCGATTTGAGCGCGAACCCAATCGTGGCGAACACGATGCCGGTGAAGCGCCGGCCGAGCTTCCACTCCGAGTAATCCGCCACGTCCGCGAAGATGGCCCAGGTCAGAGGGATGGTTGGGGCATAAACGATGGAGATAAAGGCGGTGAGACCTACCATTCCCCAGACGTTCGCAGGGGACAGGAGATAAAAGGCCAAGGTGCCGGCCGTCGCCAAGGCAAAGCCGGCGGCCGAGACGGCCTTTTTGCCGAACCTTCGCGCGAGGGGCGGGGACAAGAGGATGACGATCATTATCAGGCCCGTACCCAGCATGTTGATAATGCTGTTGAAGACGTCCGCGACATTGGAAGTGGCCAGATTGGCGCGGCCGCCGTGGACGATATAGCCTAGAGTTTCCAGGAGGCCGCCGCCCGGCTGGGCGTCCGGGGCCGCGACCAGACCGAACTTGGCCACAAAGTCGAACATGGCCGCCTTGTCGGCGTAGTGGTGGTAATAGTTGTAGAGGGCGCCGCCGCGAAAGGAAAGGATGGCGAAATGGACCAGAGTCCAGAAGAACATGACCTTCCACGGACCGTTTTTGAGCAGATCCCGGAAATCCTGTTTTGGGGAGGCTTGCCGAGCTCCCGTTGGTCGAATGCGTTCGCGGGTGGTGGTGAAGGTGACCAGGAAGAGCACGACACAAAGCACGGCCCAGATGGTCATCGTGACCCGCCAGCCGTACTGCCGGTCATGGCCCAGGGCGAACTTGGCCACGAGGGGGAGGGTAAACCCGCCGACAATGAACTGCGCGGCGTTGACGGCGATGAAGCGGAAGGAATTGAGTTTCGCGCGCTCGTTGATGTCGCCGGTCATGACGCCGCCGAGGGCGGCGTACGGCATGTTGTTCATCGAGTAGATGGTCATGAGCAACGTGTTGGTGATCGCCGCGTAGGCGATGAGAGCGCCCAGGCTCCAACCCTGGGGTGTGGTGTAGGCGAGGACCATGATGACGGCCCAGGGGACGGTAGTGAACAGAATCCAAGGGCGGAACTTGCCCCAGCGCGTATCGGTCCGATCGGCCAGGATGCCGACGATCGGATCGACGACGGCATCCCATAACCGGGGCCACAGGAGGATGGCGGCGGCGGCGCCGGCGCTGAGTCCAAAGGTGTCGGTATAGAAGTTAAGCTGGAACAGGACCATCGTCATGAAGACGAAGTTGGCGGCGGCATCGGCGGCGCTGTAGCCCGCCTTCTCGGTGAAGGAAAGTTTTTGTCCGGTCTGGCTCATACGACGCTTGGGTTCGGTTCACCCTTCGACGGTCAAAATGGTTCTTTGGAGGTCCTCATCACGCGAGGAACTGCCAACCATAATGGCGAACTCGCCGGGTTCGACGACATAATTCATGTCGAGGTCATAAAACGCCAAGGAGGCCGGCGTGAGGACGAAGGTTATAGTTTTGGTTTCGCCCGGTTGCAGGCTGACTTTCTGGAAGCCCTTGAGTTCCTTGACCGGGCGCGTGACCGAGCTGACCAAGTCCCGGACATAGAGTTGCGTCACCTCGGTCCCGGAGCGCCGGCCGGTGTTCGTCACCTCGACCAAGACACGTGTCGAGCCTTTGCGGGTGATAGTGTTGCTTTCCAGCCGGAGGTTTTCCTGCTTGAAGGTGGTGTAAGCAAGGCCGAAGCCGAAGGGGAATAGCGGCGAGGTATCGTCCCAGAGGTAACCGCGGCGTGCTGAGGGTTTGTGGTTGTAGAAGGCCGGCAGATGTCCGACCGAACGCGGGATGGAGATGGGGAGTTTGCCGCCGGGGTTGGCGTCGCCGAACAACACGTCCGCCACGGCGCGGCCACATTCCTGGCCGAGGTACCAGCACTCGAAGATCACGGGGACGTTTTTCGCCAGGTGGGTGATGGAGAGTGGCCGGCCGTTGAACAGCAAGGCGATGACGGGTTTGCCCGTGCCCAGCATGGCCTGAACCAATTCGTCCTGGCGTCCGACCAGGTCGAGGCTCGCGCGATCGCCCAGGTGTTTGAGGCCCCAGGCCTCGCGGGAGGTCTGCTCGTTGCCGCCAATGGCCAGCACAATCACGTCGGCCCGTTTCGCGACCTTCAAGG
>Ga0316231_1005084_pt1 | contig 10604 bp, 12 predicted proteins | sample TBH18027metaG_FD_206002 | JGI IMG/M metagenome (GOLD analysis project Ga0316231, IMG submission 206002) | Freshwater microbial communities from Trout Bog Lake, Wisconsin, USA - TBH18027 | ecosystem: Environmental > Aquatic > Freshwater > Lake > Hypolimnion/Profundal zone | place: USA: Wisconsin...
CTCACACGCGATGGGAATCGGATCGAGCGCCTGAAACGGCATGGAGGCATGCCCACCACGTCCCATCACGTCGATGAAGATCTCATCCGCGGAAGCCAGCAGCGTGCCACCCTTGGTCGCGATCATGCCCGAGGGGATATTCGGACTCTGATGGAGCGCAAACGCAAGGTCCACATCACCGCCAACCGCCAGTACCCCCTCTTCAATCATGAAACGTGCGCCGTGATCACCCTCTTCACCGGGCTGAAACATGAAGACGACGCGACCCGTAAGTTCAGCCTCGCGCATGGCGAGAAGTCGTGCGGCACCAACCAGCATGGCGACGTGCGCATCGTGCCCACAGGCGTGCATCGCGCCTTCTCGTTCACTCGCGAACTCGAGTCCAGTGTCCTCGTGGAGCGGCAGCGCATCCATGTCGCCGCGCAGCAGCACAGTGGGACCTGCTCTGTGGGTGTCGAGGACCGCGATGACGCTCGACAACTTCGATCCGGTGCTCACCTCGAGGTTGAGGCCTTCGAGCGCCGCCAGTATCTGCGCCTGCGTCCGCGGTAGGTCGAGCCCGATCTCGGGTTGGGCGTGCAAGTCCTGTCGGAGTTCGATGGCGGCGTCGAGAAGTCGCTCAGCGTCGTTGAGCAGCGAAGTTGCGGTGTCCATGCCGCAAGACTACGCACCGCCGGCCGGTCACGCTCGAACCATTTCACTCCGCTCGGCTACGAGGGCCTTTCCCGGGTCGGTAGGCCCAGGGATGAACGATCCAGTAGAAGTTGATGGTCCAGCCCACGCCGAACGACTTCGGAGGGAACAGGCGCGGATCCTCACGGTTATAGAGGCGCGACACTGCGCGTGACACCGTGGGTCGACGCAAGTCGTACGGCACGCCAGCGACGGTCTTGTCCTCTGGCGTGTCACGTCCCCGTCGGGCAGCGTCCTCGTCCTCGTTGCTTGCTCCCACGATTCGAAAGTATCAGAGGAGGCGCGTCTGCGAATAGAGCCGGCCCCCAAAGGGAACCTAGAATCATTGGGTGAACTCACTGATTGTCGACGCCGCACGCTACCTACTCTTCTTCAATGTGGCGGTCGTGGTCGTCTATTGGATTTCGTGCAATCGCACCACGAAATTCGCCCTAGGTCTCGAGCTCCTGTTCGGCGGAGTGCTCGCGTTCGCCATCGCGGCGCTCGCTTCGCGAGTTCATTACGACACGAGGCCTTTCGTGAGCCGGCACATTGTCCCCCTCATCGCTCACGCGGCCGACAATGGCTTCCCGTCAGACCACGCACTCCTGGCATCGTTCCTCGGCTTTACCATCCTGTACCGATCTCGCCGACTGGGGGTTCTGTTACTGGTCATGGCACTCTTCGTTGGAGCCGCCCGCGTCGCTGCACATATTCACAATCCCCAAGACGTCGTCGCTTCGTTCGCCATCGCCGCGTTGTCAGCCGCGGTGGTGCGAGGGTTCGGGCTTCGACGCCGCGTGAGCCAACGCTCCGTGCAGTGGCCGACCGACATTTAGATCGCCTCAAGGGGACGTCTCGATCGACCGGTCGAGGTCAGTCACCGGCGTCCGCCTTTCAGGGGTTAGATTCTCAACCATGAACCTCGGCCAATCGCGCCTTCGCAGTTGCGACTCGAACCATCAAGGCGACGATGGCGTGGCAATGCTCGGTGTCTTGGTGTCGGTGGTCATACTGGTTCTCCTGTTCGGCGTCGTCGCACTCCACGGAACGAGCCCACCTCAAACGCCACACAACGGTCCGTTGGGCTCAACCACGACGACAGCTCCGAGCACGATTGGCGCCGGCGCCAACGAGGCGAGCCACGCTGCGTGCGTCGCCGACTACCAGATGGTCCAGAGTGCCCTCGGAACCTACCGCGCGCTCAACGGGCACTCCCCCCAACGCGGAACCGCGTGGGCGACATCAAAGATCGACGGCCTGTCCCAATTGACCGCGTGGCCTTCCGGAGCGCCGTACTTCGAGATCTCGTGGAATGGCTCAACGCTCGACGTGCTGGTGACCAAGGGCCTGGCATCGGTCGGATCGGCGGGTTCTGCCACATCACGTTCGGGCTGCTACGGCTTCTAGAACTGCCGACAGGGCTGGCGAGTGCACAACGTCGCAACGCGTGTGGATGGCCGTCCGTCAGTCCCGGTACGTTCAACGCCGTGACGAAACCACTCATCGATTCTGAAATCGGATCGGAACGACGGTGGCCTCTACGACGCGGCCATCCTTGGCCGACCTGATTCGAAACACCACCGCGCCATCGCGAGTGCGAGCCGAAGCGAACGAGACCGATTGCGCGAACGGACCCATGACCCCCATCGAACCACCACGCACCGTGGTGCTCACCAGCGGTCGCAGGCTACGGTCGTCTCGAATCGTGACGTTCACCACCGCCTCGAACGCCGTGCTGCGGCCTCGCAACGTCACCGGTGACCGGACCAGTGCGCGAGAAGTTGGCCACGTGACCTGGATGTCCTTTGACTTCGCCCCGACGACCCACCACGTTCCAGCGTTCGTCAGACGTTGCAACACCACGGTGGTGACCGGACCGAGCGAAGTCGAACGCAGTGACACCGCCACGTGATCCTTCGAGCCTGCTCGAGGCATGCTCACAAAGGGATCCGTGAAACCTACGTACGCGACTGCGAACGACGCCGCCGCCTTCATGGGGTCGGCGAACCTCGTCGTGCTCGACGTGAGCGGCCAGATGGTCTCCGTCGTTGGCTCGAGACCCGTTGACGACGGGTTCGGCGAGCGGTTGCGCGTCATCAGGAGCGCTCCGGCCACGATGACGCTCACCGCCGCCACGACCACAATCCAGCGCTTGATCACGGGCCAAGTGTCATCCGTCGCCGTCGCCGTCGCCAAGAGTCAAATGTCACAGGATCGCCGGGCGCGCGGCGGCCATGCCAGCCAAACCCCTGGTGGGCGGCTTGACTACTGCGAGCCCGCGTAAACGCCCGCGGAATCTGGGAATAAGGCGCGCACGATCTTGAAATTCGAGACGTCAGTCGTTCCGTCCGAGTGGAGGTTGATCAACGCATCACGCATGTACTTCTCGATACCCACCTCCAGCATGGCCCCGTAGCCGCCGTGAAGCTCCATGGCGTTCTGGCAGACCTTGACGATCTCGTGCGATGCGAACACCTTGACCATGTTGCACAACGCGTCGGCGTCTGGAGATCGTTCATCGACGGCGAGGGCGGCGTGACGCAACAGCGCCGCGACCGCCTCGAGTCGCGTCGACATGTCCGCGATTCGCAACGCGACGGCTTGATGTTTGATCAAGGCCTTACCGCCCTGGATCCTCTCGTGGACGAAGGTGACGGTCTCTTCATAGGCGCCGATGCCGATGCCGAGGCTCTTGGCCGCGACCAACACCTTGCCGGGACGAAAATAGATACCGGCCTTTCCCAGAGCATCATTGAGCACGAGAAGATGATCGCGCGGGATGCGGACATCGTCGAAGACGATCTCGCCGTTGTTCATGTACCGACCGCCAATGGTCTCGTTGCAGCGCGTGACTTCGAGGCCCGGCGTGTCACGTGGCACCAGGAAGCTCGACGTTCCTTGCTGCATCCCCAGCTCGTCATCGGTGTTGGCGTAGACGACGTACAGCGACGCGTCGAATCCATTACTGATGAACTGCTTTCGGCCGTTGATGACCCACGAGTCACCCTCAAGTACCGCTCTGGTGTCCATGTTCACCTCAGGAACGTTGTAAGGTAACCAGCGGTCCGACGCGCCACGGGGCTCAGTCAAGCAGTGGGCCATGAGGAATTGCGGATCGGCCATGTAGCGACCGAACCAGTACTCCTGGAGATGTTTCGGAGCGAACTGGGCGATCAAGACAGAGATCTTCCAATTCTGGACCAGTTTGTCGGCCAGACCGGATTCACCCCTCGCCAGTTCGGTGGCGATCAAGGCCAGTGTTTGCGACTGGGTGGCGGGGGCCAGGGCGACTCCGCCGAACTGTTCAGGAACACCGAGCGAGCGCAGCCCCGCCGCGTCAGCTTCTTCGAGGATGTGCGGAGCCAGCCTCGATAGTGGATCCATATCCCATTCGCGGGTCCGATTCGTTTGAATGAAAGGGATAACGACGTTGTCCACGAACTGGCGGGTGGTGTCGCGCATCATTCGCTGTTCCTCGGTCAAGTAGCGGTCTTGGAAAAGCATGATTTCTCCATCTGGTCATCGCCGGCAGCGAAGTCGCCATGGCTGCGGCTCGTTTCGAATCTAGCCATGGCGCTCCAAGCCGGCGGTCACCCTGAAAAGTGTTCACTGCGCCTTCGACTCGCCCTAGGGGGGCCACGCGTCGCATCGTCCATGCGGTTGGGAACTCGACCAACTGATCAGCGCATATGCGCGGACGGGTACTACCATCGGCGAAGGAGAGGCAATGGCTAACACCTCGATCGACCTGAAGCGTCAGTTCTCGACGCTGTACACGGCTCGCACGGTGCCGTGCTTCATCGATGTCCCCGACCTGGCGTACCTCATGGTGGACGGCGTCGGCGACCCCAACACCTCCGACCAGTTCAGAGCCGCTATCGAAGTCCTCTATGGCGTGTCGTACAACATCAAGTTCGCGATGAGGCGGGCCGCGACGCCCGTCAACTTCGTGGTCATGCCCCTGGAAGGGCTCTTCTGGATGCCGGGTGACGGAGGGTTCGACGCCGATCAGAAGCAGAAGTGGCACTGGACGATGATGATCATGCAGCCAGACTTCGTCTCGAGTGCCGCAATCGAACAGGCGAGGGCGGAGGTCGAGAAACGCCATCCTGCCCAGACGCACACCGACCTGCGATTCGAGCGACTCGTGGAAGGACGCGCCGCCCAGGTTCTGCACGTCGGCCCCTACGCGAGCGAAGGTCTGACCATCGCTAAACTACACCAACATATTCACGCGAACGGCTACGAACTCACCGGAAAGCATCACGAGATCTATCTGAGCGATCCGAAACGATGCCCACCGCAAAAGATGAGGACCATCATTCGCCAACCGGTTCGAACCCGCGAGAGCGACGCCCCCTAACCCGGCGTCGACTGCGTGGCGACACGTTTGCGGCGGGCGGCGATCCACGTGAACGCCTGCACCGCGCCGGCGGGCGTCACGTGTTCTTCGGAACTCGTCGCCACGAGCGTGAAACCCTCGCCCAGCAACAACGCGAGCTCGTCAGCGCTGTAGCGCGTGACCGGAAGTCCCGAACAGAATGCGGGTCCGTCGGGTGCGAACGTCGCCAGAATCACCGCTCCGTGCGGACTCAACGTTCGCTCCAGGAGCTCAAGATAGTGGTCGCGATCGGACCCACGGAGGAAGTGGAACACTGCGCGATCATGCCAAACGTCATAGTTCCGTCGTGGTTCCCAGGCGAGGACGTCCCCCACGATCCATTCCACGCTCGGCTCACCACCGAGCAGGCGGCGATTCGTCGCCAACGCCGACTCCGCGATGTCGAGGACGGTGATATCCCTGAAGCCCCGGCGCACCAGTCGTGACGCAAGTGGCGACGCTCCGCCGCCGACGTCGATGACTGCTTGCTCTGGAGTGATCGACAGCATCGTGAACAACTCCAGCGACACGAGCGGTTCGTCCTGGTGCCAACTGAGCGTCGATTCGTCCCTGGTCGCGTAGATCTCCTCCCAATGCCGGTGTCGATCGTTGCCAGGTGCGTCGTGCGGTGTCATAGCGCCCACCGTAGCGAGTCACCGAGTCGATGGACGTCGCCCGAGCTGCGCGAGACCGACGATACGTCGCACGCGACCCGGTAAGTCACGTCTGGTGACGCCCTATCGAGCGACGTGTCGCTCTATAGGGCAACGATCTCCTCCCCCCGTGCGCCAACACATTGGGACTTTTGCCCCTACGACCACCATCGTCACGTCGATACTCTGAGGTATGGGACCGTACCGCCGCCGCAAGGCGCGGTGGCAGGTGTCCCATCGAGGTACGTGAGATGAGTATGAAGCTTGCGAATCAAGAAATCGAACTGCCGGTGTGGAGCAACATGACGTGGCCGCTCTGGTCTCGCTTCGACGAGATGTTCCGCGACAGCGAGTGGAGGCGTCCCTTCAAGATCGAGGAATGCCACGAGAAGGACGCGTTGGTTGTTCGAGCGGAGTTGCCAGGGGTCGATCCTGATAAGGACGTGAAGGTCGAAGTCATCGACGACGAGTTGGTCATAACGGCTGAGAAGTCCGAGTCGCACGTCGACGATGGCAAGCATCTGCACCGCAGCGAGTTCCGGTATGGTGCGCTCACTCACAGCATCCCTATCCCCAAGGGGGTGGATGAGTCAAAGATCAGTGCCACCTACAAGGATGGTGTGCTCGAGGTGCGTATGAGCATGCCCGACGCGATGGCCGATGAGTCCGCCAAGAAGATTGCCGTGAAGCGTATTTGAGTCGGTAGTCCCCATGAGGAGCGACCGGTGGCGTGATGTCGATGCGTCGCCGGTCGCTTTCTACTTCGCACTCGATATTGGTCAGCGCTGAACACTCCCCCTACGTTGGCCTGATGATGGCTCGCCGAGCCAGTGAGCGGGCTCGGTTCGACGTCGCGTGGTGCCGATGCCTGCCGGATTGAAGATGTCATGACGGTGGGGTGGCTGGCTCTCGTAATCTTCAGTCGATCGGCTGGTTGGCGTCGTGAATCTCACCCGTCGCAACCCCCGGTCGTCATAGATGCTCGTCGTCACGATTGACTGGGAATGCGTACAGCGACATCATTGCTGGCGAGTCAGACCAGTGTGTCAATCTCGCCACGAGGCTGGTTACCGGTTATTAAGTAACTACATGACATCCGCAGTATGTTGAGTTGAGATGCAATTCATGAAGGGTTGTAAAGAGACTTATGGAACCAAGTTAATGGAAACAGTCCTCGTCGACACCAGCGAAGCCGTTGAAATAGCTCCACGAGTCTGGTGGGTGGGCTCGATGATCGCCCACGACAATTTCCAGTGTCACGCGTACCTGATCGAGCAAGGCGACCAGTCGGTGATCATCGATCCCGGCTCGGCTCTGATTGCCGACGAGATCATTCGCAAGGTCGACGCCATCGTCGGACTCGCGAACGTTCGCTGGCTCGTCTGTTCGCACGCCGATCCCGACATCCTCGGGGCGCTGCCGGCGATGGTCGCCAAAGGCCTTCATCCCGAGGCGAGGATTGTCACGCACTGGCGCGACGAGACGTTGATCGTGCACAGCGGTACACCACTGAGGTACTGGCGTATTGAGGAGCACGACTGGCATCTCGAGTTGGAGGATCGGACACTTCAATTCGTGTTCATCCCCTACCTGCACTTCGCCGGGGCCTTCGGTACGTTCGACCCAATGTCCGGGACGCTCTTCTCGTCGGACCTCTTTGGCGGCTTCACCGACGACCAATCACTCTACGCAGGGTCCGTGGCGTATTTCGACGCAATTCGCGCCTTCCACGAGCACTACATGCCGAATCGAGAGATCCTCGACCACGCGCTCCAGGAAATCAAGAAGCTTCCTTTGCGACTCATCGCGCCACAGCACGGACAGGTCATTTCCGAGCATCTCATCACACCGATAATCGACATGCTCGAAAGACTCGAATGTGGCATCTACCTACTGGCTCGCGAAGATCCCGGACTGGCCTTTCTCCTCGCCGCCAACGAGACCCTCCACCGGGTCATGGACACGTTGGTGAAGGAACAGCACTTCTCGATCGTGGCCATCTACTTAGCGAACCTGGCGTCAGAGTCGCTCAACGCCGACTACCTGGAGTTCTGGTCCACGACCAACAAGGTCGTCCTCCAGTTCGACCAGAGCGACGGCTACGCCGGCCACGAGGCAACCGCGCCGCACGACGTGGCCAACGTGTTGGCCGGTGGTTCGGCACCAGAAGGGGTCCGTTTGATCTTTCCGCTCCGATCGTCAGTGAGCAATGACATTGATGGGGCGATGGTGCTCGGATTCCCGGAACCACGAGTGCTCGACGAGGCCACGCAGGGAGTGCTCAACCAGGTGATCTCCCTCGTCGAAGTGGGTCTGGAGCGCGAGGCGCTCTTTCGCACGTCGGACATGGAGCGGGTGGCGTGGAAGGCCCAGGCGGTGCACGACCCCCTTACCGGCCTGTACAACCGAGCGTCGCTCGAGGACACCATGCGAAGACTGCTGGCTCTCGATGACCGCAACGACAGCCCCGAACTCGCCGTCCTCATGGTGGACATCGACTTCTTCAAGAGAGTGAATGACGTGTACGGCCACCTCACTGGTGATCGCGTCATCAAGAGAGTGGCCCAGGCTATCGAGAAGAGCACGCGAACCAACGACATGGCCTTTCGCTTCGGTGGTGAGGAGTTCCTCGTAGTCCTCCCCCAGGCCGGCGTGACAGGAGCCCGGAATGCCGCGGAAAGGATTCGAACGAATCTTGGCGCGGCCTCCGGTGACGTTCCGGAGGTCAAGGTGAGCATCGGCGCGTGCGTCCGTCAGGCCGCAGAGAACGCCGAGTTGCTCATCGGTCGGGCTGATCAAGCCCTGTACCAGGCGAAGGCGAACGGGCGCGACCAGATCGTCTTCGCCTGAACTCGCTGACACGATGGCGAGCGTGGGCATCTGATGCGCCCGAAGGAAGCCTCTGCGAATCGTGTTCGCGCTGCAACGGCGCTTGGAGTGATGAAACGTCGCTAGCGACTAGCTGTACCGACGTCACCGTTGGTATCAGTCGTTCGCTGCGGCACCTTGAACCGTCACCGCCGCCAACTTCTCGAGTGCCGCCGCCGCCGCCGCCGCGTTCTGATGCATGGTGCTGGTCACCACGGCCATCGCATCACGGAGCTCAATGAATGACAACTGGGCCGCTGCCGCCTCGATGATCGGCTCCCATCCTTCAGCAGTCGCACGCACACCATCAGCCGTCACCACCGCCACTTCCTTGAGCGCTCGTGCGATCGCCGCCGCCTTCTCGGTTTGCGACGCCGTCATGTTCTTCGGAGAATTCTCAATCAATTGCAGAGCCACCGTCGAAGCGGTTGCCTCGACTTCAAGCGCCAGCAGATTCGCTGACGCGCGCATCGAATCTCGCATCGCTCGACCCAACTGGATCAATTCGATTTCGAATTCGGGTCGGTGCGTCTTCCAGTACTGACCGCAGCCTTCACACTTGACCGCTCCCGGCTCGATGAGTCGGTGACAAACATGGCACGCCACCAACTCGCCATCGGCTTCAGCAGCTTTGGGCGGTACCGCTTCATCTCCAGGTTGGGAAGTCATTTCGCCTCCTCCCATCACTAAGGGTAGACGCCAAATAGTAAGAAACTATTTATAAATTGCATTCGCCAATCGAAGATGCTCGTCCACGAGCGCGATGCTGCGGGGTCCTGGCGTCAATGGCCGCCAACACTGCAATCACCCTCTGCTGATATCGGACTGCTCGTCGGTGCCAGAACCGACCGGCTCCTCACTGAAAGAGGCCGTCGTCGCCATTGACCCAGGCGACACGACACTCATCGTCACGAGCCAAGTCGCATCATCAGCCCTCACCAGGACGTCGACGGGCCGATGACAACCTGATTGTCGTTACGCCAGTGCGTCGGCGCAACCTTTCCCGGACGATTGGCCACTCTCAATCACTAGCATGTTCGAGAAAGGAACGATGGCACCAGGGCCTGCGTTAGCGGGTGGCCGAGTTCACGGGGACGAAGCCAAACCCCTCCTCGAAGATCGCGACACACGCGTCGACAACGTCGGCATCCAAGCAAATCCCCCTTTGCGCCTGGATCTCGGCGAGCGCGGTATCGAGCCCGAGTGCCGGTCGATACGGACGATGATTCATCATCGCCTCCATGACGTCGGCCACGGCGATGATGCGCGCCGGCATCACGATGTCGTCGCCGCTGAGCCCCAGCGGGTATCCCGAGCCGTCCAGTCGTTCATGGTGTTGCATCGCCACTTCCGTGATCGGCCACGGCATTGAAGCCTTGGACAGGATGCCCGCACCAATCCGGCAATGTTCCTGCACCATCTTGTACTCGAGGGCACTGAGGCGTCCGGGCTTGGTGAGGATCTCGGCGGGTACCGCCACCTTGCCCACGTCATGGACTTCCCCGCTGAGTTCGATCAGGCGACTGAGCTGCTCATCGAATCCGAGACGACGCGCGATCGCCCCTCCCAGACTTGCAACCCGGATCTGGTGGCCTTCGGTATAGGGATCACGCTCCTCCGTGATCTGACCTATGGCAGCAATCGCGCCCTCGAAACCCTGTCGAACACGCTCTAACGTCTGAAGAGTCTCGATCCGCTGCGTGACCATACCAACAATCTCGACGACACCGTGAATCAGTGGCTGGTCAAATGCCAAGGGATGCCGATCATAGACAGTCAGTACGCGCGCCGGCTCTCCCGCAATGGGAACGGCGATCGCTGCCCAGAGGTCGAAATCATGTAGTCTCTGTCGCCAAAAGCTGAAGTGGTCATCCGTTTCAACGTTGTTGGTGAAACAGACTTCTTGCGTCCTCAAGGCGGTCCCCGTTACGCCCACCCCGCGTTCGCTGGTTGCCAGCGTCGACACCATTCCATCGAAGAGGTAGCCGATCTCGCCAGCCGAGTACGACATTTCAACCGTTCCCCAC
>Ga0316231_1005086_pt1 | contig 10603 bp, 10 predicted proteins | sample TBH18027metaG_FD_206002 | JGI IMG/M metagenome (GOLD analysis project Ga0316231, IMG submission 206002) | Freshwater microbial communities from Trout Bog Lake, Wisconsin, USA - TBH18027 | ecosystem: Environmental > Aquatic > Freshwater > Lake > Hypolimnion/Profundal zone | place: USA: Wisconsin...
CGCGCGATGGCATTTCTCGAATTGGCGTAGCAGGAAATCGCAACCAAGGAGTGTCTTTTCTGAAGATAAAGCCAACTGAACTCAGATCGAAGTCTTCATGCACCGAGAAATGCTCTACACCCATTCGCCGGCGCGCATCAGTGGTTCTGCCGCGCCATTCGCGGCGATCCCGTCCACATCCATCTCCGCCGATCCAATCATCCAGTCCACGTGGATCAGGCTGGAGTTCGCGCCCAGCTTGGCCAGCTCTTCGTCGTTCATCTTTTCGCCGCCGATCAGGCACGTCGAGTAGGCCTGGCCCAGCGCAATGTGGCTGGCCGCGTTCTCGTCGAACAGCGTGCTCCAGAACAGAATCCCTGCCGCCGCTATCGGCGACGAGGCCGGAACCAGCGCCACCTCGCCCAACCGCCGCGCCCCGTCGTCGGTGGAGATCAGCCGGTTCAGCGCGTCCTCGCCCGCCGTCGCCGAGGCCTCCACAATCTTCCCGCCCTCGAACCGGCAGCGGATATTCTCGATCAGCGTGCCCTGGTGCGACAGCGGCTTCGACGCCCGCACCACGCCGTCCACGCGGTCCTTGTGTGGCGTGGTGAAGCACTCCTCAGTGGGAATGTTCGGCTGGCAATAGATTCCATTCCCCGCCGTCGTCCCTCCGCCCGCCCACAGATACTGGTCCGCCAACCCCACGCGCAAATCAGTCGATCCATCGCGCGACTTGAAGTGCAGCGCCGCGAATCGCTTCTCGTTCAGCATATCCACGCGCTGCTTCAGCCGTGCCCCATGGGCCAGCCAATCGGCCACCGGATCGTCGCCTGTAATCCTCGACGCTGTAAAGATCGCCTCCCACAGCTTCGCCACTGCCTGCTCCACGGGATCGCCGGGGAAGACCAGCTTCGCCCACTCCGGCGTTGCCGCGGCCACAATCGTCCAGTTGATCTCGTGCCGCGTGATCAGCTCCATCGCCGGCTTGGCCGCCTTCGACGCGGCAATATTGGCACGTGAAACCTTCGCCGGGTCCTGCTTCGCAAGCAGCGCTGGGTTTGCTCCCGCAATCGCCATGCGCGCCGCGCCGCTCCTGAACGCCGTCGCAATCGCATCGTGCATCCAGGAGGGGGCGAAGTCGAAGCTGGCGTCGTGGGCATATTCATAGCGCGCCAGCACACATGGATCGTCGCTGTAAAAGGTCGTCACCAGCAGCGCGCCCGCACGGTACGCGTGTTGCGTGATGCGCCGCACCAGCGGCAGCGCATCGATCGGCGCGGTCAGCAGAATCTCCTGCCCCGCGCGCAGGTCCAAACCCACGCGCACGGCGACTTCGGCCAGCCGGTCCAGCTTTTCATCCAGAGAGAGCGAGGCAAACGAAGAGGGCACGGAATTGGAAGCGGAAGCACTCATGCTGTAAAGGCTAGAGCATTTCTCCTGGCGGTGTATAGCGAAGTCGAATAGACCGCGCCGATTTCCTCAAGAAAAACGGAACTCGTAGAACACATCCGGTGCGTTGTGGCAGGAGAAATACTCTAGGGGACAGGGAATCGAGACGCAAGTCCAGCGGAAATTCGACCGCTCACCCCGCAAGACCGGCGCCGCCAATCTTGTCCAGCTCTCGCTTGATCGCCAGCGAATCCAGCGATGCCAACGGCAGCGCGAGCATCAGCGAGATGCGCCGCTCCAGAATCGTAAACGCCTCGCGATAGGCCCTCGCAATCTCCGCAGGCGTGCCCACCACCGCCGCCGGGTCGGGCACGCCCCAGTGCGCCGTCATGGGTTGCCCTGGCCACAGCGGACACGTCTCCCGCGCGGCGTTATCGCAGACCGTGAAGACGAAGTGCATCTGCGGTGCACCGGGCGCCGCAAACTCGTCCCACGACTTGCTGCGCAGCCCTTCGGTGCTCAGCCCGGCCATCTCCAACTGGCGCAGCGCCTCCGGCCGCACCGCGCCCGACGGATGGCTCCCCGCGCTGTACGCGGTAAAGTTCGGCGCGCCCTTGCGGTTCATAATTGCCTCGGCCAGAATCGACCGCGCGGAGTTCCCCGTGCAAAGAAATAAGACGTTATAGTGCGGCATTCGTGCCTCCTGGGCTCGCCGTTAGTTTCTTGTACTGGTGCGCGCCTTGATCGCGTAAACCTTCACGCTGGCCGCGGCCGCGTTGATGTCGTACTGCGCCAGCAGGGTCTTCAGCTCCTCATGCAACGAATCCGCCGGACTCGTCATAGGAGTGCAACAGGGCTCCGTAATCACCTTCAAGGGATCGCCGCAGTCCATCGCCGGCGAGCAGCAGCCCGACTGGTTCTCCACCTTGGCATATGCGTTCAGGTCCGCGCCGCTGTCCACAATCTCGACGTGCTCGAACCCAGCCGCCAGTAGTCCCGCGCGATACTCCTCCATCCGCAACGCTCCGGCGATGCACCCGACGTACGCCGCCATGCTCTGCGCAACGGCCTCCGGCAGCTCGCGTTTCAGCGCGATATCGCTCACCGCAACCCGGCCGCCGGGCTTCAGCACGCGGGCAATCTCGCGGAATACGGCAGGCTTGTCGGGCGCCAGATTCAGCACGCAGTTCGAGATCACGCAATCCACCGACGCATCCGGTAGCGGAATCCGGTCGATGGTGGACAGATAGAACTCGACGTTGCCGTACCCGCCCGCCAGCGCATTGGCCCGTGCCCGCTCGATCATCGCAGGTGTCATATCGATGCCGATGGCGCGCCCTTCCGGCCCAACCATCTTCGCCGCCAGAAACACGTCCAACCCGCCGCCCGAGCCGAGATCAACCACCACCTCGCCCGGTTGAATGTGGGCCGTAGCCGTGGGATTGCCGCAGGAGAGCCCCATGTTGGCCTCCGCAGGAATCGACCGCAGCTCCTCCGCGGTATACCCGAAGGCCTCCGCCACCGCCTTCACTCCTGCATTCTCGCTCGACAGCGAACTCTCCGCCACCACCCCATACTTCGCTCGCACCGACTCCAGAACCTGTTCCGCCATCCCATTGCCTCCACGAACATATACGCTAAGGCGACTATATGACTTGCCAACATATTCGTCAAGGCGTATATATAAATCATGGCAAGGAACACACCGCGCCCCAACCCGGCGCGCTTCACTATGGATCGCTTCTTTCAGGCCCTCGGCGACAGTACCCGACTCCGTCTGCTCAACCTCATGGGCGAGCAGGAACTGTGCGTCTGCTACTTTGTCGAGATCCTCGATCAGCCACAGCCCAAGATCTCCCGCCACCTGGCCTACCTGCGCCGCGCAGGGGTCGTCGAATCGCGGCGTGAGGGCAAGTGGATGCACTACCGCATCGCTCCGCCGCCCGACGCCGGCGCCGCCCAGCTTCTGCGCCAGACGCTGGCCTGTCTCAAGCAGGACCGCGCCATGCAGGCAGATCGAGCCCGTCTCGGCAAGGCCTGCTGCACCCCGGCCCAGTTCGTGGCCCTCAAAAGCGCGCCCCAACCCAACGCCGTCACCCGCACTAGGAAGGCCCGATAGCCATGCCTCCTGCGCCGCACACCCAGGGACGAAGCTGCGCTCCGCTCCAGCGCAAGCATCTCTCCTTCCTCGATCGCTTCCTCACCCTCTGGATCTTTCTCGCCATGGTGATCGGCGTCGGCCTGGGTCACTTCGTGCCGCACGTCTCGGTCTTCGTCAACCGCTTTCAGAGCGGCACCACCAACATCCCCATCGCCATCGGCCTTATCGTCATGATGTTTCCGCCGCTGGCAAAAGTTCGCTACGAAAAACTCGCCGAGGTCTTCCGCAACCGCCGCGTCCTCGCTCTCTCGCTGGCGCAGAACTGGATCATCGGCCCCATCCTGATGTTTCTTCTAGCCCTCGTCTTCCTGCGCGGCGAGCCCGCCTACATGCGCGGCCTCATCCTCATCGGCATAGCCCGCTGCATCGCCATGGTCCTGGTCTGGAACGAGCTGGCCGAGGGAGACACGGACTACGTCGCCGGCCTGGTCGCCCTCAACAGCATCTTCCAGGTCCTCTTCTACAGCCTCTACGCGTGGGCGTTCCTCACCGTGCTACCCCGCTGGTTTGGCCTTGCGGGAAGCGTCGTCGCCATCGGCATCGGGCAGATCGCGCGCAGCGTGGGCCTCTATCTCGGAGTCCCCTTTGCCGCCGGATTCCTTACCCGCACCCTCCTCATCCGCCGCAAGGGAGAGGCGTGGTACCGCGCGCACTTCCTGCCGCGCATCGGGCCGCTCAGCCTGGTCGCGCTGCTCTTCACCATCGTGGTGATGTTCTCGCTCAAGGGCGACCTCATCGTCCGCCTGCCCCTGGACGTCGCGCGCATAGCACTGCCGCTGATCCTCTACTTCCTCATCATGTTCCTGGTCAGTTTCTGGATGGGCAAGCGGCTCGGTGCGGACTACGCCCAATCCGCCGCGCTCTCGTTCACCGCCGCGGGCAACAACTTCGAATTGGCCATTGCCGTTGCCGTCGCCGTCTTCGGCCTTAACTCCGGCGAGGCCTTCGTCGGAGTCGTCGGCCCGCTCATCGAGGTCCCCGCCCTCATCAGCCTGGTCAACGTCGCCTTCTGGGTTCGCAGACGCTACTTCGTCAGCTAGACGAGGTTCGCCATTGACGTGGATCGAAGCAAACGGTTGTCATTCTGACCCTGAGCGCAGTCGAAGGGGAAGAATCCCCGCATTTTGCCGGTAATGAGACAACCGCCAACCTGCAACTAGATATGGCAGCTCACCATGCCGCGCTTCTCCAGGTAGCGTTGGTGGTACTCCTCCGCCTTCCAGAAGACCGTGGCCGCAAGCACCTGCGTCGCAATCGGCTTGCGATAGGCGCCCGTCGCATTCAGCTCCGCGATCTTCGCCCTCGCCTGCCACATCTGCTCGTCGGAGTGGGCATAGATCACGCTGCGGTACTGCGATCCCCAGTCAGGCCCCTGGCGGTTCACCTGCGTCGGATCGTGCATCGCAAAAAACGCGTCCAGCAGTGTATCGAACGAGACCCGCGTCGGATCGAAGGTCACGTCCACCACCTCTGCGTGTCCGGTGCCGTCCGTGCATACATCCTTGTAGGTGGGGTGCTCCAACTCGCCCCCCTCGTATCCCACCGCCGTCTCGATCACTCCCGGCATCTCAGCAAACCGGGCTTCAACGCCCCAAAAACATCCAGCTCCAAAGGTTGCTCGCTCGATTACCACGTTGTCTTGCTCCTTTACCACCCCAAATTGCGCACAGAAGGGGTCTCTCGGTCGTCCGCCTGCTTATTTGCCTTGCTCTCAATCGGCATACATCGCTTTGACTTCGCGCCCCGGCTAATCATTCAGATGCAGATTCTATTTGGACGTATCTCACCCCATCCTGTCTTCCACCGCAGTGTTAATCCGCGTGTATTTCTAGGCTCACAGACCCACTCTCGTCAAACCCTCTTTTAGGACGCTTACCACACCGCCAAACCCACCCCGTCCCGCATCCGTCATAACTCCACCGCCTTCAGCTGGCTACCCCCAACCCGCAGCTCACAACTGTCTTCTTTTCTTCATTCCTGGGGCCTTCAACTGGGCAAACTCCGGCAACTTCTTCTTCGGCACCACCTTCTTGCCCGCCGCCGCCCGCTCCAGCGCCATCACCTCGCCCAGCGTCAGCTCGCGGAACTCACCCGGCGGCACGTCCAGCCGCAACGCGCCATACCCGATCCGGCGGATCTTCTCCACGTGGTGCCCAATCTCCTCGAACATCTTGCGCAACTGCCGGTTCCGCCCCTCGGTCAGTGTCACCTCGTACCACGGATTGTCGCCTGCGCGCACCAGCTCCACCCGCGCCGGGGCAGTCACTATGCGGTCCCGCCGCCCAGCCCGCACCTCGTCCAGCCGTCCGCGGTCGATCACGATCCCTCGCCGAATCTGCTCCAGCCCCGCCGCCTCCGGAATCCCGCTCACCTTCACCAGGTAGGTCTTCTCCACGCCAGCCGCCGCCTTCGACAGCGAATTCGCCAGCTCGCCGTCGTTGGTCATCAGCAGCAGGCCTTCGGACAGATAGTCCAGCCGCCCCACCGGATACAGCCGCACCCGGTCGCCATGCGGCCCCGCCTTCGGCTTCATCATCAGGTCCATCACAGTCGGTCGCTTCTGCGGATCGTCCAAGGTGGTCACATACCCGCGCGGCTTGTTCAGCATGTAATAGCGCCGCACCTCCGGCCCCTTCAGCAGCTTGCCATCCACGCGGATGTGGTCCCGGCTGGCATCGTGTTTCGTCCCCAGCTCGGCCACCACCTTGCCATTCACCTGCACGCGCCCGGCCAGGATGATCTCCTCGGCCTTGCGCCGGCTTGCAATCCCCGCCGCCGCCAGAATCTTCTGCAGCCGCTCTTGTTTGTCATTCCCGTAGGGAATCTGCTTTTGTCCTTCCGCCTGCCCACCAATCGCCTTCGTCATGCCTGCCTCATCCTTCTGTCCGCGGAAACCTCTCATCGCGGTCGATCCATCTCAAGTGGCCACAAAAACTGGCCCTTCCTCCATTATCGCCCACCTCAACCATCCGTCATCCCGACTGAAGTGACGGACGGTCGTATCGTCCGTCGCGCAGTGGAGGGACCCCCGCATTTCGTCGTTGTTTGTTCTACTTTGTTTGTCATTCCCGAAGGGAATCTGTTTCTGATCTTTTCATTCGTCATTCTGGCGAAACCAGAATCTCCGTATCTTCTGTCGTCGTCGCCGTGCCTTTCTCATACGCCAGCAGGTCTCCCGGCTCGCACTCCAGCACCTCGCACAGCCGCTCCAGCGTGCTGAACCGGATCGCCTTCGCCCGCCCCGTCTTCAGCACAGACAGGTTCTGCGCCGTTATCCCCACCAGCTCCGCCAGCGTATTCAGCCGCATCTTCCGCCGCGCCAGCATCACGTCCACATTCACCACAATCGGCATCGCTCGCCCCCACTTAGACCGTCAACTCGTTCTCTTCGCGCAAGTCCACCGCCATGTCCATAAACCACGCCACCGCGAAGAGGATCATCCCAATCGGAACCGTGTCGGTATTCGCCTCGAACGATTTCGGCGGATACGGAGTGAGGGCCCACCACATGCCAACCCACGCCACCTTGATCACGCCCCACGCAATGCACGTGATCGCAAGCTGGCGCAGCACCCCCACAGACCCCCGCGTGAAAACCTCACCCCGCGAGTAGTTGCTAAAGAGCTGATGCAGTTGGGACACGCAGCGGTACATCACTCCCGACGCCAGCCCGCTCATCGCCAGTACCACCAGACGGCCGCCCACCGTCAATTGGTCCGGCCGTAACAAACGGTTGAAGTAACCGACACTGCCGCCCCGATTGGTGAACAGCGCAAGCGCCACCAGGCCAAACCCAATGACCACCAGCACCTGAAACCCCTTGCAGAATCCCTGAAGAACACCGCTGATCCGCTGAACTTTCTTCAACTTCGCCTCATTCTCAGGTCGCATCTGGAACGCCTCCATGGAGAATCTCTCCACGCCCCGATCATACGCAGAGTATTTTGTTTGTCAATAGTTTTTTATTGTTTATCAATAATTATTGGTCGCAATACACAATAAACCGCCTTACCGTTGCCTGTCCTTCACCAGCAACCTGCAACTCACAACTTTCCTTGTCAAGCCCCTCGATCCTCCAAAATCCCCCTAACTACCTCATTACAATCAACACAAAACTTCAAAATAGTTGGCATACTAGATATGCCCCAACCCGTACAATAGAAGTAGGTGGAAAAAGGGGGCAAAACGGATGGCAAACACGGTATTGATTCCAAAGACTTTACCAAATAATCCCTATGGAATCAATACTTTGGGAAAAGGTCTAGACCAAGTCCGGACCTAACCCCATTAGATTCAGACCTAGTCCAGACTTAACCATCATAGATAGAATACTTTAGCAATTTTCCCCATAAGGGATGTTACACAGGAGGGTGGGTTGCATCAGCTTCACAAGCTTTCGCCGCTCTGAATCTCGGTTTCGACCGCCGAAGGCTCGTTCGCCGGCTCGGGAGGCTCTGGTAGAGCGTCGCTCATGGCCATCTCCTCCTGCTCGGCCAACTGACCGGCCATCTTCTCGAACTCCTCGATCGAGGGCAGCTCGGAGACGTCCTTCAGCCCGAACTTGATCAGGAACTCGCGCGTCGTCTTGTACAGGATGGGTCGCCCGATCACCTGCTTGCGGCCCGCCGTCGTGATCAGCTTGCGCCCCATCAGCGACCCCAGCACCCCGCTCGAATCCACGCCGCGAATCTCCGAGATCTCCGGCGAAGTCACCGGCTGCTTGTAAGCCACCACGGCCAGCGTCTCCAGCGATTGCAGCGTCAGCTTCAGCGGCGGCTTCAGTGTCTTCACGAACCCGCGCACCGCGTCGTGGTACTCCGGCTTGGTGGCAAATCGGAAGCCTCCCGCAACCTCGCGGATCTCCAACCCCCGCTCCGGGGTCGAGTACTCGGTGATCAACTCGTCCAGCAACACGCGAAAGTGTGCGCGCAGACGGGCAAGGCGTGCCTTCTCCGCCCGCGCCTCCTTTGCCGCCGCTGCTGCATCCGCCGCTGCCCCAGGTTCGGGTGCCTCACTCACGGCGGTCTCTTCGTCAAGAGCGGGGTCGATCGCTGCAGAACCCTCCGGCTCGACCGGGTGTCCTGCGTCTGGATTCTCAGATGTTGGTTCAACCGCGGTTTCGCCAGCCGCCGAATCGTCCTCCGGCAGCAACGCCGGGTCTGCATCCCCGGCCTCCATCTCGTCCAGCGAGAGCGTCTGCTGGGCCGAGACCGCGCGGTCCAGCTCCGCCTGAGCCTCCTCGCCCAGCAGGCCCACCAGTTGCGCCAGCGTCACCGGCTCTTCGGAGGCATAGATAACAGCTTCGATTTTTGCTTTCAGGCTCATAGTTAGTGTCAGTGGCTCGGGCGGCTCACAGTCGATTTAGAGCGGAGCGAAGGGTGACTGCGTGGTTTTCTATCAAGGAAAACCACATCGCACTCATCTCAGGAGGCCATAGTAACTGTGAAGCCGCCTCTAAGCATATCAACCCTGCGGCCTGTGCGCAGAGACAAGTGGCCTATGCGCAGAAAATTACCAGCTTCTATCTTCTTAGTGATCGGTGGTCCTTGGTGGAAATCGGTGTTAGGCCTTTGCCTTCAGGCAACTTACCGTGCAATCGTGTTGAAGAGCCAGAACAGGCCGCCCGAGAGCAGTGCTGCTGCAGGCAGCGTGAACACCCACGCCGACGTGATATTGCGAATCGTGGCCCGCTGCAACCCGCTGCGGTTCGCCGCCATCGTTCCCGCCACACTGGAGCTCAGCACATGCGTCGTCGACACTGGAAGACCGAACGTGCCCGCTGCCAGGATCGTGGCCATGGCAATCAGTTGCGCCGAAGCCCCCTGTGCGTAGGTCATGCGCGCTTTGCCGATCCTTTCACCGACGGTCACCACGATCCGCTTCCACCCGATCATCGTGCCCAGCCCCAACGCCAGCGCCACGGCCACCTTCACCCACGTGGGAATAAACTTGGTCGACTTGTCCAGAAACGCATTGTAGTTGGCAATGATCGTTGCGTCCGATGCGGACATCCGCGGCCCGCCGTTCCTGGCCATCAGCCGCACCGTTTCGCTGGTCAGGTACATCTGGTTGCGCACATTGGCCTGCATGCCCTGCGGCACACCTTCCAGCGACCCGTATTGCGTCGTCTCGTTACGGATGTCGAGCACCATCTCTTGCAGGGCCAGCGCCACTCCCGGCTCGTATTTCTTGCTGCTGACAAAGTTCTCCAGCTCAGTCCCGGCGTTCTGCACCGCCGTCCCTGGCTTCACATAATGGTCCAGCGCTCCGGCCACTTGTTTCGAAACCACCGCGAATGCCTGCACCTGGCTTGCGCCCATGGTATGGTTCAGCGCGTATGCCGTGGGCACCGTGCCCACCAGGATCAGCATCATCAGCCCCATGCCCTTCTGCCCGTCGTTGGAGCCGTGCGCATAGCTCACACCGCCGCAGGTCAGAATCAGAAGGCAGCGAATGTAAAAGGGTGGCGGCTCGGTCCCCTTCGGTGCCTGATACAGCCGCGGGTCCTTCGCCACCAGCTTGAACAGAAGAAACACCAGCGCCGCCGCGACAAACCCCACCAAGGGCGAGACGCACAGTGCCGCAATTACCTTCTTCACCTGGTCCCAGTCCACCCCCGAAGTCCCCGAGGTCCCTCTCATCAACTGAAACATCAGGCCCACGCCAAGAATCGAGCCGATCATCGTATGCGAACTCGACACCGGCAGCCCGCGGTACCATGTCCCCAGGTTCCACAGGATCGCCGCCACCAGCAACGCGAAGACCATGGCGAAGCCCGAACCCGAGTTCCCCTTCAGAATCAGCTCCACCGGCAGCAGCGAGACGATCGCCCACGCCACCGCGCCCGAGCTCAGCAGCACGCCAACGAAGTTCAGAATGCCCGAGTACACCACCGCAATATGTGGCTCCAGCGAGTGGGTGTAGATCACTGTGGCCACCGCATTGGCCGTATCGTGAAATCCGTTCACAAACTCGAAGCCCAGCGCGATCAGCAGAGCCAACCCAAGCAGAAGATACGGAAACAGACTCACGGTATGGACAACCGAAAGGTCCCCCCACACCTGCGCCGTGATA
>Ga0316231_1005095_pt1 | contig 10597 bp, 7 predicted proteins | sample TBH18027metaG_FD_206002 | JGI IMG/M metagenome (GOLD analysis project Ga0316231, IMG submission 206002) | Freshwater microbial communities from Trout Bog Lake, Wisconsin, USA - TBH18027 | ecosystem: Environmental > Aquatic > Freshwater > Lake > Hypolimnion/Profundal zone | place: USA: Wisconsin...
CGGCGCGAGTGCGGCACGGGATATTGCGCGAAGGCGGCGTCATCAAGTTGTGGTTGAATTGCCCGCGCGGCCTTGAGGGCATCGAGCGTGGCCGTGCTTTTGATGAGATCTCCGACCTTGGCGAGTTCTGCTTTGAAGGCGTCCATGCCGGCGTGTCCGGCGAGTTTCCCGCAACGTTCTGCGAGTGCTTTGATCTCCTCGTCGGTACCGATGCCTTTCGGATCGCGGTACCAGGCGAGTCGCAGACGGCCGACCATATCAATGAGCGATTCGCTGGCTGCAACCAGGTCACGGTGACGCTTGACCACGGCATCCGGCGGCAACGGCAAGAGACTCCAGGTGCCCGCGGCAGCGTCAAGAATCACCGTGCGTGTCCAGCCGACATTGTCAATTCTCTTATCGGAACCGACGGCTACCACATGGCCCTGGCCGTCGGCGGCCAGCATGTGCCAACTCAGATCATCCAGAAGCGGCTCGGCGGGATTGGCCTTCCAGGTTTTGGTTGCAATGTCGAAGATATAGAGCACGTTTCCCAGCGACAAGCAGTAGATTCTTGCCGTCTTGGCATCATAGGCTGTCTGATAGTAGGGCTGGATGCCATCAAAATTAGGGGCGTCCTTGGCGGGAGGTCTTGCCGTGGAAAAGCTGGTCCAAGCAGGCGAATCGAAGGCCTCAATTCCATCGGTGATGAGCAGGAGCTTTTTGAGGTCTATGGCCCAGACCATGGTGACCCCCTGGCGGTGGTTTGTGGGGCCATCGGCGATTTTGGTCCACTGGTTGGCTTGTGTGGGAGCTTCCGCGAACATCCCGCTGGCGCAGGTGAAGAGGATAAGCATCGCCATTGGAATAATAAATGTTCCGGAGCGGTTCATGGAGGTCCTGGTTTAGCCAGAATTGTCGGTACGATTCTCGCCCACGACCGCTGCGGGCCGCAGGATCGGAGTCCTAACGAAACCTGCGGGTTCTTCAAGGCTATGCGCGGCGCCGAAATCGGACGGGAAGGCCGTTAATGATAATCTCGATGACCATGACATTGCGGCCATAAAAGCGGAGCCCGAGAACCTGCCCATTCTATTTAATTTCACAGGTACCCGTGGCAGCCCATGTCAGGTTCACCACGGCGATGCGGCGGCTCTTGCGGTCGACGATGTAGGCCTTGTTTCTGCCGGCCACCACGGCATTGGGTGAGACAAGGGGAATGGCCGGCGCCGGGATCATGCTCCTGGGTCCTGCCGAGTCCACGTTGCCGTAGGCGCCGAAACGTGTGAGTTCATTGCCGGCGCTATCCAGCACGCCGATTGAACAACGGAACACATCGGGCACGAAAAGGCGTTCGTATTCGTCCATAAAGAACCTGCTGCTCATGCAGGAACATCCCGGGTCGCCCCAGCCCTCGGTGCGGTTGGCGCAAATCGCAAAACCGCGGTATTCCCACTTGGCGCCAGAGAGCCAGATGACCGAGTTCAGGTAGGCATTGCGATATTCCTTAGCGTCGGCCGCCACATTGGCCGGGCGCGGGTTGGCGCCGGCGACGGGTTTCCCACTGCTGACAAGTTCGCCCCCCTCCGGTCCAAACTTGAAAATGGACCCGTACTGGTAAAGGTAAAAATTGAGATAGGGACGATTCCATGGCGGCCCATCCGGCAGTTTCCGCTGCGGCAAAGCATACCAGTTGGACTTGTTGTCGTAGGGGGTGTACCAGGCCAACTGGGGGATTTGATCGCCGAACGCCTCTGGATAAAAACTGTTGGGGGCATGAAGGTTAAGGCCCGCGTAAATGTTCCCGGCGCGGTCCACGGCCAAGCCGGTGCCGGAGTCAAACGGAATGCCCTTGATGATTTTTTCCTTCTTCAGGTTGCCATCGGCACCGAACTGCCAGACATCGACGGGAGATGTCATGTTATTGTCTTGATAGGCGAAGACATCGCCATCTGGCGCCACCGCCAATCCTTTGACGCCGACGTTGGGGAAGCCGGCGCGATACTTTATGCTCAATTTGTTGGTGCCAGTGGCAAACGGCAATGGCTTGCCATCGGGAGAGTAGCGGGAAATGGAGTTGGTGCCGATTCCGTCCAGGACATAAACATTGCCATCATGGTCAAGAGCGAAATCAGAAGACACGGTGAGGAATGGCTCAATCTTGTCGGTCTTCAGGTCAATGCGCAGGGTTCTCAGATTGTGACTTACACGGGGCTCATAGTGTCCGACATAGAGAAACTGCCGCTGCGGATCATGGGCCATGTAGAGCGGATATCCGGAGAATGCGCCGGGTGGCGCCACGATCACGTCGGCCCCGATTTCAAGCTTGCCGCCGGAATCGGTGACGGGAAACAGTCCGTCATTCGCCAGCCACAACCGCGCCGGCTCAGCGCCGGCGTCCAAGGCCAGGGCCGGGGCTATGCCAGTAAAAGCGGCGCGGGTAACTTCCTGACCGTCGATGGCTTTGTCGAATTTGACCAGGGCGAAAGGCCCGGCATCACGGGCGCCTTTTTTCCCCTGGGGAACCGGGTCCGTCAGGACATACATCGTTCCCGTCTTGGGATGGAGACAGACCATCCGCGGGCGATCCACCTTGGTCTGGCCCAAGTATTTGCCCTCGGGTGAAAATACGGCGACGCGTCCGTTACCGGAATCCGCCACCAGGATACGCCCCTGGCCGTCGCAGGTGACGCTGACCGGCTGCTTGAGGTGCTCGCCGTCATTGCCAGGTTCGTCAGGCTTTCCGATAAATACATCCGGCTGAGCCGCCTTGCTGTCCCAGGAGGTCTTGCCGATGCAATCATTGCCTTTGGCGGGTCTTTTCCCTGCGGCAATCACGCCCATGCCGCAGAAATAGATGGTCTTGCCGTCGGGGCTGACCGCCAACTGCTGTTGAGGCAGTCCGTCGCCGTACTGGCAACCATCGCCCAGGCGCGGACCAACGAAACCGGTCTGGGGCGGAGTGGTGCCGTCGGGATTGATCGTCAGCACGTAGCGTTCCACCGCCTGATTCCACATGTCGTTGCCGCCTGAGGCGAAGACAATATTGCCCTGCGAGGTAACGGCCAGTTGCTGGGCGCGCATGCCGGAAAGGAAAGGCGCTGTATCGCCGGTGTATCCCTGGTAAACAATCGGCACTTCCTGGCCGCCCGGCAGTTTGAGCCGGTCTAAGCCCTTGACCTGATCAGCCTTAAGGTTGGACGGGGACGGTAAAATCGTCCGCAGGTACTTTCCGTTGCGATCAAGCACAAACATATAGACGCACACCCCGTTGGTGTAGTTGCGTCCCGAAAGCACGTAAACATTTCCGTCGGCCCCCACGCCGATGGCCGTTGGACGACTCATTGGATCGGGAACCGAGGGAATGAACCGATCCAGGTCGGCGCCCATGCCAAGCTGCACCCGAACATTAAACGGTCCGGCTCCTGCCGGCTTGGCAAGGTCATCCTTGCCATCCCATTGCAGTGCCTGGGACAACCCCGCCTTCAGCGGTTCCGGGGGAGGGTTCTTCCCGCCCAGCATTCCGGCGGCCAGATGACGCACCACCTGCTCGTTGGGGCCCAGCACGGACACTTCGACATCGGTCGGTGCGGAAACACTGAAGGAGATCGTTGTGTTCTGGCCGTCCTTCACCGCCGACGGCCGGGAACTAAAATTCACGGTCTCTGCCGCGAATGTTGGGCCGCATATCAAAACCAACGCCGGAATAACCAGGTACGCCTTCATGTCTCATCTCCGACCAATAACCAGCGTCCATTTAATGTTTGCCACCGGTACTCCGCGCCACCCGGGGCTGTCGCCGGGGCTATGGCTACTGATTGGCCGGCCGGACTTCGCGAACGACATAGAGTGCGCAGTTGATAACTGCCTTGTTTTCAAGTACCCGCGACAGGATTCGGACCTGTGACCTCCGGTTTAGGAAACCAGCGCTCTATCCAACTGAGCTACGCGGGCGCGATGTGCAGAGAATATACCGGCTAGAGAGATTCCTCAAGCAAGATGGATAGAGACTAGACGAGGCCATGGTGGGGGGGGCGATGGGCAGAGTTGCGCGTTCATTGTCCCTTGTCAGGCTCCCCGCGGCGGCGTACCTTTGATCCAATGATCAAATCCCCATACCTGATCCGTCCGGGCAAGGCACTGAATTTTGCGAAATTGTCCACGGACGATACCGGCCCGTTCAAGGGGAAAGAGGAGGCCCAGGAGGCTATCGACAAGAACCTCCGCAAGCTGCGGCAACTCCAGGAGTTGCTTTACGCACAGGGCAAATACGCGTTGTTGGTGGTCTTCCAGGCTATCGATGCCGGCGGCAAGGACGGAGCGATCGACCATGTTTTCAGCGGGGTGAATCCGCAGGGGTGTGCAGTGGCCAGTTTCAAGGTTCCTTCGCTTGAAGAAGCGGCCCACGATTATCTGTGGCGCATCCATCTGGCCGCCCCGCGCCGGGGAAAGATCGGGATATTCAACCGCTCCCACTACGAGAGCATCCTGGTCGAGCGGGTCAAAAACCTTGTTTCCCTGAAGGTCTGGTCGCGGCGCTACGAGCACATCAACGCCTTCGAGAAGATGCTCGGCGACGAAGGAACGGTGATAATCAAGTTCTTTCTGAATATTTCCCGCGATGAACAGAAACGTCGCATGGAAGCCCGCCTGGAAGACAAAAGCAAAAACTGGAAATTCAGCCCGTCCGATGTCGAGGAGCGCAAACGCTGGGATCTTTACATGGAGGCATTCAAGGATGCCCTGGAGAAGTGTTCCACCGAACATGCCCCATGGTATGCGGTTCCGGCGGATCGCAAGTGGTTTCGCAACTGGGTGATCTCTGATATCATCGTCCGCACGCTGCAGGAACTGGATATGGAATATCCCAAGCCCGTCGAATGCCTGGACAAAATCAAGGTGGTCTAAGGCAAGCAAGCGAGGTTTATATGGAACGCGATGAACTGTTCAATCTGCTGGATGAATTCAAGATCGAGACGCCGTCCTGGGGCTATGCCGATACCGGCACGCGGTTTGGTAAATTCCTGCAACCAGCGGCGGCGGCGACGATCGAGGAGAAACTGGCCGATGCCGGGACGGTGCATCGCTATACGGGATGCTGTCCGAGCGTAGCAGTGCATGTATTGTGGGATTTCAGCGTCGGAGTGGACGCCAGCCAGACCGCCGAGACGGCTCGGAAGAACGGCGTAAGCATAGGGGCGATCAACCCCAACCTGTTCCAGGACCAGATATACAAATTCGGTTCGGCGTGCAGTGGAGACGACCGGGCCCGGGCTCATGCCAACCGCCATGTGATGGAGTCGATCGCCATCGGCAAGGCGCTGAAGAGCCCGCTGTTGAGCGTGTGGATGGCCGATGGGACCAACTACCCCGGGCAGGACGACATCGTCAGCCGGAAGCGGCGTCTAGAAGGCGCCCTGAGGCAATGGCACGATGCCATGCCCGAGGGCATGACCATGCTGGTTGAATACAAGCCCTTCGAACCGGCGTTCTATCACACCGATATCGCCGATTGGGGCATGGCCTACACCCTGGCCCGGCAGGCCGGACCGCGGGCCAAGGTGCTGGTGGACACCGGCCACCACCTCCCGGCCACCAATGTCGAGCAGATCGTGGCCTTTCTGCTCGATGAGGACATGCTGGGAGGGTTCCATTTCAATGACCGCAAGTTTGCCGATGACGATCTGACCCTGGGCAGCATGGATCCTTACGCCGTATTCCGCATTTTTCACGAAATCCGCAACGCCGTGGAACTGCATCAGAAGGATGTCTCGCGCCTGGCGTATATGATCGACCAGTCGCACAATCTCAAGCCCAAGATCGAGGCGATGATCCAGACGGCGATGACCGCCCAGGAACTGTATGCCAAGGCCTGTCTGGTGGATCGCAAACGCCTTCAGGACGCGCAGGCGCGCATGAATATCGTCGATGCCGAGGAAACCCTGCGAACGGCGTTTTTCAGCGATGTGCGGCCGCTGCTGGCGGAATGGCGCGAGGGTCACGGCCTGGACGGCGATCCGATGGGGGCCTACCGGGCCAGTGGCTACGAGGCCAAAGTCGCCAGCGAACGCGAAGCCGCCCGGGCCCAAAAGGGCGGACAGTCGAGCGGCGCGTATGCGTAGACGGTCGAGATTGGGTGCCGCGCACGGCAGCGTATGGAAGCCTCCGCCACTATTAGGTCACGTCATGGAGCAAACCCTTCTGGACTGGTTGATGCGGCATTACCCCAATGCCAAGAAGCAGACCTTCAAACGGATGCTTCAGGAGGGGCGCATCAGCGTCGATGGCCAGAAACCCATAAGGCTGAAGCATCCCCTGCGTACGGCAAGCGTGGTGCAGGTGGCGCGGGGCGAAAAGGGGACTAGCGCCGGAGGCAAAGCGGGCGACGGGGGCCGGGATGGAGCCCGCAGCGGTCGCGCTCCAGCCGCCGGGCCCAGGCTGGACATAGTATATGAGGATGGCGATCTGCTGGTAGTGAACAAGCCTGCGGGTTTGCTGACCAGCACGGTAGCCGACGAAAAGCGGGCCACCCTGGCCGAGGCGGTGCGGCAATATCTGCAGAGCAGCGATCCTCAGGCGCGCTGCGGGGTGATTCATCGCCTGGATCGCGACGCTTCGGGGCTGCTGGTCTTCGCGAAGAATCTTCTGGCTTTTAAGTCGCTCAAGGAGCAATTCTCGGCGCACAGCGTGGAGCGCATCTACATCGCGGTGGTTTATGGTCTTCCCAATCCGCCGGCGGGACGGATCGAGAATCGACTCCTGGAATTACCGGATGGGCGGGTGGTGAGCACGCGGCACCATGGCAAGGGCCAGCAGGCCATCACGGAATATGAAACGCTGCGGACCCACGGCAAGGTATCAATGGTGCGCGTCAAGCTGTTGACCGGCCGCAAGCACCAGATCCGCTCCCATTTGAGCGAACGGCGCACGCCGATTGTAGGCGATACGATGTATCCAGTGGCGCCATTGGCCGCCGCTGAGGACGTGTGGGAGACAGTGGGTGGCGAGAATGGCGGAAGGGGCCGGGGGAAGGATGAAAAGACTGGTCCTGAGGAACCAGGTAAAAACAATTCCTCGGAAAACCCCTCACCCCTACACTCTGACCGCAGTACTGGGGTGAGGGGGAAACCGGGGAGTTACTGCGGCGCACCTGCCAGCCGTACCCAGGGACAGCGGAGCAGGGCGGCAAGGGATGCCGGCGTGCGCAAACCCGACCCGGTTGGCCATGGCCGGCTGTTGCTGGCGGCGACGCGGCTTGGCCTGGATCAACCGCGTACCGGCAGACGCCTGGCATTCGAGATCAAGCTGCCGCCGGAGTTTCGCCAGGCCATTACCGGTCAGGAGCAATGATGTCGCAAAAGAAGAAGCGTGATGGGCGCGTTGGCGAAACGGCGGCGACGGACTGGGGCCAGGTGGCCGGCTGGTACGATCAACTTGTGGGGGAAGGCGGCAGCGAGTTCCACCAGCAGGTGATCCTGCCCGGCGTGCTGCGATTGCTGGCGTTGGGGCAGGGCGATAAGGCCATCGACATAGCCTGCGGGCAAGGGGTGCTGTGCCGCCTGCTGCAGGGGCGCGGGGTCGAGGCCGCCGGGGTGGATGCGGCGGCGGAGATGGTGGAGGCTGCCCGGCGGTATGGGCCGCCATCCATCCGTTATCAGGTAGGCGATGCCCGCGATTTGAGCTTTATGCCTCCCCATCATTTCACCGCCGCCGCCTGCGTGCTGGCGGTCCAGAACATCAATCCCCTGCAGGGACTTTGCCATGGAGTTGCGCAACTGCTGATCGATGGCGGGCGTTTCGTGATGGTCATGATGCATCCATGTTTTCGCGGGCCCAAAGAAACGAGCTGGGGTTGGGACGAAGTGGGCAAGGTGCAATATCGTCGGGTGGATCGATACCTGCTGCCACGGCGATCACCCATCGTAACCCATCCCGGCAAGGATCCGGAGGCGTATACGTGGACGTTTCACAAGCCCATGGAAGCGTATGTGAAATGTCTACGCAACGCCGGGTTGCTTATAGATGCCCTGGAGGAATGGCCCAGCCATAAAGTAAGCACCAGCGGCCACCGAGCCGCCGCGGAAAATACCGCCCGCAAGGAAATCCCGATGTTTCTGGCGATACGGGCGGTGAAGGTTCCACAGATAAGCCGGGGGGATGCTGAAGCGGCGGCCCAGTAGCCGCGGAGGTTGGCCAACACAGAATACGTTCAGGGCATTTCCACCACGGGCGGGTTGCGCAATTCGCGGCTGTGACGGGACAGGCAGTCCAGTGTTGCCGGAAGCGTGTCGTGACGGTGGATGAGGCAGATGTTCTCCTCTTCGTAACGTTCGCCTTTGGGTAGGAAGGTGGCGTTTTCGGGATGGAAACGGCGGTTGGTGTACGAGAAAGCGCGGCAGAAATAGAGCGACCAATCGTGGAGTTCGGTGAGGAGGGTTGGTCGCGTTGGGCACTCTCGGCGCAGGGAGTAGAAGCCTCGGTTCTCGACCTCAGCCGTCTTGCAGAGCCGCCTGAACGAATCAGCGATAGCATCCAGCTTGTATTCCGCACGCCGGACAAGCTCCAGGTTATTGCTGGTGAGAAAAGCCCGCCCCTTCGGATTGATGGCCTCGTCGTCTGGCGTCTGAGCCATCCGCTTCTTCACCATGGTGGCGGTCTCCGGCCACATCGTCCACTCGCCGTAAGCAGGTGCCGCGTTGCGGGTCTTTTTGTGGCGCTTACGGCGAACAATGCCATCACCCTGTTGGAAGTGCCGCTTCTTCGCCGTGGCGATCTCCTTCTGGCCCCACGCCATGTTCAAGCCGAGCAGCAGGTACAGCCGCTGATCGTCATTCGCATGGGCGTACAAGCGGGCCAGTTCGGCTATGGCGTAGGTGCGGTGGCGGTGCTCCTCATCGTCCTGTTCGTCCTCGCAAGCGGCCGTGCGGGCAGGCATAACGGCCTGAGCCCATTTGCGGGGTTCCACCCACCACTCCCGGTCTGCATACCAGCGGAAAGCGGCTCGGAGCATGTTGCATTCAGTGCTCACCGTGGCCCATGCTCTGCCGCCCTTAGCCTTGGGCAGCGTCAGGAGCTTCTGGTAGGCAAGCTTGAGGGTCTCCAGGTGATCTCGCCCCACGTCGGCCAGCGGCATGTTGGGCATCCTTCGCTTGATGCTCTTAATGCTGCTCTGGGTTCGGCTGACGTAATCCTCGCCACAGTCGCCCGCATCCCGGCGCTGTTCGAGATGCTTCAGGAAGTCGTCCAGGCTGGCGTGGAGCATACGGGGAGGGTCGGGTACAACCTTCTTGAGAGCCTTGACTGCCGTTGGGATGGGGGCCTCGCCAGGCGTCACCACCATGCCAGCACCCTCCAGCGCCTTGGTCGCGGAGAGCAATCTGGACTCGTAACTCCTGCGGTAACTGGCGATCCCACGTTTGCCCATCTCAGTGGCGTGTTCTGTCCAGAAGCCAGTTGGGCATTCCTTCTGGAACAACCCCCGGATGAGGTCCGCTTGTGACTCGGCCTCGGTATGGTCAATACGCCCAAACCACCAGACTTTGTGCGTTCGCTTGCCCTCAGCGGTCAGGCAAAAGCCGATCTGAAGGCGATAGCCCTTCTGCGGGTGGTAATTGAGGTTTGCTGATGTTGCGGCCATATCCGATCCCTACTTGATTGATCGGGCATTCTAAGGCCACTTTCAGGTTTCTTTTGATACGAGTTTTGATACCGCCCAAAAAACGCCCCCGTTTTGAGGTCTGGCGAAATGACGTAAGTCCTTTACGTCACATCAAATGGAGCCGACCGGGATCGAACCGGCAACCCCTGCCTTGCAAAGGCAGTGCTCTCCCAATTGAGCTACGGCCCCGATGCGGTTATAATTATAGCGGAAGGAAATCGAAAACGCTAAAGGCCATATGAGGAATATACGACCCATACGCGAACACGACTATGACTTGGTGATCGGCGTCATTAATGATTGGTGGGCAGGCAGGGAGATGGCCAATCAGGTTCCGCGCGAGCTTTTTGCCGCTCCGCATCCCATCAGTTGCATGGTGGAGGAAGAGAGCCAGATCGTCGCTTTTTGTCTGGTGTCGGGGCGGGCGGATGAACCGGAGTCATTATGGTGCAGGTGGATCGGAGTGCGCCCGAGCCATCGCAAGAGCGGGTTGGGCAAAATGCTATACGAACGCTTCGCCGTCGCAGCGAGCAAAATGGGGTACCGGCAAATCCGCGCCGGGACTTCCATCGTCAACAAGGCATCAATTGCATTCCATACACACATTGGGTTCCAGATCGCATCGGGTAATGATGTCGTCGATGGAATCTGCGTAACGCGCGGGGATTCGCCCGAGCCGGTTGTCAAATTTGTCAAAGCGCTGGTCTGAAGCGGCACGGCGCACCGTTTGTCGCCGGGCGCCCGACCTTACCTCGCGGTGGCATCATGGCCGGAGGCGTTAGCACGACAGCGCTAGATTAGCTCAAGCGGGAAGCGTAGCAAAGCCGATGAGGGTGAGCCTTCGAGGTACGCACGTACCAGAGCCTGATCCGACACTGGTTGTGCGTGCGCGTAGCCATGTGCTTCCTGGCTGAGCAGACCACTCGGCTGCGGGGGGAAAAATCCGCAGATCACCTTCGA
>Ga0316231_1005098_pt1 | contig 10593 bp, 12 predicted proteins | sample TBH18027metaG_FD_206002 | JGI IMG/M metagenome (GOLD analysis project Ga0316231, IMG submission 206002) | Freshwater microbial communities from Trout Bog Lake, Wisconsin, USA - TBH18027 | ecosystem: Environmental > Aquatic > Freshwater > Lake > Hypolimnion/Profundal zone | place: USA: Wisconsin...
GATTCGTTCGAGAATAATCTCGATGTCGACCCTCAGTTCATTGATCCGGCACATGGGAATTATCATCTGCAAAGCGGGTCTCCTTGCGTCAATGCCGGCACGAACGGCGCTCCCTCCCTCTCCGCGACGGATTTAGACGGTAATGCGCGGATTGCGGGCGGCACGGTGGATCTAGGTTGCTACGAACTTAGCGGCACAGCGGCCCCGGCTACTGTAAGCCTCAGTCTGTCTCCCTCCGGGGGCGTCATGCTCCAATGGCCGAGCAAGGCGGGGGCCACCTACATCATCCAGAAGTCCACCGATCTGAGGCAAGGTTTTCAGGCGATGAGCTCCGTTCTGACCGCGACGCCGCCCCTCAACATTTATTCGGACGCCTTGAACCCGGGCGCGGCCTTCTACCGGATCATTGCGCAGTAATTGTCCACACCGCCTCGCCGTGGGGGGCGTTCGCTATCTCCTGCGACCTGCTTCCTACCAGTCCCAACCCCGAAACAAGTCGGCGAGGGGACAGGAGAAGCCGGGCAGCAGGCGCTCGCCATCGAGCGATTGGTTGGGGCCGAGGATTAATCGGTCGGCGGGCGAGTGATATATCGCGGCGGTTTGTTCTTCGGGATGCACGATCCACGCGATTTGAGCGCCGCTCTCGAAGAACTCGCAAAGTCTTACATCAATCTCGGCGCGGGTGTTCCCGGGCGAGAGAACTTCGACCGCCAAATCGGGCGCGCCCGGGAAAAAGGTCTTGGCATCCGGTTTGAAGCCGAGGCGAATCAGCCGTTCCTTCAGCACGAACGAGACATCCGGCGCGCGGCAATTTCGACTCTTCATCCAGAAGCCCATGCTGGAGCCGAAAACAGCGCCCAGCCGATGCGCGCGGTTGAAGCTCTCGAGCGCGAAATTCAACCGTTCGCAGATCTGCTCATGCTGGAAGTTGTTCTTGGGGCTCATAACAAGTTCTCCCTCGACCACCTCATGGAGGCAGCCGTTGTCCGGCAAGGCCTGAAGATCGGCCTCGGTCCAGATTTTCCCGGCTTGATCAATCGCCGCGCTCATCAACAAAACCGTATCCCGCGCGACTGCGGGTGTCAATGGGGGCGGCGCCGACGCCAGCAAGCGAAGGCGCAAATTGACTTGGTTGCCGCCCCGTTTGGCGCTATAGTGCGGGCTCATGGTACATGTTGGCATTGGGTATGATGTCCACGCTCTGGTGGCGGGAAGGAAGCTGATCCTCGGGGGCGTGGAAATTCCACATTCCAAAGGCCTGGAGGGTCATTCGGATGCGGATGTCCTCATGCACGCGATTTGCGACGCCCTTCTGGGCGCCCTGGGCGAGGCGGATATCGGCCACTTTTTCCCAAACACGGACCCGCGCTGGCGCGGCGCGCCCAGTCGCATTTTCCTGGAAGAGGCCGCGCGTCTTGCGCAAACCCGCCCCGGCCGGATTGTGAATGTGGACGCCACGCTCATCGCGCAAGAGCCAAAGATATTCCCGCACCTCCAGGCCATGAAAACCAACATCGCGCAGGCCTTGGGTATCGATGCCAGGCAGGTCGGCATCAAGGCTACCACTAATGAACATCTGGGGTTCCTCGGCCGGGAAGAGGGAATCGCGGCGATGGCGGTGGCGGGCGTGGAGCTGTCCTAAACTACCATGGGAGCCAAAGCGGAAATCAGTTGGAAACGCGTCACCGAAGAAGGGGTACACCTCCAGGTTTATGCCCGACATTTCGGCGGCGAGTGGCGGTTTTTCAGGCGGGAGCAGCGCTACGATCAATGGCAGGCCATCGAGTTTCCTCCCCTGGACGACTGGCTGGACTTGTTGGATTCCATCCGCCGCCGCATCAATCGCGGGTTGCTCGGGCCGGAGGAGGAACCCCTGGTGATCAAAACCATCCGGGAGCGCTTTCCGGACGCGGAGGTGCTTTAGCATGCGCCGCCTGCCTGTCATTCTCATCACGCCGGACACCAAGCTCAAGGGGAGCGAGTTCGACGATGTCTCGATCAGCCTCGCGATGGCGTATCAACAAACGTTGGTGGACCTGGGGGCGGCGCCGCTGATCCTGGCGGCATCCACCGAACGCGCGGTGATCGCCGAGAGCGTTCGTCGGTGCGACGGGGTCTTGCTCACGGGGGGCGATGATATCAACCCGCGGCTTTACGAACCGCGGATGCCGGCGGCGCTACGAAACAAGGCGATGCTCACCCCCGACGACGGCCGGCGGGATTTTCGCGAATTAATGGTGATCCACGAGGTTTTCCGCCTGCGCAAGCCGCTGCTGGCGATCTGTCGCGGACATCAGATCTTGAACGTCGCGCTCGGGGGCGCCCTGCTGGCCGATCTGCCCAGCCAGCGGCCCAAGGGATTGAATCACCGGCGGATGGACCAGCGCTTCGAGATCGTGCATGAAGTGCGATTGACACCCGATTCGTTACTGGCCAAAATAGTTGGCAAGCTGACGCTGGGGGTGAATAGCACCCACCACCAGGCGGTGGCGCGGGTGGCATCCCCGTTGCGGGTCGTCGCCGAGAGCCCCGATGGAGTGGTCGAGGCGCTCGAACTGAAGCCCGCCGCCGCGCGCTGGGCGCCATTCCTGCTTAGCGTGCAGTTCCACCCGGAACGCTTGGCGGACCGCTATCCCGAGCACCGGGCGCTGTTTCGGGCGTTCGTTCAAGCGGCAATATTGAGTGGTATGAGTGGTGACAAAAGCTTATGAAGGCCAAAGTCCTAATCGTTGACGACGACCGTGACCAACGCACGGTGCTGACCGCATTATTGGAGGAGGATTGCCAGGTCTCGACCGCGGAGAATGGCGCGGCGCTGCTTCGGGCCTTTGCCCTGGAGCAACCGGATATCGTCCTCCTGGACGTGAAATTGCCGGATGCTGACGGGCTGGAATTGCTGCCCCAACTCAAGAAACGCTGGCCGGAGACGGAGGTGCTCGTCCTGACGGGCGCCCCCAGCGACAATGAGGCGGTTTCCTGGGCCGTCGAGGCGGTCAAACGCGGCGCGTTCAATTTCTTGCGCAAAGGCGCCCAATTCGACGGCGAGAAGCTGTTGGCGGACGTCAAGAACGCCATCGAGCACAAACGCCAGAACGAGGAGGCCAGCACCTTGCGCCGCGCCATCGAGACGATGAGCGGCACCCCGACGCCCATTTTCCAGAGCACCGCCATGCGCGAGGTGGTGCGCACCGTCGAGCGGATCGCCCGCAGCGATGTCACTATTCTGATTACCGGCGAGAGCGGCACCGGCAAGGAGGTCATCGCGGATTTGGTCCACGCCTTGAGCGCGCGGAGCAAGGGCCAGATCATCAAGGTCAATTGCGCCGCCTTGCCGCGCGAGTTGATTGAAAGCGAACTCTTTGGATCGGTGCGCGGCGCCTTCACCGGCGCCCACGCCGATCGCGAGGGCCTCTTCCGTCAGGCCGAGGGCGGCACGCTTTTCCTGGATGAAATCTCCGAGATGCCCGTGGACACCCAGAGCAAACTCCTGCGCGTGCTGCAGGATCAGGAGGTGCGACCGGTCGGAGGCAAGTCCAGTTACAAAACCAATTGCCGCATCGTGGCGGCCACGAACCGCCGGCCCGAGGAGGCCATTCGCGACGGCAAGTTGCGCGAAGATCTTTTTTACCGCATCAGCGCCCTGTCCGTTCATCTGCCGTCCTTGCGCGAACGGCGGGAGGACATCATGCCGCTGGCCAATTCCTTCTTGCGGCGATTCGCCGCCCAGGCGAACCGCACGCTCAACGGCTTCCTCCCCAGCGCCGTGGAGCGCCTCACCGCCTTCGATTGGCCGGGAAATGTCCGCCAACTGCAAAACGAGATCCAGCGCGCCGTGCTCCTGTCCGAGGGCGCGGACATCCATGGCACCGACCTGTCGATTTCCGAGACCCGGACCTCGGCGGGTGAAGCGGCCGACACCAATTTTACGCTGCTCGAAGGCGTAGAGCGCAACGCGATTATTCAAACGCTCAAGGAAACCGGCGGCAACAAGCTCGAAACCGCCAAGCGCCTGGGCATTGGCCGCCAGACTCTCTACAACAAAATCAAGGCCTACGGGATCGAGGTCTGAGAAAACCAAAAAGCGCGGAAGGATGAACCCTCCGCGCTCGTGGAATCAAACCCGGCCGTCCCCGCGTGAGGGACCGGCCGTAGGCTGAGAGACGATTAGGTAAGCACGATCTTGTCGCCCGTTTTCAGGGTGACGATCGCCTTTTTCCAGTTCGGCGCCTGGCCGGCGTCTTTGCGCGACTGGCGGCGCAGCTTCCCGCGCACGTTCAACGTATTGACCTTGACGACCTTGACTTTGAAGAGGTCCTGAACAGCCTGGCGGATCTGGGTCTTATTGGCCCGAGGATCGGCGACGACAGTATATTGGTTGAACTTCTCACCTTGCCGGGTGCCTTTTTCCGTCAACCGGACGGTCTTGACGATTTCGAAAGAGTTCATGTTATTCCTTGTTCAAACGGGCTTCGATTTGCTCGAAGGCGCTGCGGGTAAAGACCAGCTTGTCCGAGCGCAGGACTTCGTAGGTGTTAAGCCGGTCGCCGGTGCTGAGGGCGACGAAAGGGACGTTGCGGGCGGCGAGGCTTAGATTCTTGTCCGCGCCCTGGGATACAATAAGGGTCGTGCCATTCATATCCAGGCTATTCAGCAGGTTGACGAATTCCTTCGTCTTCCCGGAGGCGAGCTTGAAATCGTCCACCAACACCACATCGCCGGCGCGCAAGCGCTCCGACAGGGCCTTGCGCAGGGCAAGCTGGCGGGTGTTCCGGGAAACCTTCTTGGAAAAGTCCCGCGGTTTGGGGCCGAACACCACGCCGCCGCCGCGCCAAAGCGGGGAAGCGAAGGAGCCGGCGCGGGCGCGGCCGGTGCCCTTCTGACGCCACGGTTTCTTGCCGGAACCGTTGACTTCGCCCATGGTCTTGGTGCAGGCGGTGCCCATGCGCTGGGCGGCCCGATAGGCCACCACGACGTCGTGGACCGCCTGGGTGCCGCTGCCATCCTCGACGACGGGGAATTTCACCTCCCATTCGCCCTGGGCGTTTCCTTTAATATCTTTTATGGTAAGCTTCATAGCGATTTATTCCTTTCAGACCGAAGGCGTCTTACTTCTTCTTGGTTTCGGTCTTCTTGATGTTTTCCGGCCGTTCCGCGTGCGGTCGCCAGCCCTTGGGGCGTTTCTTGGATTCGCGGATGACCACGTAATCGCCATTGGACCCGGGAATGGCCCCCGCGATCAGGAGCAGATTGTCGGTGTCATGCACCTGGATGACTTCCAGGTTTTGCGTGGTTCGTTTGACCTGGCCCATATGGCCGGGCATGCGCATGCCGCGCATCACCGTGCCGGGGAACAGGCGCTGGCCAATGGCCCCGGAGCGGCGGTGCCATCCTTTGGCGCCGTGCGTCGAATCACCGCCGGCGAACGAGTGCCGGCCGACGACGCCTTCAAACCCGCGCCCCTTGGTAACGCCAATAGCGTCCACGTAATCGCCCGGGGCGAAGAGCGTGGCGCCGAGAACGTCGCCGGGTTTGACTTCTTTGGAGAAGTCGCGGAATTCCTTGATGCGCTTGACTGCAACGCCATTGAATTTCTTGATGTGGCCGAGCAACGGCTTGGTCAGGCGCTGCTCCTTCTGGTCGTTAAACCCGAGTTGGACGGCGTTGTAGCCGTCGGATTGCTGCGTCTTGCATTGCAGAACGCGGTTGGGGCCTACCAGAACGATCGTCACCGATTTGATGACGCCTTTGGCGTCATAGACGCGCGTCTGGCCCAATTTCTTACCTAAAAGTCCGAGAGGCATAAATCAAAAGAAGTTAGATTTTGATAGTGATATCCACGCCGGCGGGCAGGTTGAGTTTCTTCAACTCATCCACAGTCTTGGCGGTGGGTTCGATAATATCAATGAGCCGCTTGTGGGTGCGTTGCTCGAACGTCTCCTGGGACTTCTTATCGCAGTGAGGGGAGCGTTGAACGGTGTAGCGCTCGATGCGCGTCGGAAGCGGGATGGGGCCCGCCACGCGAGCCCCGGTGCGCTTGACCGTGTCGGCAATGTCGCGGGCGGATTGGTCTATGACCCGATGGTCAAAGGCCTTCAGTCGGATACGAATACGTTGTCCAGCCATACAAAGAACAATTGTCTGTTAATGGTTTAGTAAAATCATTCCGCCGCCCCAACTTGGGGAAACGGAACGTAAAAAATAACACAATTAGCCCGGGACGCAACAGGTTTTTTAAAAAAAATAGCGCCCGACACGCAACGGCCCGCGCGACCTGGGACGCGCGGGCCGATTACGAAGAGCGGACCACCTCAGGCGCGCGGAGCGGGCTTCGGCTTGGCGGTATCCAGGATGCCGGCCAGGATGCTGGCGGGGACCGGTTCGAAACGGAACGGCTCCATCGAGTAGGAGGCGCGACCCTTCGAAAGGGATCGGATGGCGGTGGCGTAGCCGAACATCTCGGCCAGCGGCACTTCGGCGGCCAGAATCGTGGAGCTGTCCTTGGCTTCGATGTGGGTGATCTTGCCGCGGCGGCGGTTGATGTCACCCAGCAAGTCGCCCTGGTATTCGTCGGGCGTGGAGACTTCCACCTTCATAATCGGCTCGAGCAGGATGGGACTGGCCTTTTTCGCGGCGTCCTTGAAGGCGAAGATGCCGGCCATCTTGAACGCCAGTTCGCTCGAATCCACTTCGTGAAACGTGCCGTCCACGATGGCCACTTTGACATCCACCACGGGGTGGTTGGCGAGCACGCCGCCTTTGACGGCCTCTTCGATGCCATGCACCACGGCGGAAATATACTCCTTGGGAATGGCGCCGCCTACGATCTTGTTCTCGATCTCAACGCCCTTGCCGCGCTCATTGGGCGCGATAGTGACCATGCAATGGCCGTATTGGCCGCGGCCGCCAGACTGGCGGATGAACTTGCCCTCGCCTTCCGCGGCGCGGGTGATGGTCTCGCGATAGGCGATCTGCGGAGCGCCGGCATTGGCCCCTACTTTGAACTCGCGAAACAGCCGGTCGCGAATGATCTCAAGGTGCAGTTCGCCCATGCCCGCGATGATCAGCTGGCCGGTTTCTTCGTTGGTAAAACAGCGGAAGGTTGGGTCTTCCTCGGCCAAACGCTGGAGCCCCTCGCTCATCTTCTCCCGATCGGCTTTGGTCTTGGCCTCCACGGCCATCGAGATAACCGGCTCCGGGAAGGTGGGCGGCTCGAGCATAATCTCGAGTTCCTCATCGCACAGGGTATCGCCCGTCGTGATGTTCTTGAGCCCGACCAGGGCGGCGATATCGCCCGCAAAGGTCGTTTCGACATCAATCCGTTTATCCGCCTGGATCATCATGACCCGGCTCACGCGCTCCCGTTTCCGAGTGCGGGGATTGTAGATGATGTCGCCCTTTTTGAGTTGGCCGCTGTAAACGCGGAAGAAGACCAGCTTGCCGACATAGGGATCGGTCCAGAGTTTGAAAGCGAGCGAACAAAATTTCGCGTTGTCGTCCGAGGGCACCTCGGTGGGCAGGCCGGTGTCCGGCACGATGCCGACCGCGGACGGAACCTCCAACGGCGAGGGAAGGTAATCCACCACGGCATCCACGAGCATTTGCACGCCGCGCTTTTTGAACGCGGAACCGCACAGCACGGGGACCATCTCGATTTTGCAGGTCAGGCGGCGAATGGCAGCCTTGAGCACGGGCGCGGTGATGGGTTTGTTTTCGATGATCAACTCCGCGATGGCGTCATCCTTGTTTGAAACCGCGTCGATTAACTCGGCCAGGGCCGCTTTGGCCGACTCCCGCAATTCGGCCGGAATCTCCGTGACCTCGTATCTCACGCCGAAGTCGTCGGTGGGGTCGTACACGACGGCCTTCTGATTGACGATGTCGATCAAACCGGTCAGATAATCTTCCTTGCCGATGGGGAGGTAAATGGGGTAAGCGTACGCCCCGAGCTTTTTGCGCATGTCGCTCAAGGCGTTTTCAAAGTTGGCGCCCGTGCGGTCCATCTTATTGACAAAGGCGATGCGCGGCACTTTGTATTTGGTGGCCTGGCGCCAGACGGTCTCGGATTGCGGTTGAACGCCCGCGACGCCGCAGAACACGGCCACCGCGCCGTCCAGCACGCGCATTGAGCGCTCGACCTCGGCCGTAAAATCCACGTGGCCCGGGGTATCGATGATATTGACCCGGTGCGGCATCCCGGTGAAGGCTTTGTAAGTGCCATCTTCTTTCTGGGTCCAGTAGCACGTGGTGGCGGCCGAGGTGATGGTAATGCCGCGTTCGCGCTCCTGTTCCATCCAGTCGGTTACGGTGTTTCCGTCATCCACATCCCCCATCTTGTGAATGAGTCCCGTATAGAACAAAATGCGTTCGGTGGTGGTCGTTTTCCCGGCGTCAATGTGGGCGGCGATGCCGATATTGCGGGTACGCTCCATCGAGTAGGACCGATGCGGTGAATTCGGGCCTTTGGGCGCCGTCTTATTATTATCCAGTGCTGCTTCCATCTAATGAATTGAATGAGTGATTAAAATCGGGCCTCCCCGGGAAAGAAAACGCCCCGAGGAGGTCCTGGCCGTCGGGGCGCGCGAAAGCAAAAATTACCAGCGGAAATGAGCGAAAGCCTTGTTGGCTTGAGCCATCTTGTGCACTTCATCCCGCTTCCGAATGGCATTGCCCTGTCCCTGGTAAGCTTCCAGGATTTCCGCGGCGAGCGCCTCTTTCATAGGGATGCCCTTGCGCGCGTCGGCAAAATCCACCAACCAGCGCAGCGCCAAGGCAAACTGGCGGTCGGAGGGCACTTCGAGAGGCACCTGATAGGTGGCGCCGCCTACGCGGCGGGCTTTGACCTCGAGGCGCGGTTTGGCATTGTCCACCGCCCGCTGCAACACCTCGAGCGGGTTGGAGGCGGGATTTTTGGCGATGATCTGATCAAAAGCGCCATAGACAATGCGTTGGGCCACGCTCTTCTTGCCCTGCTCCATGACCGTATTGACCAGGCGCGAGACCAGCGTGCTGTTGAATTTCGCGTCCTTGGCCACAGGCCGGCGGACTGCTTGACGACGTCGAGACATGAGTTGGTTACGAAGTTAAGGAATTGGTTGAATTAAAGCGGAGCGGGTTTAGGCGGCGGGCGCCGGCGCGGCGGCGGCGGCAGGCTTGGCTCCCGCCTTCGGGCGCTTGACCCCGTATTTGGAACGGCTCACGCGGCGTTTCTCGACGCCGGCGGCGTCAAGGGTTCCGCGAACGATGTGGTAGCGGACGCCTGGCAAGTCCTTGACACGGCCCCCGCGGACCAAGACGATGGAGTGCTCCTGAAGGTTATGGCCTTCGTCAGGAATATAAGCGATCACTTCGTATCCGTTAGTCAGGCGCACTTTGGCGACCTTACGCATCGCCGAATTAGGTTTCTTGGGCGTGCGGGTCATGACCTGAATACAAACGCCCCGACGAAAGGGCGAGTTCTCCAGAGCCGGAGACTTGGACTTGTGCTTCAGCTTATTGCGGCCTTTGCGGACCAATTGATTGATTGTCGGCATTTCGGTTAAATCTTTCTGCCCCATTGGCCTATTCACGGCAAATGGAGGGCGGAATATAGCAAAAGGACTTCTGAATGCAACAACTATTTTGTCGTCGCACAAAGGGAGCATATAGTGAAAGTCAGCGGCTTGGCAAGGGCAAAGACATTTTTGCGGCGACGGCTGCCTGCTGGGCGGGTCGCCTAAGCCGAATGCAAAGGCACGCGCAGGGTGATCGCGGTGCCTTTGCCCGGGGTGGAACGGATTTCGCAAGTCCCGCCCAGCGACGCGGCGCGTTCTCGCATGTTAGTCAGGCCGATGCCGCGGCGCTTGCCCTTGGGCATCTTCGCGGGGGCGCTGAAGCCGCTGCCATCGTCCAGAATGCTCAACTCCAGCCACTCGTCCAGAATGCCCACATTAAGTTCCACGCGCGAAGCCTCGGCGTGCCGCGCGATATTTCCCAGCGCCTCCTGGACGATGCGGAATACGTTGAGTTCCACTTCCGGCGGCAGTCGCCGGGCGGGGAGGGTGATCTCGCCGGCGACGACCAGGTTGGTTCGCTGGTTGAATTCCTCGCAGAAATGCCGGCAGGCGTCGGCCAAGCCCAACTCATCCAGATCGCTAGGGCGCAAATCATGAGCGATGCGGCGGTTCTCTTCCAGCGCCTGAACCATTAACTCGTAACAGCGCCCCAACATTTCGGCCGCCGCCGGGGCGACGGCGGCGACGCTTTCTTCGGCCTTCTGGAGGCGCATCTTGGCGGAGGCGATGATCTGATTAACCCCATCGTGCAATTCTCGAGCGACGCGGAAGCGCTCGGCCTCCTGGGCCTCGATAATGCGCCGCGGGAGGCGGCGCAACTCCTCCTCCACTCGCTTCCGGTCGGTGATGTCTCGGGCCACCACCACCAACCCGGCCGGTTGCCCATCCGCGGCGGTCGCGACCGCCACGCTCAACTCCACCGAAAAGGGATCGCCCCCATTTCGCAGCAGCGTGTATTCCCGGTTGCGCAGCGATCCCTCTCGCGGCGCGCCGACCAGGTCAGCCCGCAAGCGATTGCGCTCGGCGGGCGCGACGAGATCAT
>Ga0316231_1005100_pt1 | contig 10591 bp, 7 predicted proteins | sample TBH18027metaG_FD_206002 | JGI IMG/M metagenome (GOLD analysis project Ga0316231, IMG submission 206002) | Freshwater microbial communities from Trout Bog Lake, Wisconsin, USA - TBH18027 | ecosystem: Environmental > Aquatic > Freshwater > Lake > Hypolimnion/Profundal zone | place: USA: Wisconsin...
ACCAGTAGCCGCCGGCGAGCGAATAACCGGTGCCGGTCACCGGCCCGCCGGTCATTGCGCCACCTGCATCTGGCTGGCCGATGGTGCCGCTGACGGAATACTGGCCGATGGTGCTAGTGCCGCCGCCGGCGATTTTATACCAGTCAACGGAATAACTCTGCCCCACGGCCCGAAGGCAGAAGGATGAATGAAGATTGATGAAACCAAGCAGCGCCACGAATTGCCGCTAGGTTTTGGACTGCGCCAGCCCTCTGGCGCTTTGCAAGGTAAAATTTTTGCTGAGGTTCAAAAAATGCAGGCCAGGCAAGCTCGGCTGACCTTCGCGAACCATTCGTCCAACAATGAGAAGAGACGACTTCATATTGGTTTCGAGGTTGGACTATTGGTTATAACTCGAGGTGATCGTGCCCACCATGTAATAGTCGGTATCATACCGATCCAGCACCACATGCGTCATGTGCATGGGAGCATATGGATTGCCAAAAGAGATGTCGTAATGCGACACCCCTTGAGAGGATGAAAACACCGTGTTTGTGCCAGAGATGCCAGGGTTGGCGAGGCTATAGTGGAAGGTCACTTGCGTTCCACTGGTGGTGATACCGGTGGCGTTGACCACACTATTACCGGGAGAAACCGTCCAGCGGATCAGCAATCCGGTTGCGGTGCCGTCGCGTTCCAAGGTCAGCTTGTCGGTGCGCGCCACAATCGTGGAGGCGTTTTCATTCGTGCTGGCCACCCGGCGAATCACCAAACCAGTGCTGTCAGGATACCATGGCACGGCGGCCCCCGTTTCCGACCCAAGCCGGATGCCTGAACTGGCATGCACCGGGCCGGCCACGTCCAAGGTGGCCGCCGGGGTGGTGGTGCCCACCCCGACCCGCCCGGAGGCATTCCAATAGACCGCGAGATTGGTGGTCGAGCCGCTCGCCACCGTGCCCAATCCGCCGCCGCTATAGCCATACACCACCGGACCATCCACATTGTTGCCGGCGAAGGGTTTCCCAATGCCATACCAGCCAATGCCGTGGTTCAAATCGCCGCGCAGATAGACATCGTTGTCCTTCTGAAATAGATTGCTGAAGGTGTTCACACCAGAAAACGTCTGGTTGGCATTCAATTTCGCCACGTTGGCGGTCAATAACGAATCCGCGACGGAACCCGTCAATTGCGCCGCGTTCAGGTTGGTCAACCCGGCACCACTGCCAATGAAGCTGGCGGCGGTAACCGTCCCTGACACATCCAGCGTCGTTGCCGGATTCGTGGTGCCGATACCAACCCTCCCGTTGCCAAAAACCGTGAAGATCTTGGTGCCGGGGTTGTAATAGCCAGAATAGAGATTGCCAACACTAAAGTATCCGTATCCGCCTCCGGAATAATTGTAGCCCATGATGAGTGAGCCAATCGTTCCTAATGTGTCGTTAAAATCAATGGCATGTTCCTCGGCTGGCATCCAACCACTCGTGGTATCCACGGCCACATCGCTATGATATCCAGCGCCGTTTCCACTAACCCTGGCAATCTGGCCGGTAATCGTCTGATTGCCGACAAAATTGTTGCCGCCGACCAGCAGGGCCACCCCCGAGAGGGTGCCCAGCGGCACAGTGCCGGTCAATTGCGCGGCGTTGAGGCCGGTCAGGCCCGCGCCCGAACCCGCGAAATTGGTCGCCGTGACCGTGCCCGCGACATGCAAGGCGCTTTGTGGATTGTTGGTGCCAATGCCCACTCCGCCCGTGGCGCGGACCAGGAACTGATTGATGGCCGTGGAGGCGAACGGCATGGTGCTGGAGTCATCCGACCAGACAAAGCTGCCATTATGCAGCGCCTGGGCGTTTTGCCCGGCGGCAAAACTATACATGCCGTCGGCACGATTGGTGTAACCGCCCGGAACGGCGGCCCATTGGCCGCCGGCCTCGTTGTATGCGCCGCCCGCAATGGTGGAGGAATCGGCATTGGTGGCCACCAAGTTATACGCGCCGCCGCCAATCACCACATCGTCGCCATTATATTGAATCCGGTTCCCGCAACCGCCGCCAATGAAGGAATAATATCCATACGCCTCAATGATATTATTGCCGCCACCCCCGATGAAGCCCCACAGAGCACCTTGAGAAGGATTCCCTTGAATTTGATTGCCGCTGCCGCCGACAATCGCCGCATAAAGACCGCTGCTCTGCACCTGATTGTTAGCGCCGCCGCCGATCAGCGCGTTATTGGCGCCGGCTTGAATTTGATTGAAGGTGCCGCCCGCAATCGTGCCCGCAGTGGCATTCAAGATGGTATTGTTCGCCGGATTGACGGTCAGGTTTCCGCCCCCCGAGGCATAATCGAGCAGCAGGGCGCGCGTGTTATTGACCCGCAGTTCCAGCGACTGGTTGTTGGTGCTCCCCAGGAATTGTCCGGCCTGCACATTGTTGCCGCCCAGTTGCCAGAAGTTGGTTGCGTTCAAGCCGCCCAACGCGGCGGCATTCACGCCGGTCAGACCGGAGCCACTGCCCGAAAAACTGTTGGCCGCATTGTTCAGATTCACGGCGCTGGTGTAATTGCCGGCCAACACACTGCCCGGCAGCGTTCCCGCCAACTGGCTGGCGAGCACCGTGCCATTCACATTCTCGGCCGTGATGGCGTAGGGCATGGGCGTCACCGCCTGGCGCGGTGCGAGCGTGGCGAAGGCGCCGCTGCCATTCGTCCGCACGGCCAGTTCCAACCAGCGGTTGGTACCCGTAAAGACGCCGTTGCCGAAATCCACAAGCGTGGTGAACAGTCCGTTGCTCACCGTCACCGCCGGATTGGTGACCGGCCCGGCGATGAGCGTGCCGGGCTGGTTGGTGGAATCGTAAATCGCAAATCGCAAATCATAAATGCCGTTGACCCCCGCGCCGCCGGCGTTCAGGCTGCCTTGATAGTTGAAGGCCGTGCCTTGCGCAAAGGCGGTTGAAGGTTGAGCGTTGAGGATTGCGAGCATCGCCACGGCGGCGAGTCTCAACGCGAGGAACCGATGGATGGTTGTTTTCATGACTTTTTTTAATTTTGTTGCAGCCGGAAAAACTGCGCCGGCGAACCATTGGTCAAGGTCACGCCGACGATGGGCGGGCCGTCGGCGACGAAACTGGTCCCGGTAATCGAGCCGTTGTCCACGCTCAAGCTGCCGGAAATCCGCGCGCTGGTGCTGACCGTCAGGCCGCCGTGCACATCCAGATCGTTGCCCGCCGTGATGGTGTCAGAGGTTGGCAACGTGCCCGTCCTCGACTTAAATTGCTGTTCTGCTTGCTGAGAATGCAATTTGACAGAAATGTCCGAGGCTGGGTAGTCACCTGTTGGGGTGACATGGCAGTTTGGGCGGAAAGGGGACAGAGGAGGCTGGCTTTGGGCCGGTTGGGGAGATGGCCCGGGCCAGCGGACAACGGCCGTTGGTGGAATTCCGGCAGATGGAGGGCAGCGTGGTCTCGTCCGAAACGGTGAGCCGCAGGAATTCTTCCGTGATCCGCAAGATGAGGCAAACCCGGTCGGGGCTTTTCAGTTTGGCGCGCAAGCGGCAGGTCTCGGTATGGATGGTGTTGACGGAGACGCCCAGTTCCCTGGCAATGGCAGATTCGAGCTTGTCGTCAAAGATGCCATGGATGATCTGCAATTCTCGCGGGGAGAGCTTGAGGCTGTTTTGAATGAGCCGCCAAGCCGGGGCATCGAACGCCGCCGAGCCTTGCGACAGGAAAGGATAGCCGTTGCGCGCGCGCGCCGTCCCCTGGCTTCTTCTGTTTGCCGCTTTGGCTTTCATTTCCAAGAATTCCGAACGGCCGAATTATCAATCCGCGGCGCAAAAGCGCAACTCGGAAATCACCGTGGAGTGCGGCCTGCCATGCGCACAGTTTTCAACGCCATCGCGAAAAAGGCAGGTGCCTGGAGGTTTACTCCGTCGCTATCTTGAGGATCCGGTCGGTGGTCCACTAACCTCCTGGCAAAAAGTTGCACCCGATTCTTCACCTAAAGTTTCACCTGGCGAGCAATGAACGGGTGGTGACAGGGCGATGAGCGGGACTCAGCGATCACCAAACGCACCTGGCAGGATGTTATGGACGACATCATCAAGGACAAACAAGACCCCACGCTGCGTCGTTGGGGCAAGGCCGAGGACTTCGATCACGCCAATCGTTCGTTCTGCTATGCACGCAAGAAGACGGCGAACATGGGCGGTACAAAACTGGGCGCGATGGCCTGGAAAATCATCGAGCGCCTGCCCCGCACCGGCCCGCTGTTTCCGTATCTCATCAAGGTCCGGGAAGCCGATCGGGCGACGGAGTTCAAACAACGCTGCGAGGGATTGGAAATCCATGGTGTAACGTTGCACTCCTATCGATATGCGTGGGCGGAACGGTCAGCGAATGCAGGGTATCCCGAACGTTACACGCAACGGGCGCTGGGGCAGAATTCCAAGATCGTGCATTGCGCTTATGCAAGGAAAGCGCAGGGCCAATTGTCGTCCTTGGAGGACTACGACAACATCTTGCGCGGCGGACAAAATCTGGTGCTAAAATTTGAAACTGAAGGACCAGCCAGCTTGCAGGCTCGGAATTGACCTCTCTTGGAATCACCCTGGAGGCGTGACCGGCGTACGGGTGGGCTGCGCGGACTGGGCGCAGTTGTCGCTCTGACTGCTTGATTCCCTGGTTAAAACAAGAGGCATAGTCGAATCTCCGCGCGGTGGAGGTTGTTTCAGTTTTAGAATTCGCGGAGAGTTCTCTTGAGTTTTGGGTTGATGCGGTTTAAATAAATCAATGCCTGTTGCTGTTCGTCAAACAAAAATCTGCGGGGGCATTCTGTTTTGAACACGTCCTTCAAGACCGGTGTTGCGCGGGTCCGACTTGGCGGCATGTCCCTGGCGGCCACCCGATTGCTTTGTGGCGCGGGTATTTACTTGATCGTTTCCTGCGGGGTCAATGCCGCTGTGGACTCGGCGAAAAATTCTTCGTCGCCAGGATTAGGAGTTGATTTCACGTGCGAAGTGAGGCCCATTCTCGCTAGCCATTGTTTCAAGTGCCATGGCCAGGATGAGGGCGCACGCAAGGCGAAGCTGCGACTGGACCTTCGAGAAATCGCCACCAAGCCGGCGAAGTCGGATGAAGTGGCAATCGTTCCCGGTAAACCGGACAAGAGCGAAATGGTGCGCCGGATTTTCTCCAGCGATGCGGATGAGCTAATGCCGCCCCCGGGAACCAAAAATCCATTGACCCTGGCTGACAAGGAAATCCTCCAACGCTGGATCGCCGAAGGAGCAGAATACAAACCGCATTGGGCATTCATCACGCCCAAACAAGTGTCCCTGCCAAAAGTTCTCGCCAAAAGCTGGCCGCAAAATGCGATTGATCGGTTCGTGCTGGCGCGATTGGAAAAGGAAGGCCTCCAACCGTCGCGGCGCGCGGATAAATACACTTTGGTTCGCCGGCTTTATCTTGACCTGATCGGTTTGACGCCGACGCCGGTGCAGGCGGATTCGTTCGTGAATGACGTTTCGCCGGCCGCCTACGAACGGCTGGTGGACGAGTTGCTCGCCTCGCCGCATTACGGTGAACGCTGGGCGCGGCGCTGGCTGGACCTTGCTCGATATGCCGACACCAACGGTTACGAAAAGGACCGCCAGCGTTCCATCTGGCCGTGGCGCGATTGGGTGATCGCCGCGCTGAATCGCGACCTGCCCTTCGATGAATTTACCATCGAACAAATCGCCGGCGACTTGCTGCCCCACGCCACGCGCGATCAGATCATCGCCACCGGCTTCAATCGCAATTCGATGCTCAATGAGGAGGGCGGCATTGATCCGCTGGAATATCGTTTTTATTCGATGGTGGACCGCGTGCACGTCACGGCCACCACCTGGCTTGGATTAACGATGGCCTGTGCGCAATGTCACACGCACAAATACGATCCAATTCAACACACCGAGTATTATGGCTTCATGGCGTGCCTCGATAACGCCATCGAACCAACTTTCAAAGTTGTGGAGCCTGACCTCGCCGAGCAGCGGCGGAAAATTCAAGAACAGATTGCCGTGCTGGAAACCGCCCTGCCGGAAAAATTCCCACTGGAACTGAGGGCTACTTGGCAGATTCCCGCAACGGCGGTATTTATTTCAAAAAACGGAGCGAAGGCGGAGTTGTTGTCTGACGGCTCGTTTCGCATTGGCGGCGCAAATCCGGACACGGACACTTACACGCTCAATTTTGAAATGATGCCGCAACGCATCACGCATGTTCAAGTCGAAGCGATTCCGGATGACAAATTCGGCCAGGGCGGACCGGGTCGCGCTGACAATGGCAATTTTGTTTTGAGCGAATTCGAAATGGAAGTGCCGGCGACGAACAGCGGAGGCGGCGCGCAGCCGGTGAAATTTTCCAGCGCACAAGCGGATTTTTCGCAGGAAGGCTTTTCCGAAAAAGATGCGGTTGATGGCAAGCTCAGCACTGGCTGGGCGATTCAAAGTCCGGGCGGGACGGCAAAACATCATTATGCCATTTTTGGGCTGGCGGAACCGGTGGAGTTGAAGACTCCGGCGACGGTCACCATCCGGCTCGTGCAGAACCACGGCACGCATCATACGCTCGGTCATTTCCGCATCAGCTTCGGCGAAGAGCTGGCCGACAAAACTCTGACGGAACAACGCCGCCGCGAAACGCGCGACCAGCGGTGTGTACAATGGTTGATTGATCAATTGCCCTCCTCCGCCAACTGGCAGCCGCTCCGCCCCGTGTCCGCCAGCAGCACTACGCCGATCTTGACGATTCAGGATGATAACTCGGTTTTCTGCAGCGGCGATTTCTCGAAGAGCGATACTTACACCGTGAAGTTTCGCAAGCTGCCCGCCGAGATCAAAGCGCTCCGACTGGAGATGTTGGCGGACGACCGGTTGCCAAACGGCGGGCCGGGTTCAGTCTATTACGAAGGAACACCCGGCAATTTCTGGTTGTCCACGGTCCGGTTGAAGACGGACGGTCAGCCGGTTGCGCTCACCAACGCGACGGAAAGTTATGCCGACAAGGAAAACACGGCGGCCAAAGCGTTGGATGACGATCCGCAAACCGGCTGGTCCATCGCCGACGGCGTGGGCAAAACACAGAACGCGGTGTTCCAATTCGCGCAGGCCGTCACCAACACAAATGAAATGCAGTTGGATTTAATTTGCGAAAAATATTACGCGGCGGGCTTGGGGCGGTTTCGAGTTTGGGTGACGACAAACGACAATGTGCGGGCTTCCAAACTGGACAATGATGCCACGGCGGTGCTCGCCAAATATGGCGGCAATGAGAAAATCAAGTCTTTGTTCGCCGGGACGAACAACTCGCCAGATCGTGAAATTTTGCTCCGGCAGTTTGCGCTGCTGGCCCCCGATTTTGCTGGACCGCGCGGCGAAATTGAGAAGTTGCGCGCCACGATGCCGAAATTTCCCACAACACTTGTGATGCAGGAACGGCCGCCAGGACAGGAACGAAAGACCTTCGTCCATCATCGCGGCGAATTCCTCAGCACCGAGGAAGCGGTTACTCCGGCTGTGCCGGCATTTTTGCCGCCGCTGTCAGAGAGCGCGCCGAAGAATCGCCTTGCGCTCGCCAAGTGGCTGGTGTCCGGCGCGAATCCACTCACGGGCCGAGTGATCATGAATCGCCAGTGGGAGGCTTTGTTTGGACGCGGTATCGTGGCGACGCTTGGGGATTTCGGTTTTCAGGGCGAATTGCCGTCGCACCAGGAATTGCTGGACTATCTCGCGGTGGAATTTGTGAAACAGGGCTGGTCACAGAAAAAGATGCTCAAGCTCATCGTGATGAGCGCGACCTATCAGCAGTCGAGCGAAGTCACGCCGGAACTGCGCGAGCGCGACCCGCAAAATATTTTGCTGGCACGCGGGCCGCGCTTTCGGATGGACGCGGAAATGGTGCGCGACTCGGCGCTGGTCGCGAGCGGCTTGCTCTCGGAAAAAATCGGCGGGCCGAGTGTTTTTCCGCCACAGCCGCCGGGCGTTTCATCCGAGGGCGCCTACGGTCCACTGGAATGGAAAACCAGCGAAGGCTCCGATCGCTATCGCCGCGGGCTTTACACCTTCGCCAAACGTACCGCACCTTATGCGATGAGCGTGACGTTCGACGGCCCGAGCGGCGAAGTTTGTCTCGCGCGGCGCGATCGCTCGGACACGCCATTGCAGGCGCTGACCTCGCTCAATGATGAAGTCTTTATGGAGTGCGCCCGCGCCTTGGGCCAGCGCATTGCCAAAGCTGATGGCGACGATGCCAGCCGCGCCGGAATGATATTTCGCCGCTGTCTCTCGCGTCCGCCGACGAGCCAGGAACGGGCGAAGCTTGTGCAGTTTTATCAAGTGCAACTTGTACGGTTTGTGAGCGGCGAATTGAAAGCAACGGAAATCATGAACGTCCAGAATGACGCACATCTGAACGAACAGGCCGCGTGGACGACTGTTGCGCGAGTGTTGCTGAATCTGGACGAAACCATCAACAAGAGCTGAAGCGGATTATGAATTGCCAAGACCATCTCTACGCCTGGAGTGACCCGCGCGTGAATTCGCGCCGGTGGTTTTTGAAGGAGTGCGGCCTGGGATTGGGCAGACTCGCGCTCGCATCGCTGCTCACGGATGCGTTTGTCCCGAAAACACTAGCGGCGAATATTTCGACGACGGATGCGCTGAAGCCACGCGCGCCACATTTTCCCGGCAAGGCCAAACGTGTCATTCATCTCTTCATGGCCGGAGCTCCGAGCCACTTGGATTTGTTTGATTACAAACCGGAGCTGGAGAAGTTGCAAGGCAAGCCGCTGCCGCCATCGGTGATTGCCGGTCAGCGCTATGCGTTCATCCGGCCTGATGCTGCGGTGCTCGGGCCGCAATTCAAATTTGCCAAGCACGGACAGTCCGGCATGGAGCTTTCCGAAGTTCTTCCACATCTCGCGGAAGTGGTGGATGATCTCTGCTTCATCAAGTCCATGAAGACGGACCAGTTCAACCACGCGCCGGGACAGATCTTCCTGAACACTGGTTTCGCGCAGCCGGGACGGCCCAGTCTTGGCTCGTGGGTGCTTTATGGCTTGGGCAGTGAGTCGCAGAACCTGCCGGCTTACGTCGTCATGTCCACCGGTTCCGGCATCAGCGGGGGATCGGCCAATTGGTCCAGCGGCTTCATGCCGTCCGTTTATGCCGGCGTGCGCTTTCGAAATCAAGGCGATCCGATTCTCGATGTGAGCAGCCCGAAAGGTGTGGACGCAAAACTTCAACGCGCCTCGCTTGACCTCATCGCGGAAATGAATCACGCGCGCCTCGGCATCGTTGGCGATCCAGAAATTGAGTCACGCATCGCCTCTTATGAAATGGCCTATCGGCTCCAAACCTCCGCGCCGGAATTGATGGAGTTGAAAAAGGAGAGTAAGGAAACCCTTGAAATGTATGGCTGCGATCCGGAGAAGCCCAGTTTTGCGCGGGCGTGCCTGCTGGCGCGGCGCATGATCGAACGCGGCGTGCGCTTCGTGAACATTTATCACGAAGGCTGGGACGCGCACTCGGACGTGGTCGGCAATCTGAAAAAGAATTGTGGCGAAACCGACCAGGCTTCCGCCGCCTTGATCAAAGACCTCAAGCAGCGCGGATTACTCGACGACACGCTGGTGATCTGGGGCGGCGAGTTTGGCCGCACGCCGATGGTTGAGAGCAACGCATCCCTCGGTCGCAGCCTCGGTCGCGATCATCATCCAGCGGCGTTCACCATGTGGCTGGCAGGCGGCGGCATCAAAGCTGGCATTACTTATGGTGCGACCGACGACATGGGATTCCATGTCGTTCAGGACGAAGTCCAGATTTACGATCTTCAGGCCACCATTCTTCGCTGCCTTGGTTTCGATCATGAGCGGCTGACCTATACGCACCAAGGGCGGCAGTTCCGGCTTACGGACGTTCACGGGCAGGTGGTGGACAAGATGCTCGCTTGATGCAGTTTGCGGTAAAGAATGGGAATCACGCTCCAGAATAGCGGACGAAAGGAATCGAACCCTCGTTTCGTTGTGATCGTAGCGCCACTGAAATCAGGAAACGTGTGCACCAAAACGTGCACCAGAATTGATTAGAGGGCGGAGTTCGGTCCACTCTGGATTCCGCTTTTCTGGATTTATTGCCACGAAATTAAGTCATTTTGTCCCTGTGAATTGCAGGAATTTCAACCTCCAGAAACAGGCTGGCGGCTGGAGAATTGGGAGGTAGGACTTGACTGAAGATACTTGGCCGCAGCCTCCGTCCGGCAGCGAACGTGCAGTTTGCCAAAGACATTCACCAAATGTCGGGCTACGGTTGCGTCACTGATGTGCAACCGGGCGCCAATTTCCTTGTTGGAAAGCCCCTTGGCGACCAGCGACAGCACTTCTAGTTCGCGCTCCGTCAATTGGCCTTCAGCGCCGGACGAATTTGCCGGGGCCGCCGAATGGTGAAACGATCGCACTAGTGTAGTGTATCGTAAATAGATAGACATATTATCTCCGCTTTTTGCGCTTTTTTCTTTTGGACCAGCCAGGTTTTATCCCTTCCAGCCTTTGGCGTGCCCGCTCAATTTTAACC
>Ga0316231_1005102_pt1 | contig 10588 bp, 8 predicted proteins | sample TBH18027metaG_FD_206002 | JGI IMG/M metagenome (GOLD analysis project Ga0316231, IMG submission 206002) | Freshwater microbial communities from Trout Bog Lake, Wisconsin, USA - TBH18027 | ecosystem: Environmental > Aquatic > Freshwater > Lake > Hypolimnion/Profundal zone | place: USA: Wisconsin...
CATCTACCTGAGAAATTATTTGGGCAGGAGAAGGGAGTTATTTCATTACAAGATTCAACAATTAAGCAATATGAAATCAAAAACTATAGTAAGTTAACACATTTATTTAATTTGCATAGTTGGGCACCACTTTCAATTGATGCCAGTAATCAAACAGCGGCACAAGGTGTTTCTTTTATGTCGCAGAACTTATTAAGTACGATGTTTATTACAGCAGGATGGGAGAATGTTCCAACAGAAAACACAGGGAAGTATTATCTTAACTTTACTTATAAAGGTTGGTACCCAATTATTGATTTAAAATCAGACTTCCGAACAAGATCATCTAATATTGACTATATAAATAAGTATGGAGACATAGTTTTTAAAGAACCTTTTACTTATGATGAAACTAACTTTGATTTAGATGTTCGTATTCCTCAAGATTACAGTCAGTGTAAGTATTATTATGGGTATCAGCCCGAATTAAATACTGTACTCACTAATATATCTAACAGTACTGATACTTCAAGAGTGTTTCATACTGGTAATATTAATTATCTTAATTATCGACTATATCTTTATAGGTTGTTAAGGACAGGTGATAGAGATCTGTACCCAGCCTGGGGGCAGACTTTAGATTTAAATTATATTCATTCTCCTTGGGGGCTTGTTAATTATGGTGATATTCTTTCTGCTGAGACTTATCTTTACATTCCTTCAGTAATAAAACATCAGGGATTTATATTATATGGAGGTTATCAACAACGCAAAACTGTTGATTATTATAATTATTTTAATGATATTATTAATTATCCTCTGGGTTATTTAGTAGTTCCCAGTGATAAGTTTACTTCGGTTTCGGTTAATTATTATTTTCCTTTGATATGCCCTGATCTTAGCATAAGTTCATTGATATATCTTAAGCGTATTGATATGAAATTGTTTTATGATTATGCTATTGCAAAATATAATAACCAAGATATTATGATGCTATCAAGCGAGAATTATTATCGTAATGACAAAATGAAATCTATTGGAGCCGAGATTAATTCCGATATACATATTCTCAGATTTCTAGCACCTATTAATCTGGGTTATCGTTTTATTTATCACCCCGATCAAAAGCAGGTGAGTCATGAAATTATGTTTAATATTGATTTCAATAGCTTATCACCTTTCCGTTATCGCAATGTATTGAAGTTGCAACGGTAGTAAATGTAAAGAAAAGGAATTTTACACTCTTTCTTGTTATTGAACCTTTATTAAATTGCCGTTTATCCTCATCTTTTACAAGTTTAGCTTCTTCAATAATGTAATTCAGTATAACGATTCCAACTATCTTCTTTCTATTACCTAAATGGGGACTGCAAACCGTTCATAAAAGTATCTGATTTTAGATTTAAGTCTTCACCCAAATCAATTTCTTTCCAAACCCAAGACGATTGTCAGTCATCTTAATAAAATCTGGAACAATACCCCATAAGGTAGTCTTCATAAGTATAGCTACTGGAAATTTCATAAGATAAGCTTTCTTAGCAAGTGACAATTCTTTGCCGACAAGTTCTGTTATCTCACCAGTAAATTGAATTCCTCTTATCTTACCGATAACACTAGTCTCTAAAGCTACAGCTCCCGAAACAGATGGCTGTTCCTGAACATCCATAATATGCTTAGTCGTCATGTCGGAAGTAAATACAATCATATTTAAATCATTAATGTAAACATAAAAACAAGTGCAGGTATAAGGCTTATTATTACTCGAAGTAGCCAATGTGAAAATATGATGTTCGTGGATAAATTTAACTATCCTTTCGTCAACTGGATTCATGAAATGTATGTAAGGTTATTTTTTAAGAAGCATATTAACGGCTATCAGTATCAATGCTACAGCAAAGATCTTTTTCATCCTTTCGGGAGAGATATTCAAAGCAATCTTAGAACCGAAATAACCTCCAACAAAGAATGCAACAGCTATTATAGCAGCATATTTAATATTTAACTGACCAGCTTTATAATAATTATAACAAGCCAAAAAGCCAACGGGAGGCAACATCACCGCAAGACTTGTGCCTTGAGCAGTTTGCTGAGTCAATCCCATAAAATAGATCATGGCGGGAATCATAATAACTCCACCTCCAAGACCAACCATTCCACCAAATATACCTGCTGCCATACCTATGGCAAGTAGAATTAAAATATCGCTCATATCTTTTCCCATTTTAATATGTTAGAAATCTAAACTTAAAGAAAAATAAAAGACAATTGGTTGCACAACCCCATTATCAACACCCCAAGCCCAATCAGCACGCATAAAATACCCTAATAATCTGGTACGTAATCCAAAACCAAAGCCTTCAACAATAGGTTGAATATCTTTTGTAAGCGTAATAGTTATAGGATTGCCAGGAATTATATGTGTGTACAAAGCATTATCAGGAGCCCACGGACTACTTCCGTTCCAGGCAGTACCTACATCACCAAAGCCAATAATCTGAAAGTTATTAATGAAATCAGATTTAATCGGTTTCTTTGAAAGATAACGAAATATAGGAAAACGCAACTCACTATTATAAACAGCAAAGCTATTACCATTACGTATGTTCTGGATGAACCCTCTCATATTGGTGGCAAGGGTTTGATAAGCATAGTTCTGATCGGTAGCGATCGTAATATCATTGTTAAACTTTGGGAACAGCCAGTTATCAACACCTCCAAGATAATAAATCAACTTATCATGTCCAAATGAAGTGCTTGCAGCGAAACGATTTGCCCAGATAAAGGACTTATGGATCTTCTGATAGTTGCGGAAATCAAATCCCAGAACAAAAAGATTACTTTCCTGACTAACAATGTTCTGATAATACTCTCCCCAGAACTTATATCTTGTGCCGTTATAAAGATTCAAGCCAATATTTCTAGTGTTATCAAAAATAAATTCACCTTTTAGACCAGTCCAGTAAGTGTTAACATCAGGAGCTTGCAAGTTGGCTAAATCATAAGTCGAGAGTATTACCTGACGATCGTTTCTTAAGAAAGCAGTTCCTTTAACACAACTAACCGTACTGAAAGGCCATTTAAGAATATATAGTGCTTCGTTAGTAAATTGTTTGCCATCATACTGGCTTGTAGAGAAGTCTAAAGCCTGCCTATGGAGGATAAGCTGTTTATCAAGACGACTCTTTAAATTTTCATAACTAATAAGATATTCCATATCGCTAAGATCGAATGAAACCCTTAAACCGCCGGTTATCCTGTAGTCTTCCATCAAATCTGACAAACCTACTTTTAATAAGACGTTCATCCCGGGGTTTAGATAAATAGGAGAACCTCCACCCGAAAATTGCTGATAGTTAGCATTAAGAAAGCTGAAATCAAGCTGAGAAGTTACGCCATTTATCGAATATTTAACTTCATAATTCCTTTGTTTGGTTGCAACAAAAGCAGTGTCAAATTCACCATTATTGTTTTCAGTTGAATCATACTGATTTACTCTAACAATTAACTGCTTATCGAATCTATAATTATCTGTATCAACCTGAGTTGTATCCTGTTTATGTTTAATATCTGATAAATGCACATTTACCAGCCTCTTCCGCTTATCTACTGGAGGTTTCTCTTTTTTAGCGATTGAAGAGTCTTTCTTAATAACTACAGTAGCAGCTAGTAAGCTTTTAATAAAAGCAGTAGTATCCAACTTAGCTTGAGTAAGATTTTTAATAGGCACTCTATCATTAACAAACATCTTGTAAACCCCGTCAGTATAGATGATTTCAGCTGTCTTTTGGGCTTTGGTATTAACATCTTGTTCGATGATGCTTTGCCTGTAATTGGTAATCGGATACGAAGAAGTTAAGTAACGATAGTGAACTGTTGTATCTATATGGCTGATAACACTGTCAACACGGGCAATATACCTGTTTACAACCCCATTTTGATCACTTAAGTAAGTAAGATAATTATTTTCGTATTCCATTGGGAAAGATTCATCTGCAAGAGGCGTCTTTGTTACTCTTCTAAGCATTCTGCTCTTCTTAGCGTAATCATAAATAAAGATGTCTTTATTAGTATTTATTTTAGCAACGAAAGGAGGATCAAAGATAATGCTGTCGTTAAAACGATTGGAACTAAAAATAATCTCTTTAGAGTTGTTAATAAACCGTGGATTAAGATCATCATACATATCTTTTGTAATCTGCTCTGATGAATGCGAAGCCGTATTATAAACAAAGATATCCGATTGCCCGTTCTGAACAGCCGAAAAAACAATTAGCTGACCATTTGATGAATAGGAGAAGTCCAGAACCTTCTCGAAATACTGTAGCAATTGTTTATCGAAGGTTTTCTTCTTAACATCATACAAATACATATACAGATGACCTTGCGACTCAACTATAATATTTAAAATCTCGCCCGTAGGATGCCAGGCAAGCAAAGGATACGAATAATCAGTCTTTTCGTCAAGCTTATGCCCGGCTTTCATTATCTTTTTATACTTCTTAGTAACAGTATTATAAAGCCAAACCTTATATTTCCCAATTTCATTACTTACGTAAGCAATATTCTCCCCGTCAGGACTTATCTTTAGACGATTATATACTCTTTGATTCTTAATTTTTTTAACGATAGGATTATCTTTAGGCACGTCGAGAAGAGCAATTGGAGCATACTTTGCTTTATAATAAAAAATCCATTCTTCCATAATAGTCTTATAGTTAAGTCCAAGCACATATAGAAAACCCGTCTCTATATTGCGACTAACTCTCGACATGTAAACGATACTTGCAATATTATTATCCCCATATTTATCAGCAATATAATGCCAAAACGAGTGCCCGGCATTAATTGCATCCTCTCCCGAAAGCTTATAAAAGTCTTCATAGCGTTTTGACAGAACTCCATCTCTAACTTTATTGTCGATAGTAGTGTTCCAACCCTCAGATATGTAAGCTACTAAGCCTTGCATATACCATGGAGGAATGTTAAAGATAGTATTGTTCTTGATTTTGGAAAGAAGACTGGTGCCATATATCATTTGATTGACGGTAATTTCAGCAATACCAGCCCTTATCTGACGTTCGAAGTCAACATAATCACCATTAAAGTAAAGGAAGATCTTATTGCCGATAATACGCGTAACACCCCCTGTATTATAGCTTTCGTTGCTGATGTAACCTATGTTACTTTGCTTAAGATCGGAGAGTTTATTAAAGACAATGAACTGAAACTTATCGTCCGACTCAAAATCAAGTTTTGATTGTATTTCTTTAAGATGTTTCAGGGTATAATCGGCAGCATAATTGGCAAGTTGCTTACCACCAAGATAAAAGTAAACATCAAAACGTTGATAACGATAAAAAGTCCAGAAGAAATCATTGTATTGAACTCTGTTTTTACCAAAGTCTAATTGAAAGCCACTATAGAACTGAGCATTCAAACTCAAACTAACGCTGAAAAAGATCACAAGAATGACCTTTTGTAAGTGTTTTCTTATTAGAGTTTTAATGTTTGTCATATCGTTTTGACTGCCTCTTGCAGCTTTAATAAATTAGTCTGCTAAATTAGTTCTTTTAAACGGAATAGCATGTCATTTTCTTATGTTAATTAATATTAATTTAAAATATATATTCCTGTTATTAATAAAATATCTAATTTTGCATTGGCACATATTTTGTTTGTCAAAGTATATAAATAACGCATTATGAAAAGAAAAGTTTTTAAAAGCATCATTGTTTTTGTGTTGTCGATGCTTGTGTTTTACTCTTGTAAAAAGGATAACACTACACAAACAACAGTCTTTACCCGTGACGATTATATAGGTTCATGGAACGGAACCGAAGTCCCGGTTGCCAAAAATCAATATTTTATTTGTGTAATTACCGCAGATTCTAATGTAAGTACCAATGTCATCATGAATAAGTTCGCCAACATTGCCGGCAATACGTATGCAGTTGTTAATGGTGCCAACATTACGATACCTAAGCAAACTTTAAGTGGCAACATTATCGAAGGCTATGGCACTATGCAGAACAAGAGTTATATAACTTTTCATTACTATGTTAATAATGGCACTGATAGTACTACTTACAACACTACCTTCAACAAATAGCAACCATTGTTCTTCAAAAGCTTAAGTGTGGAAAGCAACATTTAGAACATGCTTTCCAATAATCAAAAATTTATATCCAAAATTTAGATTCTTTAGAGCTCCTTTAACCAAAGAAGCTCTAAAAGTTTCAATTCAGACCTCAACTTGTTTTAAAGTACTTTCAAAAATTTCATTACTCTTATTGATTTGATTTAAAGAGATTCCAGATTGAATACAGTTACATTAAATAACTTCATCATGCTCTCTAATAATATTAATAGGATGTTAAATCAGTAAATTATACAGCCTGTAATTTCATTGTTATGATAAATAAAGATTCTAATCCTAAAATAAAATCTTATTATTTTAAAAAAGGATTAGAATTACACCTATAAAATTGCCAATTACTTTATATAAAAAGGATCTAATCTCCAATAAACAAATTGTTTTTCTTAATCATAGTGTATTTGTTTATAAATACATCGTATTTGTGTTCATAAATTGCATAATTGTTTCCATTCATTGGATATTTGTTTGTATTCACTGCGTGTTTGTTTTCATTCATTGGATATTTGTTTTCATTCATTGCATATTTGTTTGTATATATTGGATATTTGTTTCCATTCATCTGATATTTGTTGTTATTTCAAGTGATATATGAGAAAAATGATAGCATTTTATTACACAAATATCGGGTATTTTGCCTCTTTAATTCAATAAATAGAGACAAATAAAAGGTATTATAATATATAAAAACTATCTATAAATAAATTAATATTAATAATATAAAGAAAATCTATTTGTATAAAAACAATAGTATATTAAATAAAATCATTTTGATGTTAATTAAAAACAATAATTAAAAAACAAGAGCTTCCCGTAAGGGTAATAAATATAACAAGTTTAAATAAGGACATCAGCACTTTATGTATTGAAATAATACTAAAGATACTTCCTGTAGGTTTTCTTTTCCTGATAGGTATAAATCGAAAAAAGCTTTTAGACCTGAAAGGAGAGCAATACCTGTCAGGAACTATAATGATAGTTGCCTTCATTTTGGATACACATTAGTTTGGGATGCAAAGTCTTGCTTTAAGGATGCAGTTAATGTTGTCCCTTTTATTTATCATAATTTAATTTTTGCTGAAAGCAATTTAAATTATGATAATAACCATAGAAACCTTGCTAATACTACTCTACAAAGCTTTTACTATAGTGATAAATATAGAAAGCTAATAGATAATATTGGAGTCCTCGATTGTAGTTTCGTCAACAACATTGGTTTTTCTCTTAATGGATTTTTCCCAGACGGTGATACGCATCATCACGCCTACAGTTACTGTATAGTTGGTGATGTTCGACATCAAGCGGATGAAGCTAAACTCTTCGCTGCCCCAGATAAAGAACCAGAAAGTGAAGTACCCTTTGAGGATTTGGAAGTGCAACATGTTCACTACTTTGCTATGAAGAAAAGGGACGGAATCGCCGCCCAAAGGAAACATCTAAGCTATGTTAAATTAACTTTCATTAAACTTGAAACCGTAAAACGTACTGTCGAGATTGTTGCCCACAGTTAAGGCAATGATAAAACTCATACCTATTATTTAAAAACTTGTCGGTTTTTCCTTATAAATGTTTCAAAATTTACTAAGCTATTGCTCCAAATGTAACTATCCTGAACAAATTTAAGGTAAGATATCCCAAAACCTCTTCAAAATTTAGATTTATTAATTGATAATTGACGTTAAACTAACACAACTGAGTAATATTATAGTATTAACTCTTTAGCTGGATCCCAAAAATACTTTTCAAAGCCTATAATTTGGTTGTTTTCTACAATAATACCTTCACTTTCGAGAAGCTGTTGCATCACATCGTTTCCACCAAAATGATGTTTGCCTGTAAGTAAACCATTTCTGTTAACAACACGATGCGCGGGAATATTCATAAGGTCATTGTGCGAGGAATTCATAGCCCAACCAACCATCCTTGCCGAACTTTTAGTGCCAAGATACGAAGCAATAGCACCATAAGAAGTAACTCTGCCATAGGGAATTTGCTTAGCAACTTCAAAAACCATCTGGAAGAAAGATAAATCCTTCACTACTTATTTAAGTTGGAACTTACAATAATTGATATGCTTACCTTCGGCTAAAAACATCTTCTCATAGAAGGTTTGAATGCCCATAACGTCTTCGGTAATTCCGGAATTATAAAGATTATCAGTAGAAATGAGAATGTGATGCTTGTGTTTATCAATCACATCTAAAGTATATTCATATAAAGAAGAAGCATCGGTTTTAAGATGAACAATTCCTTCATCTTTAAGCATCTTTTTATATATCTTAAGGAAAAGTGGTGAGGTAAGACGCTTGTTTTCTCTTATCCTTTTGGGATGGGGATCAGGGAAAGTAACCCAGATTTCATCAACTTCTTTTTCTTCAAAAAAACAATCAATCAATTCAATTCTAGTACGAAGGAAAGCAATGTTCTTCATGCCATTTTCAACAGAAGTTTTGCAACCTCTCCACATTCTGGCACCCTTAATATCAACACCAATAAAGTTTTTTTCAGGGTATCTTTCAGCCAAGCCTAAAGAATATTCACCTTTTCCACAACCAAGTTCCAATATAAGTGGATTGTTATTTTTAAAGTAATTGTCTCTCCACTTTCCTTTCATAAAATAACCAGCTTTTACTTCCTCAAGTTCAGGTTGAAAGAAGTTAGGAAACGTAGCATTCTCAGCAAATCTTTCTAATTTATTTTTTCCCAATTTTAGAATGAATTTATATTAATGATTGAGTCTATTTTTTCATTATCCAAGCTTCCTTATCAAGTTCTGAATTTATCTTCTTATGTTCTTGCACTGCCTTATCTTTAGTTGTAAGCACATCATAATATGCAACAAACAAATCATTTTTTACATGTTTAACAACTCCGGCATTTGAATAGCCTTTTGCTTTTAATTCAGCAACTCTTGTATTTGCATTCTCTTCTACTTTAAATGAACCTGCAACAATATAATATTTTGTATCACTAACTATTTTATCAGGAGTCTTTATCTTCTTTTGAGTATTGTCCTTTTCAACTTTAGCAGGAGGCTCTGTAGTATTTGTTTCAGTAGCTTGTTGATCTTTTATATCTCCACTATCATTATTGATAACTTGTGTAGTTTCAATTTGAGGCTTTGTCTTTTGTGTAGAAGTATCTTTAAATATTACTGTTCTATTATATTTATGTTCATCAATAGTAGGCACATTTGTAAGGAAATACACAAATATAAGGATTAATAACACAACAGCAATGCCACCATAAACAAGATAAGTTCGATTTCTTTTCTTACGTTCGGCTTCAATCTTTTTTTCTTCTACTATCTTTGCTTCTGCCATGTCTTTAAATTCATTTCTAACCACAGCAGGTGATTTAAATTCTGTCAATCCAAATGATTCATCCGAGAAATTAATAGCAGCAGCAGTAAACGTAATTATATTTTCAAAATTGATTGAGAAAGTCCCAAGTCCTTTAATTACTGCTATCTTTTTCTTTTGGATATCTGCTAAAATCTTATCTGAAAAATTCTTTATTTCTTTATCAGCAGAAGCTAAACTTATATTTTCGCCTTCTGAAATACGACGAGTAAGCAAATCATTGTCAGTTGTTATTTCATCAAAGACAATACTTTTCACAGGAGGACTAAAAGTGTGATCAACTGGATGTATTTTTGCAGAATTATACTCAGTAATAAAACTTCCCAAGCCGGGTATCACTACCTGATCTTTTTCAATAAGAATTTCGACAATATATTTAACAATATCCATACTATATGTTTAAATCGTTTAAATTTAAATTGATGATTTACATATTCATTATTTTAAAGTAATCCTCAGGTGTGTCAATTGCCATACTTTCGAAATCTGTTTCTTTTACTTTAATTTTAAAACCACTTTCCAGCCATCTTAATTGTTCCAGAGACTCTGCTTTTTCAAGTTCACCGGTTGATAGATTAACAATTCTTTCTAAAATAGATTGTTTATATCCATAAATACCTATATGTTTATAGAAATTAGTTTCGCTAATCCAATCCTTACTCTCCGCCCCTCTTACAAAAGGTATTGGCGAACGGCTGAAATATATTGCTTCTGAATTAAAACTCTTTACAACCTTTACAACATTAGAATTATATATATCAGCAACCGAAATTATTTTCTTATATAGAGTTGCAATCTCAGTTATTTCATCATTAAAACACGAAAACAATAATTCAATTTGTTGAGGATTGATAAAAGGTTCATCACCTTGTATATTTATAATAATATCATCACCATTGGTATTTAACTTCTCTGCAACTTCAAAACATCTTTCTGTTCCACTACTATGTGTTGATGATGTCATTAAAACATTTCCTCCAAATGCTTTTACATGATTAAATATTCTTTCATCATCTGTTGCTACAACAATATCAGTTAATAAACTACATTCTTTAGATTGTTCATAAACTCTTTGAATCATTGTTTTACCTTG
>Ga0316231_1005104_pt1 | contig 10586 bp, 10 predicted proteins | sample TBH18027metaG_FD_206002 | JGI IMG/M metagenome (GOLD analysis project Ga0316231, IMG submission 206002) | Freshwater microbial communities from Trout Bog Lake, Wisconsin, USA - TBH18027 | ecosystem: Environmental > Aquatic > Freshwater > Lake > Hypolimnion/Profundal zone | place: USA: Wisconsin...
CGTCTGCCCCATTCAAGGAACGCCATGTCTCTCAGCACAACCATCAAGAGCATCCAGGACATCATGCGCAAGGATGTCGGCGTGGATGGGGACGCCCAGCGCATCGGCCAGTTGGTCTGGCTGCTGTTCCTGAAAATCTGGGATGACCGGGAGCAGGAGCAGGAACTTGTGGAACCAGGCTTCCAGAGTCCTTTGGTGAACCTGAGTTGGCAGGAGGGGGAAGACACTCGGCATGCCAAGGATCTGCGCTGGCGGTCCTGGGCCGCTGACCCTGAGGGCATCACCGGGGACACCCTGCTGGACTTCGCCAACAACACCCTCTTCCCGGCCTTGAAGGCGCTGGAGGTGGGTCCGAAGACGGATGGCGATTCACCTAAGGAACGAAAATCCGAACTGCTGCGCAAACGGCGGCTGCTCATCCGAAGCGTCTTCGAAGATGCCTACCAGTACATGAAATCTGGCACCCTGCTACGCCAGGTGATCAACAAGATCCAGTCCGATATCGACTTCAACGATACTGCGAACCGGCACCTCTTCGGCGAGATCTACGAAAGCCTCTTGCGGGACCTGCAGAGTGCTGGCAATGCTGGCGAATACTACACTCCCCGCGCCGTCACCCAGTTCGCGGTGGACCGCATCAACCCCCTGCTGGGTGAAACCATCCTTGATCCTGCTTGCGGGACTGGCGGCTTCCTCACCTGCTCCATTGAACACATGCGGAAGCAGGCCAACAACCCGGACCAGGAACGACAGATCCAGGCCAGCATCCATGGCGTAGAGAAGAAGCCCCTGCCGCACTTGCTCTGCACCACCAACATGATTGTCCATGGCATCGAAATCCCCACCCAGATTCGCCATGACAACACCCTCACCAGGCCATTGCGGGATTATGGTGCCCGTGACCGGGTTGACATCATCCTCACCAATCCCCCCTTCGGCGGGATGGAAGAGGACGGCATTGAGCAGAACTTCCCCGCCTCCTACCGTACCCGTGAAACCGCCGACCTCTTTCTGGTCCTGATCATGACCTTGCTGAAAAATGGTGGCCGCGCTGCTGTGGTTCTGCCGGATGGCACCCTCTTCGGCGAGGGCGTGAAGACCCGCATCAAGGAGGACCTGCTCTCAGCTTGCAACCTGCATACCATCGTCCGCTTTCCTAAAGGGGTCTTCGCCCCCTACACCAGCATTCAGACCAACCTCCTGTTCTTCACCAAGGGCGAACCCACCAAGCAGATCTGGTACTACGAACATCCCTACCCGGAAGGCTACAAGTCTTACTCCAAGACCAAGCCCATGAACTTCGATGAGTTCGCCCCTGAGATCGCCTGGTGGGCAGATCGGCAGGAGAGCGAACATTCCTGGCGCGTGTCCATCGAGGACATCAAGGCCCGTGGCTTCAACCTGGACATCAAGAACCCCAACGCACCAGAACTGACCCATGAGGATCCTGATGTCCTCCTGGAGAGGTTTGAGCAGGCACGGATTCAGGCCGCAGCCATCCGGGAAGAACTGAAGGCCGCCCTCGCTGCCTGTCTGCTGAGGGAAGCGGAATGACGCCCCACGACCTCCTGGCGAACTTCGAAGTCCTCGCTGAGGCCCCCCATGGCATCCAGCGGCTGCGGGAACTGGTTCTGGAATTGGCAGTGCGCGGGAAACTGGTAGAGCAGGACCCTGCAGATGAACCGGCCATTGTGCTGCTGAAGCGGATCAAGGTAGAAAAAACAAGGTTGGTTACAACCGGGGAGGTTCGCCAATCGAAGCCGCTCCCAGCAATTTCAGCCAGCAATGCACCCTACAAAGCGCCTCTTGGTTGGGTTTGGTCTCGCCTAGGGAACTTGCTCCTAATGGATTGGGGTGGAGGAACTCCATCTATGTCAGTGAGCCGCTACTGGGACGGTGCCATCCCATGGGCAAGCGTGAAAGACGTTGGAAAACAAAAATACATTAACGACACCATTGACCATATATCAGAAGAAGGTGTAGCTAATTCTAGCACAAATTTGATCCCACCCAATTCAGTGCTTGTTTGTGTGCGAATGGGACTTGGCAAAGTATCCATCAACACTCGAACAATAGCAATCAACCAAGACATTCGAGCACTCATAATGTATAGTGAAGTATCAATAGACTTTTTATACAATTATTTTAAAATTGCAAAAATCGAAGGCTCCGGCATGACTGTGAAGGGGATTAAGCGGGAAGATCTGCTTGCCTTACCTATTTGTCTTCCACCTAAAGCCGAGCAATTCCGCATCGTTGCCCGTGTGGACGAACTTATGGCACTCCTGGACCGCCTGGAGGCCAAGCGGAATGAGCGGGAAGCCTCCCGTACCGCCGCCCGTGATTCTGCCCTGGCTGCCCTGCGTGATGCCCCGACCCAGGAAGATGTTGAGGTGGCCTGGCCCAGGCTCCAGGAACGCTTTGAGGAACTCTTCACTACGCCAGAAGATATTGCCCCTCTGCGCCAGGCGATTCTTTCTTTGGCGGTTCGCGGAAGATTGGTAAAGCAATCTGCTGAGGATCAACCCGCAAGAAACCTCCTTCAACGCCGTGAAAAGAAACTGTCGAGTGTTGAAGAACCCTGGGGCTTGCCAAACGGGTGGTGCTGGACGACCCTCTCTCTGTTGGGCAATTGGGTTGGTGGTGGTACTCCTTCAAAATCAAATGTTGAATATTGGACTGGCAAAATTCCCGTGTCCTTTCGGCAAGCGTGCGTGAACTGACCAACTGACCTCCGTTACCTTGATGGGTTCCTTGGAGGAGTCGATGGGTAAACGGAATACCGGGCCTTTGCCTGCGGCGGTTGATCACCTGAGGGAGGCCGTGCAGACTTGGCGGGCGACCAGGGCGTATGTGGGTCCGATGCCGGTGGCGCTCTGGGAGCGCGCTGTGCGCCTGGCGGAAGCCCATGGCACCTGCCGGATAGCCCGGGCCGTGCACCTGGATTACTGCTCCCTGCGTGAACAGGCCGAGGTGCTGGCAACGCGATCCCTCGAACCGGCTTTCCTGGAGATCCCCGCCGCGTTGGTTCTGGCCGGGTCTGCTAATGATGGGGCCTCCCCGGAAGTCGACGCCGGGCATGCCGAGACCCTGATCGACATCGCCCTCGCCGATGGCAGCCAACTGCGCATGCGTGGGCGGTCCCTGGACACCGCCGGCATCGTGGCTGCTTTCATGGGGCGGCGATGATCCAGCTCACCCCGACGATGCGGATCCTGGTCGCGATTGAGCCGGTGGACTTTCGGAAGGGGATCGATGGCCTGGTTGGGCTAGCCAAGGCACGGCTGAAGGCTGACCCCTTCTCCGGGTGCGTCTTCGTTTTTCGAAGCCGGACCGGCGGTTCCGTCCGCTTGCTTGCTTACGATGGTACGGGTTTTTGGCTGTGTCATAAGCGGCTAAGCCAGGGTCGGTTCCGCCATTGGCCCGCAAGCCAGGAGGCCTCTGCAACCCTGCTGGCCCACGAACTGCAGGTCCTGCTCTGCGGAGGAAACCCGGCGACGACGGGAGCCCTGACGCCGTGGCGATCCGTTGTTGCACATAATTAAACATATTATTAAAGTTATTAATTATTTCCTGGTACTCATATTGTCCTGCTGGCAAAGTCAAAGCCATGGGACGCGCGAAACAACACAAACCGAAGGAGATCAAGCCGGCCACGGTGCCCACCGCCGTCCAGGAGGTGGAGGCGGCGACCCTCCAGGGCTATCTCGACAAGGTGGAACGTGGAGAACCGCTGACGGCCGAAGAACTTCGCGCCCTGCGGGCCACCGTCGCCACCACCGCCTTCCTCACGGCGGAACTGAAACGCAAGCGGGTCTCCTTGAAACGCCTCCAGAACTGGCTGTTCGGAGCGGCGACAGAGAAGACCGACAAGGTGTGTCCGCCTTCGCAGGCCGAGCCGGGCGGTGGAGAACCGGCCTCCGGGGCCGAGGCAACTGGGGAGGCCGGGGCGAAGCCGGCCAAGCCCAAGCGCAAGGGGCATGGCCGGAACCCGGCCTCCTGCTATCGGGGCGCCGAGCAGGTGAAGGTGACTCACGCTGAGTTCGTGTCTGGGGATCCCTGCCCGAATTGTCCAAAGGGGAAGGTCTATCCCATGGCCAAACCAGCCGTCCTGGTCCGGGTGGTGGGAATGTCGCCCCTCTCCGCCAAGGTGGTGGAACTGGAATGCTACCGCTGCTCCTGTTGTGACGAGGTGTTCAGGGCCGAGGCTCCGGAGGGCATGGGCACGGAGAAATACGACGAGTCGGCTTCCAGCATGGTCGGCGCTCTGAGATACGGCCTGGGCACGCCGTTCTATCGCCTGGAAAAGTACCAGGCCGCCCTGGGTGTGCCCCTGGCGGTCGGCACCCAGTGGAAGTTGGTGAAGCGGGCCGCGGACCTTCTGGCGCCTGCCTTTGACCACCTGATCACCTGGGTGGCCCAAAGCGACGTGATCCACAACGACGACACCGTCATGAAAATGTTGGATCGTCCTGACCTCATGCGCAACGGCAAGGAGCGCAAGGGGGTCTACACCACCGGCCTCATCGGGAAGCTGGGGGAGCACCGGGTGGCCCTGTTCCTCACCGGCATGAACCACTCCGGAGAGAACTTGGCCGAGGTCCTCAGGAGACGGCGGGAGGAGTTGGCCCGGCCCATCCAGATGTGTGATGCGCTGAACGCGAACACGGCGGGGGAACTGAAGACCATCGTCGCTCACTGCCTGGTCCATGCCAGAAGGCGGTTCGTGGACGTGGTGGATGACTTCCCGGAAGAATGCCGGTTCCTGTTGGAGAGCCTGAAGGCGGTCTACATCAATGACGCCGGGACCCGGGACCTGTCACCAACCGAGCGGCTCGCCTGGCACAAGGAACGCAGCGGTCCCGTGATGGACAAGATCTGGGACTGGCTCCGGGAACAGCTCGACGGGCACAAGGTGGAACCCAGTTCGGGCCTGGGGGATGCGATCGGCTACATGGAGAAGCACTGGGCCCGGCTGACCCTGTTCCTACGGGAACCTGGGGCTCCGTTGGACAACAACCAAGCCGAGAGAATTCTGAAACGGGCGATCCTGCACCGGAAGAATTCCCTGTTCTACAGGAACATGGCCGGGGCCCATGTCGGCGACGTGTTCATGAGCCTCATCCACTCCGCTGAACTGAGCAAGGTGAGCCCGTTCGACTACCTCGTAGCCCTCCAGCGCTACCATGCCCTGGTCGAGGAGAACCCTGAAGAATGGCTGCCCTGGAACTACGCCGAAACCCTGGTTGGGTTGGGGCTGGAGGCATAGGGCCTGATCCTTGGGCGTGGATCGTGACGAGGCCGCCAATGGCGGCCTACGTCACGCATGCTTGCCGAAAGGACACGTTCGTTCCAGTAGGCGTTTCGTAGGGGAGGAGGCGGGAGGGAGGGCGGAGCCCGACCGAAACCGCCGCCACGATGCTGCTGCTGATTATCAGTTAATCCGGCAGCTGGCCTTGTGGAGAACGCGGAGCGGTCTCCAGCCAACGGCCGAGGGTGTGGGAAGCCTGGGGGCAGGCCCGCAGGGCCGGTGCGCCCTGGGGCCCCGTGGAAAGGGTGTGGGCAGGCGGGGAGGGGGCGGAACGCCCCCGACCATCGCCGGTGCGCGAAGCGCAGTCCACACGCTTTCCATGGGAACGGGCGCAGTCCACAGGCTTTCCACGCCCGAGCAAGGCCTGCGGGCACCGCCAGAGCCACCAGGACTTGGACGCTTTCCAGAAACGCCAGCCCCCTGCTTACCAGAATTGACCCACCGAGATCCTGCTCACCAGATGTGAACCACCCGTCGTCTGCTCGCCAGAACTGACCCACCCGACGTTCCGGCTGGGATTTCGGCCGGCCTGCCGCCGGGGTCTTCGTCGAGTGGAATGCCAGTTGCCATCAAGGATTCTTGGAGCATCGCCTCCGCCCGGCCAGTCTTGAACTGTGCCCCGGAGGCTGTTTCATGGCCAGGACCCGCCCCTGCCGGATTTGCCATGTCTGGTTTCCGCCGGCCGCCCGGGCCGGAGACCGGCAGCACGTCTGCGGGAAGCCGGAGTGCCAGCAGGAATGGCATCGGCGGAACTGCGCTCGTTGGCACGATCGACATCCCGGCTATGACCAGGAAACCCGGCTGCGCAAGCGCCTGTCGAAGGACACCCCCGTGGAGGAACGCAAGGCGGATCCCCTGCGCGCCATCGACTGGGACAAGGCCAAGGCGGTCGTCGGCCTGGAAGCAGCGGTGCTGGTCGAGGAAACGGCCAAAGTTGTCGTCCAGGGCGCGCGAGATCCAGTGCGCTTGCAAACACATGAAAGCAAAGGGGTAATTGACAAAGTTCGCCATCGGACCGCGCGAGATTCAGTTCCGCGGCAACCATAAGTAAACATTCGACTTGTTGACAAACATCTCCTCTCCGCCGCGCGAGATCCAGTCCCGGCCCCTGGGCTTTCGTCCATGCTTGCCACCTGACCGTTCCACCGGGTGCCTGCCATGGACTTGGAATTCCACCAGATCGATCTCCGTTACGAGAGCCTGCGCAAGCGGGACCCGCACAAGGAGCGCCTGCTGCTGGCCTCCATCGACGCCCGGGGGCAGATCTGCCCGGTGGTGGTGCTGGCCCAGAAGGTGGCGCCCCCCTACGTGCTGCTCGACGGCCACAAGCGGCTGCGCGCCCTGAAACGGCTGCGCCAGGACACGGTCCGGGCGACGATCTGGGACCTGGACGAGGCCGAGGCCCTGCTGCTGGAACGGCTGATGCGGACTGGCCGCGCCGAGAGCCCGCTGGAACAGGGCTGGTTGCTGGCCGAGTTGAAGGACCGGTTCGGCATGCCCCTGGAGGCCCTGGCCCGGCGTTTTGATCGGACCCCCAGCTGGGTGTCGCGCCGGCTCGGGCTGGTCCTGGACCTGCCGGACCAGGTCCAGGACGAGGTCCGCAAGGGCCGGATCGCGCCCCACACCGCCATGAAGGTCCTGCTGCCTTTGGCGCGCGCCAACCGGGCGGAAGCCCTCCGGTTCCTGACGGTGCTGCTCCGGGCGGCGTTTTCGACCCGGGAGGCGGTGCTGCTCCAGGCCGGCTGGCTCCAGGGCGACGATCAGGTCCGGGACCGAATCCTGGCCGATCCTCGGTTGTTCCTGCGGGCCCAGGGGACGGATCCCGCCGCCCTGAAGGCCGATCTCCGGATCCTGTCCGGAGTGGCCCGCAGGGCCCTGGCCCGGGCCGGAGCGAGCGCCCTGCAGGCGCTGCCACCCAGATCCCTCCGCCAGGCCGAGTCGGACTGCCTGGCCCTGTTCAGTCATCTGCAAAAGGAACCCAGCCATGCTTGACGAGGAAATGCGCTCGACCATCCTGCTGCTCAGGGGCAAGGACCTGTCCATCCGGGCCATCGCCAGGACCTGCAAGGTCTCCCGGCACAGCGTCCGGGCCGTCATCCTTTCCGGGAGCAAGGACGTCCCAGCCCCGCCACGCCAGGAGAAGGCCGGGGCCTGGGAGGACGCCATCCGGGAGTTGCACCGGGTCTACAAGGGCAACCTGCAACTGGTCTACGAGGAGCTGCTGGCGCGGGGCGCGGCGTTTTCCTACTCGGCCCTCACCCGCTTCTGCCGCCGGCACGAGATCGGCACCCGGCCCAAGCTCCCGGCCGGCCGATATACCTTCGGCATTGCCGAAGAGATGCAGCACGACACGTCCCCGCACAAGGTCATGATCGGCGGCAAGGTTTGCCTGGCCCAGTGCGCCAGCCTGGTGCTTTGCCATAGCCGAATGGTGTTCATGAGCTACTACCCCACCTTCGACCGTTTCTGGGCCAAGGTGTTCCTGACCGAGGCTTTCAAGTTTTTCGGTGGAACCTGCAGGCGGTGCGAGATCGACAACACTCACGTGGTGGTGGCCCATGGCACCGGCCCGGCCATGGTCCCGGCGCCCGAGATGGCGGCCTTCGCCGGCCGGTTCGGGTTCGAGTTCCAGGCCCATGAACTGGGCGACGCCAATCGGAGCGCGCGGGTTGAGCGCATGTTCCGATATATAGAAACCAATTTCCTGCCGGGCAAGGCGTTCGAGGACTGGGCTGACCTGAACCGGCAGGCCCTGGCCTGGTGCGAGAAGGCGAACGCCAACATCAAGCGCGCCCTCCACGCCCGCCCCATCGATCTGTTCGCCCAGGAGCAGGGCGCCCTGAACCCGCTGCCCGGCTATGTCCCGGAGGTCTACCGCCTGCACCATCGGATCGTCGACGCCGAGGGCTATGTGACCTTGCGCCTCACCCGCTATTCGGTGCCCTACCAGTTGCTCGGGCGGCAACTGGAGGTGCGCGAAAACCAGCACCGGATCGAGATCTACCAGGGACCCCGGGTCGTTGCCTCCCACGCCAATCACTGGGATGCCGGCGATGTCCGGGTGACGCTCCCGGAGCACCGTCCGCCCCGCGGCGAAGGCCGCCCGAAGACCGGGCCCCCGATGGAGGAGGTCGAACTGCTGCGACTGGAGCCTGGACTGGCGGCCTACGTGGCCGGGCTCAAGGCCCGGTCCTCCGGGCGGGGCGTGCTGGTCCTGAAACGTCTGCTGGGCATGGTGCGGGACTATCCGCGGCAGGCCCTGCTCAAGGCCGTGGCTGAGGCCCTGGTCTACGGCATGTTCGATCTCGCCAGGCTGGACGGGATGGTGCTGCGCAACGTCCGCCAGGACTACTTCGTCGTGGCCGGCGAGGGCACCGATCTGCAGGAGCAAGCCCATGAAGGATGACCTGGAGCAGATGCTCACCAGCCTGGGCCTGAAGCGGATCAAGGAGATCCTCGACGGCGAGATCGAGAAGGCCCGCAAGGGCCAGCTCACCTACGAGGATTTCCTGGCCCGCCTGCTGCGCGAGCAGCATCACCATCGCCAGGAGACGGCGTTGGCCAACCGAATCCAGCATGCGCGACTGCCGGAGAAGTGGACCCTGGAAAGCTTCCCCTACAAGCTGCAGCCGGGGGTGAGCCAGCGCCAAATCAAGGAATTCGCGGAGCTGGATTTCATTCCCAAGGCGGAAAACATTGTGTTCATCGGCCCCACCGGGGTGGGAAAGACCGGGCTCGCCATCGGCATCCTGCTCAAGGCGCTGCAAAACGGCTACAAGGGCCTGTTCATCCGCGCCCAGGACCTGTTCGACGAGATGTATTCCTCCCTCGCGGACCGCTCCTCGCGCAAGCTGATCGACCGGCTCGCGCGGATTCCGGTGCTTCTCATCGACGAGGTAGGGTTTTTGAACCTGAAGCCCGAACAGACCAACATCTTTTTCAAGCTCATGGAAGAGCGCTACAACCGTTTCCCCACGATCCTGACCACCAATCTCGACTACCCGGCCTGGGAGGGTTTCCTGGGCAATCAGCCCCTGGTGGAGGCGCTGCTGAGTCGGCTCCGGCACCATTGCCACACCCTTCGCATTGAAGGGACCTCCCTCCGGGACCCCCAGGGCTGAGGGGCAGACCGTGAAGGCATCGGACCACACTGAAGCGATGCTCGCCACCTGGAAGGCGGCGGGCGTGGACCGGGCCGATCTCGCGTTGAAGCTCCCGGACGGGGAAATGGCCTGGCAACGGAACCGGCAGTTGGACGACCTGCCCCTGGCGTGGCCCAGGGCGGCCAACGCCCACTGCGCGGAGGTCTACATCCGTCCGGCCAGGGGCTTCGACTGGCCGATGGTATTCCTCGATGATGTGGCCACCCCCATCGCCCTGGAGGCCGTGGACCGCCACGGGGGTTTGGCCGTCCGGACCTCGCCGGCGGGAGGTTGCCACCTGTGGCTCCCCTGTGCCCGGCCCCTGGACGAGGATGGCCGCCACAGGGTCCAGCGCTGGCTCGCTGGGCGATTCGGCGCTGACCCGGCCTCGGTCTCAGGCGAGCACCTGGGACGGCTGGCCGGGTTCAGGAACTGGAAGCGATGTGGATGCTGGGTGAACCTGCTGCGCGCCCTGGTGGACCCTGAGGCCAGGCTGGTGATCCCCCAGGACATCCTGGAACAGGAGGGTCCCATTCCAGCAAGCCGGGCAAAGCCCTACGCCGCGGACCCATATACGCGTTCAGGGCGCGACGCCAGCCCCTCCGGCATGGAGTGGGGCTGGGTCTGCAGAATGCTGGAGGCGGGCAAGGACCCGGAACAGGTGCGCAGAGACCTCATCGCCGTGGCCGGAAGCCGACGGGGGGCTGACGTTGAGCGATACGCCCAGCGGACGGTCGAGAGCGCGATGCGCAAGGTGGGACGCAGGCCGAGGTGAGAGGCGGAGCGCAAGGGAATCCCCACCGATAAAGGGAATTCCCACACTCCCCCCCTGGGGGGAGAGAAGTGCGTCCCATTATCTGAAGCAAATCCCGTTTTCAGCCTGGTCCACTTTTAGGGCACGCCGGTGGGCCAAAACTGGAGAGCGTCCAAGGCGGACGACGGAACCCTGGCCGGATGGGGAGATGAAAAGCCAATGGGATCGATCAGCGATAAAGCTCAGGCGGCATCCGATAAACTGGCGATCGACCAGCTGATCGGGGCCTTTTTCGGCGTCTTCCGCAACGTGGGCGGGGCGAGACCGGATCTCGGGCAAATATATAATTTGTTTATCAAAGAGGGCCTCATCATCAAGA
>Ga0316231_1005106_pt1 | contig 10582 bp, 6 predicted proteins | sample TBH18027metaG_FD_206002 | JGI IMG/M metagenome (GOLD analysis project Ga0316231, IMG submission 206002) | Freshwater microbial communities from Trout Bog Lake, Wisconsin, USA - TBH18027 | ecosystem: Environmental > Aquatic > Freshwater > Lake > Hypolimnion/Profundal zone | place: USA: Wisconsin...
CCGCGCGGCGGCACGGCTTTTTCGACGGCGCAAAACAGCGGGTCCGTGCGCATTTTCCAGTAAACGAACTGCGAAACATAAGGCCCCTGCAAATGATACAACCGGCTGACTGCGCGGCGCAGTGGCGCCGGGGCCGGGCCGGACACGGCGGGCGGGCGCAGGCTGCGCCGGGCCAGCCAGCCCACGGCCGGCGGCACCAGCAACAGCGTGGCCAGCAGGCTGTAGCTGATGCCCAGCAGCGCCGTCAGCCCCACGGAAAACAGGGCCGGATGCCGCGACAGCACCAGCACGCCCGTCCCCAGCAGCGCCGTCAGCGCGCACATCGTCACCGCGCCGCCGGTGGACGCCGTGCGTTCCGGCCGGCCCCGCACCGGTTCCAATTCGCCCAGCAGCAGAAACAGGCTGTAGTCGCCGCCCACGCCGATGACGAAAATGACAAACACGAAATTGGCCGCGTCCACCGGCAGGCCGAAAAGTCCCAGCGTGCCCAGCGTCCAGAAAATTCCCGCCGCCATGGGCAGCAGCGTCACCAGCACCAATTCCATCCGGCCCAGCAGCAGAAAGAGCAGCAGGGCGTTCAGCGCCGCCACCAGCGCGCCAAACACCGGCAACGCCCGGCGCGCCACCCGCGTGATGTCTTCGGCCAGCGCTTTTTGGTTCAGCAACAGCGCGTCCGGCACCGCCGCCTTAATGGCGGCATGGGCCTGCCGGAATTTTTCGGTGTCTGCCACCTTCACGAGCGTGGTCACATAAATGCCTCCCTCGCGGCCGCTCCAAAGATCGGCCGTCAGCCGGTCCAGCGCCGGACTGGCAACAGCCGTGGCCGGCGTCGGCGGCGCAGCGAGAGTGGCCAGAAAGGGCGCGAAGGCTCCGGCGCGAAATCCCAATTTGCCGGCGGCGGCGGCGAGCGACTCGCGCAGTTCCGACTGGCGTCCAGCGGTCCAGAAGCTTCGCCAGGCATCCGCCTGCACCGCCCGCGTGCGCGCGGACGGCATCAGCGGGGCAATGGAGGAAAAGGACTCCACCACGTTTTGGGCGCGCAGAGTTTCCAGCGCGGCGAAGACCCGTTCATTTTTCGCCAGCGCTGCTTCGCGCGTCGCGCCGCCCACCACGATGGTGGTCAGCGAAAGCGCCTTTCCCCAAGCGGCCCGAACAGCGGCCTCGTCTTGTCGCGTGGCGGCGGTGACGCCGTTGAGCCGCGCCAGGTCGCCGTCGAATTGCAGCCGGCTGACGCCGGCGGCGCAGAGGAGCGTGAAGACCGCCAACGCGGGCAAAACGAGCCGTGTATGACGTGTGCGCCAGTTGAAAAATCGCTGGAGCAGCGCGGTTAGGGGTAAGGGGGCGGGCGAGGAAGAGGATGAGGATGAGGATGAGGATGAGGATGAGGATGAGTTGGGCTTCACCGGAATGAAAACCGGCAGGATGAACAGGGCAAACAGCGCCGCCAGGCCCACGCCGAGCGCGCCGAACAGACCGAGTTGCCGGTGGCCGGAGACCGGCGAAAGAAACATGACCACAAACGCCGCCATGGTGGTCAGCGCGCCAAACGCCACCGCCGGCGACAGTCCCGCCACCACGCGCGCCAAATCCGCGCGGGTGGCCGGCAGCGCGTCATCAAGTTGATAGATCACATAAATCCCATAGTCCACCGCCACGCCGATCAACATGCTGCCGCAGCCGAGCGCGATGGCGGAAACCAGTCCGCCAGTGAGGAAAAAGCAGGTGATGGCGCCGAGCGCGCCAAACAAGACGGGCACCAAGGCTAGCAGCGCCAGCCAGCGGCGGCGGCAGGCGGCCACGATCAGCGCCGCGATGGCCAGGGTGGCCAGGGCGCTGGTCCAGGCGGTGTCATGCTGGATCAACGTGGCATTGTCGAGGGCGGCCCGGTGGGCGCCGGTCACGGATATTTTCACCGCGCCGGCCGGAAAATTGGTTTCCACCGAATGCGCGGCCTGCAACACCGCGGTGAGGAGCGCGGCGCTCTTGCCGGTTTCGGACGAGCGGAATCCCGGCGTGGCCTGGATGAGGACGTGGCAGCCGTCCGCGCTGGTGATGCGTCCGCCGACGATTTGCGCGCCCCCTGCGCCGGCCTGCAAGTCGCGGAGCCGCGCAGCCACGGCGTCGCTGAGGCCGGCGGGATCGGTCTGCGCGACGTTCTTGAACATCAGCCCCTGCGGCTGGATCATGGCCTGTTTGAGCCAGGCGAGCCGGTTGGCCAGCGCGGCGGGCGTCAGCCGCGGTTCGAGTTCGCGCAGTTCATTGGAGTTGAGCAGCCAGGGCAGTTGCGCCTGCAACTCCGTGTAGGCCGCGCCCAAGTCAGCGGAATCAATTTCGCCGCTCACGGCCGCCAGTTGCGGAATCGGGCGGAGCGCGGCCGTCAATTGATCCGCGGCGGCGGCGAGCTGCGCGGCATTCGTGGTGGCCGTGGCCACATCCAGATACAGCCGCTCGGCCTGCCGGATGTGCTTGAGCGCCTCGACCTGCTCGGCCACAGCGGGCGCGGACACGGGCAGAATGTCCGTGAAATCCTCGTTCAGTTGGAGGCTGCGCCCCATCAAAACGGCGGCCGCCACAAACAGCACGAAGGCCAGCAGCACCCAGCCGCGCTGGCGGGACAAAAACAAGTGCAGTTGGACAAAGCGTCCGGTCATGCGGGGGATGGCTTTTGGGCGGCCCACAGCGAACCAATGAGCCACGTCAAAATGGTTCCGGCCACGCCGGCGATAAGCCCCAGCGCCAGGCTGCCGAAAAACCATTCCGCGAAGCGCGCGGGAATTTCGTGGAGCAGCGTCCGGGCGTTCAGCGGCAGCAGCGCGCCGGTGTGCAGGAAATGGCCGAGCAGCAAACTGCCCGCCAGGATGAACGGCGCGGCCAGCGGAAATGAGATGTGACTGGCGGTCACCGCAATCGCCTTGTTCAACCGCAGTTTGTGCGCCAGCGCGGCGGCGGTGATGATCTGAAATCCCCAAATCGGCGCGATGCCGCAGAAGAATCCCAGACCGACGGCGAAGGCCAGCCGGGCGGGCGTGCCGGTGTGTTCGGAAAACAGCAGGCGCAAAATCGTTTTCAGCTTCTGCCCGAACGGCAGGCCGTGCAGTTCGCCGGTGGCGGAGAGTTTCCGCAGCAGCGCCGGCACGCAGAAGGTCGCGGTGGAGAGCCGCGAGTGCAGCAGCGAAATCCGCGCCATGTCGCGCCAGGGATGAAAGTGCGAAAGCCGCGAGGTGGCCGCCGCATAATCGGCCGACACTGGCTGCGCCGCGAGCGGCAGGCCCGCCCACGCGGCCTTGACCATCACTTCGAGCTCGTAGGCGTAACGCTCCGATTTCACCCGCAGCCGGTTGATGGCGGGGAGCGGATAGCAGCGATAGCCGCATTGCGTGTCGGTGAGCGGCACGCCGGTCTGCACCTTGAACCAGAAGGTGGACAGGTCGTTGGTGAAGCGGCGGCCGCGCGGCGCGTTGGCCCGCACCAAATCGCGCACGCCCACAATGAGCGCGTCCGGCTGGCGGCGGCTGGCAGCGGCCAGCAACGGCAGTTCCCCGGTGGCGTGCTGGCCGTCAGCGTCAATCGTGATGGCGTGGGTGAAACCCAGTTTTTCCGCCGCGGCAAACCCGGCCCGCAAGGCCGCGCCCTTGCCCAAATTCCGCGGCAGCGTGACCACCGTGATGCCGCTTTCCGCCGCGAGGATTCCGCCGGTGGCGTCGGTGCTGCCGTCGTTGATGGCGATGACGGGAAACCAGGCCTTGGCCTCGCGCACGACGCGGCCCACCGTCAGCGCGTGATTGTACACGGGAACCACCACGCAAATGTTTGGCGCGCCCGTCATGCTGGTCCCCGGAGATCCACAAAATAGCGGCGCTTGCGCGCGCCGTCCGGCAGTTGCAGCCGGTCAATTTCGGCGGCGGTGGCGGCGGTGATTTGCGGCGCCACTTTCGCCTCGCCCTGAAACCGTTCCTGGAGCGCGCGGGCAATTTTCGCGGGGTCGCCGGCACAGGCGATTTTCACCTCCACCGCGTCGCCCAAGCTGGCTTCCCGGCGGGCCAGGATGGCGTAGCTGGAGATTCCCGGCGTGCCGTCGAGAATCGTCTTGAGGGCGGACGGAAAAATCGTGGTGCCCTTGAGTTTGAGCTTTTGATGTTTGCGTCCGACAATGGGCCCGATGCGCGGCGTGTTCCGGCCGCAGCGGCACGGCGCGCGGTGAATGGCCGCGAAATCGCCGGTGCGATAGCGGATGAGCGGCATGGCCTCCACGCCGAACGTGGTCGCGGTCAACTCGCCCACCGCGCCGTCCGGCACGGGCCGGCCCGCTTCATCGAGCGCCTCGAGCCAGAGCAGTTCCGGATGCAGATGTCCGCCGCAGCCGGCCGGACATTCACAGAGCGACGCGGCGAGTTCGGTGACGCCATAGGTGGAAAACACCTTTGCGCCCCAGCTTTGCTCCACGAGCCGCCCGGCGCGGTTCAAGGCGAAATCAGCTTCGCGCACGGCTTCGCCGATGCAGGCGGCCTTGCCAATGCCGCCGCCGGCCAGGTCGAAGCCCGCTTCCGCCGCCTTTTCCGCAAGGCGCAGGAGAAACGACGGCACGCCCACGACGGCGGTCGGCCGCGCGCGGCGAATCATGTCCAGGTGCATGGCCGGTGTGGCAGGCCCCACGCGCACGATGGCACACCCGAGCTTGCGCAGGCCGAGGAAGTACGCCATGCCCGCGATGAAACAGCGGTCCATGGCCACGGCCAGCAGGACGGTGTCGGCGCGAGTGAACCCGGCACAGCCGAAGGATAGCTCCTCGTTGCGCGCGAGCCGTTCCAGATCGCGCTCGGTGAGCTGCCAGACCAGCGGCCGGCCCGTGGAACCGCTGGTGGTGACCACGTCCACGATCTTTTCGCGCGGCACGCAGAGCAACTGCTCGGTGTGTTCGGCAACCGCCGCCTGGTCAACGGGCGGCACGCGGGCGAGGTCCGCCAGCGGGATGGCATCGCCTGCGGCAATTCCGGCCCGGGCAAAATGCGCGCGATAAAAGGGCGAATGCGCGGCGGCGTGGCAAAAAGTATCGCGCCACGCCGCGGCTTGCACGGCTTCAATTTCAGCGATGGAAAGTGCGGCTTCGTTCATTGCGCGCCGGACCCTACAATCTTACCGGAATGTGCTGCCCCGCCAGGAATTGCTTCACGTCGCCCACGGTGTAGGTGCCGAAATGAAAAATGCTCGCGGCGAGCACGGCGTCGGCCCGGCCCTCCAGCAACACCTCGGCCATGTGCTCGAGCGTGCCCGCGCCGCCGCTGGCCACCACCGGCACCCCCACCGATTCGCTGATGCGCCGCGTGATCACCAGATCAAACCCGGTTTTCGTGCCGTCGGCATCAATGGAGTTCAGCACGATTTCGCCCGCGCCCAGTGCCACAGCCCGTTTGGCCCATTCGATGGCGTCCCAACCGGTCGCGGTGCGGCCGCCGCGCGCGAACACCCCCCATTGGTCCGGCCCGGTCTTCTTGGCGTCAATCGAGACAACGATGCACTGGCTGCCGAATTTTTCCGCGCCTTCGCGAATAAGCTCGGGCCGGGCCAGCGCGCTGGAATTGATGCTGATCTTGTCCGCCCCGGCGCGCAGCATGGTGAACATGTCGGCCACGGACTTGATGCCGCCGCCCACGGTGAGCGGCATGAAACATTGATCGGCGGCGCGTTCAATCACCTCCACCATCGTCGCGCGGCCATGCGCGCTGGCGGTAATGTCGAAAAAAACCATCTCGTCCGCGCCCTGCTCGTTGTAGCGGAGCGCCAGTTCCACCGGGTCGCCGACGTTCTTCAATTCGCCGGCCTCGGCTTTGCCAAATTGGACGCCGCGCGTGACCTGGCCGGCGTGGACATCCAGACACGGAATGACACGTTTTGCAATCACGGGGATATTGAAGCGTTAGCGCTGCCGCAACGCACGCAAATACGCGCGTAAATAAGAAAAATACTGCGGCGCATGGGCACCGCAGTGTCTCAAAATGATGCACCAGCTCGACGACTTACTGCCAAGTACGTGGCATGGACCACACCTCGGAGCGCGCCCGTCCTCGGGCGCAGCAAGGTGCGAACCTGAAGAACGCTTCGTTTATCCGTGAGTCTCCGATATGCGGACGTTGCTGCGGCCGGGGACGGCCGCGCTCCGGCTCTGTCGTTTATCCCGCCGTCCTCTCAGTAACGCAAATAGTGACAGGGAGTTACCCACGTTAGCGTCGGCGTAGGTGCCGCCCGCCGGGCACGCGGGAAGGCTGCTGCTCGCATTCATCTTGAGGCAGGGTGTCAAATCGTTCGGGAAGTTGATCGTCGCGCCCGTGGTCGGTTTCATTTTTCCGGCGGCGCCGCGTTCCATTGCATGGCGGCGCGCAGCAATTCGGTGGCGTTGGGCAGTTGCAGCTTTTCCTTGATGCGGGCGCAGTAGGCCTGCACCGTCTTGAAGCCCACGTGGAGGTGGTCGGCAATCTGCCGCGTGCTCTGGCCGCGGCCCAGCAATTGAAACACTTCCAGCTCCCGGTCGCTCAACTGTTCCACGGGCGAAGCGCCGGCCGAGCGGCCCTCCACAAACCGTTCGGCCATGAGCGCCGAGATTTTTTCGCTGACAAAAACCTGGCCGGCCAGCACCGCGCGAATGCCCTGGATGACTTTTTTTGCCGCCTCGCGTTTCATCAGGTAACCGCGGGCCCCCGCCCGCAAGGCGCGCTCGGCATACAGCGATTCATCATGCATGGATAGCGCCAGCATGGCCACGGCGGGGTGCATGGCCTTGATGCTCTTCATCAATTCCAATCCCGAACCGTTTTCCAACGAGATGTCCACCACCGCAATGTCCGGCTGCACGCTGCCGATCAATTGCAGCGCCTGCGGTTCACTGGCCGCCTCGCCGCAGACTTCCAGATCCGGTTGCTGGTGAATCAGATTCGCCAACCCCTCGCGCACCAGCGGATGATCGTCCACCAGCAGAACTTTAATTTTAGGCGCCATGTTTGGTCCGGGACGATGGCAGCACGCAGGTTAGCCGCGTGCCATTGGTGGCCAGCCGTTCCACGTTCAAGGTCGCGCCAATCAGATCGGCCCGGTAGAACATGGCGCGCAATCGCGCCTCGGCGTCGTCCGGCATTATTTCCGGCGACCATGTGCCGTCGTCCGTGATGGTCAATACAACTTCATCGGCGGCGGAATCAAGTCCAATGTTGATCTGCCGCACCCCGCGATGCTGCGCCGCGCCGGCCACCGCCTCCTGCGCGATGCGGTACAGATGCGTCGCCACCGCGGGATCCTCGATGGGTTGGCTCAAGCTGCCTTCAAAACGGCAGACCACCTTGAACCGCTGGCTGGCGTTGGTGGCCAGATCCTCAAAATGATCCGTGAGCCTGCCGCACTGCAACTCGACCGGATTGAGCTGGTGCGACAGCGTGCGCGTCAATTCGATCGCCTCCTCGATCAACTGCACCAGCCGCGCGGCCGCACCCGCCTCGGCCTCGGCCTGGCCGGCCAGTTTCTGCGCCAACAAGTGCCCGGCCAGCGCCGTGCCGGTCAGATGCTGGCACAGTCCATCGTGCAGGTCGCGTCCGAGGCGCCGTTGTTCGCGGTCGCTGGTTTCCAGCAATTCTTTTTGCAGCCGCACCCGCTCCTGAATTTCGCGGGTCAACGCCGCGGTGCGCAGGCGCACCCGTTCCTCCTGTTCCCCGAGGATCTTTTTCAGCCCGGCCAGCAGCCACACAATGACCAGGTAAATCGTGAACATGATGGCGGCATTCCAGACCGGCACAAAATAATTGGAATAATGCCGGCCGGCCTCGATATTCGCGGAAATCCACGCCGTCACGCTCAACGCCGCGAGCAGCGTGCCGAAGGCCGGGCCAAGCCGCCAGGTGCCCAGGAAAATCGCCAGCAAATAAAAGGTGAAGAAGAACGTTTCATAGCCCGTGAGATAATCCACCCAGCCGACCAGCGTGATCAACAGGATGCAGGCCAGGACCACGACTTGTGGGGGCCAGGCATCGAATCGTATCAACCGCGTCATCATCGGTGGCCGACAGCTTAGCAAAGTAGTTCGCACCATGCAATTGCGGCCGCGCCCGAATCCCAAAGGGCTGGTCATGAACGGACGGAGCGCCGGTCTGCGACCGGCTTTGGACGTCCGGTTACAAAGTGGTGGGTCGTTTTCAAATTGGCACACTGCCAGGAACTCGTGCGCCTTAAGCCGGCTGCAAGCCGGCGCTCCGGTCGCGCCCTGCCTCGGCTCGTTGGCTGCGATTGCTTGCCACCTGGCCGGGTCGGAAACCGGCGCTCCGGCTAGGATGCCCCCCAAAAGCGCCGGAGGGCTGACGCACTCCAAGACGCTGGCGCGAATGACAGCAGCCCTCGCCTGCGCGAAGCGTCTTGGAGTGCGACGGCCCTCCGTCGCTTTCCCACATGTGCCACACACTGTCGAAAATGAGCGTGAATTTTGAATCGAGCCGGGGCGGAAACCGGCGCTCCGATCACGCGGTTCACGGTTTCAAAGCGCGGCTCTCCTGGTCGCGGAGCGACCTCATGATGGTAAGCCGTGGGTTTCAACCCACGGAACTGAATTCGCAAGCCATCCCGCGTCGCGTCGCGACGCTTGAATTTTTCACTTGAACGAATCCGCCGCAAAACTGTCGGATTGGAACCTATGCAGGCGAAAACAACCATGCTCCACTCCCTCTTGTTCACCGCGATGATTGCTTTCGTCCTGCCGTCGGCCACGCGCGCGGAGGACGTTCTCCGCGCCACGCTGACCAATGGTTTGCAGGTCATCATCGTGCGCAACACGCTCGCGCCGGTGGTCACCACCATGGTCAATTACCGCGTCGGCTCCGACGAGTGCCCGGCCGGCTTTCCCGGCACGGCGCACGCCACCGAGCACATGATGTTTCGCGGCAGCCCGGGCCTCACCGCCGATCAACTGGCCGCCGTGTCCGCCGCCCTCGGCGGCAATGACAACGCGGACACCCAGCAGTCCGTCACCCAGTATTTTTTCACCACCCCCGCCGAAAATCTGGACGTGGCGCTGCGCATCGAAGCCGCGCGCATGCGCGATTTGCTGGCGGACGAAAAGCTCTGGGACAAGGAACGCGGCGCGATCGAGCAGGAAGTCGCCCAGGATTTGTCCAATCCCGAATATGTGTTTTACATGCAGTTGCTGGCCGCCATGTTTCAAGGTTCGCCCTACGCCCACGATGCGCTCGGCACGCGTCCGTCGTTCGACCAGACCACCGACGCCGATCTCCGCAAATTTCACAATGCCTGGTACGTGCCGAACAACGCCATTCTCGTGATCGTCGGCGACGTGGAGCCGCCGGCGGCGCTGGAGCGGGTGCGACAAATTCTCGGCGGCGTGCCCGCGGTGCCTTTGCCCGCCCGGCCGGATTACCATTTTTCCCCGGTCAAACCCGACACGCTCAAGCTGGATACGGATTTGCCCGACGGCATGACCGCCGTGGTGTTCCGTTTGCCCGGCACGGACAATCCCGACTACGCGGCGGCGCAAGTTTTGTCCGATGTGTTGAGCAGCCAGCGCGGCAAGCTTTACGAATTGGTGCCCCAAGGCAAGGCGTTATTCACGGAATTTGCCTATGACGCGCTGCCCCATGCCGGCTTGGGCTACGCGGTGGCCGGTTTTCCTGCCGGGGCGGACGCCACCAATCAATTGGCCCAGGTGAAACAAATCCTGGCCGGGGAAATCGCGAACGGGGTCAATGCCGATTTCGTGGCGGCGGCCAAGCGGCGGGAAATCATCAACGCCGAATTGCAGAAGAATTCCATCGAAGGCCTCGCCTCCGCCTGGTCGCAAGCGGTAGCCGTCGAAGGCCGAACCTCCCCCGAGGACGACATTGCGGCCATCCGCCAAGTCACTGTGGAGGACGTGAACCGGGTGGCCAAAAAGTACCTGGATTTTGACCACGCCATCAGCGCCATCCTGACGCCGCAGCCGTCGGACAAACCAATTTCATCCAAGAGCTTCGGCGGCCAGGAGAATTTTGCCACCGCTAAAAACCCGAACGTGGCGCTCCCCGCGTGGGCCAAGAAACTCACGGATAAATTGCCGGCACCGGTTTCCACCTTGACCCCGTTCAGCACCAATCTGCCGAACGGCCTCCGGCTGATCGTGCAGCCGCAAGCCGTCAGCGGCACGGTGAGCGTGTATGGCCGCGTTCAAAATAACGCCAAGGTGCAAATGCCCGCCGGCAAGGACGGCGTGGACCGCGCGCTTGAGGAATTGTTCTCCTACGGCACCTCGTCGCTCGACCGGCTCGCGTTTCAAAAGGCGCTGGATGATCTGGGCGCCAACGAGTCGGCCGGGGTGGATTTCTCGCTGCAAGTGTTGCCGGAAAATTTCGACCGCGGCGCGCAACTGCTGGCGGACAATGAACTTTCGCCGGCGCTGCCGGAGGCGGATTTCCAGACGATTCAACCGCAACTGGCGGCCAGCTTCGCCGGCGAATTGCAAAGCCCCGACCACCTCGCCGGCCACGCGCTCGCGCTCGCGCTCTTCCCCAAAGGCGACCCCGCCCAGCGGGAAACCACGCCCGCTGCCATGAAGGCGCCC
>Ga0316231_1005110_pt1 | contig 10574 bp, 8 predicted proteins | sample TBH18027metaG_FD_206002 | JGI IMG/M metagenome (GOLD analysis project Ga0316231, IMG submission 206002) | Freshwater microbial communities from Trout Bog Lake, Wisconsin, USA - TBH18027 | ecosystem: Environmental > Aquatic > Freshwater > Lake > Hypolimnion/Profundal zone | place: USA: Wisconsin...
GGCAAATCTCAAGCAGCTTGAGCGAGCGGCGCATGTTGTAGGCAGGTTCAAAAAGCGGCTTGTCATGCAGAGCTTTCAGGTCGCTGGTTCCCTTGTGCGCCGACCCATAGCCTGCCATTCCCGGCGTACCCACCTGCACGCGCACATTGCGGAAGCCTTGAGCCATGTAGTTTTTTGCATCCTGCACAACATCCTGAAAGTCCGCCCCACTGGCGTGTGCATAACAATCCACGGCTTCGCGGCATTTGCCGCCTGCCAGTTGATAGACGGGCATGCCGGCCTGGCGGCCCTTGATGTCCCACAGCGCCTGGTCCACACCGCTGAGCGCGTTGTTCAGCACCGGGCCATTCTTCCAATAAGAGCTGTCATAGCAGGACTGCCAGATATCTTCGATTCTGTCGGTCGTTTTATTGAGCAGGAATGGCTTGAGATATTTCTCCACCGCGGGCTTCACCAGATCGGCGCGTTGCGTGAAGGTAGCGCAGCCATACCCATAGAGCCCATCCTGATCTGTTGTAACCTTCACCACGGTCAGGCGCACGCCCTGCGGCTGACATTCAATCACGCTGATGTCCTTGATTCGAGGCGACGGTGTTGCCCGCGTAGCCCGCGCCACCTGCTCTTCCCCATGGGTGAAACGCGGAGCAAGCGCGACTACCCCCGCACCTGCAATGGCCTTGAACAGATCGCGGCGTTCTAGCGGCATCTCCCAGCCCTCCTATATAACTTGCCTCTTTGCGAAGCATTCGACTGAAGCGCTCCAACATGGAGTCTCCATCCGCCTTCCCGGCGACGAGCCAGTTTACCACCGCATTTGCGAGTCTGGCTCACACCTTCTTCTGGCATCCCGCAGCGCGCCTGTATTCGCCGCGGAGGCTGAACCGGCCCTGGTTCTCCATTCCTGCCCTTACCCATCCTTCGCCCATGGAGTAGACTGTTTTCGCCGATTTGTTCCCGATTTTCTTGCGGGCAACCGGGTATCTCACACGCGAGGAAGCCATGATGAATAGCACCATTGCACGCCGTCAGTTTTTGAAGTCTGCCGGAGCGGGCGCCCTGGTCGGCGCAGGCCTGGGAATGAACGTACCACTAGCCCATGCGGAGGCCGCGGACGCTAACGTGGATATGTCCAAGTCGCCGCGGTTCCTTACGGCCTGCTGCGCCTATTCCTATCGCGAGCAACTCACCCACGGCAAAATGACGATGGAAGACTTCATACTCAAGGCCGTTGAACTAAGGGTGGATGCCGTGGACATGACGGTGTATTTCCTCAAGTCCACCGACCCCGGATACCTTGAGGGCCTCCGCCACCTGGCCTACAAGAACGCCGTTGCGTTCTCTGGCGCGGCCTGCGGCTCCAGCATGGTGCAGGCAGATGCAGCCAAGCGAGAAGAAGTGCTGAAGCAGATAAAGAGCTGGATTGACGTGACTGAGCGCCTCGGAGCCTCGCATCTGCGCATCTTTGCCGGTCCGCTTCCTGCGGGCGTCACCATGCCGCAGGCAACCACATGGGTAGTAGAGGGCATGAAGGCTGCCTGCGATTATGCAGCCCCCAAGGGCATCATGCTGGGGTTGGAAGACCACGCCGGAGTTTCGCAAAGCGCTGATGTTTGCCTTGAGATCATGCACCGCGTCAACTCGCCGTATGCCGGCATCAACCTTGACGTCACGCACTTCATTCCGAATGCTACGCAGGACTCCTACGCGCAGATTGCCGCATGCATTCCTTACGCAACCGTAACGCACATCCGCGACCATTTCGACGATCAAACTCCCATTGATATGGACCGCCTATGGCAGATGTTTGCCAAGTCCGGCCACAAGGGCTACATGTCTCTTGAATACGAGCCGGGCCCGCACGGAGAGCCGGCAGAGACAGGCGTTCCCAAAGCGCTAGCCACCATTCGGGAGCTATGCCACAAGTACTCCAGCGTATAACCGCACACCGTTCAATAACCTTCGATCTCCGTTGACTCCTTCGTCACCGCCCTGGCACGGCCGTGGCGAAGGATCGGGATGGAGCAGGCAACTTGCCGCCATCATGACAGTGTGCAATCATTTCGCAATGTCCCGGTTCATTAGTTCTGCTGTATTTCTCTCTGCCGCTCTCCTTGTACATCAGGCCGCCCTCGGCCAGACTCCCTCAGCAACCACCTACGCTGATTTCATTGTCTACGGCGGAACGGCATCAGGGGTCATGACAGCTTACTCAGCCGCGCGAGAAGGCTTGCATGTGATTCTGCTCGAACCGGGCAGCCACCTTGGCGGCATGGTGACGGGAGGCCTCTCGGCCACCGACCTCGGACAGTTCCGCATCATTGGCGGCTATGCGCGAGACTTCTACATGCAGGCAGCCGCGCACTATGGGCTCCATGATCTGAACAAAGGCGCTAACTGGCTCTCTGAACCAAAGGTGGGAGAAGCGATCTTCACAAAGATGCTCTCCGACGCAAAGGTGGAAGTTCACTTTGGCGAGCGGCTGAAAGAACACGACGGCATCCTGCGCGCGGGGCGAAAACTCAAATCCATCGTAACCATGGACGGCAAGCTGTGGCAGGCCAAGGTCTATGCGGATTGCAGTTACGAGGGCGAACTCATGGCGCAGGCGGGCGTCACATACACCTACGGTCGCGAACCCGCCTCGCAATATGCTGAGGACCTTGCCGGTGTGCGCGCGCAGTCAACGGGACACCGCTTTCCCTGGCCCATGTCTGCCTATGACGGCCAGCATAAACTGCTGCCGGAGATCAGCCCCGGCCCACTGGCCGCCCCCGGCAGCGGAGACAAGCTGGTGCAGGCATATAACTTCCGGGTGATTCTCACACAGGACCCGGCAGACCGGCTTCCCTTTCCAAGGCCGGAGCACTATGACACCGTACGCTTCGATCTGCTGAAGCGTTACCTCGCAGAGTTTGAATCGCACATGGGCCGCGCACCCAGGCTCGGCGACGTAACCAACCCCGTTCGCATCCCCAATCGCAAAGCTGACTTTAACAACAACGGCCCCGTCTCAACGGACTATATCGGGCACAGTTGGAGCTTTCCGGATGCCTCGTATGCAGACAAGAAAGCAATCTGGAACGACCACCTCAACTACGTGCAGAGCTTCTTTTACTTTCTGAGCACTGACCCGAGTGTTCCCCCAAGCCTGCAAAAGGAGGCAAATGAGTGGGGGCTTCCAAAAGACGAATTTCAGGACACAGGGCACTGGCCAAACCAGCTTTACATCCGTGAATCCCGCCGTATGATCGGCAGTTACATTGTGCGTCAGGCAGATCTGCAAACCGCCCGCACAAAGGACGATTCAATCGGAATGGGCTCCTATAACAGCGACTCGCACAATATCCAGCGCATAGTTATGCCAGATGGAACCGTGGCAAACGAAGGGGATGTGCAGGTTCCTGTGCAGCCGTACGAGATTCCCTTTCGAACCATCCTCCCTGAGCGCGCGCAGGCAGAGAACCTACTGGTGCCTGTCTGCTTCTCTGCTACGCACGCAGCGTATTCCTCCTTGCGCATGGAACCGCAGTACATGATCATCGGCCAGGCCGCAGGCGTTGCGGCTGCGCTCTCGATTCACACGGGGACGGCAGTGCAGGATGTCTCGATTCAAACATTACAAAGCAAACTTCGTGCCCACGGCGCGATCCTCAACATTGCGGAAGCCGCGCCTATCCGCTGAACTCTCCAAATTCGAGTTCACATCCGGTATCGGATTGACTTAGCTTGCTGTAAATCCAATAATCGATACCGATGAGCATCTACGAGGAAATCGTCAAGCTGCAGCGCGAGGGCCACAAGGGAGCTGTGGCCACTATCGTGAACGTGCGCGGTTCGATTCCCTCCTTCAAGAGTGCAAAGATGCTGGTGCGTGACGATGGCACTATCGCTGGGACCATCGGCGGCGGCTGCGTGGAAGCTGAAGTGTGGCAAGCCGCGAAAGAAGTAATCGCCAGCGAAAGGCCCCGCACCCTCACATTCGACCTGAACCAGGATCCCAAATACGACACCGGCCTGGTGTGCGGAGGAACATTGGATATCTTCATTGAACCGATACTGCCGCCGCCAGTGCTTTATATCTTCGGCGCCGGCCACGTGGGTTACGAACTCTACAAGGCCGCAGGCAACGCCGGATTCGATGTGATCGTCGCCGATGATCGCGATGCCTATGCAAATATCGAGCGATTTCCAGATGCAAAGCAGGTGATTGCCGAGGACTACGACGAGACATTGGCAAGCCTGTCTCCCGGCGATTCTTCGTACATCGTCATTGTCACGCGCGGACACCACGACGATATGCGCGTCCTGCGCTGGGCAGTACAGACCCCGGCAAGGTACATCGGAATGGTCGGCTCAAGAAGAAAGGCCATCACCATCTTTCAAGAGCTCACCCGCGAAGGATTGAAACCGGAGCTCTTTGAGCGCGTGCATTCCCCGGTGGGTTTGGACATTGGCGCGATCACTCCCGAGGAAATTGCTGTTGCGATCGTGGCCGAGTTGATTGGAATGCGCCGCCGCGCAGATCGCGTGCTGCCGCACATGAGCTGGTTCCATAAGAACATGGCGGACGAGGCATTGCCCACCGAGAACAACGCCGTTACCAGCATCGCTGAATGTTGCGGCGGGCCTGGAGAGCCAGCCTAGTCGCGCCTTCGGATTCTGCTATCGTCTTCTTATGATGTGCAAGCCCAGCCTGTGCGGAGTCGTACTAGCGGCGGGCGCTTCATCGCGCATGGGCACGGACAAAGCGCTGCTCCCGTGGCCTCCCGCAGCGCAGAGCGCAGTCGCTTCCGGCAGCAACACACTGCTCTCCGCGGCCATTCGCGCGCTGAAGCCATTCACTCAAAGTGTCATCGTCGTGGCCGGTGCAAATGCCGGGAGACTCGCTGACATTGTCGAAAGCTGTTGCGCGGAGCTGGTTCAGAATCCCGCGCCAGAGCGTGGGCAGTTCAGTTCCCTGCAAGTTGGTTTGCGGCAAGTATTGGCCGGCGGCTACAACACCGCAATCATCACGCTGGTTGACTGCCCGCCCTTATGCATGGCAAGTCTGCAGAAACTGAATTCAGCCTTTGAAGATGCGCTTTCAGCAGGTCAATGGGGAGTGGCACCGGAGAACAACGGCAAACATGGGCATCCGCTCTTCGCAGGCCGAAATCTGATCGACGCGTTCCTTGCGAGTCCTGTTACGAGCAACGCACGAGAGGTCAAACGTGCAAACGCGCGGCACATTGGGTACATCTCCGTACCCGATTCCCTGGTAAGTTTGGATGTGAATACTCCTGAAGAATATAAGGCCCTGGTGGCGACTTTCCATCATTCAGGCTAGAGCCTGCCACGGTGTTGATTGAGCGCCGCTGCCAGCGCATCCATCGCCAGGTGTGCGGCATGTGAAGACGCTGCAGGCAAACCTCCCAGCGCACCGATGAGCTCTTCCCTTTTCAACGCCCTTGCCATCTCTACTGATTGTCCCCGCACAATTTCTGTAAGCACAGAAGCGCAGGCTATGGAAGCAACGCACCCTTTGGCGCGGAAGCAGATTTCTTCAATTCGATTGCCTGAAATTTTCAGAGTCAACTGGAGGACATCTCCGCAGGCCGGGTTTTCCATCCGCACTGATGCATCCGGTTCGGCAACCACACCGGCGTTGCGCGGATGCTCGAAATGATCGAGAACCTGGGGAGAATACATACAGTCACCTGTCTCTTCGGCGACTCTTGCTAGTTGGATGCCAGCGCCTGTGCCCGCATTTGCCGCAGCTCAAGAATCTCAGTCACAAGAAACAGGTCCGTAAGCAGCGCCCGAAGGTGCATTGACGCATTGAGGTTGTCCACCAATTGAGAACTGATCGAAGGCTGGGCAAGCACCAGTTCGATGACGGCGATGGAGCTACGAGCATCCCGCGCCAGCACCGTAAAGAATTCCGTGTACGGCTCGACGGGCGTCAGTTGTTCCTGCACTATTGTTGCCGCGCAGCCCGCTTCAAGACCGCGCATCGCAGCAACGGCGCGAGCCAACTTCTGCCGCAACTGCTTGCCCGACTCGCTGCCTTCATCGCTCGGGAGCCCCTGTGCAGCATACGAAAGCGTAAATTCGTAGCAGTCTTCTATTGTGTTGCAATGTTCCTGGATTTCAGTCGACATGAATTGCTGGTCAGCCCCGTTCTTCCTGTGATGGCGATGGCTTCTTCACCGGCCAGCGCTGTGGATCGTGTTCTTCAAGATAGAAATCGCGGCTCATCCAGCCGAAGATCATTGACTTGGTAATGGCCAGCTTTTCCGGGCGAATCCCAAAGTAAACATGAATCATGATCAATGCGATCAGGCCAACTCCTGCCAGCCCGTGAAGCACATACATCATTCCCCATGTCATGTCGCCGAAGAGATACGGATTGCGTGTAAGGATGCCCGCCGTATTCACGCGCTTCATCATGAACAACCCGGTCAAGATAACCGCCAGGCCGGAGAGCAGAATCACTGCATGGTAAAACTTGTTCTCCAGCGGATATTTTGCGAATCTGTCGGGCAGCGGCGCCCGCTTGCCGAACGACCGCAGCAGCCTTCTTCTTGCATCCCGCAGATCGATCCTGTCCGGCCAGATAGACCAGAAGTCCATGAAGAACGATGCGTGAATTACATGGAATAAAATGGACGCGGTAAGCACCAGGCCAGCGATCCAGTGATAGGCCACCCAGTTGAACTTCATTCCAACCTTGGGCAGGAACGCGGTGAACAGCAGCACGAACATCGAGATGGCCATCACCCAATGAAACGCGCGCGCATGCATTGAGTGCCGCGGAACGCGCTCGGGAATAGATGCCAGCACTTCAGGCGAATCGCTCTTCGCAAATCTCTTGGGTGCTGCAATCACGCTCACGTAAATTGCGTGGACGATCATGAAAAGCAATCCCGCAATCAGGGCAACCCAAATCAAATACCACGCAATATGGATCGGGACCGACCTGCCCCACGGACTCGTTGCCCAGGTTATAGGGTCCATGTTGCCTCCTGCACGCCACCGATAGCGCGCTTTACGAGATTTCTCATCAGCGGAATCTTATACGCGTTGAACTGCAACGGCACCGCGCCTTGCACAGCAAGCATTCCCGCCATTTCTCCAGTAGCAGCGTTTGCGGGCTTGCCCTGCACTGCATCTTCAACTGCCTTCAAGCGCAACGGCCGGGGGGCGGCGGCGCTCACTGAGATGCGTATGCGCTCAATGTTGCCGCCTGACATAATCGTCGCTGACGCGACATTCATCAATGCAAAATCCCACACGTTACGGTCGCGCACCTTTTCGAAATAGAACTTTGCGCCAGACCATGTCGCTGGAATTCGAATAGCCGTCAGCAGATCACCCGGCTCAAGAATATTCAGACGCGTAATATCCCTCTCCGGACCAACGAAGTAATCTTCCGCATCCACAACGCGCTCGCCCTTGGCCGTCTGAATCACGAATTTTGCGTCAAGCACAATAAGCGCCGGAGCCGCGTCAGAGGGATGCACAGCCACGCATCGGTTGGCGCCAAAGATCGCGTGTTCGCGATTGCGGCCCACCGGCGTATCGGCATAGCAAATGTTGCCGCCAGCGCGATAGCAGGGCCATCCTCCTCGGTAATACCAGCAGCGAGTATCCTGCGACACATTGCCGCCAAGCGTGCCCTGGTTGCGAATCTGTGGCGAGGCTACCAGTTCCACCGCCTGCGCGAGCACACCATAGTCTTTCTTGATCGTGGGGTGATTCGCAACTTCAGCGAGGGTGGTCATGGCGCCGATTTCAATACCGTCCCCGTTCGCGCGAATTCCCTTCAGCTCATCGATTCCGCTCAGGTCAACCAGCACCTTCGGCTTCTTGATGCGATCCTTGAGCCAGTCAAAGCTGTCGAGTCCGCCTGCCATTACCCAGGCATCTCCTCCGTGTTTTTCCAATAGCTTTTGTGCGTCTGCGGCCGAGCTCGGCTGAAGCAGATCAAAAGCGGGCATCACGTCTCGTATTACTGCCATAGCTCTCTCCGTTCACATCGCGGTCCGATGTTGACCTTCAAATATGGGCCATCAGGGGATGTTGCATCGGACGCCCTGCTTCCAACGACGTCAGGATAGTGTCGGCATTCACAGGGGCACGCTGGAATATCTCGTCTCCAAGCGCATCTGAAAGTGCGTTGAGGATGCATGCGCAGCCACCACCAACAGGCGGCTCCCCAATGCCGCGCGCTCCAACTGGCGTCTCAGGGTCTGGAATATCGAGCGCCTCCCATTGCATATCCACAGGCACGTCCAGGATGGTGGGTGGCCGGTTCTGGTAGAAACGCTTGGCCACGGTTGCGCCATAGTGCGGATCGAAGACCCACTTCTGACCGATCGCATGGGCAATGCCGAGCGTCGAGCGCCCAAGTATCTGGCCGCCCAGCGAGCGAGGATGCAGCACGGTGCCTACGTCGGCGTAGGCAAGAAAATCAACGATGTCATATTTGCCGGTTTCGACATCGACTTCAACCTCAGCAAAGGTGGCGACATAAGAAAATGTGTTGCCGTCGTGAGGGTACTTGTCTTTTGCTGAAACAACCAGGCCCTGACCGGCCAGTGCAGCCACTGAGGCTTTTGTGAGCTTGTTGACGTCGGCAGTTACCTCGTGACCGTCATAAATGCCGCCCAGTTGAATCGCGCGCTGTGCTGCCTGCGCAAAGCTGAGGCCCGCGCCGCCACCCTTGCGGGAGACTCGTTGATTGGCGACTTCATAGTCTTCCGGCTTGCCTCCAAGGGTCTTCGCAGCAATCTCCTTGAGTCTTAGCTTGCACTCTTCGGCCACTGCGTATGATGCCCGCGTCATGGTGTGTGTTGTGGTGCTGCCGCCAGAGGCGCAGGTATACGGAAAGTTCTTTGAAGTGTCACCCCACACAACATCGCAAATCTCCCAAGGCACGCCCAGCGCCTCAGCTCCGGCGCGATGAACATCGATAACAGATTCCGTACCCAGGTTGCCGATGCCCGATTGAAACTGTACCCTGCCTTGCGGCGTAATCACCAGCAGACCGTCAAATCCGGTTGAACCGCCGACAAAGCAGCTCAAGGACACACCGGTGCCGCGAACCTTGCTGCCGATTCGCTTCGGTTGGCGCGCCACGCGCTCTTTCCACTTGAATTTCTCGGCTCCCCGGTCCAGCGCCTCTTTGAGAAAGCAACTCGTTGTATAGCCGCGCTTGCCGTGGGAGAGCGGCCCGAACTCTGCCTTGCCTTCAGGACAGTTGATGCGACGCAGCGCTACCTGGTCGACGCCAAGTCTGCGTGCGGCCTTGGCCAGTATCGGCTCGATGATGGCGACCCCCTGCATGCCGCCGGGCGCGCTCTGTGCGCTGCGCGGAGGCGTATTGGTCATGACCGAGATTGCGCGTTGCCGCATGGCCGGCGGCTGGTAAAGCAACGAGACAATGCGCGCCGCGGAAGCACCATCGTTCTGCGCTTCGTAGGCTCCGCTGTTGCATACGGTAAACATGTCCATGGCCGTGATGCGGCCGTCTTTGGCAAACCCGATCTTCACGCGTCCTTCAACGCTGGGCCTCGCGCGCCCGATGAAGTGCTCCTCTTCGCGGCTGATGCGCATCATCACTGGGGCGTTCAGCTTCTTTGAAAGAATCGCGGGAATAATCATCGTAATGCCGCCGGTAATCTTGCTTCCAAATCCACCGCCGGTATATTCGCTGATGAAAACAATCTTGCTTTCATCAATGTTCATCCACTTCGCAATCGCAGGCCGGGTTTGGCTGGTGCTCTGCGTTCCAGAATGTAGAAAAAGCTTGCCATTCTGCCAATAGGCCATGGCGGTGCGGGTTTCAAGGCACTGGTGGCTCACGTCGGGCGTAATGAATGTTTCATCCAGAATGAGCGCAGCCTTGGCAAAGCCTGCATCGATATCGCCGAAAGACCACTCGTCCGGCGCGTGGCCCATCGGCATGCGGCCATGGCTGTACTCGGCGAACTGTTGCTCTGTCCACTTCACTTCACTCAATTGAACTGTAGGAGGATTCGGCGCCGCAGGCCGTACCCATACATTGCCATCCTCACGCGGATTAGGTCCGCCGGGCCGCAAACTCTCAAGAGGATCAATCACAAACGGAAGCGGCTCAAAATCAATCTTGATCTTCTCGATTGCTTCGGCCGCGGTGAGTTCATCAACTGCCGCAACAGCGAGAATCGGATCGCCCTGATAAATGGGCTCATTGGTAAGCGCCCGCTCGCCCCACTTGCTGGCCTTGATCACCGCGCCGTTGTCGTTGATGCTGTCGGCCTGTGCGGGAATGTCGTCAGCCGTGAGAATAGCCTTGACGCCGGGCATCGCCAGCGCCTCATCCATGTGGATGCGCTTGATGCGCGCATGCGGCATGGGGCTCAGCACCAATCTGCAAAACAGCATGCCTTCCGCACGAAAGTCCTCTGCGTATTTGGCCTTGCCGGTAACCTTCGCCAACATGTCGCTGGTCTTGTAGTTCTTGCCGATCAACTTGCGACCGACGCCATACTGGTGCTCTGAAGACTTGGCAGGCGCTGTATCTTTGGTGGGTACGCTTGGCATGCTCAGGC
>Ga0316231_1005114_pt1 | contig 10572 bp, 11 predicted proteins | sample TBH18027metaG_FD_206002 | JGI IMG/M metagenome (GOLD analysis project Ga0316231, IMG submission 206002) | Freshwater microbial communities from Trout Bog Lake, Wisconsin, USA - TBH18027 | ecosystem: Environmental > Aquatic > Freshwater > Lake > Hypolimnion/Profundal zone | place: USA: Wisconsin...
ACTACATCTGGCTCCTGGTCATGCAGTTCAGCATGATGGGCGTGTTCATCACCCAGGACATGTTCCTGTTCTACCTGTTCTGGGAACTGATGCTGGTGCCCATGTACTTCCTGATCGCCATCTGGGGCGGGCCCCAGCGGCTCTACGCGGCCATCAAGCTGTTCCTCTACACCCTGTCCGGCTCGGTGCTGATGCTGGTGGCCATCCTGGCCATCTACTTCCTGCAGTTCCGCACCACCGGCCACTACGACATGTCCATCGCCTCGTTCCAGGCCATGGCCGCCACCGTCGCCCAGCAGAGCCACACCTTCCAGGTGCTCCTGGCCCTGGCCTTCTTCCTGGGCTTCGCCATCAAGGTGCCCATGTTCCCGTTCCACACCTGGCTGCCTGACGCCCACGTCGAGGCGCCCACCGCGGGCTCCGTGGTGCTGGCCGGCGTCCTGCTGAAGATGGGCACCTACGGCTTCATCCGCTTCCTGCTGCCCATCGCGCCCAAGGCGACCATGGAGCTCATGCCCTGGTTCATGGGCCTGGCCCTGATCGGCGTCATCTACGGCGCCCTGGTGGCCATGATCCAGAAGGACATGAAGAAGCTGGTGGCCTACTCCTCGGTGAGCCACCTGGGCCTGTGCATGGTCGGCCTGTTCGCCATGAACCCCAACGGCATCACCGGCGGCATCCTGCAGATGCTCAACCACGGCATCTCCACCAGCGCGCTATTCCTCCTGGTGGGCATCGTCTACGAGCGGCGCCACACCCGCATGATCGCGGAGTACGGCGGACTGTCCAAGACCATGCCCATCTACGCCACCATCTTCATGATCATGACCATGAGCAGCATCGGCCTGCCCGGCCTGAACGGGTTCATCGGCGAGTTCGCCATCCTCCAGGGCGCCTTCCAGGCCGCCCCCTGGCTGGCGGTGCTGGCCACCACCGGCATCATCCTGGGCGCCGCCTACATGCTCTGGCTGTTCCAGCGGGCCATGTTCGGCCCCATCAGCGAGGTCAACACCAAGATGCCCGACCTGAACGCCCGGGAGATCGCCTACTTCGTGCCCCTGGTCATCGCCGCCTTCTGGATCGGCCTCTATCCCAAGGCCATGATGGACGTGCTGCGCCAGCCGGTGATCAAGCTGGTCCAGCAGGTGAACCCGCGCTTCTACGAGGACGAGGCCCAGGCCCAGGCCCTGGCGGCCGTGCAGCGGGCCGCGGCCAAGAGCGGCATGGCGGCCATGGCCCTGCCCGGCGCCAAGCCCGAATCGGAAGAGGGAGGTAACTGATGCCTTTCGCCGCCGGCCTGTGGGAGGCCCTGCAACGGGATCTCCCGCTCCTGTTCCCCCAGATCATCCTGATCATCACCGCCACGGTGATGCTCTGGCCGGGGGACCTGTTCGTGCCCCGGGGCGAGAAGCGCCGCTGGGCCTACGTCTCCATCATCGCGCTGTTCGCCGCCGGCCTCGCCGTCTACAGCTCCCCCCACGGCCTGGGCTTCTCCGACATGTTCGAGGTGGACGGCCTCACCAAGGGCTTCCAGTATCTGGTGCTGGCCGCCGGGGTGATCACCATCCTCCTGAGCCAGCTGCAGCTGGACGCCCTGGAGGAGCAGACGGTCGAATACTACTCGCTGCTGCTGTTCTCCATCTCCGGCATGCTGTTCCTGGTGGGGTCCACCGACCTGATCTCCATCTACTTCTCCCTGGAGCTGATGGCCCTCTGCATCTACATCCTGGTGGCCTATTTCCGCACCCAGGAGCGGAGCATCGAGGCCGGGGTGAAGTACTTCCTGCTGGGGGCCTTCTCCAGCGGCATCCTGCTGTTCGGCATCAGCCTGCTGTTCGCCGCCGCCGGCGGGGTCACCACCAACCTGGTGGAGCTGGGCGACAAGCTGGCCCTGGTCCCGAAATCCAGCAGCCTGCTGGTGTTCACCGGGGTGCTGATGGTGCTGGTGGGCTTCTGCTTCAAGGTGGCGGCGGTGCCGTTCCACATGTGGTCGCCCGACGCCTACGACGGCGCGCCCACCCCCATCACCGCCTTCATGTCCATGGCGCCCAAGGCCGCCTCCCTGGCCGCCTTCCTGCGGGTGTTCGGCAGCGCCTTCAACGGGCTCCAGGCCGACTGGGCCGCGCCGCTGGCCTTCGTGGCCGCGGCCAGCATGATCCTGGGCAACATCGCCGCCCTGAAGCAGCAGACCATGAAGCGCCTGCTGGCCTACTCCAGCATCGCCCACGTGGGCTACATGCTGCTGGGCGTCATGAGCGCCGGGGTGCCCGGCGGGCCCCAGGCGGTCTGGCTCTACATGTTCACCTACCTGCTCATGCAGAGCGGCGCCTTCGCCATCGTCATCTTCCTGCAGGGCAAGGGGATCGGTGAGCGGATCGAGGATTTCCGCGGCCTGGGCCGCACCCGGCCGCTGATGGCGTTCGCCATGATGGTGATCCTGCTGAGCCTGGCCGGGGTTCCGCCGCTGGTGGGCTTCTTCAGCAAGTTCTTCCTGTTCAAGCTGGCCATCGAGCAGGGCCACGTGACCCTCACCGTCATCGCCCTGCTCACCAGCGCCGTGGCGGCCTACTACTACCTGGCGGTGGTGGCCCTGATGTACTTCAAGGAGCCGGCCCCCGAGGCCGAGGCGCCCCGGGTCCTGGGCGCCGTCACCAGCTGGGTGGTGGGGCTGTCCTGCGCCCTGGTGCTGCTGGGCACCTGCTTCGGCGCCAAGCTGCTGGACTGGGCCGCGACGATCGTGTAATCCCCGACTGCAGGTCGATGGGCCGGAACCCCGGGGAGCCCGGGGTCCCGGCCCGTGGTCCGTCCGGGGCGTGAATTTCCGCCGTCCGGCCATTGCGCAGAAAAAGAGTCAATTTATTATTCATTAACCGGCATTCCCCCTATCCATCCCGGCCGAGGGCGGCGGGGAGCCTGCCCTTCCGACGGCAAACAGCCTGGAGGTTTGAAGATGAAATCGCCCCTGTCCCTGCTCATCGGGTTCGCCATCGCAGCCCTGGCGCTGGTTCCACTCCCGCTCCGGGCCCAGATCAAGTCCAGGCAGACGGTGATCAACGCCTCCAAGGCGGACTGGACGGTGGCGTTCACCGACGCAGGCAGGGACGAACTCGCCGGCAGGGAGGAGAAGGACTGGCCCAGTCTGGAGATCATGGACCAGAGCGACAAGCTCCGGATCGGCATCGTGAAGGACCCGGGCGATGCGGTCGTTTTGAGAAAGGAAACAACCTACACGTTCCGGTATCACCTTCCGGACGGCTACCTGAAGAAGACCGCGAGGGAGAAGGAATACCTCGACCTGATCGTCATGGGCCTGTGTTTCAGGGACAGCCAGGGCGGGGAGGTCCCATTTTTCGAGAGCTACCACAAGAAATTGGATGCCGCCGGGTTCTCGTTCCCGCTGAACGATGACCATGAGGAGGCCGTTCCGGACGGTTTCAGCTGCACGGGGCAGAAGATCAAGATAACCACCGATACTGCCGAGGGGGGGACCGCGAACCTTCGAAGCAATAAAAAGAACAAGAGAAACAGGTAGCCCTGCCCGGGTCAGAGCCGGCTGCCGCCCAGGAACGCGCCGCCGGGGCCGAACCTGCGTTCTTCCAGCCGGCAGCCATGGCGTGGGGCCCAGGTCAGGACCGTCGAGGCCCGGGTTCCGTAGGGTTCGGATTTGACGAAGATGGCGGAAAGCAGGCGCTCCCATTCAAGGCTGAGGCCCGAATTGGGTAATTGCTGATCTGGGACGATTTCCTGATCGGAGAGCAGGTCGAAGAACGGGCCGAAGGCCGGCAGGCCGGCCAGGGCTTCGGTGAATCCGGCCTTGGCGGTGACCAGCTTGGGCCACGGGGTGTCCAGCAGGTGGTTGGAGAGGCCATAGACCCCGGGGCCCAGCCGGCGGGGGGCCCCGTCGCGGTTGGAGCAGTACCAGAGGGCCTCGGCGTCGGCCAGGAGCAGGTTGAAGCCGGAATAGGCGGCGCCCTCGACGGCCGCCGCGCCCTCGGCGGGGGCCTGGTCGCCCAGCAGGAAATCCCGGGCCAGCAGGCCCCGGGACAGCGCGCCCTTTTCGGTATCCCCTTTGTGGATAAGCAAGACGGACTGATTCTTGGGCGCGCCGGGCTCGCGCACATTGGTGACGGCGGCGAACCGCCCATCCTCGCGCAGGCCCAGCCAGGTCCCGCCGGCCTCCAGGTCCCGGCCGCCCAGCACCCGGGGATCCTCGGGCCAGCGGCCGGCCGCGGAGCTGGGCCGGGCGTAGAACTCGTCGCGGTTGGCGGCCACCACCAGGGGGAACTCCGGGTGGGTCTGCCAGGCTAGCAGGATCAGGCACATGGCGGCCCTCCGGGGGACATTGTCCGCTCCATCCGGCCGGTCGCGGATGATAAGGTTGTGCTGTGGCCTTGGGGAAGGGACTGCGCGTGAGGTTCTCGGGGAAAAAGGACGTGAATCCCAAGGAGAGGGCCATCTGGGGCGATCTCATGGCCCTGGGCATGGTGTTTCCCATCGCCATCGTCCTGGGGTTCTTCCTGGGGCGCTGGCTGGGCGGGCTGCTGGGCCACCCGAAGATCGGCATGGGGGTGGGCCTGGTCTGGGGGGCGGCCACCGGGTTCTGGGAGCTGTACAAGGTGACGGTGCGGCTCAACCGCATGGATGGCGGCGGGAAAGGGGACGGTGACGGCGGCGGTGGCGATGGCGGATGATGCCGGATCGGCCCACCTGACCCGGATCGCCTGGTACCAGGCGGGGCTGCTGGTGCTGGGGGCGGCCGGCTGGGCCTTCCGGTCCTGGCGGGCGGCCCTGGTGTTCGCCCTGGCCGGGCTGGCCAGCATGGTGTTCTGGCACCTGCACCGTTGGATCGTGGCCCGGATGCTGACCCCCTCGGTGCGCATGCGCTGGGTGTTCGGGTGCCTGGTGGTGGTCAAACTGGCGTTGATCGCGTTTATCCTGCGTGGCATCATGGACTGCTTCCCTCTGGAGGTCATTCCTTCCGTCACCGGCATTCTGCTGTTCAGTGCGTCCATCCTGGTCGAGGCGGTCTATCTGATGTTCCGGCCCGGGCTTGATGAGAGTCGTTAAGTTCAATACCGTTTGAGGTTCACATTATGGAACACCACGCTTCGGGCCTTGCCGTCTTCCTGACCTGGATGCTGGGGCTGACCCGGCACCCCTGGGGCAGCTTCGCCCACGGCATGCCGCTCTCGTTCCTGGAGCGCTACGACCACCTGCTCATCTCGGCCCTGGCCGCCCTGGTGACCGTGGCCCTGGCCCTGGCCCTGCGGTTCCGCCTGGCGCGCCTGCCCGGCCCCTTCCAGCAGACCATGGAATACCTGCTGAGCTTCGTGCGGACCCTGGTTTCGGACAATGTGGCCCACGACCCGGACCGCTACATGCCCCTCATCGGCACCATGGGCTTCTTCATCCTGCTGAACAACCTGTTCGGGCTGGTGCCGGGGCTGGGCTCGGGCACGGCCAACTGGAACGTCACCCTGGGCTGCGCCCTGGTGGTGTTCCTCTACTACAACTTCCACGGCATGCGCGAGCACGGCATCGGCAGCTACCTGGGCCATTTCGCCGGGCCGGTGTGGTTCCTGTGGATCCTCATGTGGCCGCTGGAGGTCCTGGGGCTGTTCTCCCGCATCCTGAGCCACAGCCTGCGCCTGTTCGGCAACATCGCCGGCGAGCACGTGGTGTCGGGGATCTTCTTCACCCTGGTGCCGCTGGTGGTGCCGGTGCCCCTGATGATCATGGGGCTGTTCTTCGGGCTGATCCAGACCTTCGTGTTCATCATGCTGGCCACCATCTACGTCTCCGGCGCGGTCGCCCACGAGCACTAGCCCCGCCTTTCCCCTCCGCAATGCTCCGGCGACGGGATTCCGAACCCCCCGCCCCCTTACCCTAGAGGTGTCCCCATGAAGAAGTTCCTCACCACCGCCTTCCTGTTCACCCTGGCCGTGGCCGCGTTCGCCCAGGGCGCGCCCGCCGTGGCCCAGAAGAGCCTGTTCGAAGGCCAGTTCCTGGCCCACATCGCCCTCGCCATCGCGGCCGCCGGCTGCGGCATGGCCCAGGGCAAGGCGGTGGCCGCCGCCTGCGAAGGCATCGCCCGCAATCCCCAGGCCGCCGGCAACATCCGCACCACCATGATCATCGGCCTGGCCCTGATCGAGGCCCTGGTCATCTATGTCCTGGTCGCCGCCTTCGCGGTGCACTAGGACTCGACGACGGTTCCCCGGGGCGCCCAGGCGCCCCGGGCTGCCCGCGAGGACGCCTTTGTTGGAACATTTCCATATTCCAGAGTTGAACCCGGGGCGGGAGGAGACTACTTTCTTCTGTGCACCCGAAGTGCAGGTCATGGAAAGAATCGCGGACGAAGGCAGCTTGGCAGGATCCACCATGCACGCGAAGTTTGAGCGCCGAAAGCGGAATGCCGCCCGGAGGCGGATTTTGCAAGGGACTGTGACGCAGGAGGCATCATGTTAAACATTCAGACCCGCCAGGAGGGCAATGCCTCTGTGGTCACCATCCAGGGCAAGGTGAATTTCGAGGTCACTGCCCAACTGCGGGACGTCATCCGGGATACGGTCACCACCCTGCAGCCCAAGCTGCTGGTGATCAACCTGGAGAGCGTCAGCTTCATCGACTCGTCCGGGCTGGGGCTGCTGGTGGCCGCCCGGAACAGCGTCGACAAGAACAGCGGGAAGCTGCACCTCTGCGGCCTGCCGCCCCAGGTGAAGAAGACCTTCGACCAGACCAACCTGACCAACTACTTCTCCATCTTCACCACCGAGCAGGACGCGCTTCGGGGGGCATAGCCGGACGGAACGCCCGAAAGGCGGGGTATGCATAAAGGCGTGGTTCTGGTCGTCGACGACGAAGCGCCCATTCGGGATATTCTCAGTTTCTACCTCAAGCGCGCCGGCTACCAGGTGCTCCTGGCGGAGAACGGCAGGCTGGCCCTGGAGGAGATGGCCAAGCTGCAGCCGGACCTCATCCTCTCCGACCTGCGCATGCCGGAGATGGCCGGGGACGAGCTCTGCCAGGCGGTGAAGGGGGACCCCCGCACCCGGGACATCTTCTTCGTGCTGGTCTCGGCCATGGACGGGCTGGCTTCCAAGATCGGCGGCCTGAACCTGGGGGCCGACGACATGATCTCCAAGCCCTTCCATGCCCAGGAGGTCATGGCCAAGGTGGAATCGGCGTTCCGGATCATCGCCATGCAGAAGGAGATCAAGCGGCAGAACCTGGAGCTCACCCGCTTCCAGGACCGGATGACCGCGGAACTGGCCCTGGCGGCCCGGCTGCAGATGGGCCTGCTGCCGGTCATCCCGGGGCTGGTGCCGGGCCTGCGCTACACCCACCGCTACCTGCCGGCGGAGGGGATCGGCGGCGACATCTACACCATCCAGACCCTCCCGGACCAGAGCGTCGCCTTCCTGATCGCGGACGTGAGCGGGCACGGGGTGACCGCCGCGCTGATCTCGGCCATGGTCAAGACCTTCTTCGAAAGCCAGCTGCGCTTCGGGCGCGGGCCCCTGGCCTGGGCCCAGGCCATGAACCGGGACCTGGCCCGCAGCACCCTCTCCGAACAGTTCGCCACCGCCTTCCTGGCCCGGCTGGACCCGGTGGCGGGCACCATGCAGTACGTCTCGGCCGGCCATCCGGCGCCCCTGCTCATCCGCCAGGGCGCCAGCGGCGGCCGCAAGCGGCTGGAGGTCCTGGGCGGCAAGGGGTTCATGCTGGGCATCGACGAGACCCTGCCGTTCGCCCAGCAGGTCGTCCCGTTCGGGCCGGGCGACCGCCTGGTCTTCTACACCGATGGCCTGGTGGAGGTGGAGCGGGAGGACCGGCGCTACCTGGGTGAAGAGGGCCTGGTGGAGATCTGCGGGGACCTGCCGGCCGACGCGGAAGCCGCGGCCGACCGGATCATCGAGCAGGCGGTGGCCTTCAACCAGCCCGCCGTCTTCTCCGACGACGTGACCCTGGTGGTGCTGGACCGGAATCCCTAGCCCACCGGCTCCGCCAGGGCCGCGCCGGCCGCTTCGCCCGGCCTGGGCCGCCGGCGCAGCTGCGGCCCCAGCTCCGCCAGCACCATGGCCGCGACGATGACGGCCCCGCCGCCCAGTTGCAGGGGGCTCAGGCGCTCGCGGATGCCCGGGACCCAGCCGCTCATGGCCAGGAGGGCGGTGAACACCGGCTCCAGGGAGTACAGGATGGCCGCCTCGGTGGCGCCCAGGTGGGCCTGGAGGGTCATCATCAGGTAGAACGCCACCGCGGTGGCCAGGACCCCGAGGTAGCCCAGGGTGATCCAGACGCCCGGGTGGGCCAGGGCCGCCAGGGCCCCCTGGAAGCCGTGGGGCGCCGGCAGGCAGACCGTGATGGCGAAGGACAGGACGGTCACCACGGCCACCTGGGTGAAGGCCAGGACCCAGCCGCTGGAGCGGCGGGAGAAGATGCCGGTGAGGACGATGTGCAGGCCGCAGAGGACGGAACAGGCCAGGGTCTGGGTGTCGCCCCGGTTCCAGCCGCCCCCGGCGGTCCCGGGCTCGTGCACCAGCAGGTACAGGCCGGCGGCGGCCACCAGGGCGCCGGCGGCGTGGGCCAGCCGCGGCCGGTGGCCCAGCAGCGCGCCGATGAGGGGGGTGAACAGCACGTAGAGGCCGGTGATGAACCCGGACTTGGCGGTGCTGGTGAAGCGCAGTCCGTCCGCCTGCAGCCAGAACACGGCGGTGATCACCAGCCCCAGCCAGAGGCCGTCGGCCAGCGCCGCCCGGCGCACCGGCACACGCCGCCAGGCGATCAGGGCGCCCAGGCAGGCCGCGCCGATGCCGAACCGGGCGGTGAGCATGAGCCCCACGCTCAGGTGCGCCAGGAGGGCGGATTTCATGGCGGCGAAGCTGGCGCCCCAGATGGTGGCGGCCAGGAGGGTGCCCATGACGGCACGGGTATGCCGCAAGCCCCTGGAGGGTTCCACGGTCAGCGCAGGGAGGCGGCGACGCGCAGTTCGAGCTCGGGCTGGTTGGGGTCGTCCAGGGCCAGGATCACCTTTTCGGTGTACAGCCCGGGCTTGGCGTCGGCCGCGAGCACCACTTCGATCTCCTGGCGGGGGGCGGCGGCCTTGGTGATGCCTTCGACGGTCAGCACCGGGTTGGTGGTCCTGGCGGAAAGGATGCGGAACGGCTTGCCGTCCGCCTGCTTGAGGACGACCTTGGTGTGCAGTTCCTGGCCGACGGTCTCGGACCAGGCCACCCGGACCGGGTCGGCGACGACGCTGGCGCGCAGCTCCCACTGGACGGTGAGGGTGACGGTGGGCACCTTGGGATTGGCGGTGGTGACGATGATGGCGTCGGCGCCCACCGTGCGCCCGGCCGGGATCTTGTGCCCGTCCAGGGTGATGTCCACCCAGGCGTCCTTGCCGTCCTGGCGCAGGGCCGCGCTCAGGTAGGGCGCCCCGGGGGCCCTGGCCTCGGTGAGCTTCACCGGCTTGTCGGTGCCCGAAGCGAGCTTGACCGAGGCCTTGCGCGGGACGCTGCGCACCAGGTCCTGGAAGAACACGGAATCGGTGGACGGCATGATCTCCCGCACCACGTCCGCCTCGAAGGTCAGGGTGGTGGTGGGGCTGGCCGGGTCGTCCGAGATCACCTGGATGGATTTCCGGGACAGGCCCCGAAACCCGGCGGGGTTGAAGGCCACTTCCACTTCGGTGCTCTCCTGGGGGGCCAGGGTCCACTTGCCGATGACGGTGGAGGTGCAGCCGCAGGAGGGGTTCAGCCGGGTGATGTTCAGGGGCGCCTGGCCGGTGTTGGTGACCTTGAACCGGTGGGAGACCTTCACGTCCCCGGGGATCTTGCCGAAATCGAAGTGGGTGGCGTCGAAGCTGATGTGCGGCGCGGCCTGGGCCATGCAGACCACGGCGGCCGGGGCGGCGAGGGAAGCCAGGAGGGTGAGGGCGGACAGGCGCATGGGAACCTCTTTGGACTATGTTATCCGCGGATGAGGGCGGAGAGGCTGGCCCATACCTGGTCCGGCCCCAGCCCGGCCAGGCAGGGGTGCCCGGCCACGGTGCACTGGGGCCGGAAACAGGGGGCGCAGGGGATGCCGTCCAGGCGCAGGGCCAGGCTGCGCGGCCCCCAGGGGCTGCTGCCTCCGGGGTCGGTGGCCCCGTAGAGCGCCAGGGTGGGGGTGCCGCAGGCGGCGGCCAGGTGGCTGAGGCCGGAATCGTTGCCCAGGGCGGCCCGGGCGCCCCGGAGCCAGGCGGCGGCCTGCACCAGGCTGGTGGAGCCGCAGAGGTTGCGGGTGGCGCCCTGGGCGACGAAGGCGCAGATCTCCTGCTCGTCCGGGCTGCCCAGCACCGCCACCTCCAGGCCGTCCAGCCGGGCCTTGAGCGCCAGGGCCAGGAAGTGCTCCGGGGGCCAGGCCTTGGAGGGCCAGGTGGAACCCGGCATGAGGCACAGGCGGGGGCCGGCCGGGAGCTCCACCTCCGCGCGCGGGGCATAGTCGGCGTAGGGCATGTCCGGAAGGCCGGGCCAGCGTTTGGCCAGCACGGCGTGATAGCGGGCCATGAAGGGGCCCTGGGCGGCCCAGAAC
>Ga0316231_1005116_pt1 | contig 10571 bp, 17 predicted proteins | sample TBH18027metaG_FD_206002 | JGI IMG/M metagenome (GOLD analysis project Ga0316231, IMG submission 206002) | Freshwater microbial communities from Trout Bog Lake, Wisconsin, USA - TBH18027 | ecosystem: Environmental > Aquatic > Freshwater > Lake > Hypolimnion/Profundal zone | place: USA: Wisconsin...
TGAGGTTCTTGGATACTCCGAAAAAGATACATAACCCCAAGAACCGGGTCAGTACGAAGTTGTTGACAACAACTGCGCCCATAAACAGGGTAAAATATTCACCCATTACGCTTCACCCCCTTGGACTGCAGCGGTCATTCCCGCTTTGGCTTTGGCTGCGCTGGCTTTTGCGTTGTGTTCGCCGATCAGGTTAAAGCCGGCGATCATCAGACCGATCAGAATGAACCCGCCTGGCGGCAAAATGGCAATCAGCATCGGATTGTAGGCGTCACCGAGAATAGAGATCCCGAGGATGCTGCCGTTGCCGATGAGTTCGCGGATAACACCGATCAGCACCATCGCTCCGGCGAAACCGGCTCCCATGCCCAGACCGTCAAACATCGAAGGCACAACGGGATTCTTGGCGGCAAATACTTCGGCCCGCGCTAAGATGATGGCGAAAACGACGATCAGTGCGAGATAGATGCTCAGTGCCTTGAAAAGTTCAGGGAAATAGGCTTCCAGCACCAACTGCACCACGGTAACGATGGTGGCGATGGAGGTAATATACACCGGAACCCGGACCTTGGGATTGATCCACTTGCTGAAGATCGACACCACCATATTGTTGACGGTGATGACGAACATCACCGACAGACCCATCGCCAGCGCGTTGATTACCGTCGAGGTAACCGCCAGAGCCGGGCAAAGGCTTAGCGCCAGACGGAATATGGGGTTCTGATCAATGATACCTTTATAAAAAACCTGCCATAAATTATCGTTTTGGTTCACTTTGCCCTCCTCACTTCTGGCTGGCTGCGTACGCGGCGACTTCTTCAACAGCTTCCTTGATGCCTTTGGTGACGGCACGGGAAGTGATGGTCGCCCCGGTCAGCGCCTGAATATTTTTTTCGGTCGGAACTTTCACGACTTCCAGGTCTTCGGCTGACTTGCCAGCGAACTGCTTGCTGAATTTCGGCTGGCTCGCCTTGTCGCCCAGACCCGGAGTCTCGTTAGCTTCCAGTATCTTATAATCGATTACTTTACCTTCCGGCGACACTGCGGTCACCATTTTGATGGCCCCGCCGTATCCCTTGCTTTCCGCCGGAACCACATAAGCTATCGTTTTACCGTCTTTCACGGCGGTATACCAGTCGGTCTTGCCCTGTATCGGCTTGAATTCCTGGGCGTCGGAAACCAGTTCTTTCATCGCCTTATTTTTCAGGTTCACTCTTTCCTGGGCGGCGACCGGTGCCGTTATGGCGTAAGTGCCGGCGATAATCGCCCCGGAGATCAGGCAGGCGATGGTCAGGTTGATAGCGATTTTAAAAATGCCGCCGCCGTCATCGTGTCCGTTTGCTTCGTGCGCCATGTCTCTTACCTCCCCGCCCCGAATTTTTCAGGTTTAACCAGCCGGTCAATCAGCGGCGTCACGGAGTTCATCAGTAGAATACCATAGCAGACGCCTTCCGGGTAACCGCCGAGCAGTCGGATAAGGACAGTCAAAGTCCCGGCTCCCACGGCAAAAATGATTTGCCCCTTGATCGTAATCGGAATGGTTACCATGTCGGTGGCCATATAAAAAGCCCCCAGAATGAGGCCGCCGCTCATCATGTTGAGCAGCGGGTCGCCGCTGAACAGGCCGGCGTGTCCGCCGAACGCCCAGGTCAGGGCTCCCACGGTCCCGATCATGAACACCGGAACCTGCCAGTTGATGTAGCCGCGATAGATGAGGAACGCTCCGCCCAGGAGCAGCAGCAGCGCCGAGGTTTCGCCCATACTGCCGCTGCGGGTTCCGAGAAACAGCGCTTTATACATGTCCATCTTGTCACCGAAAACGGCAACAAGCTTCTCATAGCCCTGCAGTTTCAATATCCCCAGCGGCGTAGCGGACGTTATGCCGTCCAGTTTGCTGGGCATTGACGGCCAGCTGGTCATGGCGATCGGCCAGGAAGCCAACAGGAACGCCCGGCCCACCAGCGCAGGGTTGAAAATATTGTACCCCAGACCACCCATGGTATGTTTGGCGATGGCAATGGCCACCACCGAGCCAATCAGCGGCATATACCAGGGCACTGTGGCCGGAATGTTCATCGCCACCAGCAGCCCGGTCAAAAACGCGCTGCCGTCGTTCACAACCATCGGCTTGTCTTGCCATTTCAGTATCCCATACTCGGTAAGCATCGCCGCGGCGATACAGATGATCATGGTCCCGAGCGCCGGCATACCGAACTGGTATACTGAAAACAGCGCGGCCGGCGCCAGGGTGAGATTCACCGTCCACATGATTTTTGCGATCGACTCATCACAGCGGATGTGCGGTGATGCTGAAACAGAAAGTTTATTCACTTCAATCTTGGCTTCTGCGCTCATACCGCACCTCCTATTTCTTGGCGGCCAACGCCGCATTCTTGGCGGCCAGCGCCGCGTTCTGGGCTTTCGACAGTTTCACATAATGGACAATATTGCGTTTCGCCGGGCAAATGTAAACACATGAGCCGCATTCCACACAATCCAGCAGATTATAATCTTCTTTGGCCTGTTGATGCAGGTTGCGCTGCCCCAAAATGCTCAGCATGCTGGGAATCAGCCCCATGGGACAGGCGTCCACGCACCGGCCGCAACGGATGCAGGGCCGCTCCCCGCCGGCGTTGATATCGGCGGCTGAGAGGGCCAAGATGCCTGAGGTGCCTTTGATGATCGGCACATCCAGCTTACATTGGGCCATCCCCATCATCGGCCCGCCCATAATGACCTTGACCGGTTCTTCTTTAAAACCGCCGCACTGCTCGATGGCCTGGGCAAAAGTCGTCCCAATCCGCAGCAGTAAATTCTTCGGCTCGGTTATAGCCCCACCGGTGACACTCGTAACTCTTTCGATAAGCGGCAAGCCTTTTTGCACGGCATCGGCAATCGCTACCACTGTTCCTACGTTCTGAACCACGACCCCGACATCCATCGGCAAGCCGCCGGAGGGGATCTCCTTGCCGACAACTACCGCGATCAGCGTCTTTTCAGCTCCCTGAGGGTACTTGGTCTTGAGAGGCACAACCTCGATACCCAGACCGGCTGTTGCCTTCTGCATCACTGCGATGGCGTCAGGCTTATTTTCCTCGATACCGATATAGCCTGTCTTGACTCCCAGCACTTTCATGGCGATCTGCATTCCGGTAACCACCCGGTCAGCCGACTCCAGCATTACCCGGTGATCGGCGGTCAGGTAGGGTTCACATTCAGCCCCGTTCAAAATAAAGGCTTCAATTTTCTTTTCTGGCGGCGGCGCCATTTTTACATGAGTGGGAAAGGTTGCACCCCCCATGCCGACAACGCCTGACTGACGGATAATGTCCTTCAGGGCACTCACTTCCAGCGACTGCCAGTCACGACTCAGCGGCAGGCCTTCCACCCATTCGTCCAAACCATCGCTTTCGATTACTACCGACAAGCACGACCCGAAAACCGGATGCGGATAATCGGCGATTTCCACAACTTTACCGGAAATGGAGGCATGCACCGGACTGGAAACGAACGCCTGAGCCTCGGCGATCACCTGTCCCTTTTTCACCAGGTCGCCAACCTTGACAATCGGCGAACACGGCGCCCCGATATGCTGCCTGGTGGGAATCACAACCTTGCCTGGTATCGGCGCTACTTCGATTGGTTTTGTCGCCGTATACCCCTTGCGGTCGTTAGGATGAACACCACCCCGAAAACTTTTTGCCATATTCTCACTCCTTTGTTGCCGCCAGTTACTCGGTCAAAATATGCGTGATTACAGGCTGCATATTTGTATCTGTCCTGGCGCTGCGATCAAAATACTTTATATAAAAGACCGAACTGGCGAAAGCCAGTCCGCCGCCACCTACCTGGAGCCACAGAGCGGTCATCCCCAACCGTTCAGCCAGATAACCTCCCAGCATCGCCCCAATAAAAATGGCTATCAGCGGCAGTAAATACACGATGAACGCCGACTTGAGCATATTCACTTCCTGCACCTCGACCATGACTCTCTGGCCGGGTTTTGCTCCCAGAGGGTTGCGGGCTTCCAGCACAATAGCCGAGTTGCCCGGGCAAGCGCCACAGTTCTCACAGTCGTTGTGCCTGCTGGTCTTGACCTGGGCCAGGCCGCCCCCGCCAACTGCGACTACGATCCCCTCTTGTTGAGTCTGCATATCATCACCTCAATCCGGAGTTACTCCCCTTGTCACGACACCTCCCTGCGAAAAGATGGCTGATAAAGGGCGAGAAATTTACTTTGCATACGTATTACATCCATACTATAATAGCAAATTTTGATTTTTTGCGCCATGGTTTCCTTCATAAAAAAAACGCCAGTCTTATTGCTGGAATCTTCGGTCTATTTCGGTTTGGCCGGGTGACGGCCCGCAATCTCGCCTTCCGAGGTCTTCACTTTATCTGGCAGGAGCTCCATCAGGGCCGCCAGCATCTTCTCGCTGGGTTTAAAATAAACGCGGCGGGTTTCCATCCTCCCCTTGTTGTCCGGCTGGTTATAGGCAATGGTCCAGACCAGCCGGCCATCCAGGGCCGAGTGCAGCCGGTAGCTGCGACCGAAGCTCCTGGCAGCGGTCGATTTGGCCGGGTGACGGTAAACCCCGAGAATGTCACGGTACGAAATTTCATACTGGTTGGGGTGACCGAAGATACTTTTCGTAATTCGAATCACCTTCTTGTCCAGCTCATAGTAATACTTTGCCGCCGCGCGTTGGACCAACACCAGGGCAAACACCAGCTCGACAAATACATCGAAAGGCTTTAACACCTGCCACATGATCCAGCCGTAAAGGGTCAGCAGCGACGAACCCAAAAACAGGGCCACCGCCAAAGTGACCACCAATGCATTGGTGCGGCTGATAATCGAGTTCTCCGCCAGTTTACCCATGCCAGCCTCCCTGATCTTCAGAACATTGTTTCAGCTATCTATTACAGGTTCGAAGCATCGTCATCCCCGGCAGGCGCCGGAAAAGCCCTCCGCAGAGCTATTGTAGCAGCGATGATGACGCCGATGATCAGAAACATCAGCGGCAGAGCAATTCCCATCATTGTGAAAGCTTTCTCCAAGGCCATACTATTTAACATGTCCCGTTACCCCCTATTTCATCAGCGCTGGAATCAGGGCCAGCACCAGGCCGCCAGCCAATACCGAGGCTATTTGTCCGGCAACATTGACCCCTACGGCATGATGAATGATATAGTTGGAAGGGTCCTCCTGAAGAGCCATCTTGGCAACCACGCGGGCGGACATCGGAAAGGCCGAGATGCCGCAGGCACCGATCATGGGGTTGATCTTTTTCCTTGTGATCAGATTGACCGCTTTCGCGAATAATACCCCGGCAGCGGTGTCGAACACGAAGGCGACAGCGCCCAGGCTCATGATCAGGGCGGCATCAGCGGTCAGAAACCGCTCCGCTTCCATCGTGCCACCGATGGTAATCCCAAGCAGCAGAGTGACAAGGTTGGCCAGCTCGTTTTCAGCGACGCCCGCCAGATTGCTCACGCAACCTGAAACCTTCAGTAAATTGCCGAACATCAGGCTGCCGACCAGGGCCACCGACATCGGCGCCACGATCCCGGCAATCAGAACCACCATCAGCGGGAACAAAATCTTGGCGGTCCGCGATACCGGTTTTTCGTTTTCATAACCCATCTTGATCTTGCGTTCCCCCGGGGTTGTCAGCGCCTTGATAATGGGCGGCTGGATAATCGGAACCAGAGCCATATATGAATAGGCCGCCACCGCCAGCGGCCCGAGCAGGTCTTTAGCGTAACGGGAGGCCACATAAATAGTGGTCGGCCCATCGGCAGCGCCGATGATCCCGATGGCTGCGGCGTGTTCAAAAGAGAACCCTACAAAAACCGCCACCACCACGGTAGCAAATATCCCGAACTGGGAGGCTGCGGCAAACAGCATGACCAGCGGTCGGCGAATCAGGGGTGTAAAGTCGCACATTGCACCAACAGCAATAAAAATAAGTACCGGGAATAGCTCATTAGCAATTCCCATTTGGTATAAAACCCACAAAAACCCCTCCTCGCCGGGCACCTGGGAAACAGCGGAAGAGAAAGGGATGTTGGCCAGGATCGCGCCAAAGCCGATGGGGAGTAATAAGGCCGGTTCATAATCATATTTAATGGCCAGCCAGATGAGTATCGAGCCGACAGCCCACATCACGGTATGTTTCCAGGTCAGGGCAATAAACCCTATGAATACCTCATCCAGCCAGGGATTTTGTTGAATCCAAACGTCCACTACAGCTTGTACCCTCCCAAGAACATTGATGGCCGAGCACTCGACCGACCTGTATGCTGCCTCACAGCCCACACATTGTGACGCCAAGCCTCAGGCTGTTCAAAAAGGTCGAGATTTACGTTCTGACTTCTTAACTCTTGTCACCGCTTCATGTCATCTGTCGATACTCTCACGCGATGTGCACGGGTCGCCGCGAGGAAGCGCTCGAAGACAGTACATTGGGGGTACGGCGAGAGCGCTCCCGGAAAAGCAGACACACGACGCTTCAGCGACGATGTGATCGCTTTGTTCGCTCGAAGAGCGAACTTCCTACCTGATTGGCCTTTTTCAACAGCCGAAAAAAGCGTGGTGTTAGGCGATGACGGCCAGCACCTCACCAGGCTTCACGCTCTGGCCTGAGGCAACATTGATGGACTTGACCGTTCCGCCGACGGTTGCGCCGATTTCGTTCTGCATCTTCATAGCCTCAAGCAGCAGCAACACATCACCTTTTTTCACTTTGTCGCCAGCCTTGGCCAAAATCTTGGTTATCTTGCCAGGCATCGGCGCTGTAACCGGAGTTTCACCAGCAGCGACCGTCACCGGAGCCGAAGCGGCAGCCGGAGCTGCAGGGGCGGCGGCAGGAGCCTGAGCAGCGACTACGGGAGCGGGAGCAACAAGTCCTTCTTCTTGAACTTCGACATTGTAAGCAACACCGTTAACACTGACTTTAAATTTTCTCATCTTATCATCTCCGTTCTTTATAGTAGCTGTTTATTCACATGCGGCCATTCATCATATTCTGTCGGCCAAAAGCGGCCCAGGCACCGTTGGTGCGCTTGATGCGCACAGCAAGACCGCCGCCTTTCGCGTGAACGATGACTGCGGCAATCGCCGCCATCAGTTCCGCGTCGGATTCCTCCAGCGCCATACCTACCGCGGCGCCGATAGCCGCGAGAATTTCCGGTTTAATGCCGTCGGCCCCTTTTATACCCATCATTATTCCCCTTTCTCCACGGCTATGCGAAGGATTGTGTCGTGAACCATATAATACCAAGTTATTCCATCATTGCCACACTACATCTTATTGGCCGGGATGTATTTTTTAGGGTTCGCCGGTGCTCATTAATGCCCGGTATTGCTGGATTCTTGTCTTTTGGTGCTCATTAATAATCATTAACTTTTAACGCTAACTGATTCAAAAACTGATTCAAAATCACACCCCATAGTAAGCAGCTACCGCTCTTACAACCGTTTCCGCATCTCCCGGAATAAGATGCCCATAGACATCAAGTGTAGTGGAAGTCTTTTCATGACCCAAAATAGCAGATACAGCTTTTATGTTTAACCCCTGGCTGATAGCCACAGACGCAAAGGTGTGTCGTAATTGATGGAAGGTCCTCTTAGGTATACCAGACTTAATCACAAGCCGTCTAAATCTAATACCGATAGTATTCGGCGATATTATATCCCCTGTTGGCATACAAAACACTAGCCCTAAATCGTTGTATGACTCGCCTAAATCATCTTTGACTTTATTCTGCTTCGCCTGATGCCACTTTAAAACCTCTATAAGTCTTTTGTCCATCGGTATGGTCCGGTATGCTGCCGGCGTTTTCAACGTCCCCAAAATAAGACTTTCCTTTTTCATGGGGTCCATCTTCGCCTGTTGCCTAACCGTAATCTGCTTCTTGTTAAAGTCGATATCCGGCCACCGTAGTCCGCAAATCTCCCCCTGTCTCATGCCGGTATGTAATGCACAAAAAACAAGATTATATAGCATACTACCGGCACCTGCTGTGCCTAACAGAATTTTTATTTCATCAGGATTAAGCGGGTTTATTTCTTCCGTGACTACTGGCGGCAGCTTCAAATTTTTGCATGGGTTCCGCATAATCATTGAATCAAGCTGCGCGACATTGAACGCATCAGCTATTACCACCTTAACTAAACCTAAGTATCTGGGCTTGATTTCAGCGCCTTTATCATTAAAATATTTTTGCAGGTCGGCGCGTTTTATTTTTTCAAGCAGCATTTTCCCTAGCTTGGTGCCCCTAATGTGATTATCAACTATTGTCTTATAGATAGAATAGGTTTTCCCGGAAACCACATTTTTTTTATTAACCTCAAGCCACGTGTCAAGCCAGGCTTGAAGGTTAGTTTCTTTGTTCGCAGGATTTATTCCTGCTTCTATTTTCTTTATAAGCTCCTTCTTCTTGGTTATAACTTCGCCCTGGCTGGCCCCCCTAATTGTCGTTCTTTTTAAGTCGCCGGTGTCCGGATCATGATATGACACCTGCATAGACCAACGCCCATTTGTACCCTGCTTCGGCTCCGTCCCTGCTCCGTTTTCGCGTCTAGCCATACAATCACTTCCTTATAATATTACGCCCTTCTCCGGGCAAGAAGGGCACCCTCTCGGATGCCCCTAACCCTGGCTAGTTGTCCACCTTTGCGGAAGCCTCTTGCTGCATCTCAGTATAAATGAAGTCTAACCACTCCCGAGCTAAGCGTTCAATACGTTCTTCTTCGGTCATTGCTCGGCCACCTCCGCTATCGAACCATTGTCCCGCTGAGCCTTCTTTGCAGCATAATTGTCTAGCATCAGCAGTACTATCATTTGAAGCTCTTCATCTTTCACTGGCTGTCCACCTCCGTGGCAGCGGTCTCGGCGAGCTGTAGGCCGGCCTCGATCACCGGGGGGCTCTTGAGTGCGGACGCCATTCCCATTATGTAGGCTGCATGCCGAAGCCCGTCCATAAATCCTACAGAGTAAAAGTGATCAGAGTAATTACTGACAAGTGAACCCTTTGCATTATCTAACAAACTAAAGTGCTTCTTATCTACGTCCTGAAGCACAGTCTCGAACTGTTCTTCAGCTTGATCGCAAGATTCAGGCAAATTAACCAATGAACCCGAATATGCGTTGCATGATCTCTCAATCAAGACTGTAAGGTCGATATTGCCGAAAGTCTTGGTCATGACGCGGACTCCTCCGTTAAGTGTATATCGGGCGCCTGAGCTTGTACCTGCCCCATACCTTTGACAGCAAGAGCATCCATAAATCCGCGAAAGTATGCTTCGCGTTGATAAGCCGCCATTAATGCTGCGTTGGTACTGTCGAATGCAAAGAACTCTTTCCAGTGTTTCTCTCGAAGAAGATTATCTATGACCTGCATGTTATTAAAGTTTTTTTCGTTGGCTTTCTGCCAATCCTTATCTCTTTCCGATATCAAAAGTGAGCAGAAATCTTCATACATGTGATTTGCAATAAGCTTCTCAATTTTTTTCATTCTTTTTTCCCTCCAACAGTTTTGATTTTTCTGGCTTCCTGTCGGCCGGATGTGGTAAAATAAAGCCGACAGGGAAAGTCCTCTCTCACACGGGTACGACCTTTGTCACGGCCTCTAGTCTAGTGTCAGCCAGACTAGGGGCTTTTACTTTTGTGCCTAACCCCTCCTGGATTCGATGTAAGCTTCCAGGTCTTGTTTGTGAATTCGCCATTCTGCTTTTTTTCCTTCACCCAGCTTGAAGCCCTTGATTTGTTTTTCATTGAGCCATCTCACCACTGTGGCGGCTGTGACCCTTAAAATCTGTGCTGCTTCGGCTGGGGTAAGCAATTCTTCCAATAACATCACCTTCCTTTCGATTCCATTTTACTATTATATTCTTTTGTCTGTCAATATATACTTTAAACTATTTCTATCTATGTTAGTCAGGTATTGACTGGGCGGAATACCGCCGGCAAAAGAAAAAGAGCCCGGAGGCTCTTATTTTAATTGCAGTCGCTGGATCAAGTTTCTTTTATCTGGTGAGTTCGTACAGAATTCCCAAACCCAAAATTACCTCAATATCATCTATCGCGTGATTATGCCGTTCATGTTCCCGGTCCATCCGATCTTGGTAATCCCGATCATTTTCACCATCATGGCGCCGCATTTCCTGTTCATGCCGGTCATTTTCCTGGCGAATTCGTTCTTGCCGATCTTGGTCCTTCCGATCACGTTGCTCCTGGTCCTGCTTATCCTGTCGCGCACGATCCTGTTGTTGCCGATCCTGTTGCTGCTTATCCTGTTGCTGCCGATCATTTGGTGAAGCTTCCAATATCGCTGTGCTTAAACCGCATTGCACAATGCCAACCAACAGAGAATAGACGATCACTTTTTTTGCCAATTTATTCATAAAATTATCCCTCCAAAATACCTTCTTTATATATTCCTTCGGTTAGAAGGAAATAAATTCCTGCAAAAGAAACCTGCTAAGAAAAGTCAAGTAAGAATACAGCAAGTATTAAAATAATGGTCCCTTGAATTTTTAGGTACAGCAAAGCTGACCACCCCGAAAC
>Ga0316231_1005118_pt1 | contig 10569 bp, 11 predicted proteins | sample TBH18027metaG_FD_206002 | JGI IMG/M metagenome (GOLD analysis project Ga0316231, IMG submission 206002) | Freshwater microbial communities from Trout Bog Lake, Wisconsin, USA - TBH18027 | ecosystem: Environmental > Aquatic > Freshwater > Lake > Hypolimnion/Profundal zone | place: USA: Wisconsin...
GGATGGGAAGCGCCTATCGCGCACGGGACGTTTCGCTGAACCGGGACGTGGCCATCAAGGTGATGCGGAAGAGCTATGGCGATGACCCGGCATTCGTTGACGCTTTTCGCCACGAAGCACAGGCTACCGCTGTCTTGAATCATCCCAACGTGGTACAGATTTATTCGTTTGGCTCTGCTCATGGCCAGCCTTTTCTAGTCATGGAATTGGTGCGTGGCGGCAGTCTGCATGAGATGATCATGCGCGGCGTCAAGCTGGACCAGTCGACGGTCATGCGTATCGCCGGGGATGTTGCGACAGGGCTTCAGCACGGATACCAGTTTCATCTGGTGCATGGCGACATCAAACCCGAGAACATTCTTCTGGATGTCAAAGGCACCGCGAAGATCGTGGATTTCGGCATTGCGCAACTCGCCGGACGCAATGCCACGGAAGTGTGGGGAACGCCCTATTATGTGGCTCCCGAAACCGTGCGTCGTCAGCGGACGGATTGTCGCGCGGACATCTACAGTCTGGGTGGGACGATCTTTCATGCCTTGGCTGGAAAACCGCCATTTGACGGCGAGGATACAACCGCTGTCGTGAAGGCGCGGTTTATGACCCCTGCGCCACCCCTGCGCGAACTCCGCCCGGACATTGATCCGGAGATTGAAACCATCGTGGCGCGCATGCTGCAGGTTGATCCGGTGATGCGCTACCCGACGTATGAATCGCTGTTGGGCGACATTCATCACTATTTGGATCGTGTCAAGGCCAGCGCCGGAAATGCGCGCAAGACAGGCAAGATCGTCATTCGCGCCGGGGCGACATCCACCGGTCATTTGCCCGCAATGCCACCGGAAAAGCCGAAGCGTCGATGGTTGATCTATCTGCTTCTGGGTGTGGGTGTGTTGGGACTGGCCGGGGCTGGATTTGTGGCCTGGCGCTTTCTGAAGCACCAGAACTATGTGGCCACTGCCACCTCCGACGGCTTCGGCGATTCCGGTGTTGCAAGTACGGCAGGAGCAACTCGCGCGCATCGTGGGTGGCGCAGATGTCGTATCCAACGCCGCCGTTCAGTTGGCCGCATGGGCGGTGGATGGAAGCCGCTATCTGACCCAGGCCACGAACTCGGTTGCCGGGCTTCTGACCGGTGAAGAGCGCGACCAGCTTGCGCCGCCGAGGCCGGTTGTCGGAACGGAAACCTCGTCCGCGCCTGTTGAGGTGGAGAGTGAGCCTGCAGGATTGCCGCCGGTGGTTGTTACGATTCGGCGCATGTACCGGGATCAGTACCGTCTGGAGACTCTGCCTCTCTCTGCATCAGCCGAATCCGCGTCCATTCGCCAGGAGGCCATGCAGGCTTCTTCTGCGACCAATGTTTTGGAACTCCTCTCGCAGATGGATGCTGGGTTGGCCGCCCGCGTGGGCTCCTATACGACGGGGAGTGTGATGCGGGAGGCGAAAGAGAAACTGGCGGATTTGAAGCAGGGTGCTTATGGCGTTGCAGCCATGGCGGTCACGCTGGCTGAGCAGAGGCAGCGCCGCGAGCAGGAAGCCCGCCGCCAGATTGAGGCCAGCAACGCGCTGGTTCGGGCCCAGCAAGAGGAAGCGGCCCGACAGAAGTTGATCGCCAGCGAGATGGCATCCGTGCAGACCCGCGAACACGAGTTTTTGGATCGCGTTCACCATGGCGAATACAATGACGTCCGCCTTTTTCTTGTGGCCATGCAGCCCAGTTTGACAACAGAAGAGGGGCTTCGCGCGCTTCATACGGCCATTGAACGCTTGAACCGGATGGAGTCGCTGCACAAGTTTGTCATTGATTACATTGCAGGATACCAGAACAAGAATGGATGGAAGATTGTCTCGGCGGACAACGATGGCGTTTTGGTCAGCAACCAGAACATAACCAAGAGTGTTTCGTGGAACGATCTGGGCGAGGTGCGACTGATCCTTTTCTTCAACTATCTGTTGATGGATGAAGAAGGGTCAGCCAAGCTCAGGCTGCGCGAGCGGGTGAACCAATTGATCAATGCTTCGATGTATTGCAAACAGTTTCTCGCATCCAATTCGGACGCCCAAGAAAATGCTGGAAAGATGCTTGCGAAAGCCATTGCTTTGCTGCCTGACGCCGTCATTGACATTGAACGTCTGATTCCAGGTGGCATGGGGAAAACGCCCGATGCATCCGGCGCCGCAGCCAGTACGACAAACCAAGTCGGCGCGGAGAGCGCCGCCGCAAAGCAACCATGAATCGAGTTGTCAGTAAAAAACAGTTATCCGCAGAAGTCTTTCGTTTTGAAGTTGAAGCGCCTCTCATCGCGCGTGAACGTCGCGCCGGGCAATTTGTGATCATTCAGGTTGACCAGAACTGGGGGGAGCGCGTGCCGCTGACCATTGCGGATGCCGACGCCCAGGCCGGGACCATCACACTCATCTTTCAAACGGTTGGCCGGACCACCCATCTGTTGGCCGAAAAGAACGTCGGCGACTCGATCGCCGCCGTCCTGGGGCCTCTGGGGCAGCCGACACATATTGAGCGTTTTGGCCATGTTGTTTGCGTGGGTGGGGGTATCGGCGTGGCGCCGCTGCATCCCATCGTGCAGGCGATGAAGGCTGCAGGAAACCAGGTGAGCGTGATCATCGGCGCGCGCAATCAGTCGCTCCTGATCATGGAGGAGGAGATGCGCCGCGCGGCGGATGAGGTGATCGTCGTGACGGATGATGGTTCGTACGGGCGCAAGGCGCTGGTGACCCAGCCACTCAAGGAACTTTGCGAAGGCACTCCCAAGCCTGCCTGCGTGGTGGCGATTGGCCCGCCGATTATGATGAAGTTTTGCGCCGAGACCACGCGCCCGTTTGGCATCATGACCCTCGTTTCGCTCAACACGATCATGGTGGACGGCACGGGGATGTGCGGCGGATGCCGCGTGACCGTGGGCGGGAAGACCCGCTTTGTCTGCGTGGATGGTCCTGAGTTTGACGGCCATCAGGTGGATTTCGACAACATGATGAAACGCTTGCGCGCCTACAAGGGTCGTGAGGATGTCGACCATCACCAATGCCATCTTGAGATTGAAGCCAGTCGCCTGCAAAGCAAGGCATAACCCCTGTTTACGGATATTTCTTAATGAGTCACCCTACTGCTGAACACTTGGATCAACAGGCGCGCGCCAAGCTTACCGAACTGGATGCGACTGCCCGCGCGCTGACCCCCAAAGACCGCATGGCGATTCCTCCACAGGAGATGCCGAGTCAGGCTCCTGCGGTTCGGCGTGGAAACATGCAGGAAGTGGCAACGGGGTATTCAGCCGCGCAAGCTCGTTTGGAGGCCATGCGCTGCCTGCAGTGCAAAAATGCGCCGTGTGTCAAAGGATGTCCGGTTGCCATCGACATTCCCCGGTTTGTGAAAGCTGTTGCCGATGGCAGGAATGCCGATGCCATTGCCGTGATTCGCGAGACGAGCCTGCTTCCCGCAGTTTGTGGTCGTGTTTGCCCGCAGGAGACGCAGTGTCAGGAGCCTTGTACCCTTGGCAAGGCGCTCAAGAACGTGGATCGCTCTGTTTCCATTGGCCGGATTGAGCGCTATGTCGCCGATTTGGAGCGCGAGTCAGGGCAGATGCGCGCGCCCGCCATCAAGCCTGCCACAGGCCGCAAAGTTGCGGTCATCGGCAGTGGTCCTGCCGGCGTTACCGTCGCTGCCGATCTTCGTCGCGAGGGACACGACGTGGTGATATTCGAAGCCTTTCACAAGCCCGGCGGTGTGCTTATTTATGGCATTCCCGAGTTTCGTCTGCCCAAGCGAATCGTTCAGCAGGAAGTGGATGCGCTTGTTGCGATGGGCGTGAAGCTGGAGACCAACTATGTGGTGGGCCGCACGCGGCGTTTGCAGGACTTGCTGGATCAGGACGGGTTTGATGCCGTTTTTGTCGGCACGGGGGCGGGATTGCCTAAATTTATGAACATCCCCGGCGAGAATCTGGTTGGCGTGTTTTCGGCCAACGAATATCTGACCCGCGCAAATCTCATGCGCGCGTATGACGGGCAGCGCGCCCATACACCGATGTATCCGTCACGCAAGGTGGCGGTGCTGGGCGGCGGCAACGTGGCCATGGATGCGGCGCGCATGGCTGTTCGCCTGGGCGCCGAGGAAGTGCACCTGGTTTACCGGCGTACGGAGGTTGAGATGCCTGCCCGCACGGAAGAGGTGGCCCACGCCAAAGAAGAAGGCGTGATCTTCCATATGCTCCAAAACGCGGTGCGCATCCTGGGGGATGCCAACGATTGCGTGCAGAAAATGGAATGCCTGCGCTATGAACTGGGTGCGCCGGATGCTTCCGGGCGTCGTAGTCCGGTTCCCATCCAGGGCAGCGAATTTCTGATGGACGTCGATACGGTCATTGTTGCGATCGGCAATGAGTCCAATCCGCTGATCAAGCAGACGACCGCTGGTCTTGTCACTGACAAATATGGGCACATCACGGTGGATGAAACGGCCAAGACATCGCTGAGCCGGGTGTATGCGGGCGGCGACATTGTATTGGGCGCGGCCACGGTGATTCTGGCCATGGGCGAGGGGCGGCGCGCCGCTGCCGCCATTCATGAAATGCTGGGCAAACTTCCGCCCAAAAAGCAGGCTGCAGCCGCAAAGTAGGCATGACGCCGGAGTGGTTACGCGAGTGGAAGTTCGCTCTGGCGGTTGCGTCCGACGGGCTTGGGTAGATGCAGGCGCTCGTAGGTTAGAGGAGACGCCACGCGGCCTTTGGGCGTACGCTCCAAATAACCTTCTTGAATCAGATATGGCTCGTAAACTTCTTCCAGCGTGTCAGCTTCTTCTCCGACGGACACAGCCAGATTGTTCAGCCCAACGGGTCCGCCGCCAAACTTCCGGACAATCGTTTCCAGCAGGCGCTTATCCATTTCATCCAGGCCAAAGGGGTCGATTTCCAGCAAGGCGAGCGCTTCGCTGGCGGCAGTGCGGGTAATGCGATTGTTCGCGCGCACCTGGGCATAGTCACGGACGCGGCGAAGCAGATTGTTGGCAATGCGCGGCGTGCCGCGGCTGCGGGAGGCGATTTCCTGACTGCCTTCGGCGTCAATCGCGATGTCCAGCTTGACCGCCGAGCGCTCAATGATCTGACGCAGGTCATTATGATCGTAGTAATCCAGACGATTGGTGAGACCAAATCGCGAGCGCAACGGCGAGGAGATCAGTCCGCTGCGCGTGGTTGCGCCGACGAGTGTGAAGCGGGGCAGCTCCAGGCGAACCGAGCGCGCATTCGGTCCCTGGTCAATCATGATGTCGATGACGAAATCTTCCATGGCCGAGTAAAGATATTCCTCAACCGTGCGCTGAATGCGGTGAATTTCGTCGATAAAAAGAATATCGCCGGGTTCGAGGCTGGTGAGCAGGCCGGCCAGGTCCCCAGGCTTGTCAATCACCGGGCCCGATGTCGTTTTGACATGCACGCCCATGGCTTCGCCCAGAATGTAGGCCAGCGTGGTTTTGCCCAGACCTGGTGGCCCGGAAAGGAGCACATGATCGAGTGATTCACTGCGCTGCCGCGCCGCCTCGACGGCCAGCAGAAGCCGGTCGCGCACTTTCTGCTGCCCAACGAAATCTTCAAACCGTGTGGGACGAAGCTTGTTGTCAAAAGCGGCGTTTCGTTGGTTCAGGGCTTCTGTCGGGCGCGGTTGCATGTCCCCATTGTGTATCAGAATGGCCGACGGGGGACAAGTTCGCGCATGGCATGGGGTTTTCGGCGGGGCGCGATTGAACTGGCGGTCCGCCATACACTCGCTATCATATTTGCTGGCTTATCTGGCGATGGACGTGGAGCGTGACGCGTGCAAGAGAACGAAAAAACCATTGTGCTGCTGAGCGGAGGCATGGACTCCACGGTGGCTCTTCATGATGCGGCTGCGCATGGGCCTGTTGTGCTTGGATTGAGTTTTGACTACGGCTCAAAACACAATGCTCGTGAATTGCCCTGCGCGGCGAGACAGTGCGCGCGCCTGGGGATTCCGCACAAGATCGTGCGGCTTGATTTTATGAATGGGCTGTTTCAATCGGATTTGCTCCTTTCCGGCGGAGCTGTTCCCGACGGGCATTATGAAGAGGCCACGATGCGCAAGACCGTGGTGCCATTTCGGAACGGGATTATGCTGTCCATTGCCGCCGGGGCGGCGGAAAGCGTCGGTGCGCAGATTTTAGTGATCGCGGCGCATGCTGGCGATCATGCCATCTATCCCGATTGCCGGGAAGAGTTCATGGGTCCGATGGCGGCGGCCATCCATGCAGGGACGTATGCAGGGATTCTTTTGAAGCGCCCCTTTATGAACAAGACCAAAGCCGATCTGGTCAGGCGTGGCGTGGCTCTTGGCGTTGATTTTGCGCAGACATGGTCCTGCTACAAGGGTGGCGACATCCATTGTGGAACGTGTGGCACATGCGTGGAGCGCCGTGAGGCTTTTCTTCTGGCTCATGTTGCCGACCCCACCGTGTATGTCTGCTGTAATGCTCTGCCGCCGAAGCCGTCCCAAGTCTAGGTGCGCGTGCTCGCTTGACACGTTTCAGGCAACCGCCGACACTCCTTTTATGTCCGAGTCGAGTTTACAGGTTGTGGAGGTTTTTTATTCCCTTCAGGGCGAAGGCCTTCTGACGGGCGTCCCGTCCGTCTTTGTTCGTTTTGCGGGGTGCAATCTTCGGTGCACGTGGTGCGACACGGCTTATGCGCGGGATGATGCGTTGACAAAGGTCTGTTCTGTGGATGAATTAGTTCGGCAGATTTGCGTGTTTCCTTCGCGGTTTGTTGTGTTGACGGGTGGCGAGCCGATGTTGGCAGCGGCGCTGCCGGATTTGGCCGCTGCGCTTCGAGCCAAGGGCAAGCACCTGACCATTGAAACCAATGGCACGCAACCACCCAACGGTATTGCCTGTGATTTGGCTTCGCTCAGTCCCAAGCTGGCGCACTCATCGGCAAATCCGTCCTTGGATGAGGCGATCCGCATCCAGCCCGCAATCCTGGCATCCTGGGCCAAAGGCTATTCCTGTCAGTTTAAATTTGTTGTTGCGTCACCGGATGACGTGCTGGAGATCAGGCGGATCTTGTCCGCCATCGGAGACAAGGTTCCGGTTGAGCGCGTATTTCTAATGCCACAAAGATCCAGGAAAGCCTTGCAACCTTCCCGTGATGCATGGCTTGTGGAGCTTTGCAAACAGACGGGTTTCGCGTATTGTCACCGCTTACACTTGGAGCTGTTTGGCGGCAGGCGCGGTGCCTGAAACAAGGCCGTTTTGTGTCTGCGTGGACGAGGAGATGTTGCATCATGCCCTATCGAATCTGCAAAGTGTTTGAAGTTGAGAGCGGACATCTGCTTTCCAAACATCCAGACCAGTGTCGTTTTCCACACGGGCATTCGCGTCGTGTGGAGGTTGTGCTGGAGTCAGACCGGCTGGATGACCATGACATGGTTTGCGATTTTGGCGTGGTCAAGCAGACAGCCAGGGATGTCATCGAGAAACTCGATCATTCGATTTGCATGAACAAGCAGGATCCCATGTATCAGACCCTTCAGAAAGCCTATGGCGAGCATGTCATCGGCTTTGACCATGAGGATCCGACGACAGAAGTTGTTGCGCGCACACTGTTCGAGCGGATTCGCGAGAATCTCAGCGCGTATGCGCAGCAAGCCCAGACGCGCTATCCTTTGGACCAGGGGGTTCGCCTGGTGCGCGTACGCGTGTGGGAAACGCCACACGGATGGGGCGAATATGAAGCATGATTATGGGCAAGGAGTATGAGTGATGAAGCGGATTGAAACATCGGAGGCTCCCAAGGCCATAGGACCTTATTCGCAGGCTGTTGTGGCGGGCGGATTTGTGTTTTGCTCAGGGCAACTGGGTTTGGACCCCGCGACGGGACTTCTGGTTGCACAGGATGCGCCTGCACAGGCGCGTCAGGCGCTGGCCAATCTCTCGTCCGTGCTGAACAACGCCGGGAGCGGCTTGGCACTTGTCGTGAAGACAACTCTTTTTCTTGCCGACATGAACGACTTTGCAGCGGTTAATGCCGTCTACGAGCAGGCTTTTGGAAGCCACAAGCCCGCCCGCTCGACGGTCGAAGTCAAGCGTTTGCCCAAGGATGGGCGCGTTGAGATTGAATGCATGGCTGTTGTGTAGCCAGATTGGCGACATGGCGACAGATTCATCCAGTCTGCGTTATTTGCCTGCGGCATTGGCGGAGTCGATTCATCGAGTCGGCATCCGCGTGCGGCGTCCGGTTCGTGGACGCGGCGAAGGGTTGCACCGTTCGCCGGACTTCGGGGCGTCCGTGGAATTTGCCGAATATCGGGATTACACACCGGGCGATCCTCCCAACCGAATTGATTGGTCGGTTTATGCGCGCTCGGATCGCTATCGTGTGCGGCGGTTCCATGAGGAGACGAGTCTTCGCGCCGCTGTTCTGCTCGACACATCTGAAAGTCTGCTGTTTCGCGACACAGGGGCGCTGAACAAATGGGACTATGCCTGTTATCTTGCTGCCGGGGTGATGTATGCTCTGGTTAATCAGGGCGACTTGGCCGCGCTTTTTCTGTTCACAGAACACATTGACCGGCCTTATGAGCCTGCTGGAACCCTGGTTGGCTTGCGCCCCATGCTGGCTGGGCTTGAGGACGTTAAACCTGCAGGTCGCACGGATATTGCCCAGGCCATGTTTGAAGTTGCCGAACGCACGCCACCGCGAAGTCTGATCATCGTCATTTCCGATTTTTTGCAAGATGCGTCCAAGTTGGTCACCGGCATGCAGCGATTGCATCATGATGGACATAATCTTATTCTTCTGCATGTCTTGGACGGCGGTGAACGGAGCCCATCCTTTGCAGGGATGGTGGAGTTGCGCGAGCTTGAAACATCCAGACGGCTGGTGGTGGACATGGATGAAATTCGAGGCCGTTATGAACAAGCCGTTGAGCGGCATGTAACCACCCTGCGACGCGCGTGTGCGGATTCTCTTGGCGACTATCATTTGATTGATACGCGTGATCCGGTTGAATCGGTGCTTCAACGTCTGGCTGGTGGAAAGGTCTAGCCCAGAGGCGAGAATATCCAGAAAAAGGAGAGCAGATGCATTTCGACATCCATATACACAGTACAATCACGTCCAAGCCCAACCCCGAGAACCTTTTGAGTAAGTTGCACGACGCTGGTTTTGATGGCGGGGTTGTGATCTCACCCGCTCCCTTCGATTTGAAAGACGGGCGTCGGATCAATAACTCATCGACGGCGCGGCTTGAGAGTATTCTGGCCTGGACATCCGGGCACCCGACCTTGTTCCCTTTTTTCTGGATTGATCCTACGGCGAAGGATGCCTTGAAACAGGTTGAACAGGCGGCCGCGAACGGTGTTGTCGGCTTCAAGGTAATTTGTTCCGAGCATGCGCCGGATGACCCACGCGCCATGCCGGTTTATCAGGCCATTGCTGCATTGAACAAACCCATCTTGTTTCACTCAGGCATCCTTTGGGATGGCCTGGTTTCGTCACATTTTAATCGGCCTGCTGCTTTTGAGGCTCTTCTGGACGTGCCACGTCTACGATTTGCCCTGGCCCATATGTCATGGCCCTGGCTCGACGAATGTCTTGCCGTCTATGGCAAGTTTCTGAATGCGACTTTGATGCGGCCCGATGCACCGGAAATGTTCATTGATCTAACCCCCGGCACTCCAGTTATTTATCGCGAGGAAGCTTTGACCAAACTGTTCACGGTCGGATACGATGTAGCCCACAATGTGATGTTTGGAACCGATACGCTGGCTGGAGATTACAATAGCGCATGGTCTCGTGAATGGCGGGATCGCGATCTGTCCATCATGCGCAAGCTCAAACTGGGCGAGGAAGCCGAAGGAAACTATCTTGGGGGCAATCTACACCAGTGGTTGAATGGTCAAACACACGGTCGCCACCCTCCGAAATCTGGTGTTTAAGGGGCTTTTCCCCTTGCAGCTCACGCCAAATCATAACATACTTATATATACACGTATCCATAGTGGCTACGTTAATGTCAAAGGAGAATGTTGCATGAAGTCCGGTTTGATACAACTGTGCGTTGTTGCAATGATTGCTACATCCGTATCCGTGGCGACAGCCGCCGATCAGGCGCCTGCTGCAGCTGCAGCGGCCAAGCCGGCTGCTACCACCAAGGCAGAAGTGAAGGGTGTTCTTTCAGCTCCTGCCAAGGACGCTGCTGCGAACATCTTGGGTGTTCTCAAGAAGGACGCCAAGACATACCTGTTGACCGCTGACGCGACCGTGGCCAAGGAAGTCAAGGATGCCGTGGCCAAGGCCGCCACAGTCAAGGTCACAGGCGAGCTGAGCGCCGATGGCACCACCATCGCCGTGAAGAGCATTATCGTTGAGCCAGCTCCAGCAGCCAAGCCTGCTGCTGCTCCTGCAGCGAAGTAAGTCACTGCTCTCAGTTTGTAGCTGGCGCATTCCCTTGGGAGAGCGCCAGCTTTTTTATGCCGGGATTCGGAATGAACAAGCCGTCAGATGAGGCGCGCCGGGCGCAACTTCACGCTGAACTCCAGCG
>Ga0316231_1005126_pt1 | contig 10558 bp, 9 predicted proteins | sample TBH18027metaG_FD_206002 | JGI IMG/M metagenome (GOLD analysis project Ga0316231, IMG submission 206002) | Freshwater microbial communities from Trout Bog Lake, Wisconsin, USA - TBH18027 | ecosystem: Environmental > Aquatic > Freshwater > Lake > Hypolimnion/Profundal zone | place: USA: Wisconsin...
ACCCCTGGATATCGTGGACGGCGCCGCGCGCATCGTGGACCCGATCATCGCCGGCTTCAACACCGGCGAGCACGTCTGGGGAAAATTCTTGAAGGATTACCGGGAGACGGATTGGTGAAGGTTGAAGCGAATTATGAAACCGTTGGACAGCGACAAGACCAAACGGACGGCGAATGATGGACCCGCCGAGTTCGCGGCGCTGGCGGAGACAGACGCAAAGCCCGAGGATGCGGCCGGGGCCAATGGCCGCGCCCTCAAGAAGGCGGCGCTGTTGCTGGGCGGGTTGCTGGCGCTGGGCGTGCTGACTTGGCTGCCGCCAGTCCGCCACGCCATCCTGGACCCCGAATCGCGCATCAAACAGTTCATCCATGATTCCGGTCCGTGGGCGCCCGTGGTGTTTACCGCCGCTGTGGCGGGGTTGGTGGTGTGCGGCCTCCCGCGACTGGCGTTTCATCTCCTGGGCGGGGCGCTGTTCGCTTTTTGGGGGGGCTTGCTGTGGAGTTCCATCGGGACCCTCATCGGCTATGGGGTGGTCTTCTTTGCCGTGCGGCGACTTGGACTCCGGGAGTTGATCCTGCGCAAGCATCCCGCCTGGGAAAAGCTGGCCGCAAAGATCAAACACAACACCATTCCCGCCGTGATTCTCTTTCGTCAGATTCCGCTGCCGGGGATGGTCGCCAACATCGTGCTCGGCCTCTCCCCCATTCGCCGGCGTGAATTTTTCATTGGCACCAGCATTGGTTTGATCCCGGAAGCCGTGCCCATGGTTTTGATTGGATCAGGCTTGCGCAAAGAAGACCAAGGGCATATGGCGCTCTGCCTGTTCGGCGCAGTCGTTTTGTTCATCGCCGGCTGGGTCGCTTGGGGCGCCTATACCCGTCGCGCCGCCGCCAGAGATGCCGCCGAGGACAAGCCAGCCGCAAGGCAATAGCCCACGGACTTCCATGAACGGACGGAGCGCGCCCGTCCTCGGGCGCAGCAACGTGACAACGACAGGTGCGTAAACAATGCAGGCACTCGCAAAGCCGGGAAGGGTCTTCCCAACATTTTTCCGGAGTTTCAAACTGCCAACTCGCTGGACATTGCTGCGCCCGGGACGGGCGCAGCAACGTGACAACGACAGGTGCGTGAAGAATGAAAGCGCTTTCAAAACCGGGAAAGGTTTCCTAGACATTTTTCAGGAGTTTCGAACTGCCAACTCGCTGGACATTGCTGCGCCCGGGACGGGCGCGCTCCGGTAATTTCCCGCTTGAAAACATCCGGTTCCGGGAAGATTCTGCCGCAGTGAACTCCAAGCGTCTTCCAAGTCCGCCGCATAATCCAGACATTCGGGATATGGTACAGGGCAAACGCGAGTGGGCACACGTGCTTACCCTGGAAGAAAAGAAGCGCGGATTTCTCGGCTGGCACGAGCGCGGTTATCTGCCGCACCGCGATGAACCGGGACTGGTTCAATTCGTGACCTTCCGGCTGGCCGATGCGTTGCCAGAAAGCCTGCGTTCCGAATGGGAGGCTTTGGTGAAAATCGAGGACGACCGCAAACGCCGCATCGAACTGGAAGCTTATTTGGACAAAGGACGGGGTGAATGTCATCTGCGCCAACCGGAAATCGCCAAGCTCGTTGAAGACTCGCTTTGTTTTCGGCACGGACAGGATTACGAACTGCGCGCGTGGGTCATTATGCCCAATCATGTTCATCTGCTCTTCGAGGTTTTCGGCGTGCCAATGTCACAACTGGTGGACGCTTGGAAGGGGTTTACGGCCAAACAGGCAAACAAGATTTTGGCCCGGCGCGGGAAATTCTGGCAGGACGATTATTGGGACACCTTCATGCGGGACGAACAACATGAAATGCGCGCACGAAAATATATCGAAGCAAATCCCGTGAAAGCCGGCCTCATGCTCGTCGAGAAAAAGTGGCCCTGGAGCAGCGCACGTTTTCGGGACGACTATGAACGGCTGTGCCTGCCCGGCTGACGGAGTGAACGGAGCGCGCCCGTCCCGGGCGCAGCAACGTGACAACGAGAGGTGGTGTGAAAAATGAAACCGCTTTCAAAGCCGGGAAAGGTTTCCTAAACATTTTTCCGGAGTTTCAAACTGCCAGCTCGCTGAACATTGCTGCGCCCGTCCTCGGGCGCAGCAACGTGACAACAACAGGTGCGTGAAGAATGAAAGCGCTTTCAAAGCCGGGAAAGGTTTCCTAAACATTTTTCCGGAGTTTCAAACTGCCAGCTCGCTGGACATTGCTGCGCCCGGGACGGGCGCGCTCCGGTATGCGCGGTCACCCCGCCGCCTTCAGCGCATCCGGATGTTCGTCCAGGACCAGCACGCCGTGCGGCTGCAGGTCGTAGTTGCCGATGATGTTGTTGCCCGTGAGGAAATCGTGCATCGGCTTGTAAAATTGGATGCGAATGGGGGAATTCTGGTGGTTCAGCAGGAAATAAACGCGCGAACCATCCCTTTCCCGCAGAGAGACTTCCACGTTTTCCGGCACTTTCAGGAGCGGATGCAGGCCGCTCATGTTGCGCAACCACGCGATCAGGTCGTGATAAAAATGCTGGTGGCTCTGGGTGCCGATGTACACCGCCTTGCCGAGGCCAAAGGTGTTCATGGTGATGGCGGCTTTGCCGGCGTAAAAATCCTTGGAATACGTCGCCAGCACCTGGCAGCCCTTGGTTTCGATCAGGTCACACCACAATTTGGCCGGGTGCAAATGGCTGGTCGGGAACGCGCCCTTGAACGTGAGATGGTTTTCCTCGCTCGGTGGCAGCGTGTCAAACTCCTGCACTTCCAGTCCGAACAGGTCGGTCAGATTGTGGGGCAGGCCGGTGTCGGGCACGATGTTGTGCTCGTCCACGTGGCCGGTGTTAAACGTGCCAATGAGGGTGCCGCCGTTCTGCACATAAAGTTTCAGACGGTCGGCATCGCCCCCGGACAACACATGCAGCGAAGGGACGAAGACGATCTTGTATTTCGACAAATCCTCGCTCGGGCGCGCGAAATCCACCAGGATGTTGCGGTCGTGCAGCGCGTTGTAAATGAGCTGGATGTGTTCGCGCAGGTTGAAAAATTTGTTGGGCGGATTCGGCTGCTGCAAAGTCCAGTCGTTATCGTGCGTGTAAATGATGCAGGCTTCGGCGGCCACGCGGGTGCCCTTGAGCGCCGGCGCCAGGATTTTGAGTTCCTCGCCAAGCTGGGAAACTTCGTTGAAGACGCGGCGGCTCCCCTCCAGATTGTGCGGCAGGACCGCGCCGTGGAATTTTTCGGAGCCGAACCGCGGCTGGCGCCAGCGGAAAAACAGGATGGCCGTCGCGCCGCGCGAAACCAGTTGATACGTGAACATCCGCAGCACGCCGGGGCGGACCAGCGAGTTCACCTCCTGCCAGGTGACGTTGCCGGCCTTTTGCTCCATGACCCAGAAACCCGTGTCGCCGTCGGGCGTTTTGATGTCGGTCTTCTTCAGCGACCGCAGCATGTCAATTTCGCAGGCGATTTCCGACGGTTTGGCTTTGATCGCCGCCGTGCTTTCGATGGACACAAAATCCAGCACGCTGGCCAGGTCGAAATGGTCGAAGCGGTGGCGGAGCGCGCGGAGATTGGTGGTGATGGGCCGGTCGGGCGTGATCCGGCGCAGAATTTCGGCCTGCATGCCGACAAACTGCACGATGGTGTCGCTGCAAAAACGGTTCCAATCCAGGACCAGCGCGGGATTATGCACGGTTGGGGCGGCCATGGGCATGGGCACCTCGCCCCACGCGGACACAATCTGGCTCCAATGGCGCAGCCCCAGTTGTTCGTTCAACCGTTCAATGGTTTCGTACTTGGCTTCCAGCCAGCCATGCCAGTCCCGGCGCGTGTCTTCATTGAACGCAGCTTCCGTGAAATTGCCGCCCAGACTGTTGTCAATCTGCCAGGCGATCAATTGCGGGTGGGCGCCAACCGCCTGCGCCAGATTTTCCACCAGCCGCTTGGAATGCGTCCAATAGGCGTCGCTGTTCAGGCAGACCGCCCGGCGGGTGCCTTCGTGCTTGATGAGGCCGCGTTCGTCCACCGGGAGAATTTCCGGGTGTTTCCTGGCCAGCCAGATGGGGGGCGCCGCCGTGGGCGTGCCGAGGACGACTTGGATCCCGTGTTCGCCGAGGATGTCCATCACCCGCTTGAGCCAGTCGAAATCAAATTTGCCATCCTCCTTTTCGCACAGGCCCCACGAGAATTCGCCGAGGCGGACAACATTGAATCCCGCAGCCTGCATGAGCTGGGCGTCCTGCACCCATTGTGCTTCAGGATGTTCGGCGGAGCCGCCGTAGGGGAAGACCCATTGTTCCGGGTAGTAATCAACGCCGAAATACATATTTTTTCCTCTGGTTCGGATTTTGCCTTGACACTAGAAGCAAACCGCCGCAGTGGCAACAAAAATCGCTCGAAAATTGTTCACCCGGCGCGGGGACAGCTTGTCCCCGCCGGTCGCGGTCCGAAACAGTCGGGCCGCGGGCCGTCCCGGCCCGCAGCGGCTGGGAACACCAACAACGTCCAGGGAACCTATCGAGCTTCTGCGTGAATCCGGGCAACTTAATGCCCGAACAGGCCGCCCAGCCCCTTCTTCAATTTGTCCACATTTTCACCCACGCCATTGCTGGAGTTCTGCAGCGCATCGTTGACGAGGCCGCGCGCCGCTTTGGCCGCGTCCTTGCCCAGGTTGGCGGCGTCACTGGCCACCGCCTGGATCGTGGCCGAGGTGATTTCGGACAACACCTTCCTGGTCAGGTCGGCGCCCGTGATGCCATCGGCCCCCTTTCCGAGGTCGGTGAGATGAATGTCCGGCAGCGTCAGCGTGAATTCTTTGTTCACCAAGCCGGTGAGATTGGCGTGTACCTTGGCGCCGGTGATGAGGAGATCGTCCACTTCCAGTTTTTTGGCGGGTTTTTTCGGGCCGGCGGGGGCGGCTGCGGCCGGAGCGTTGGTACCGGCCTGAGTCCCCGATCCAGACATGGAATCCACATTGGCCAGGATTTTGGAGAGATTGTTGTTGTCGCCCACCAGACTGCCCTCGAAGGTGATATCCGGCGCGCGCACCTCGATGGAGTGGATGACGATCTTATCCGACAGTACCGAGCCGGGCGCCAGTTTGATGGCGGCGTTGCTGACGCTGATGGAGGTCAGCGCCTTGAAACCTTCGGGGTTGCCCAGCACCAGGCCCCGGACACCCGCTGAACCCGAAAACAGTGAAAGGTCCACCTTGTCCACCGTGAGTGTGGTCCGCGTGACCTTGGGCCCGACCCTTTCCATGCCGGTCTTGACCAAGTCGCCCAGATGGGTGCCAGCCACCAGCACGGCGACGAGCAGCAGGACGACGAGCAAGACCAGAAATCCGACAATAATTTTTATTTTCATAGCAGTGATCAGGATGGTTCAGGAGTCAAGGAGCGCGTGGATGTGGGCGGCGAGATCCTGAATCTGGTACGGTTTGGTAAGAAACTGGTCAGGTTTCACTGCCGCCTCAGCAAACATATGTTCATCCACTGTGCCGCTCAACATGATCATTTTCTGACGGGGATTTAGCCGGCGGCATTCGCGGATCAAGTCCATGCCGTTCATGCGGCCCATGGCGTAATCCGTGATAACCACATCTGGCTTGGCGACGGGAAATTCCTTCAAGGCCAGTTCCGGGTCGCGAAAGGTGCGCACCTGATAACCCATCGGCTCAAGGATGGCTTCGGCCAGTTCCAGCAACGCTGGTTCGTCGTCCACCACGAACACGATGGCCTGGCTGACGTGGCTGCTCTTGGCATTATTCATGATTACTCGCAAACCCAAATTTTAAGATACCACCAAAGCCACGCGGGCGGCAAGCGTGAATTCGAATTTTTGGCAGGGGGGTGGGGCGAGTGACAAAGTCGGCTGCGCGCGTAGCCGCCGACGTGAGGCGGATTTTGCCAAAAGAATCGCCCGGTCAGGTCCGCCTCTTAAGAAAATGCCTCACTTCAGCGGCTTGTGGTGTCCCGTCCCGCCGGGACGATTTGACCATAGCCCGCTGTTTCAACTGCGGGTGGCGTGGGGCCAACGACACCCGTCCCGCAGGGACGGCTGAACCAGTGCGATTTGAGAGCAGCAAGAGGACAGATAACAAAGAACTTCCATCGTCCCGTTGGGACGAATTGTGCGTCCGGCCTCCGCACCCAGTTGAAACTGCGGGCTATTGTCAAACGCGCCGCTGGCGCTCGGCCCCGTCGGCGTTGCTTCCGGTAGCAGCGCCCACCGGGGGTCCATGCTCCTCACGCTCGCCGCGCTGGCGCTGTGGCGCAGCGGGCCGGTGGCTACTTTGTCAACCGCCTACAGGGAGGGAGCATCCGCCGCCTCCTCTTTAATCGCTTTTTTACTGGAGGGGAAGGATGAGCATGAGCATGACCATGGGGAGATCCCGCGCAATTTATTTCCCACAATGAACAATTTGGTCTATCTTGAGTCAAATTGAGCCATACATCATGTCATTATTAAAACGAATCTGGCCACTGCCGATAGGTGTGGTCGCGGGCCTGGCCATCTGGGCCGGGTGTCAGACGGGCCACATGGAGTTGCCGTCGCCACCGCCGCCGGTCGTCAGTCTGGCCACGAACACCTTGGCCCCGGGACCGGATGATCCGCGCATTGCGTTTGTCGCCGCACGGGTGCTGGAGAATTTCAACTACATGGAACACCCGCTCGACCAGGAGATGTCGGTCAAGTTCTTTGATGGTTATATTAATTCGCTCGATCCCCACCACGAATATTTTCTGCAAAGCGATCTGGCGGAATTCGCCGCGTACCGCACCAATCTGGACAAACTCACGATCAACACCAACGGGGCGGCTGATTTGTCGCCCGCGTTTCAGATTTTCCAGCGTTTTCAGGAGCGGTGCGCGCAGCGGCTGGCCTATGCGGATGAACTGCTGCAGCAGGATAAATTCAAGTTCAACACGGATGAAAAAATCACCGACCGGCGGCATGATTCGCCCTTTCCCAAGGATCTGGACGAAGCCAAACAGATCTGGCGGCAGCATGTGCGCTTTGACTACTTGCAGGAAAAATTGGCCAAGGAATTCTCCGAGTCCAACGGCGTATTCACCATTAAATTGCCGTCCGGAGCCAATACCAACATCATCGCCGACCTGGAGAAGCACAACCGTTTGAGCCGGCGCCAACTCACCAATCAGGACAGCGGAAACGTACTGGGGGCTTATTTGAACGCCCTGGCCCACGCCTATGACCCGCACTCGGATTACATGGGCGCGCAGCGCGCGCAGGATTTTTCCATCAGCATGAATCTGGCGCTGTTCGGCATCGGCGCCCAATTGACGGAGGACGACGGTTACTGCACGATCCACGCGCTGGTGCCGGGCGGACCGGCCAAGAAGAGCCAGTTGGTCAATGAAAAGGACCGCATTCTGGCCGTGGCGCAGAGCAACCAGCCGCCTGTGGATGTGGTGGATATGGACCTCGAAAAGGTCGTCCAGCAAATTCGCGGCCCGAAAGGCACCGAGGTCAGGCTGACCGTCAGTCCCTTCCCCGGCTTCACCACCCGCAAGGTCGTCACGCTCGTCCGCGACGAAATCAAGCTCGAAGATTCGGAAGCCAAGGCCAAGATCATTGACTTGCCCGACGCGCACGGCGGCACGAACCGCCTCGGCATTCTTGAACTCCCGTCCTTTTATGCGCCCGTGGAAACCGAAAATGGCCGCGCCACGCCGAAATACACCTCGGTGGATGTGGCCCGGCTGTTGAAGAAACTCAAGCAGCAACACATCGCGGGCCTGATCGTGGATTTGCGCTTCAATCCCGGCGGCTCGCTGGAGGAAGCCATCAAGTTCACCGGCTTGTTCATCAAAAACGGCCCGGTGGTGCAGGCCCGCAACCCGGGGCCCGACGGTGAGATCCACGTGGATTCCTGCACGGACTCCGAGCCGGTTTATGGCGGCCCGCTGGTGGTGATGGTCAACCGTTTCAGCGCATCGGCGGCGGAAATTGCCGCAGCGGCGTTGCAGGACTATGGCCGCGCGGTGATTGTGGGCGACGTTTCGACCCACGGCAAAGGCACCGTGCAAAGCTTGCAATGGCTCAAGCCGTTCATGATCCACACCACCAATAACCCCGGCGAAGTGAAGGTCACGATCAAAAAGTTTTACCGCATCAGCGGCGCTTCCACGCAGCTCAAGGGCGTGATGCCGGACCTGGTCCTCCCCGAGGTGTTCAGCTATTGGAACATGGTCGGCGAATCCAACCTCGATAACCCGCTGCCGTGGGACACCATCCAGCCAGCCAAATACGAAAAACTGAATCTGGTGCAGCCCTATCTCGCGGAGCTGCGCGCGCATTCGGACACGCGCGTGCTGACCAATCGCGATTTTGACTACATCCGGCAGGACATCGGGCAGTATCTGAAAAGCCAGGCGGAACGCACGGCCACGCTCAACGAAAATGAAGCCATCAAAGAACGCAAGCAGGACTCGCTGAAGGCCCAGGCGCGGAACAAGGAGCAACAGGGGCGCCCCGATCCGGGCCTCAAAATATATGAATTGACCCTCAAGAATTCCGCTGATCCGGGTTTGCCGCCCCCAAAACCCTACTTGTCCACTAATTTCGAAGCCAGCACTCCGGTCAGTTCGTTGATCTTGACCGGCCAGCCGGACCATAAGGCCGGCCGGCCGGCTCCCGCGACGGCCAGCCCAGCCCCGGAGCAGGTGGTTTACATCTTCACCAACTTCTTTACCGCCGGTTATATTGCCGGTTTTACCAGCTATTTTCATACGAATTATGCCAGCGTGCCGGAGACGGCGTTCGTTTACACCAATTCCAGCGCCACCAACATCCTCGCGGAATATGACCACCGGCTTTCCGCCACCAACCAAACCGTCCAGACGTTCACGCCGGCCGTGTCCCGGTCGTATGGGCCCGACCCCATCTTGGAGGAGTCCGAGCGCATTCTCGAAGATTATATTTCTTTGCTGCCAAAAGGTGGTAGCTTGACGGTGAACCAATGAAATCATCAACCTTATGAAAATGATGAAATGTTTCCTGGCCGGCGCGTGCCTGCTCTTGACGGCGGGCAGCGTCTTGGCGCAAAATTATTATCTGGCCACCCAGCAGGCGCGGCGGGACAGCCGACAAAACGACGCGGAACAACAGCGCATCGCGAACGCCGCCAACGGCCCCGCCGGCGCTCCGGGTGCGGCGGCACCCGCCCCCGGGCCAGCCGCCCCGATGGATCCCGCGCTCCAAGCCACGCTGAAGAATATTGCCGGGTTGCAGGCCGATTTCGCCGCCGTCGTGGCCACCGGCGACCAACCCGCTCCCGAGCAAAAGACCGCCTTGTTGAACGATCTGGCGCAGGCCGCGACGGGCGCCAAAGCTTCCGCCGGCTCCATCAAGCGGGTGGCGGACGACCTCTTGACTGCGGTCGCGGGCAAGAAGAAACTGGCGGCGGCGCAGCAAAAGCTGCTGGCCACAAAGATCCACGCCTTGTTCAACAGCGCGCATCTTACCGCCGCGCTGCAAGAAAAACTTTTGACCGAAGTCCAGAAGCTGCTCACCGATGCCGGCGCCTCGCTGGATGACACCGTGAACCTCGTCACCGACCTCAAGACCGTGGTGGCCGAAACCAAGTAGCCATGCGGCCGGTCAAGTGCCCGACCTGCCAGCAGTCCGGCGACTGGTTGGCCGGCCAGTACGGGCCGTTCTGTTCTCATCGCTGCAAGCTCATTGACCTCGGCAAGTGGTTGACCGGCGAGCACGCCATTTCCGAACCCCTCAAACCGGAGCATTTTGCAGAGTATGCCGATTTGCCGCCCGGCGACCACTTGGATAAACCTGAACCCTAAGCCGGAGCGCGGGTCTGCGACCCGCAGCAACTTGGCAAGGCAGAGCGGGTTTGAAATAAAAGGGCAGCGGCTTGAGGTCTGGGCATTGCTGTGGCTCACAAAGCCGCGCTCCACATTCTTGAAAAAATGGTGTAAGTTCTTCCGTGTTGCCTGCGACTGATGGGAGGACAATGAAAGCGCTATGCGATATCGATATGCGAAATGCCATTTTAATTCTGCTGGCCGCTGGCGTGGCGGGTCTTTCCTGCTCGCGCCCGGCGCAAGCCGTTCCCCCCTTGCATCCTCCCCCAACCATGAATACTCCTGCTGCCAACCCGACCCATAAAACCGAACTTGCCGATCTCGGCGGCGGCTGCTTCTGGTGCATGGAAGCCGTCTTTGAGCGGCTGCCAGGCGTCCTCGCCGTCACCAGCGGCTTTGCCGGCGGCACCACGGAAAATCCGACCTACCGCCAGGTTTGCAGCGAAACCACCGGGCACGCGGAGGTCACCGAGATCGAATTTGATCCCGCCCAAATCTCCTACGCCCGGGTGCTGGAGGTGTTCTGGCAGGCCCACGACCCCACCACGCTAAATCGGCAGGGGGCGGATGAAGGCACCTCCTACCGCTCCATCATCCTGTACCGCGACGAGCGGCAGAAGTTGCTCGCGGAAAAATCCAAATTGGAGGCCCAAAAGAACTTTCGTGATCCGATCGTCACCGAAATC
>Ga0316231_1005127_pt1 | contig 10556 bp, 7 predicted proteins | sample TBH18027metaG_FD_206002 | JGI IMG/M metagenome (GOLD analysis project Ga0316231, IMG submission 206002) | Freshwater microbial communities from Trout Bog Lake, Wisconsin, USA - TBH18027 | ecosystem: Environmental > Aquatic > Freshwater > Lake > Hypolimnion/Profundal zone | place: USA: Wisconsin...
CTCAGTACCTGCAGCAGGAGTTTGGCGCGCGTTTCCGGCCGATCTCGCCCTATGTACAGGACAACTGGAAGGTCAACTCGAAGTTGACTCTGGATCTGGGTCTGCGCTACGACTTCTTCCCGAGTGTCACGGAAGTGCATAACAACATGAGCTTTTTCAGCCCCACCCTGGCCAACCCAGTCACGGGCGTGAATGGAGCTTTACAGTTCGCGGGGCCGGGCGCGGCCACACCTGTGACCAACTACATGAAGAACTATGGACCACGCCTTGGGCTGGCGTATCAGGTTTTGCCGAAGACCGTGATCCACGCCAGCTACGGCATCATGTTTACCCATGGCAACGCGGTGGGTGGATCTTCCACGAGCCTCGGGACGCTCGGCTTCTCGTCTACGCTAACCTCCGCTGCAACCGGAAGTCTTCTGAGCGCGACTCCGTTTACCGGCACCAGCGGAGTGTTGCCCGCGATTTCGCCTGCATGTGGCAGGGCGTCGGGCGCGCAGTTTGGAACCGGTTACTACTCAGTCGCCGGACCGGCAACCTGCGGTGTCACGGGTACATCGAGTTACTCGGGTACTCCGTCGTCCATGGGCTACGCCGATCCCTATCTGGGCGGACGCGCTCCTGAGTACATCAACTGGACCCTCGGCATCCAGCAGCAGTGGACCGATGCGCTTACAACCACAATCACGTACGTGGGTTCGCAGGGCCACTTCCTTCCGGCGGACGGAAGCAACGCTCGCGGCTACTGGGCCGATCAGCTCGACCCGCAGTACCTTTCTCTCGGGAGCAAGCTGAGCGATACCGGCACTGCCGAGACGACTGATTGCGCCAACGCCAGTCTCGGCCTGACGTGCCCAGCCAACTTTGTCACCTCGCAGCAGCTGAATGTCGCCTTGAAGCCATACCCCTTCCAGAGCGTCACGGACAGCTTCGGCTATGTGGCTAACTCCAACTACAACGCACTGCAAATCACGGCGAACATGCGTCCTTCGCACGGGGTGACGTTCATGGCCAACTACACCTGGTCGCGTGCGATCGACGATGGCGGAACCTTCCGTACTGGGTATGCCATTCCGGCGGGAACCATTGCCAATGAACCGAACACGTCCTGGACTGTGGATCGCATCGAACGCAGCGTATCAACGTCGAACCAGCCACAGCATCTGGTGGTGACTGGCGTATGGAATCTGCCGTTCGGTTCGACGGTTCTTGGGAAGAGCGCGTGGCAGCGGGCGGTCATGGGCGGATTCAAGTTCTCCGAGACCCTCCAGGCCTACTCCGGCTCGCCGCTAGCCATCACCGGTTCAAGCTGCCAGGTAAATCCCGCGCAGAGCGGGTGCCCGGCCAACATGAATCCCGGATTTTATGGCCCTGTTCGCGTCAACGGGAAGTGGGGTCAAGGGATCACGGCCGCCAACACCAGCGCAATAAGCTATATCGCCCCAAGTGGAGGGACGGAGGCTGTACCGACAGGACCGTTCATCTCGCCCTCCTTGCTGGTGGTGAACACGACCTTTCCTAACGGGAATCCTTTTGCTCCTTCGTACACCTTTAGCAATGCGTCGCGCACGGCACCGTATAACCTGACCGGGCCTGGCAACTACGATCTGGACGTCGCACTGGTTCGCAGCTTCCCGCTGCATCTGACGGCAGCGTCCACGCTGAATTTGCGGGCTGAGATGTACAACGTCACCAACCACACGAAGTTCAACGTGGCCAGCACCATAGTCGGCAACGCGGCCTTTGGGCAGGTCGCCGCCGACCCAACGGCGACCCGTAAGGCGGTGCAGCTCACGGCTCGCATCGATTTCTAACGGTGTGGAACTCAACCCAAGCGCGGGGGCGGAATGCCACCGCATTTGACCTGAAAAGCAATTGCACCACGAAGAGCTGCCCTGCGGGGCGGCTCTTTTTGGCTTCTATGGCTTGAGTTTGCGAGAGCGAGACTTGGCGGGCGACTGCTTTCCGGTTGGACTCTATGGGGACTGCATATTTGAGGAGGACGCGGTTTTGCGGCGGGTGTGAATTTTCCCCCCAGCGAGCAAGCTCGCTGGGGACGCCGAGCGGAGGGTCTGCCAGTCGCGTTCGGTCTGGGTGGCGTAGCCGGCGGCGAAGTTGACGATGGCTGCGTCGAAGCGGGCAGAGGCGCCGATGTAGCCGGCGATGACGCAGGGGTCGCCGGAGCGGGCGTGTCCGCGGGCGAGGGTTTCGCCGCAGACGGTGGCGTACTCGAGGAGGCTGGCGGCCTTCAATTCGACCACCTCGACGGCGGCCTTGTGGTCGTTGAGCTGGCGGACGAGGAAGTCGCGGCCGTCGATGGTGGTGTAGCCGAGGAAGGGGTCGGACTGGAACTGCATTGCGCGCTGTCCCTCGACGACGCGGCGGCCCTGATGGGATGCGGCGGGCCCTTTGCCGAGATAGCGCGCGTAGGCGGAGAGTGTTTCCTCCTTGACTTGCAGGAAGAGCGGGTCCCCGGGGCCGTTGCCCTGGAGGTAGATGCAGTAGTCGCGCAGGCCGACCGAGCCGGTGCCGACGATCTTGAAGGCGACGTCGAGTGGAGTGTACTGGGCGAGGAAGTGGCGCCGCTCGAGCCGAAGCGTTTCGGCGTAGGGGGTGAGCGAGTCGAGAACTGCGCGGGCGAGTGCGCCGCGGACGCGGGTGAGGTCGGGGGTAATGGTCTTGAAGATGCGTGGATGCGCACCGGTGCTCGCTTTGATGGTGAGGGCTTGGAGGTTGTGCAATGGGGTGGCGCGCTCGGCGAGGCGCAGTATCTCGGAGATGGGTTCGACCGTGTGCAGGCGGCGGACCTGATAGTGAGCGAGTTCCAGCACGGGCATCCGCGCGAAGGCGTGCATTGAGGTGCGATAGCTCTTGAGGAAGGCCCGCGTGGCGTCGCGGCAGAGGCTATTCTTTGCGTCTGCCTCGCGCCCGGCGAGGATGAGACTTGTGGCCATGCGCTTGACGTCCCACTCGAATGGGCCGCAAATGGTCTCGTCGAAGTCGTTGATGTCGAAGACGAGGCGGTCGTCGGAGGCGGCGAAGGCCCCGAGGTTGCGGACGTGCGCGTCCCCGCAGAGCTGGGTGTAGATACCGGTGTTAGGGCCGAGGGAGAGATCGCAGGCCATGACGGGCACGGCCCCGCGGAAGAACCCGAAGGGCGATGCGGCCATGCGGGCGTACTTAATGGGGACGAGCTCGGGGACACGGCCGCGCATGGATTCGGCGAGGAGATGGAGAGGTGCGGCGCGGCGGAGTTTAGGTTGCCAGACGGCAAGCTCGGTGCGGGGCGTGTGCTTGCGCTGGGCCTGGCCGAGGGCGATGCGTTCGCGGAAGGTGAGGGGCTTGGGCATTGGCTCTGTGGCTAACGTACACCAAAATAGGCTAGATTAATTGCGGATCGATGCGCAGAAGCGCGAATCAAAGACAGACACGGTAGATTCTTCCCAGCACGCGAACTAACGAAGAGAGCTGGAATGAGCCATGAATGACATCTACAATCTGCAACGATTTGTCGATGCGCAGGCGGACGTGTTTGAGGGCGTATGCGCAGAACTGAGGCGAGGGAAAAAGACCGGCCACTGGATGTGGTTCATATTCCCACAGCTCAAGGGATTGGGGTCCAGTTCGATGGCGGAGTACTACGGGATCACATGCCTTGCGGAGGCGAGCTCGTATCTGGAACATCCGCTGCTGGGCGCGCGGCTCACCGAGTGCAGCGTGCTTGTGACCTTAATTGAGGGGCGGACGTTGAGGGAGATCTTTGGCAGTCCCGACGACATGAAGTTTAAATCCTCGATGACCCTGTTTGCCCAGGCGAGCCACCAGAGCTCAATCTTCAGGGACGCAATCCGTACCTGTTGTGAGGGCAGATTCGATCCGCTCACTCTTGCCCGACTTTGATCAGGCTGGCGCTATGGGTTAGAGGCGGCGGTGAGGGCGGAGATATGGCCGTCTCGGGAGAGCAGGAAGGTAGTGAGGCCGAACTGGTCGGTGCGGAAGAGGCGGGTGTGGGCGTCGGCAAGGCGCTGGATGATTTCGGGGCGGGGATGGCCGAAAGTGTTGCGCAGGCCAACGGAGATGACGGCGTCCTGGGGGGCGACGAGGGCGAGGAACTCGAGGGTGGTGGAGGTGCGGCTGCCGTGGTGGCCGACTTTGAGCAGGGTATCGGGGCCGAGCCGCGCGGCGGGGTTGATGAGGGATGCGGCAACCATCTGATGTTCGCTTGGGGCTTCGGCGTCGCCCTCGAGCAGGGCTGAGGAGCGGCCGAACTGCAAGCGGAGGACGAGCGAGTCGTTGTTGATGGGCGGGCCGGGGTTGGCATAGGCGGGCGTGGGGGCGAGGACGGAGAGGTCTATCGAGTCCCAGGCGAGCGTGTCGCCGGCGCGGAGATGGCGGACGCGGATGCCGAGGGTGGCGGCTTCAGCGAGCAGGGCGTGGTAGGGGTCGGAGTCGGGGTCGACGGCGACCCATAGTTCGCGGGGGCGGAAATTGCGCAGGATGGCGGGCATGCCGCCCATGTGGTCGGAGTGGGCGTGGGTGAGGGCGACGACGTCGAGGCGGCGGAACTGGCGCGACCAGAGATAGGGCGAGACGACCTGTTCGCCGATGTCGAAGGCGGAGTTGTCCGAGCCGAGGCTCGCGGCGTTTTCGGCGTTGGCGGCGGCCCCGGTGGGGCCTCCGGCGTCGATGAGCATGGCGCGGCCGGTGGGGCCGACGACGAGCAGCGAGTCTCCCTGGCCGACGTCGATGGCTGTGATTTCGAGCTGGTTGGGGTGGACGGCGGGGGGTACCGGCCAGAGGACGATTGCGGCGGCGAGAGCGAGGACGGCGATAGCGGCGAGTACGAGGGCCCGTGATCGGCGCACCGCCCAGCAACAGAAGGCCAGGCAGGCGGCGGCGAGCAGAGCGTGCAGGAGATTGGGGCCGGGGACTCGGAGGTCGGCGACCTGCGCGTGGCTGATGCGGTTGATGGCGCCGGTGACCGCGTGCAGCAGAAGAGCCAACGCGGAGGCGGGCAGAGCGGCGAGCCAAGAACTGATGAGAGATGCGAGGAATGTGACGAGGCCGAGCGAGGCGAGCACTGCGATCAGGGGAATACAGACCATGTTGGCGGGCAGGGCGAAGAGGGTAGCGCGATGGAAGTAGATGGCCATGGGAAGCACCATGACGGCTTCTGCGATGAGCCCGATCAGCGCAAGTTGAACGGCCCAGAGAAACAGGCGGAGGAGCGTTGCCGGGAGGTTGCGGGCGTGTGGGCAGACGGCATCGGCGAGTGCGTCGCCCCAGAAGCGGAGCGAGACTCGCAACTGCACGAGTCGCGGCGGGAGCGTGTTGTCGCGCCAGATGTGGCGAGGATTGTGAGCGGCCCGGGCGTAGGGGAGAAAGCTGCGATCGCCCAGCGGCATGGCGATGCCTGCGATGGCAACGATGGCGAGGAAGGTCATCTGGAAGCTGGCCTCGAACAACGCGCTCGGGCACCAGACGAGGACGGCGAGCGCGGCTGCGCCGAGGGCGTTGAGCACGTTGCGCTGACGGGAGAGAAGGCGGGCGAGGAGAAAGACCGCGGTCATCAGCAGGGCGCGCTGCACGGGGACGCCGAAGCCGGTGAGGAGCGCGTAGGCGTAGGTGATGGCGAGGGTGAGGAGGGTTGCGAGCCAATTGCGCAGGTGGAGGCGGCGGGCGATCCAGAAGACGAGGCCGGCGAGCAGGGCGACGTGCATTCCGGAGACGACGAAGAGATGGAAGGAGCCGGTGCGCTGGAAGCCGAGGCGCAGTTGCTGGGTGAGGCGGGAGCGGTCGCCGAAGAGCATGGCGTTGAGCATTCCGGCGTCGTCTGGCGTGAGGCGGAGGAACGGCGTGAGGCGGCGATTGGGGGTGGAGCGGGTGTAGGCGAGGAGGCGCGCGGCGGCCCAGCTTTGAGCGGCGAAGATGCGGCATTCGAGGGTTGCGGACGAGACGCGGGAGAGGCGGTTTGCGAGGGGATGGAGCATGGCCGAGGGAACGTTGGCGGTGGCGGCGATTCCTTGGTCGAGGAGATAGTCGGCGAACTGCCATGCTCCGGGGTCGCGGTAGCGCTCGGGCGCGCGCAGGCGAAGAGTGGCTTCGACGAGGTCACCGCAGTGGAGCTGGGTCTGGGGTTGGGCTTGAGGCTGCGGAGTGTTGGCTGCGAGGAGCGTGGCGCGGACGCCGCCGGTGATGGGGACCATGCGGGAGGTGGCGGGCGTGACGTCTTCGATGGCGATGAGCGAGAGGTCGAGGGAGGTGGCGGGAGTTGTGGTATCGGTCGACTCGTCCCACTGGTTGGGATCGAAGTCGGCGTCGGGGTTGTCGAAACTTGCGGAGGTTTCGACGTCTTTGGTGTGTGGAGGCAGGGTCCGGATGCGGACGATGCGGCCCTGGACAGTGCGGCTGAGTCCGTCGGCGTAGGCGAGCAACGCGGTCTGCGGCGATGGCGCGGGTTGAAGTTGCGCGGACCATAGGCCGGCGGCGATCCAGACGGCGGCGATAGGAAGGATGGCGAGACGGAGGGAGCGACGGAGAGCGAGGAGAGTGAGCGTGGTGAGGGCGAGTACGGCGAAGAGGAGAAGGATAGTGGGGCGCGTGGCTGCGGGCGGGAGTTTAGTGAGGGATTCGCCGAGGGCGAAGCAGAGGGCGGCGGCGAGCAGAGGGGTGCGGCGGAGTCGGAGCGGCTCGACGCGCGGGAACCGGGGCCAGAGACGGCGCTCGCGCTCGTCCTGCGTTTCGGGTCTGGAACCAGGTCTGGGAACGCCAGAGATTTGCCGCAACAGGCCACCTGTCTTTCCTCACAACTTTGTCACACTGAGGCGGTCGTTGACAGCATTTTCTTGTGGCGCAGTTTTTGGAACAACTGAATCAGCTTGATTTCGATAGCCGGAAGTTACCGCAAAGCAGGTTTTCAGGCAGTTCGGAAGACGGCCCCGTCATTCGATCTCGCTCAGCCTGTCCGAGGCATAAAACCGGACTGCCCACGTGGGAGGAGCCGGAGCGTTACTATTCACTTAGATTGCATTTTGGTTGGTAGGCAAACCATAGAAAACTCTACTCAAGCTCCGGTCGCATCAGATCGCTATACCCGAGTTGCTGGCCCGATCCACACAATCCTCGTTTTGGCCGTGTTGGCCGCTTGGACTTTCTGGGGAAATGTCCTTGCAGATCGTCTCAGAGCGGCGGCCCACCCAGATCGTGTGCACTTTTATGCGATCAGCATGCTCTTTGAGTGGCTGTTGTTCCTTTTCGTGCTAGCAGGCGTCTGGCGTAGTGGTGCCTCGATCCGCAGTGTTCTCGGAGATCGCTGGCATTCGGTTCGCCAGGTGCTGAGAGACCTCGGCATTGGCGTTGGATTCTGGATCGTGTCGTTGCCGCTGCTTTGGATAATTGGCTGGCTCTTGCGCATCGCCGCACATGGCCCCCACCTGCAGTTCATGCTCCCGCATCGAGGTATGGAACTTGCTTGGTGGATCGCGCTCTCCGTCACCGCAGGCATCTGCGAGGAGACGATCTTTCGGGGCTACCTGCAACGGCAATTCCTAGCCCTTACGAAGAGCGCTCCCGCTGCGATTCTTATTTCTGCCGCGACGTTTGGCATTGCTCACGCGTACCAGGGTTTCCGCATGGTCATTCTCATAGGCTTGTTTGGAGCGATGTTTGGGCTTCTGGCTTATTGGCGTGGAACCGTTCGCCCTGGCATGATCGCCCATGGTTGGCAGGATTCCTTAAACGGCGTGCTCGCGAGTGTCATGAAGCATTAGAACCTGCGTGCGCCCGTGAGACGCACCTCGTCATAGTGATTTGGTCCGTCTTACAGGTTGCCGGATTGGGTCAGGTAATTGGATGCAGATGACTCCGGTGCGCAAAGTCCTTACGGGTCAACCTAGACTCCCGCAATATGGGGTTTCCGGTAACAACGAGTGGTGGGAGTGCGAAGTCGCGCACGGTGACTTTTCACCGCGTGAGGACAGCGACGGTTTCGAAGTGGGTGGTCTGGGGGAAGAGGTCGAAGAGGTGGAGTTCGGCGAGAGTGTAGCCGGACGCAACGAGGATGACGAGGTCGGCAGGGAGGGTTTCGGGGGAGCAGGAGACGTAGATGAGGGTGGGTGCGGCGATGCGGGCGAGCAGGGCGCAGACCTCGGAGCCGGCGCCGGAGCGGGGTGGATCGAGGACGATGAGCGAGGGGCGGTCGCGCTGGAGGACGGCGGCGCGCAGGAAGTCGAGGGTGGTGGCTTTTACGGCGCAGAGGTTCGAAAGCTTGGTTGCAGCGAGCGCGGTGAAGGAGGGTTCGGCGATCTCGACGGCGGTGACGTGGGTGAAGCGCGTGGCGAGAGCTCGAGAGAAGAGGCCGACTCCGGCGTAGAGGTCGAAGGCTGATTGGCCAGTGTAGTTGTGGGTGACGAGTGCGAGGAGTTCCGGGAGAAGGAAGCGATTGGCCTGGAAGAAGGAGGTGCGGGGAACCCAGTAGGTTTGAGGTTCGAAGTTCGGGGTTCGAGGTTCGAGGGGTGCGATCGTGTAGTTGAGGCCGGGGCTGCCCCAGGCGGGGCCGGGGCGTGGAACTTCGGTGCGGCGGCTGCGCTGGGTGGAGAGCGTGGGGAGAAGAGAGATGCCTGCACCGGTGAGCTGGGGGATGCGAGCGAGGAGGGATTCGCAGAGGGCGGCGAAGGCGGCGGCGAATTGTTGGGGGAGGGATCTGCCGGCGGCGCGGAGGTAGAGGGTGAACTGGAGACACCACTCGTCGGCGGTGGCGAAGAGTTCGAGCTGGTCGGGTGTGATGCGGGGGTTGCGGAGCCAGAGCGCGGGGTCGGCGTTGAGAAGGTCGAGGAGAGATTCGGTGGCGCGCCAGAGGATGGGCGCGGCGATGGGGCACTGGGTGATGGGGAGGAAGGTTGGTTGCTGGTTGGTGAGGTAGCCGGCGCGGAGCTGGCCGTCGACTTCGCCAAGGGTGAGGCGGATGCGGTTGCGGTAGGCGAGAGGCGGGGATGGGTGGAGCTGGAGTTCGGGGAGAGCGAGGCCGGTGGCTTCGAGCAGCGCGTGAAGTTGAGTGGCTTTATTGCGGAGTTGCGCGGCGTAGGTGAGGTGCTGAAGCTGGCATCCGCCGCAGGAGCCGAAGTGCGGGCAGGGTGGGAGCGAGGTTTGGGGTTCGAGGTTCAAGGTTCGAGGGCTTGGCATATCAGGGCTGGTCTTCGTGGGGCATGTAGAAGAGGCTGAGGCGGGGGAGCGAGTGGGCTTCGAGGAGGCGCTTCTGGAGGAACTGCTGCTGGACCTGCTTGATCTGGACGGCCTGCATCTTGCCGCGATAGGGAGCGAGCTCGCACGCGGCCTGTTCGCGAAGGGCGACGAGCTGGGCTTCGGGCGTGGAGGTGAGGAGCGCGGCGAAGAGCTTCTCTTCGAGGACGGTGAGGGTGCGATCAAGATCTTCGAGAGACTGCGCGTCCAGCGAAGCCGCCAGCTCGCGCTGGCGAGAAGCGGCCTGCGACGCTGCGGTGTTGGCGGGGGAAGGGAGAGTGGCGGCGACCGCGTCGAGCGCGGCGGCATTGCGTTCGAGGTAGCGACGGATGCGCGCGGTCTCGAAGCCGGAGTCACGCACTTCGGCGGGTTGGGCTGGAGCAGCGCCGATGGCGGCCTCCTTTGCCTGCTCGACGGCTTCAAGGACCGCTTGCGCGCACCAGGCAAGGCCGTTGACCTTGCGCGGACGGCGCGTGCTGCGCAGGGATTGGGCGTCATGCTTGTCGAAGGCGGCGTCGATGCCGCGCAAGACGGCTTGGAGGGGAACGCCAGCCTCGCGCCAGGTCTCTATCAGCGCCCAGTCGAGCGTGGAGAGCATGAGCAGCGAGCCGCGACGTTGCTGGAAACGGGTCTCGATCTCCGTAAAGTAATTGAAATAATTCATATGGGCGGTTGTTGGTTGTTGGTTGCTGGTAAAGGCGGCGAGTGGGCGACACTGTCGATGATTGGCACCCTCCTATACGCGTGACATTCGTCACTGCTTTGTCTCGCGAACCGCCCTAGCTTCAATTCGGAGGACTACAACTATGACCTTACCCGAGGGTTATCCGCAATGGCTTCTTTGGGCCCCTCTGGCAGTGGCAGTCCTTCATATCTTTGAAGAGTTTGTATGGCCGGGCGGATTCATGAACTGGTACCGGCGATATCGGGGAACTTCCGCCGGAAGTATAACGCCGCGCTTTCTATTGATCGTCAATGTGATTCTTCTGGCTGTATGCGTGGATGCCGCTGTTGTCACCGCTACGCCGTTCGGCGTGGCCTATTGGATCGCAGTCTCGGCAATCCTGGCCTCCAATGGACTATGGCATCTTTGGGCGGCAGTCAGAGGCCGCGGTTATTCTCCAGGCATGGTCACGGGACTGGTGCTCTATGTCCCACTGGCAATTTATGGCTGCATTCACTTTCTTAGATCCGGTTCGGTATCGATTGGAAGCGCCGTGGTGGCATTGCTGATAGGGGGATCGTACCCCTTCTGGTCAGCGATGTTCCACGCTCGGGGCAGAGGTGTCGCCTGATCCGCGGGGTTTGGGATGGCGGGC
>Ga0316231_1005129_pt1 | contig 10554 bp, 5 predicted proteins | sample TBH18027metaG_FD_206002 | JGI IMG/M metagenome (GOLD analysis project Ga0316231, IMG submission 206002) | Freshwater microbial communities from Trout Bog Lake, Wisconsin, USA - TBH18027 | ecosystem: Environmental > Aquatic > Freshwater > Lake > Hypolimnion/Profundal zone | place: USA: Wisconsin...
GTCATCTCAACCTCATCGCTCATAGGAGGTTGAGCTCAAGGATAATCATCCACTAAACACTGAAATAGTACAATGTTAAATATTCAATTTTACAGATTCCTCACGGATTCAGGGCTATATGCGGGAATATCGCGCAAAAGTGATTGACGAGTGATGCGTGACCGCCAGATGTTACACGTAACAACCGACTGTTACTTGATACCGCTCCTGCTTCTGCTTCTGCTTCTGCCTCTTCCCTACCAGGGAGAAGAAATTCCTGGTGGGACCCGTACCCTGTCCCCGTCTTCATGTTCGCGAAGCAGCAAAATCCAAAACCTCATCGACCGGTCCCAGGTAACCAGGGTCACCGGACCGGATAGGCAGGCGTCGAGGTGGGCGACGAATTCGTTACTGACAGGGTGAAGGTTCCCGGCTTGGTGTCGCCCATAACCCCCTCCCCACTCAGGAAACTAAGGACACTCGCCCAATCTGGGAACTGCTCAGTTTTGAAATGGATATGCTTCCCTGCAAAATTTTTTGCGCCATGCTTCTCCCGATCATCTACGAGGAAATCACCGCGATTCAAGTCTTTACGGTGGGTAAGGATTAACCGCTTTCGGGCTGGTTCACCAAGATGTCTTTTCACCCATAAGGCCTTGTCAGTCCAAGCGGAAGGATTGTCCCACGGGGCCGTGGAAAGGATGAAGACATCGAAATGTTCAACCAAGATACTGAAGGCCTCCAGGGCCCCGGGCATTGGGTCCATGAGCGCAAAGATCCCCGGAACATCATCGAGGTGTCCCTCGTAGGCGGTGCGAACCTCTGGGTCCAACTGGTCGATGCCCGATTGGAAATCGACCAGAACATTGTCCATGTCCAAGTAGAGGATCTTCTTATCCATGGCATCGCTCCAAGTCGAATTATTCCATGATTCCCATCATCGCACTGCCAGCAGTAACCGAGCAGTTTACACCATTGATTGTTCTTGTGGTCATGGGCCCAAATAATCTGATAGCCGATGACACGACGGCCCCATTAATGCGGATATTTAAGCTGGGCGCAGGGGATCGTTGGCCAAGATCCCGGCCCGGGCATCTGCCACGATGGAGGACGCTGCGCTATTGTCGCCGAGCAGGTTCTCCATGCTTGCTTCTGTCGGTTCCAGGTCCTGGAGACGGGAACCATAGCGGGCCTTCAGAATCGCCAAGACCTTGAGAAACCTTTGGTAGCCATCCCAAACCGCTGGCTCCCGCCAAATCTCTACGTCCGCCTTCCGCAATACGGTTTCCTCCCCCTCTTGGTCCCAAACCAAGTTCAAGGCATCTCCCTGGAGGTCGGGTAGCTGATTAACCTCCTTCAACGCCACCTCATCGAAATGTTTTTGGAACGCCACCTGCGCATCCCCAAAGGCCTTTTCGGCGGCGGAAAGGCGCTCCCTGTTTTCCTCATATTCGGCACTCGTCGGGTTGGCGACAATCGCCAGGATGGGGCCGGAACACCCCGACTTCGATGGGCACGAGCAATCGGCGAGGCTATCGAAATATTCATGCGACCCTTGCGACCATGTCCCGTGCCAATCACATTCGGGGCACACGAGTGGTTCATTTTTATAGTCGCTGAAGTAGCTTAACTGCCGCGCATCGCCCATTTTTTCTCCGGGGATAATTCACCATAGCGCGCGGGGATGTACATCCATTGACCAGATTCCAACTGAATTTGAAATTCATTCGGACCCCTAGGGTTGGCCCCGCCATCACCATCCCCATGGTCGCGACCCTGCCTGCGAACCCCCCGATGAGGTTAACCACCGTCCGACCATTGCTGCCATGTTCACCCAATGCGTAGAAACGCTGTGCCAAGCGGACGGCTTGGTGGCATAATTACTATACACTCATAAGGTTGGCTATGTGCGGCAGTCGAAGGATCTACTCCAGGCTTGGTCCATTTCCCCAGACTTCCAGACCGGTCAAGTGCCCGTGGTGGATCTAATGTCGCCAATTGCAGTACCCCAATCCGGGGACATCGTCAGGGTCCGGCAGCGGCAATACCTAGTGGAAGACGTCGTTGCTGGGGAGGAAGGCCACAACGCGACCAAGGTCGGCCTCGCATGCGTTGATGATGACGCCCAAGGCCAACAGCTTGAGGTCCTGTGGGAAAAGGAGATCGATGCCCTCAATGAGAGCGAGGACGCCTGGGCCCAGATCGGGAAGAAGCCCTTCGACGCCCCCGAACTCTTCAGCGCCTACCTGCACACGTTGAAATGGAACTGTGTCACCGCCACCGACGCCAAGCTGTTCCAGTCCCCGTTCCGGGCGGGCATCAAGGTTGATGCCTATCAGCTCGAACCCCTCCGCAAAGCCCTGCAACTCCCCAGGGTTAGCTTGTTCATCGCCGACGATGTCGGCCTTGGCAAGACAATCGAAAGCGGCCTTATCGCCCGGGAGCTCCTGCTCCGCCGCAAGGTCAGGGACATCGTCGTGGTCTGTCCCCCGAGCATGATCCCGCAATGGCGGGATGAGATGGAGCAGCGGTTCGGCCTGACCTTCGAGGTCTACGACCGCACCTTCGTTGCCCGGATGCGGCAGGAACGCGGCTACGCCGTGAACCCCTGGACCACTCATCCACGGTTCATCATCTCCAATAGGCTGGTCATCGACGAAGCCTACGCCGCCCCCATGCGGGACTGGCTGCAGGAAATGAAGCCCGGATCGTTGCTGATCCTGGACGAGGCCCACCACGCTGCGCCCTCCAGCGGGTCCAAGTACGCCATCGACACCAAGATCACCAAGGCCATCCGCGACCTCGCCGCCCGGTTCGAGCACCGGCTCTTCCTGTCAGCAACCCCCCACAACGGCCACTCCAACAGTTTCAGTGCCTTGCTGGAGATCCTCGACCCTCAGCGGTTCTGCCGGGGTGTCAAGGTCACAAAGAAGTCCCTGGAAGATGTCATGGTCCGGCGCCTGAAGGAGGACCTTCGGTTGCTGGGTGAAGCCTTCCCCCGCCGGGTGCCCGGCCAAGTGGATATCGACGGCCTGCCCGAGGACGCTCCGGAGCTTGTGCTCCCCGCCCTCCTTGATCAATACCGTATGCTGCGTGAGCAGCGGCTGGCCAAGGAGGAGAAGAAGGTCCAGGCTGCGTCCAGCATCGTGGTCATCGGCCTCCAGAAACGGCTCCTGTCGAGCGTCGAAGCCTTCGCCAAGACCCTGAAGGTACACCGCCAGACCGTGGAGAAGCATGCTGACGCCATCCGCCGCGGCCTCGTCGTACCGTCCATGGCTTTGCCCTCTATGGACCTTCTGGTTGAAAGCCCCGGCGGCGACGATGACCGCGCCGATTGGTCCGAAGACGAGCAGGCTGAAGAAGAGCGGGTTCAGATGGAGGCCGCGACGAGGATGGCCGCGGGACGGGCCACCGACGAGACCGGCCTCGCTCTGTTCGCGCAGGAACTCGCCCTTTTGGATCAGATGGCCAAGATCGCGGAAGAAGGCAGGGGGAGGCCCGACGCCAAGGTCCAGCACCTTCTGTCCTGGATCAAGTGCAACCAATGCCCCGGCCTCGAGCAGGGCAACGGCAAGGCCGAGTGGAACGACACGCGGGTGATCATCTTCACGGAGTACGAGGACACCCGGCGCTACTTGATGCAGAAGCTCAAGGCCATCACCGATGGCACCGAACGGGGTCCTGAGCGGATCAAGTTCCTGTCTGGCATGACCTCCAGGGATGAGCGCGAGGCCATCAAGCTGGCCTTCAACCAGGACCCCAAGACGCATCCCCTGCGCATCCTCGTGGCCACGGACGCCGCCCGCGAGGGCCTCAACCTACAGAGCTACTGCAGGGACCTGTTCCACTTCGACGTGCCCTGGAATCCGGGCCGCATGGAGCAGCGCAATGGCCGCATCGACCGGAAGCTCCAGCCCGCCAAGACCGTGAGCTGTTGCTACTTCTTCTACCGGCAGCGTCCGGAAGATCAGGTCCTGCAGAAGCTGGTGGAGAAGACCGAGATCATTCGGAAGGAGCTGGGCAGCCTCGGCAAGGTCCTGGAGGTCCGCCTGAACGACCTCCTGCTCAAGCACGGCATCCGCCGCGATGCTATCAAGGAGCTGAAGGCGCAGGTTGAGGCCGAGAACCTGGACCCCGAGAAGCAGGCCGTCGTGGACGAGGAGCTCAATGAGGACGGCGACCGGCAGGTCGCTCTGGCCAAGCAGATCGAGGTCCTGCGCCGCCGCATCCAAGACGCCCGAGACGCCATCGGCCTCAAGGAGTCGCACTTCCGGTCGGCACTCTCCTGCTCGCTCAAGCTCCAGGGTGCCGCCCCCCTCCAGGAGATCCCGCCAGTACACGAATGGCATCACGGGCTCCAGCGGTTCGCCTTCCCTAGGCTGGACATGAGGCAGGGGGCCGAGTCCAACTGGGGGCCGACCATGGACACCCTTCGGGCCCCTCGGCCCAGAGACCAAAAGCCCTGGGAGTGGCGGTCCAAGGCCCCGATACGGCCCGTTATCTTCGAGGACCCCGGGGTCATGGACGACCGGGTTGTTCACCTGCACCTTGAGCACCGCATGGTCCAGCGGCTCCTGGGCAGGTTCACCGCTCAGGGTTTCTACCACGACCTCTCCAGGGCCTGTTTCGCCCTCACTGAGGACGCCCAGCCCCGGGTCATCCTGCTTGGCCGACTGTCCATGTACGGCCCCGGCGCGGTCCGCCTCCACGAGGAGCTGATCCCGGTGACGGCGCGGTGGGTGGAACCCAGCCTGCGCAAGGGCACTCCGTTGTCCCCCTACCGAAAGGACGCCGAGGCGAAGACCCTGGAACTCCTGGAGGAGGCGCTCGGGGATCTCCATCCTAGGTCCGTCCCTGAAGGCCGCCTGCAGATGCTGCAGCGCCAGGCCCCCCTGGATCTCCTGGACCTCCTGGGGCCGCTGAAGCTCCGGGCGGTGGAAATGGCGGAGGATGCCAAGAAGAAGCTGAGCCAGCGCGGGAAAACCGAGGCCGAGTCCATGCGGGAGATCCTTGTCCGCCAGAGGGACCGCATCCGCGAGACCGTGACCAAGCACGCCTCCGGCACCATGCTGGGCCTTGAGGGCACCGATGAGATCCGGCAGCTCAAGGCCGACCAGGTCCACTGGACCAAGCGCCTGACCAAGATCGAACAGGAGCTTCAGGATGAGCCTGGGCGCATCGAGCTCCATTACGATGTGAAGGTCTGGCGGGTGGAGCCCGTCGGCCTCGCCTACCTCTGGCCGGTGACGGGATGAGCGCCATGACCATCTTTGCCGAGGACGCCGAGCGTACCCATAAGGAGTGGCTGGGATACCTTCAGCCGGTGGGGCTGGTGGTCGTACCCCGGTCCCTGCTGAACGCCGGGGCCCAGGTGGACAAGAACCTGGCCGAGGCCCTGGAAACATTCAAAGAAACGCTGGAGTCCTGGCCCCTGGACGCCAAGCGGGAGGAGGGCGAGCCGTACATCCACAACTGGACGACGTTCGCTGCCAGAGTCCTGGGCTGGGAGCCGCACAACACCCAGGGCGACCCGCTCCCGACCAACCTTACCCTCCACCTGCCAGAGTACCAGGAGACCCTAAAGCCGACCTGGGCCGTGCCGGAGCCACACGGCGACGGCACCATGATGCTCATCCAGCAACTCCCGACCGGGACCGTCCTGGACAAGCCCCTGCCAGTCGAAGGCCGCCAGTGGGAGGCCACGCCCCAGGAACGCTTCGAGCGCCTGCTCCGTGCCGTGGACCCGCCCGTGCCCTTGGGGTTGTTGACCAATGGCCTTGAGGTCCGTGTCGTCTATGCCCCCAAGGGCGAGACCTCTGGGTACCTGACCTTCCCGGTCAAGGCCATGACAGAGCCCGCCGGGAGGACAATTTTCGGTGCCTTCCTGATGCTGTTGGGGAATGACCGGCTCTTCACCCTACCGGACGATTCGCGGCTCCCGGCCATCCTCGCCGACAGCCGCCGAGCCCAGGCCGAGGTGTCCACGGCGCTGGCCAAGCAGGTTCTCAGCGCCTTATACGAGTTCCTGCGCGGGTTCCAGGCCGCCAACGCCAAAGCCAAGGGGCTGCTCCTGGCCGAGGTCCTGGAGAAGGAGCCGGACAAGGTCTACAGGGGTCTCCTGACCGTCCTGTTGCGCTTGGTCTTCCTTAAATTCGCTGAAGAGCGGGGCCTGCTCTCCCGGGACGATCTCTTCCTTCAGAATTACAGCCTCGCCGGGCTATACGAGCGTCTCCGTCAGGACCGTGCACAATACCCGGACACCATGGACCAGCGGTATGGGGCCTGGGCCCAGCTCCTGACTCTCTTCCGGCTGACCTACGACGGCGGCGACCACCGGAGTGAACGCAACGCCTTCCACCTGCCCCCCCGACACGGCTACCTCTTCGACCCCGACCGCTTCCCCTACCTCGAAGGCCGGGCCATTGGCACCAGCTACAGGGACGCGCTCAGCATCGAGGTGCCCTGGGTGTCGGACTCAGTCGCCTTCCAGGTACTCGATAAGCTCTTGATCCTGGACGGCGAGCGTATCTCCTACCGGGGCCTGGATGTGGAGCAGATCGGCTCCATCTACGAGTCCATGATGGGTTTCTCGTTGCACGTCGCCGACGGGCCGACCGTGGCTATCAAGAGCCCCAAACCCCACGGTGCCCCAACACCCGTGAACCTGGAGACCCTTCTCGGACAGCCCAAGAACAAGCGTAAGGACTGGGTCCAACAGGCGACGGACCAGAAGCTCACGGGCAAGGCCGCCCAAGACCTGGAAGTGGCCCAGACCCTTGAGGACCTTGTTCAGGCCCTGGCCAAGACCATCGACGAGGAAGCCACCCCCGGCAAGCGGGTCCTCCCCGCCGGCAGTCTCATCCTTCACCCCAGCTTGGAACGGCGGCGGTCGGGGTCCCACTACACCCCTCGGAGTCTCACGGGCCGCATCGTCACCAAGACCCTCCAGCCCATCCTCCATCGACTGGGCACCTTCCCGACGCCCGAGCAGGTCCTGGGTCTCAAGATACTCGACCCCGCTGTGGGCTCCGGGGCCTTCCTGGTCGAGGCATGCCGGCAGCTCGCGGAAGTGCTCGTCATGGCCTGGCGGGCCCACGACCAGATGCCCAGGGTCAAGGACGATGAGGAACCGCTCAACCACGCCCGTCGTCTAGTCGCCCAGCACTGCTTGTACGGGGTGGATCGGAACCCGATGGCCGTGGACTTGGCGAAGCTGTCCCTCTGGCTGGTAACCCTGGCCGCTGACCACCCCTTCACCTTCCTTGACCATGCGGTCCGTCACGGCGACTCTCTCGTCGGCATCCACCCGGATGACTACGCCAAACTCCTGTTCGGGGCCAGCTCCTCCCCGGAACAGTACGGGGTCAAGGCCCGGATCGAGGCCAGCGCCGAGCGGGCTAAGAAGGCCCGTCAGGCCATCCAGGACGCGCCGGACGACACGGACGAGGCCATCCTGCTCGGTCACATGCAGACATTTCAAGAAGCTGTTGACGAGCTCCGTGTCGTAGGGGACGTGCTCGTCCACTGCTTCTTCATGGGCGACAAGCCCAAGGACCGGGCAGCCCGCCGAGAACAGGCGTGGGTGGAGATACAGCGGTGGTTTTCGGGAGCGAAGGACGGCACCACCCTCAAGGCCATGGCCCATAGGGTCCGCTGCCTCCAGCCCCCGGTCTACCCCTTCCACTGGCCCTTGGAATTCCCGGAGGTGTTCTACCGGGAAAACTCCGGCTTTGACGCAATTGTTGGGAACCCTCCATTTGCAGGGAAAAATACTGCAGCCGAAGGGAATGCTGAAAACTACAGCGAATGGCTGTTGGACAAATTTCAAGAAAGTCACGGTAATTCAGATATTGTGGCATTCTTTTTTAGGCAGTCATTCGCATTAATCAGAGAATCTGGAACATTCGGCTTAATTGCAACTAAGACAATTCGTCAAGGTGATACCAGAACTACTGGGCTTAGATATATCAGGAAAAACGGCGGAATTATCTATTCGGCTATTCGTAGGGCATCTTGGCCTGGAATGGCATCAGTTGTTATATCTATTATCAACATAGCTAAAGGCCCGTGTCTTGAAGTCCCTGAGTTGGACAATAAAAAGGTAGATATTATTAGTGCGTTTCTTTTCCATAATGAAATCGATGATAGTCCAAAGCAACTAAGCACAAATATTGGATGTTGTTTTGTCGGGAATTATATTTTAGGGCTTGGTTTTATATTTGATGATAGTGACGATAGTGGAAAATCAAATTCAATCAATTTAATGAATTCAATGATTGAATCAAATCAAAAAAACAAAGAAAGGATTTTCCCATATATCAACGGTTCTGATGTATTAAGTCATCCGTTGCATAAATATTATAAAAACATAATTAATTTCGGGCAGATGAGTGAAGATGAGGCTGCATCTTGGCCCGATTTATATGATCTTGTTGTGAGACGAGTAAAGCCTGCAAGGTTGGCTCAAAATCGTGAATCGAGATCAAGGTATTGGTGGAGGTTCGCAGAGACGGCTCCAGCTTTATACAGTAAAATTAATGGTATGAAACAAGTTATTGTAAGATCATTGACGAGTACATATTTTTCAACTTTCGTATTTCTTGACTGCAATCATGTATTTGATCAAACATTGATCGTGTTTGCTTACGAAGACTTTCTGTCTTGGGCTATTCTATCTTCTCAACTACATGAGTCTTGGGCGATCTTCTTTGGAGGTTCAATGAAAGATGATCCAAGATACAATGTTGAAGATTGCTTTAGGAATTTTCCATTTCCCCAGGAGGTGGAAAATATTAATTTGTTGAATGAACGCAGTAAAAAATGTTATCAATTCCGTGCGGACTTAATGATTGAAAATAACCAGGGTCTTACAAAAACATATAGTCGTTTCCATGATCCCAAAGAAAACGACGCTGGCATAAGCGTACTTCGTGTTCTTCACATGGAAATGGATGAGGCAGTAGTTGGTGCATATGGTTGGAAGGACCTGAAGCTGGAATATGGTTTCTTCCCGGATTTCGAACCCGCCGAGGACGAGGACGGCGACCCCGCCAAGGTCCGACTGCGCTTCCGCTGGCCCAACGCTCTCCGCGAGGAAGTTCTAGGTCGTCTCCTGGAAATTAATGCCCAACGCGTTGGGGAGGAAGCCCGAACCCAAAGTCAGGATGAGCCCCTGGCCCCCATGACCACCAAGAGGGCCCGGAAGCCCAAGGCTCAGCCGGCCATAGCCTTGGCCTCCTCGACTCCGCTGCCCTACCTGATCGACCCGGGGGACTGACCATGACCATCACCGGTCAGTCCACTTCATACCAGAACCCAAAGGCATCGAAATGACCACCTCCTCCTCAGTCCGGGCCGATCTCATCCACGCCTTGCGTCAGGACATGGTCGGCCCTGGCGTCGATCTCGGGCAGCCCGACGAGGCCCTGGAGACTCACCCTTCCCGCTGGTACCTCACTGGCTTCCTGGCCCCGCTGGGGGCCGATCTGGCCCAGCGCAGCGACGAGGAGGCCCCGGAGGACATGGAGGAGGTCTCCGACCGCCGGGGACTCGACGACGACGCCGTCACCGACCGTACCGCCGCCAAGGCAAGGCCCTTCCCGTCGTCCATGGGCCTGAGCTTCCTGGTGGGCCCCGAGGCCAGGGACCTCAAGGTCACCGTCCGTTGGGGGGACTACGAGCCGGTTCAGGACCGGGGCTACTACTGGCAGCGCCGTGCCCAGGAGGCCGTCCTCACCTTGGCCATCCCGATAACCAACACGGAGACCCCGAAGGAAACCCCGATCCAGGAGACCAGGGGGATGGTCCTGTCGTTGTCCACGAGGCGCATCCGCACCGAGTACCTGCCCGAGGGACACACCTACGCCGAGGGCACCCGTTCGGTCTCGCTCTTCGTGGTCAACCGGCGGTCCCCAGAGAAACTGGACAGCCTGAAGGACAAGGCGTTCGCCTTCCAAGTGGAGCTGGTCGTTGAACTGGCGGAGGGCTTTGTGCCCCGAATCGATCTGGCCGGACTTCGCAGTCAGGAAGCAGACGACTGCATCGCCGACCTTCAATACAGAGATGAATTCGAGTTCGCAGTTGGCCATGGGGTCTCCGCGGAGGCTTTTGAAATCGGTAACTATTGCTCCTCCATCCGCACCACCTGGGTACCCGTGGCGGAGGTCGAGCGGGTGGAGCCCAGCAAGCTCGACGGCAAAGCAGAGCTCCGCATGGAAGCCCTGGCCGAGCTCCGGGATTTCCACGCCGCCAGACTGCAACTCATCGGGTTGGTCACCCACTACAAGACCTGGATCACCGCCCAGGCCAAGACAGCCCCGACCTCCCCAAAGTCCCGGGCCGAGACCTCCGCCCTCCTGATCCAGAGGGCTACCCAGGCCGCCGACCGCATCGAACGTGGCATCGAGGCCCTCGCCGATCCCCAGGTGCTGGATGCCTTCCGCACCGCCAACAAGGTCCTAGTACCAAGTTCGCTAAATAGCTTGTGTTAATGCAGCCGGGCGTGCATGCTTTCGCAATGGCACGCGGACGCCCGGCTCACCCAGTTGCACTCTCTCGGGAGGAGCGAAAACATTT
>Ga0316231_1005131_pt1 | contig 10551 bp, 6 predicted proteins | sample TBH18027metaG_FD_206002 | JGI IMG/M metagenome (GOLD analysis project Ga0316231, IMG submission 206002) | Freshwater microbial communities from Trout Bog Lake, Wisconsin, USA - TBH18027 | ecosystem: Environmental > Aquatic > Freshwater > Lake > Hypolimnion/Profundal zone | place: USA: Wisconsin...
CGCCGCTGATCGCGGCCGGCATGGTCGTTGCGGCCGTGGCGCTGCTCTGGAAAAAATCCTCGGACCTGCGCGTCCGGTTCTTGTTAAGCCAGTTTCTGCCGCTTTACGGCTTGTTTGCATTTTTTAGTTTGAACAAGGCCGGCCAGGCCAACTGGGCGGCGCCGGCGCTGGTCACCGGCATCATCTTCACCGTCATCTATTGGCGCGAAGTCGTCGCGCGCTGGCCGGCGTGGCGCTGGGGCGTGGGCACGGCGTTCGCCATCGCGCTGCTCATGACTCTGGTCTTGCATGACACCGACCCGTTCATAAAAATTTCGCAACGCATCACCAATCATCTGCATCGTCGGCCAATCCCCGATCCGCTGCGCCGCGCGCAAGGCTGGGACGATTTTGCCGCGCACGTGCAGTCGGCGCGGGAGAAAAACCAGGTGAACCTGCTGCTGGCGGACAATTACGCCCAGGCCAGCATGATGGCGTTTTACCTGCCGGGCCAGCCACAAACCTATCTGCTGCCGGCGACCTACGGCGACACGCAGTTCACCCTCTGGCCGGGCTACGCTGTCCGGCCCGGCATCCGCGCCCTGTATGTGACCACCTCGGCCAAGCCGCCGCCGGACATTTTGCGGAACCAGTTCAACACGGTCGAGCTGGTGGACGGTTTTTGGTCGCAACACCACAAGCGGGACATGACCGAGTTCCACATCTATCTCTGCATCCGCGAATCGGCGGCGCCGAGATGACGTTCAGCGCACCAGCCGGTAATGTTTTTTGTCAAACCGGAAGCCGATCGTTTTTTCCAGCCACATCATCCGGCGATGTTTTTTTTCGCGCGCGGTCAGCTGATGTTTCGGGTCGGCCTGAAAAATTTCTTCCGCCGCCGGCAGCCAGTCCTGCACGATTTTGGGATGCGTGCCGGAAAACGGTTTCAGCACAGACGGATCAATCTGCGAATAGTCCATCGGCTTCGGCCTGGAATCGTCCCAGTATTTTTGCACGGTGGCGGATTTCAAGTCCATCTCCGCCTCGCTGCGCACCCAGCCGTAGTGAAAAATCGTCGCGCCCGTGTGCGCCGCGCGCGGGTGGCGCGATTTTTTGTGGCCGTCCAGCACGTTGAAAAACAGCGCCTCGCTCGACCACGCGGGAATCGTGTTGCGGAGGATGCGGACTTCGCTGCGATACCAGCCGGGCGACTGCGCCACGGTGTTTTTGTTCCCGTAAAAATGGAGATAGTCAAATGCCAGCGCCTCGACGCGTTCGTCGGACAAATGTCTTTCCATCGCCGCGCGGATTTTCGGCAGATCGATCTCGTGCAGCACCTCGTCCGCTTCGAGGTAAAACGCCCAGTCGCCGGTGCAGTTAAAGAGCGCGATGGATTTCTGCTGGCCATAGACGAAGCCACCGACGCTGTAATCGCCTCGCATCTTTTCATTCCACGTCGTCGGGATGATGCGGATTTTCGGGTCGCCGATCGCGCGCACCATTTTTTCCGTGCCGTCATCGCACGGGCCGAGCGCGATGACGAACTCGTCCACGAGCGGCAAAATGGAGCGGATGGACGCGACGAACGGATAGCCGAGCTTCTGGCCGTTGCGCAAAAAGGTGAACCCGCTGACTTTCATGCGCGGAAAACTAATGGGCGGCCGCAATCTTGAACAGGAGAAAGAATTCCCTTGTTATCGCCAAAACCTGTTGTATTTTGCGGCAGCAGAAGATCATGAACACGTTCCAGAGCGATTTATGGCATAATCTTCGACGTTTGAGTTTCCGGCGGTTCCGCCCCGAAAAATTCTCCAGCCTTCAAAAAATCCGCCCCGCGTTTGATGAGCACCGTTGCATTTTTGTTCATATTCCCAAATGCGCGGGGATTTCGGTGTGCCAAAGCCTGTTCGGGAACAATGTTAATCTTACAGCCGGCCATCATAACTTGAAAAGATACCAGATTGTGTTTGCCCCCCGGGAATTCAGGGATTATTTCAAATTTGCCTTTGTGCGAAACCCGTATGACCGGCTGGTGTCGGCCTTTTTCTTCCTGAAAAAAGGAGGCTTGAATCAAACCGACAAAGCGTGGGGGGACAGGAATCTTTCCGCGTATGACAGTTTTGACGTTTTTGTGAAAGCGTGGGTCAACCCCAGGAACATCCGGTCGGCGCTTCATTTCCACCCGCAATGCGATTACATCTGCCTTGAAAAAAACCGGCCGGCCGTGGACTTCATTGGTTATTACGAGAACCTTGAGGCAGACTTCCAGCTTGTTTGCCGGAAGCTGAAGACGGATTCGCCCCTGCTTTCGATGAACCGGAATCCGGCGCGCGGAATGGACTACCAGGCATACTACACGGACGAAACCAAGGCCATCGTGGCCGATGTCTATGCGGATGACCTCCGGGTTTTGGGATACGCTTTTGACAATTCAAGCCTGCCAAACCAGCTCGCCTTGCGCGATGGGAAGAGCGCGTAAGCCGGCCACGCCCACGCCGGTTCGGGCTCAATCGCCGAACAATTTTTTCATCCGCTCGCGCGCCGCGTCCTCGCGGGTATTTTTTACTTCCTTCGATTCCCATTTCCGGCGGGCGAACTCAAAATACTCGCAGAAGTTGCCGACCGCCTTTTCCAGCACCGGCTCCGCGCGGCGCTCGCGGCACTGCTGCGCCACGCGCGAATCGTAGCTCTGGCAGTTCAGGCACACGCGCAGGTCGGCGCGGCATTTCATGCAGACCTCGCCGCGGCCGGGATTGCCGGGAATCGTCCACGGCTCGCCGCAATTATGGCAATGTCGGGTCATTTGAATTTACGATTGCTGATTTACGATTTACGATTGGAAAAATAATACCCGCGCAAACCTCAAAATGAAACCCCAAGAATCCACCTTCCGCGAAATCCTCCAGCCCGCCGTTATCGTCGGCGCGCTCGGCTATTTCGTGGACGTGTATGATTTGATTTTGTTCGCCATCGTGCGCGGCGCGAGCCTGAAAGATTTGGGCTACACCGGCGACCAGGTTTTGGCGCAGGGCATCCATCTCTTGAATTTGCAGATGCTCGGCATGCTGCTCGGCGGCATCGCGTTTGGAATTCTCGGCGACCGCCTTGGCCGCGTCGCGCTGCTCTTCAGTTCCATCCTGATTTATTCCGTCGCCAATATCGCCAATGGTTATGTGCATTCCGTCGAAGCTTACGGCGTGTGGCGTTTCATTGCCGGCTTTGGTCTTGCGGGTGAACTCGGCGGCGGCATCACGCTCGTCTCCGAAGTGCTTTCCAAAGAAGCGCGCGGCTATGGCACGATGCTAATTGCGGCCATCGGCGTTTTCGGTGCGGTCGTCGCCGGCATCATCGCCGACCACGTCCATTGGCAGACCGCTTATATCATCGGCGGCGGACTGGGACTGCTCCTGCTGCTGTTGCGCGTCAGCGTGGCGGAATCGGGAATGTTCAAGCAAATCAAAAAAACTCCCGCGCACGTCTCGCGCGGAAATTTCCTCTCGCTGTTCACGAACTGGAAACGCTTCCTAAAATATATCCGCTGCATTTTGATTGGCCTGCCCAACTGGTTTGCCATCGGCGTTCTCATAACCTTCTCGCCGGAAATCGCCAAAGCCCTGCAAATAAAGGGCGAAATCAACGCCGCCCATTCCATTGCGTTCGCCTACCTCGGCATCACGTTCGGCGGTTTCGCCAGCGGGTTTTTCAGCCAGCAGCTCCGCTCGCGCAAAAAAATCATTTTTACCTTCATCCTGTTCACGCTCGCCGCGATGCACGCCTACTTTCATGCCTTCGGCCAGCCCGAGGCGACTTTCTATCTCATCGTTTTATTTCTCGGTTTTGGCGTCGGCTATTGGGCGGTATTTGTCGCCGTCGCGGCGGAACAGTTCGGCACGAACATCCGCGCGACCGTCGCGACGACCGTGCCGAATTTCATCCGCGGCTCCGTCGTGCCCATCACGCTCGCGTTTAATTTTTTGAAATCATATAAAATCGGCGGCGTGGCCATCGGCGTCGTGAACAGCGCCGCCATCGTCGGGACGATTTGCATTTTGATCGCGCTCTGGGCGCTGCGCGGACTGGATGAAACACACGGCAAGGATTTGGATTACATCGAGCCAATTTAGTCCGGTTCGCGGTTCAGGGTTCAGAGTTCAGGGTTGGAATCAAATCCAGTTTTTGCGACCCTGAACCCGGAACTTTGAACTCAGAACTGAAAATCGGCTTATTCGGCGGCTCGTTCGACCCGGTGCATCTCGGCCACCTGCTCGTGGCGCAGGCGGCGATTGAGGAACTCCGACTCGACCGGCTGTTTTTCATTCCGGCGGCGCAGTCGCCGTTCAAGCCGGAAAGCAAACCCGCACCTGATGCCGCGCGGCTGCAACTGCTCCGCCTCGCGCTCGCAGGCAAAACGAACTGCGAAGTGGACGACCAGGAAATCCGGCGCGGCGGCATTTCCTACACCGTGGACACGCTGCGCGACTACGCCCGAAAATTTTCCGGCGCGGAACTGTTTTACCTCATCGGCGCGGACAATGTGCCAAAGCTCAACGAATGGCGCGAGCCGGCGGAACTGGCGCGGCTGGCGGAGTTCGTGGCGATCCCGCGCCCCGGCGGCGCAACGCCACTTTTCCCGCCGCCGTTTCGCGGGCGGTTGCTGCGCGGTTTTCCCTTCGCCGTTTCGTCGTCGGAAATCCGCGCGCGGGTGAAGGCCGGCCTGCCGATTGAAAATTTAGTTCCCACCGCCGTGGCCGAGGCGATCCGCAACGGGCAGTTTTACGTTTAGCGCAAAGCCCCGCAAAGCATGACTCCGTCACCGGAACCGGCCATCGCCCGTCGCCACGCGGCGATCCGCCGGGCGGTCACGCCGCTGCCGGGCAGCCGGCCGCGCGACCACTTCAAGCCGCTCAACATTCCCGGCGGCTGCGACGGCCTGACCCTGCTGGCGGCGCTGGGTCGCATGGTGGGAAATATTTCGGCGGCGGAGTGGCGGGCGGAATTCGCGCGCGGCCGGATTGTGAGCCTGGAACAAACCCCCGTGTCGCCCGCGCAAATTGTCCGCGCCGGGCAGCGCTACCAACATCTGTTTCCCGCCGTGACCGAGCCGGACGTGAACGGCGACGTGGAAATTTTGCACGAGGACGAGGCGCTGATTGTCGTGAACAAGCCCGCGCCGCTGCCGATGCACGCCAGCGGCCGGTTCCATCTCAACACGCTCCAGCACATTTTGAACGCGGCCTATCATCCGCAGACGCCGCGTCCGGCGCACCGGCTGGACGCCAACACGACGGGCCTGGTGCTGGTGGCGCGCACACGGGCTTTCGCCGCGAACCTGCAGGCGCAGTTCGCGCAGGGGCGGGTGGAAAAAACCTACCTTGTCCGCATGGCCGGCCAATTGCCCGCCGACGAATTTTTTTGCGACGCGCCCATCGGCGCCGGCGCCGGCAAACAATGTTCGCGCACCGTGGATTTGGAAAACGGCCTGGCGGCGCGCACGGAATTCCGCGTGCTCCGGCGCGACGCCGACGGCACGAGCCTGCTCGAGGCGCGGCCGCTGACCGGGCGCACGAACCAGATCCGCGTGCATCTCTGGCATCTGGGATTTCCGGCGTGCGGCGATCCGACTTACCTGCCCGGCGGGAAGCTTGGCCGCACGCAGACGCTGGCCGTCGGCGATCCGCCGCTGTGCCTCCATGCGGCGCGGCTGAAATTTTTCCATCCGCTGACCCTCGATCCGGCGGAGTTCAGCGCCCCGCTGCCCGCCTGGGCAGAATGATTTTCCAAGGCGGACACTGCGGCCTTGTGCGGCCCTGCCGAATCCGGCTGAACTGGCCTGCTTATGAAAAGTTGCGCGCATCCGACTTTCCAGACGGCCGGCCGGCAGTTCGACCTCGTGGCCGACGCGATGCCTCACCAGAACTGTTGAGGGACAGGGGCGCCAGGAAGTGGTAATATTGTTGCAACTTCACCACCATGAACACCACCGAACCCCAAAGCGGAGCCGCGTTCACATTGATTGAACTGCTGGAGGCCAACAGTTTTGCCGACTACTGAGTGAAATCGTTTTTCTTCATCGTTTGCTTCTATTCTTGCGCTGCATTTATTGCCCTGGCGAACATCCCCGGGGGCGGCAACGGCACGGGCGCAAATGTCACCTTGGTCAACAACGGCGACGGCACGGTGACCATGGCCAACGGCCTGGTGACGGCAAAAATCAACATTGCCACCGCGCAGATTTTTCAACTGACCTACAACGGCGTGCAGGTGACGGACGGCGGAACCGCCGCCAATAACGGCTTTTACTGGCAGGGCAGTTCCGGTTACGCCGACACGCTGACCACGGTTGTCAATCCTGCCACCAATGGCGGCAACTATGCGATCATCCAGCTCTACGACAATTACACCAACAGCGGGGCGGGCGCCGATGCGTATCGTTACTTTGCGATGTTCCGTGGTTCGCCGGGCATTTACCCGGCGCAAGTCATGGTGCATACGGCGGCCATGCCGTCGGGCGGCGTGGATACTCCGAGCCTCACCGGCAAGCTGGGCAGCGGTATTTTTAACTGGCTGGCCCAGGACACCGGGCGCAATAAATTGATGCAGAGCGGCTCGGACACGGCCATCAGCGGCATCAACAACAGTCCCAAAGAGGTGTCGTTATTGACCAGCGGCCAGCTCGCCGGTCAATTTGATTGCAAGTATGATTATTCCGGCGACCTGGGAGCGCTGGGATTCTCCGGCTGGTGCAGCACCAATCAGACGACGAATTTCGGAATTTGGACGATTCATCCCAGCGATGAGTATTTTACCGACGGCCCCATGCACCGGGAAATCCTCGCGCAAATGATCATTGTCCAGTCCACATTCTCGGGTGTGCATTACGGGTTTCATCCGGACATGAGCGTGGCGGCCGGTGAAAACTGGTCCAAGGCGAACGGCCCCTTTTTCCTCTACTTCAACAAGGTCGCCGCCGGCACCGCCAATCCCCAAACGGCGCTTTACGCCGATGCGCAGGCGCAGACGGCGGCGGAACGCGGCGCGTGGCCTTACAGTTGGTTCACGGACACCAATTACGCTTCCGCTTCTGGACGTGGCGTGGTAACCGGAAAAATCGTGATCAACGACAGCGGCAATCCGAATGCGTCGGCGGCGAATCTCTGGGTGGGCGTCGAACAGCAACCCGCTTCAACCGATACGACGCCGGTGTTGGATTTTCAGTTGTGGGGAAAAGGTTACCAGTTCTGGACGCACACGGACGGGAACGGAAACTTTTCCATTCCCAGCGTCCTCGCCGGAACGAACTACACGCTTTTCGCGTTCGGGCCGGGCGCGATCGGACAGTTCCAATCGCAAACGAACGTGCCGCCGCCGGGCGTCACGAACTCGCTGCCGCCGGTCACCCTCAACCTGCCGTCTCCGCAATTTTCCATCACGGTCGCTGGCGGCCAGACAACCAATCTCGGCAATGTGATCTGGACGCCGACGCGCGTGGGGGCGACGGTCTGGGAAATCGGCGTGCCGGACCGCGACACAACCGAGTTCCGCCACGGTGACGATTACTGGCACGGCGACATGGGCAACGCGACGAATTATGCGGCCAACTGGATGCCGTGGCAGAATTTTGATTCCGATTTTCCGGGCGGCGTGAACTACGTTGTCGGCCAGAGTCATTGGGGCAAGGACTGGGATTACGCGCACGGCTCCGACCTTGATCCCGCCACCGGTAATTATGGCACGAGCACCTGGACGGTTTCATTCAACTTGCCGAACGCACCGACGAACGGCGCATTGGCCTCGATTTATTTTGGCATTGCCGCGTCCTATCAGGGGCCGGTCACCGTCAAGGTCAACGGCACCGATGTTGCGGGCAGCACTGGATTCTCTCCGCCTTACTCTGACACCGGCACGGCTGACCAGGCGATGATTCGGATGGGGTCGCACGGCATCTTTGGCGATTATCGTGTAAATTTTTCCTCCAGCCTGCTGAGCAATGGCGTGAACACCGTCAAGTTGAGCATGCGCAAGGGTGGCTATTTCTCCAACATGACGATGTATGATTACATCCGGTTGGAACTGGCCGGCTATGTGCCGCCCGCGCCGGCGAACCTGTCGGCCAGCGCGGGCAACGGTTTGGTCTCGTTGTTTTGGCCGTCCGCGCCCGGCGCGACCGGATACAATATATTGCGTTCTACCACTTCCGGCAGCGGTTACTCGACCATAGCGGCAAACATTGTTGGACCGACTTGCGGCAGCGTGGATGACACCGCCGCGTATGCCGACACTAATGCGGCCAATGGCACGACCTATTATTACGTCGTCCAAGCCATTAATCCCAACGGCGGCAGTAATTCCGTTCAGGTTAGCGCTTCGCCGTCGGCGTCAACGCCGGCCGCCCCGGCAACCCCGACTAATCTGGTCGCCACCGCCGGCAACAACCAGGTCACGCTGAAATGGAATGCGTCAGCCGGCGCCGCCCGTTACCTCATCCAGCGCACGGTGCTGACCATCGGGGCGGTGACGACTTATACGGCGGGCGGCATCAATCCTTATGCGGTCATCAACAGTTATGTGACCGGCACGAACTATGCCGACACCGCCTTGGCCAATAATGTGACGTATTCTTATCTCGTCAGCGCGGCCAACGCGAACGGCCAGGGCGCAAATTCTGCGGCCGTGAGCGCCACCGCCAACCCGGCCCTTCCGCCGCCGCCCACCGGCCTGGCGGGAAGCGCGACTTACAACACCGCCAGCCTTTCCTGGAATCCGGTGGCCGGCGCCTTCGGCTATCTGCTCCAGCGCGCCACGTCCATTGCCGGCCCATATACAATCGTGCAAAACCCATGGTGGTTGAGCCTCTATTCCGACGCCGGCTTGAATTATAACACGACTTATTACTACGAAGTCGCCTCGGTCAACTTCGCGGGCATTAGTTCTAATTCCGCGCCGCTGGCCGTCACAACGGGACCGGTCAATCCCAATCTAATTGCCGTGCCCGCCAACTCGCAGGTTTCCTTGAGCTGGAGCACCTCGCCGGGCGCGACCAATTATGCGCTCCAGCGCGCCACCGTCAGCGGCGGGCCTTACACCACGATTGTTTCCACGACCAACACCACTTATTTGGACGCCAATCTGGTGAACGGCACGACTTATTACTATGTCGTCTATGCCACCGGCCCTTATGGCTCCAGCCCGCTTTCGGCGGAAGCAAGTGCGACGCCGGGTGTCGGCGTGACGAGCGTTTTTTGGATCAACACCATCACCACGCCGGCGCAAGGCTGGAACGTCAACAGCAATTGGAGCGGCGGCGTGTTTCCCAACAGCACGCAAACCCTGGCCGTCGTCAACGCCGCCATCTCGGCGGACCAGACCATCAACCTTAGCCAGGCCATCACCATCGGCGCGTTGAACATCGGCTCGTCCGGCGGCGCGGCCTCATTCAATGTCACCAACAACGGCGGCAGCCTCACCTTCGACGACCTGCCGTTCCAGGCTTCGCTCCAGCAGTTGTCCACCAGCGCGGGCGACATGATTTCCACGCCGCTGACCGTCCACGGCGGGCTGCTCGTGGCGAACGCCTCCACAAACAACACGTTCACCGTGTCCGGCAACATCGCCGGCGCGACCAACGGCGTCACCTTGAACGGGAACGTGACGTTGGGCGGGGTGAACACTTACACCGGCGGAACGATCATCAACACGAACACCGTGGTTTATCCCGGCAGCGCCAACGCCAACACCGGTTGCTGGGGTTCCGGACCGGTCACCTTCATGGGCGGCACGCTGCAAGTTTATGGCTACGGGAACACCACCGGAACCTTTGGCGGAATGACCAACACGTTGACTGTTGCGGGTGGCGAAAGCGGCACGCTGCTGTTGCCGGGGCGTTTCGGATATTATTCACCTTTCACCAGCGCGCTCACCGGCGGCGGCACGCTCAACCTGACGGTGGATTACATCCGGGATTATATGACCGGTGATTGGTCGGCCTTCACCGGCCAGATCAACGTCACCACGCGCACCGGCTCCGGCGATTTTCGGATCGACAACACGAAAGGTTGCGGCACGGCGGCGATTTACCTGGCGGGCGGCGTAAATTTTGGCTGCATCAATTCCACGACGCAGACAATCAACATTGGCGAGCTGGCCGGGGCGGCTGGAGCCACGTTCGGCAATTGCGATTCCGCGGCCGGCACCCAGACCTGGCGGGTCGGCGGGCGAAACACCTCCGCCACATTCGCGGGAACCATTGCAAATGGGGCGAACGCGGCAAGCGTGGTCAAGGTCGGGAGCGGCACCTGGACTTTGACGGGGGCGAACACTTACACCGGCGGCACGACGGTCAGCAACGGCACGCTGCTGGCCGCGAACACATCGGGCAGCGGCACGGGCACCGGCGCGGTGACGGTAAACTCCGGCGGAACGGTCGGCGGCAGCGGAACTATTTCCGGCGCAGTGACGGTGAATTCCGGCGGCACGCTCGCTCCGGGCGTGAGCGGCATCAGCACGCTGACGTTCAGCAATTCGCTCAAATTGGCGGCGGGCTGCACGAACATTTTTGAAATCAGCAAATCGCCG
>Ga0316231_1005134_pt1 | contig 10549 bp, 5 predicted proteins | sample TBH18027metaG_FD_206002 | JGI IMG/M metagenome (GOLD analysis project Ga0316231, IMG submission 206002) | Freshwater microbial communities from Trout Bog Lake, Wisconsin, USA - TBH18027 | ecosystem: Environmental > Aquatic > Freshwater > Lake > Hypolimnion/Profundal zone | place: USA: Wisconsin...
ACGACCTATAGAAAGCAAACATATGGCTATTAATTCAAAAATCGAATGGACCGAGGCGACATGGAACCCCGTCACGGGCTGCAGTCAGTGCAGTGAAGGATGTCGCAACTGTTACGCCAAGACCATGGCGAAGCGTCTTCAGGCGATGAGAAATCCACGTTACCGAAGTGGATTTGCGGTAACTCTCCACGAAGACCTGATCGGCCTTCCAAAAAGATGGAAAGCTCCGAAGACTATTTTCGTTAACTCCATGAGCGATCTTTTCCATGAAAAAGTGCCGCTCACGTTTATTCAGCGCGTGTTCGAGACCATGGCCAACTGTCCACAGCACCGCTTCCAGGTGTTGACCAAGCGCAACGATCGACTGCGCAAGCTGGCGGCCGAATTACCCTGGCCCGACAATGTCTGGATGGGCGTCAGTGTTGAGAATGCGAGAGTGTTGCATCGGGTCGATGATCTGCGCACTGTCCCCGCAGCCGTGCGCTTCCTCAGTTGTGAACCGCTGCTTGGGTCGCTTGCTGGAATCAATCTTGCGGATATTCACTGGGTAATTGCCGGCGGTGAATCAGGTCTAAAGTCCCGCCCAATGGATCCGGCCTGGCCGCTTCAATTACGCGACGACTGCGAAGCTATGGACGTTCCCTTCTTCTTCAAGCAATGGGGGGGCGTAAACAAGAAAGCTGCTGGTCGCATCCTGGACGGGATGACCTACAGCGGCATGCCCGAAAACGGCGTCAGCGAGGAAGGTCAGGACTCGCCGGACGCCACGGGCGCCAGATCGAATGATCGTTCCGCTCAACAACCGGAGGATTTCCTTGAGGAAAACGAAGTTCTTGCGCTGGATGGATTGGAGCTTCGGGAGCAATGCACCGGCGGCACCGCAGCGAAGGAACCATGCCGGGTTCCAGATTGTCGGCAATTGTTGGTGTTGAGCATTGACATGCTCATTACTCTTGAATGGAGGTAACCAGTGGAGTGTCCGCTAAGCGGCAATAAGGGCCGGGTGTTCTTACACCCGGTCCTAATAAGGTAATGCTGGCTCACAGTTCGCGTTGATCGAGCAAGATTTTCGAGATTTGCCGACGTGTGGGCGCCTTGCACTCGAAGGTGTTGAGCGACGTCGCCCCATCACGTGCTAGCGCTCTTGCCTGCATTCCTGCCATGTCAGCCCGAACCGGGCCAGGTATTTCCTGAGCCGGTCGGCGTCGTTGGTGTTCTTCTTCTTACTACGCGAGACAGCGAAGAGTTGGCGACCGGCTTCGGAGAGGCTGGCGGAAGTTCGGCAGGTTTCGATGACGGTGGCGAGTTGGGCTTGATCGAAGGGATCGATCTTCGCGATTTGCTCGGCGGTGAAGACGGTTTGGAGCACGGCATCGCTGTTGGCAGGGGAATCGCCAATGGCGGCGCCCCGGCGGGAAGAAGAACTCCAGGCGGCGCGCAACCGGTCGAGTTCGGCATTCAGGATCGGTTTGGTGATCCGACCGCCGGCTCCGGCGAGGGTGGACATCCGGGTGACCGAGGCGTTGAGGTCTCGGAAGTTGGCGCTCCATTTGGCGGCGGGCGTTTGGGCGAACGCGAGGAATTCCTCCCGCACATCTTTGCTGATGCTCACACGGTTGCCGGTCCTTTGGGCGTATTGCTCAAGCTCGTAGTCCAGATTGGGTTCGATGTCCTCCGGGCGTTCTCGCAGGCCGGGGAGTCGGAACGTCCACAGATTAATGCGCGCCAGGAGGTCTTCCCTGAAGCCGCCCAGATCCACCGCGCCGGCAAGATCGCGGTTGGTTCCAGCGATAAGCTGGAACTCGCTGCGCACTTCCTGGTCGGCGCCGAGCGGGAGGAACTGTTTCTCTTCCAGCGCGCGCAGGAGCATGGCTTGTTCATCCGCGCCGAGTTCCCCGATTCATCCAGAAACAGCACCCCGCCATTCGCGGCGCGCAGCAGGCCGGGACGATCTTTCACCGCGCCGGTAAACGAGCCTTTTACACGCCCGAGCCCCGTCGCCGCGGATGCATTATGGGCGTCTAGAAGACCGTCTTCTTGCAACCGGCATTTCTGCCTTTGTCGCATTCTCGCGAACATCCTCTCTGCGCCGCCCTTCTGACGGACATTGTCGTGACCGTGGAAGAGGTGCTTGATCTGAGCTATCCTCGAATCTGATTAAAATCCAACCTCCTACGTAAAGCGCGGAGACGCTCGCATACCTCTTGTCGCCAATCGTGGGAAGGGCGATCAGCCGACACAATACCCAACTCGAAGTCAACCAATTATTGAAAGCGCAAAAGAATAAATAGCGATTCTTAGCCTTGCGGACGTATACAGCTTCGACTTCCGGTGCCGGCCTGTCAACGAAGAAGGGAAAGCCTGGGCTCGTATTTGTCACAACGGCCCCCCGGTGATCGATTTGCCAACCGCCACCTCCGTCGATAATCCGTGGTATCCCCCGCCCCTGACGGATGGCAACTGATCCGTCGAGCGATTCACTCGCTATCGCTGCCCAGCGATAGAACGGTGAGCATAACTACCGATTCAGGATTTTAGGCGCGCTTTCCGCATAAGCCGATTGACAAGCCAAAGGTCGGCGGTAACTTCGTGGGGGTCGAGATAGAAATGTATCGCCTTGCTCTTAAGATTAGGACAGTTACTAAAGTCTGCTTTTTTGCCGTTGTTGACTCCTCCTATTTGCGACCCGAAAATGTTGAGCTTCGCAATCGATTTGATGCCTGTATGCCTAAAGTCAACATGTCCCGGATAATTTCCGGTTGCTGCTTCCAAGTATTTGCACCCTAAGAAGCTGGCGGCACACCCATCATTGTTGGCTTGGGTGATGGTGAGCTTTCCGATTCGGCGGATACCGCAGATGAAAAACTGGACGTAGCCGTGAAACGTGCCCTCGGCGATCTCCAACTGTTCGCATTTGATGAATATCGCAGCATCGCCGTTGTTGTCAGGTCGGGTGAAGACAAGATTTCCAATGCGGCGAAGTTTGCTGCAAATGTAGCTGACGGAGCCGGCAAAAGTACCGGAAGCTTCTTCGAGTTTGTCGCAACCGTGAAATAGCGCGGCGCAACCGTCCTTCATGGGGCTAGTGATCAAGAGATTGTGGACACGCCGGATGCCGGTGAAGCTAAAGTTAACGAACCCCGGATAGATCCCGGTGGCTTCTTCAAGCCATTCGCAGTCTGAAAATGCGGCGGCTTTGCCGCTATTGTTGGGTCGCGTTACGGTGAGGTTCTTGATCTTTCTGATTCCGCAACGGTCGAAGTAGATGTAACCGGAGTAGGTTCCGGTGGCTTCTTGGAGATTTTTGCATTTAGAAAAGCTGGCTGCATTGCCTCTATTGTTCGGTTTACTGATACACAGATTGTCAATAGAATAGATTCCGCTCCGATTGAAGGAAACAAAGCCGGTATAATTTCCGGTGGCGACTTCGAGTTTCTCGCATCCGTCGAACCATGCTGCATTTCCTTTCCTGTTTGGTTCGGTGATGTGAAGATCGTGAATATGATGGATGCCGCTTCGGCGAAATGAGACATGTCCTGGATAGCGGCCTGTTGCGACTTCGAGGTTGGCACAGCCATCGAACCGGGCTGCGTAGCCATCCCTGCATGGTTTGGAGATTTGAAGATTTTCGATACAGCGAATACCGCTTTGACAAAACGAAACGCAGCCGGAGTAGGTTCCGGCGGCGGATTCAAGGTGAGCGCATTCCTCGAACCAAGCGGCGTGGCCTGTCATGTTTGGTTTGACAATTCGAAGGTTTTTAATGCAGCGAACACCGCTTTTAAAAAATGTGACGGCCCCGGGGTAGGTTCCTGTTGCGACTTCGAGGTTGGCGCATTCCTCGAACCAGGCGGCGTTGCCGTCCGTACTCGGGCAGAGGACGTGAAGATTTTTAATACGAACCGCCCCGCTTTTGGAGAACGCGACGGCTCCCGGGTACGTTCCTGTAGCTATTTTCAATTCTTGGCACTGGACGAAGCTGGCGGCACGCCCCTTGTTGTCAGTCCGAGTAATTGTTAGATCGTGGATCGAGCGAATGCCGGAGCCTAAGAAAACAACATATCCATGGAAGGTGCCACACGCCTCTTGTAGGTCTGTGGCGGACGAAAAGGAGGCGCATTCCCCTTTGTCGTTTCGTCCGACAAAGTGAAGGAATGGAGAGAGTCGTCGGATTGAGCTGAATCGCATATCGCAATAGCCGGTAATTTCTACTGGTTCCTCGATTGTGACCGCCCAGTCGGGGTTTTTTTGGACGAATTTCTTGAATTGTGCGGAGGTGATCTGGCGCATGTTGAAGGTTTGCTCTCGTTCTTTTCGATTTGATCTTTACGATTTTGTTACCGAAAGATGTCTCCGCTGCCAAGTGCAATTCTGGAGGCTCTAGCAGCAAACGCACTCGTTTTCACAGGACGCAGACTTCCTTGCCATGCTAGCAGGCAGATCGCCTTCAACCCTGCGTGTCTTCCGCTCCGATCAAAACTGTAGCGAACTGCTGACGGCGGCATTTTGAAGGTGTTTTGAACAGGCTGGGTAGGCGGGCTCAGCTTTTGATAAAGATCAGCCGCCAGGGTTCGCCCCCATGAAGTGTATCGAAGATGTGTTTGAAATCTCGCCAAGGGTGGCACGGATCGACAGTGCATAGCTTTGGAATTCTTTTCCGAGGATAATGACATTGCTGTTTCTCATTCTAGGATGCTTGCCGACACTCCTGCCATGTCAGCCCGAACCGAACCAGGTATTTTCTGAGCCGGTCGGCGTCGTTGGCGTTTTTCTTCTTCTGGCGGGAGAAGGCGAAGAGTTGGCGACCGGCTTCGGAGAGGCTGGCGGAAGTTCGGCAGGTTTCGATGACGGTGGCGAGTTGGGCTTGATCGAAGGGATCAATCTCTGCGATTTGCTCGGCGGTGAAGACGGTTTGGAGCACGGCCTCGCTGTTGGCAGCGGGATCGCCAATGGCGGCGCCCCGGCGGGAAGAAGAACTCCACGCGGCGCGCAACCGGTCGAGTTCGGCATTCAGGATTGGCTTGGTGATCCGACCGCCGGCTCCGGCGAGGGTGGACATCCGAGTGACCGAGGCGTTGAGGTCGCGGAAGTTAGCGCTCCATTTGGCGGCGGGAGTTTGAGCAAACGCGAGAAATTCCTCGCGCACATCTTTGCTGATGCTCACGCGGTTGCCAGTCCTTTGGGCGTATTGCTCAAGTTCGTAGTCGAGGTTGGGTTCGATGTCCTCCGGGCGTTCCCGCAGGCCGGGGAGTCGGAACGTCCACAGATTGATGCGCGCCAGGAGGTCTTCCCGGAAACCGCCCCGGTCCACGGCGGCGGCAAGGTCGCGGTTGGTTCCAGCGATAAGCTGGAAATCGCTGCGCACTTCCTGGTCGGCGCCCAGCGGCAGGAACTGTTTCTCTTCCAGCGCGCGCAGGAGCATGGCTTGTTCATCCGCGCCGAGTTCCCCGATCTCATCAAGGAACAGGACCCCGCCATTCGCCGGGCGCAGCAGGCCGGGACGATCTTTCACCGCGCCCGTGAACGAGCCTTTCACATGTCCGAAGAGCGACGACATCGCCCCGTCGCCGCGGATGGTGGCGCAGTTGACTTCCACAAACGCCCCGGCCACCTGGTGCCGCCCTTTCTTGAGATCGAAGATGCGGCGGGCCAGTTGCGACTTCCCCGCACCCGTGGGTCCCATGATCAGCATCGGATCCCGCGAATGAATCGCCACGTGCTCGATTTCTTCAATGAGTTGGTTGAACCGCGCGTTCCTCGTTTCAATGCCCGACTTGAGAACCACCCGCGCCTCCTTCTGCTCCGCCTGAAAGCGCAACCGGAGATGATCGTAGCGGGAGAGATCGAGGTCGATAATGTCAAAGCGCCCGGCAGGTTGGGCGTTCCGGTCCCGGTCATTGGGCGGCGCACTCTGGATCAGCCGCGCCGGAAAGTGGCGCGATTCCGTGAGCAGGAAGAGACAAATCTGGGCGACATGCGTGCCGGTGGTGATGTGGACGAGATACTCCTCGTGGTCGAGGTCGAACGGATACTTCCGGGCGAAGTCATGGAGGGCGCTGTAAACCTCCTGGAAATCCCATGGGTCGCGGAACTCCACCGCTTGGGAGCGCACCTCGGTCTCTGGCGAGACGGAACGGATGTCGTCGGCCACCGTTTTCGAAAGCAGCGCGAACTTTTTCTCGTGGAGCAACTCGAAGCGGTCCACGAGCAGATCCTCGTGCTGGCAAAGGGAAACGCTCGGGCGCCACCCTTCCCAGCGGTTCGGACCCGTGCCGCGATCCAGGCTGGTGCCCAGCAGGCCGATGATGACTTGTTTCATGACGGCTCAGATTATAGCCAAAGCTAAAGGTTAGCGCAAAAGATAAGTTCGTGGCTTTGGCCGATTCTTCGAATCTCGCACCGCAATCGGAATAATGAACGCGCAACCCTCTGTTGGACAGGCCGTTACGAGTGTGCCAACCGATTTTTTTAGGAGTTGGCACGGGTCTTGCAAATAGCTTCGCCACAACAAGACCAGAAAGAAAAAACCATGGCCAACCAAACACTTTTCAAATCGCTTGCGGGAAAACTGATCCTGAAAGCCGACGCTATGAATGAGGAGTCCGCTCCCGCTTACGCGTTTTCCCCGCGGCACGCGCTGGCGCAATACGCAGCGACCGGTTGCCTGAACACGACCTTCTACGCCTCGGCGGAAGAGCAGCTTGAAAAGGTGCTCTCGCTCTGCAAGGACGTGGCTCCGGAGTTCATCGCCAAGACGGCGGTCTTCTGCCGGGAGCGGGGATTCATGAAGGACATGCCCGCATTGCTTTGCGCGGTGCTCTCCGTGAAAAACGGCGAATTGCTGCAACGGGTGTTTGCCCGCGTCTGCGACGACGGAAAGATGGTCCGGAACTTTGTCCAAATCGTGCGGTCCGGAGTTGTGGGACGGAAGTCCCTTGGCTCCGCGCCAAAGCGGTTGGTGCAGCGGTGGATGGAAGCGCGAAGCGACGAAGCGCTCTTCCGGGCGTCCGTCGGCCAAAGCCCTTCCATGGCGGACCTGATCAAGATGGTCCATCCCAAGCCGGAGACGGCGACGCGGCAGGCGCTTTACGGTTACCTGGTGGGAAGCGGTCACGATGCAACCGTTCTGCCGGAGGTCGTAAAGCAGTTTGAAGCGTTCAAGGCCGACGCTCAAGCGGTCGAACTGCCGGACGTGCCTTTCCAAATGCTGACGGCCCTGAATCTGGGCCGGAAGGAATGGACGGCGATCGCGCACCGGGCACCGTGGCAGATGACGCGGATGAACCTGAACACCTTTGCCCGGCACGGCGTCTTTGAAGAGAAGGGCCTGGCGGAAGTGGTGGCCGACCGGTTGCGGAATCGGGAAGCTGTAAAGCGGGCGCGGGTGTTTCCTCATCAGTTGATGGCTGCGTTCATGTCAGCAGGTGCGACAGTGCCGGCCCAGGTGCGGGATGCGTTGCAGGACGCGATGGAAATCGCGATCGAGAACGTCCCCTCCGTCCCTGGCAAGGTGTATGTTTGCCCGGACGTCTCCGGTTCCATGAAAGCGGCGGCCACCGGTTTCCGGAAGGGTGCGACGAGCACGATGCGGTGCGTCGATGTCGCCGCGCTCGTGGCGGCGGCCCTGGTTCGGAAGAACCCGAAGGCGGAGGTGCTGCCTTTCGAGCAGCAAGTGGTAAATGTCCGGTTGAACTCGCGGGATAGCGTGATGACGAATGCAGCGAAACTGGCCGCAGTCGGCGGGGGCGGAACGGATTGCAGCGCGCCCCTGGCGCTTCTTAATAAAAAGGGGGCGTTGGGCGACCTGGTGGTTTTCATCTCCGACAACGAGTCGTGGGTGGACGCCAAGAAGGGTGGCCGGGGAACCGCGACCATGAAAGAGTGGGAGCGGTTCAAGAATCGCAACCCGGCTGCGCGGTTGGTCTGCATCGACATCCAGCCTTACGCGACAACGCAGGCGGTGGAGCGGCAGGACATCCTGAATGTCGGAGGCTTCTCCGATCAGGTGTTCGAGTTGATCGCAGCCTTTGCTGCCGGCGGACTCAATGCCGCACATTGGGTGGACGTGATTGAAGCAGTGGAATTATGAGCGGACTTCGGAATGGCGAATGCCGGTGGGAATACATGGTTTAGCGGGTTCGAATCCCGCCCGTCAGTGAAAGCCGACGGATTTCTCATCAACCTTCGTCGCCATTCCGGAAACCCCGACTCGTTTACAATGTGACCCGACTTTGGGGTGGCGAATGCCCGGTGGGAATACATGGTAAGAGTTGAATAAACTCGACTGGGTTCAAACCCCAGCCGCCAGTGAAAGCTGGCGGAATTCTCACCAAACGGTTGTCGCCACCCTGAAAGCGGGGCGAATTTGGAATCGGTTGCGGCGAATGCTGAAGAAACTACATGAACTCGCAGGTCTCCGGGTGAAAGTCCCGGACCTTGAGAAATCGAGGTGGCGCAGGATAGCGCAGCGAAACGCGTTTCTCCGACTCTTGTCGTCGCAACCATCAACAACAAAAAACCAAACCAATTTCGGCGAATTTGTGACGAATGCCGATGGAACTACATCTTACAACGATCGAGGTCGCGGGTTCGAATCCCGCCGACTCCACTATAACATGGGGTCGTAGCTCAGTGGTAGAGCGCGCAAATGTTTCATCAATTTTGTCGTCGCAAGTGCGCCGTCCAATTTCTGCGGCGAATGCTGGAGGAACTACACTTTAACCTGACCGGTCATGTTGTGGAAATCCGATTGTTTTCGGAGCAACACGACCACGGGTCTGTTTCTTCAAGATTTGTCGTCGCAGAAAGCTCTTTCCAGAATTAAGAACACCAACAGGAAATCCAACGCAGTGAACGAAACAAACCAACTCATCCATTCCACAGGCGAAGCCACGGGCTTCCTGCCCAGCCGTGGAGACAAAGGAAAACCGATCACCGTCATCGGCACGGCGCCCATCAGGGAGACGTTCGACGCCAAGTGCATCGAGCAGGCGCTCAACACCCGCGGCGCGCCCGGTGTGACGGACCTGGTGCTCAATCCCGACGCCCATTGCGGCTACGGGGCGCCCGTGGGATGCGCGCTGGTTTCGCCCACCCACATCTATCCGGGGCCGGTGGGCGTGGACATCAAGTGTTCCATGAGCCTGCTGCAACTCGATCTCCCCGCTGACTTGGTCGCGGACCGCTCGGTGCGCCGCGCGATCATCAACGCTATTTCCGCGCGGATTCCCACCGGGGCCGGACGCGGGCAACGCAATGTCCCGAAGTCGCGCGCGGTATCGGAAGAACTCGGGCGGCGAGTCGCGGTCGAAGGCGCGTCGCAATCCGTTTGCGAGGCGCTGGGAATTCCCTTTGCGTGGACGACCCGCTGCGAAGACGCCTTTCATGTGGGCCACGACGATACGGCAGCCGCTCTTGACGTGCGCCTGGATCGACTGATCGCGGACGGGGCGTTCCCCAAGTTCGCCGAAAAGATTCGCCAACTCGGCTCCTACGGTTCCGGAAATCACTTCGGCGAGTGCGAGGTGGTGCAGGTCAACGACAACGACCGTTCCCGGCAGGTGGCCGAGACGTTCGGATTGCGCGACCAACATGTCGCATTCCTGTCGCATTGCGGTTCGCGCGGATTCGGATTCCAACTGGCGAACGGCCAGTTCCACGCGCTGCAAAGGAAGTTCGCCGCGTGGGGAATCCCGCTCCCCGGCGACGACCGCGAACTGGTGTACGCTCCGTTGGGAACCCCCGAAGCGGATGCCTACCTGGACGACATGGCGCTTGGTGCGAACTTCGCAACCGTAAACCATCTCTTAATCAACGCCCTCGTTCTGGAAGCGTTCCAGGAAGTGCTGCCCGGAGCCAGCGGCCAGTTGGTTTACTTCATCAGCCACAATATCGCGCGGCGCGAGATCGTGGAGAACCAGCCCGCGTGGGTTCACCGCAAGGGAGCCACGCGCGCGTTTCCCGGCGGACATCACGCATTGAAAGGAACGCCTTTTGCAGACACCGGTCATCCAATCCTGCTGCCCGGAAATCCGCAGGCGGGTTCCGCGGTGATGGTGGCCGATCCCGGTGCGGCGCTGAGTTGTTACAGCGTCAACCACGGGGCGGGCCGGGCCAAGGGACGCAAAGCGGCGATTCGTGAGTTGGATCAGGCGACCATCGACGCCGATTTCGTTCGCGACGACATCCTGACGAACTGCCGCCAGTATCCCAAGGACGAGGCGCCCGCTGCGTACAAAGACTTCAACGAAGTGATGCGCTCGGTCGAACACGCCGGCCTTGCCACCACCGTGGCGCGGCTCAAGGCGCGTTTCGTGATCAAAGATTCCGATGACAGCCTTCGCGGTGCCGCATAGTTTGGAATAGAACCCCCGTATGACAAAAAGAGATATCGTTCTTGTCGATGGTTCCGTCGGCGAAGGCGGCGGACAGATCCTGCGCTCGTCGCTGGCGTTATCGCTGGTGACGGGTCGTCCGTTTTCCATCCAGAACATTCGTGCTGGACGCGCAAAGCCCGGCCTTCTGCGCCAGCACCTGACGGCCCTCACAG